>Ga0209012_1000008_pt1 | contig 345781 bp, 319 predicted proteins | sample RS3BMetagenome_FD_184735 | JGI IMG/M metagenome (GOLD analysis project Ga0209012, IMG submission 184735) | Ferric oxide microbial mat and aquatic microbial communities from Rainbow Spring, Yellowstone National Park, USA - RS3B (SPAdes) (version 3) ... | reverse complement strand
TCCAGCACCTCGCCGAGCTGGGCGTGCGACTGGTCATGGACGACTTCGGCTCCGGCTACAGCAATCTCTGGCGCCTGCGTAACCTGCCATTCCACAGTGTGAAGTTCGATCGGCGACTGCTGGCCGATCTCGACACCGATCCCCTGCAGCAGTCCCAATTCCTCGAAGCCCTCTTGGCGGTGGCTCGGAGCCTGCGTTTGCGTACCGTATTGGAAGGGCTGGAGACACAGGACCAAGTGGATCTGGCTTGTACGCTGGGGGCCGATGCAGGACAGGGTTTTGCGCTTTCGCTGCCACTGCTTCCGGAGCAAGTGCCGTCATGGGCGGCCCACTTCGAGTGGCGACGCACGATTCACGCAGAAAGCCGATGATCTGCTCTTCGGAAAAGCGGTTCTTCACGTCCGATCTCCTTCGGTTGGGGGATTGGACTCCACCGCTGGGTTGTGGCAGGCCAGACCGTATGCATCCGCCATCAGGGCATTGCAGCAGTGCCGTGATACGCGCCGAACGCGTGCGTGTCTGCGCAATGCGCGCAATCACGCTGTGCTCCCAGCGGAAAAGTGCAGAGCGCACCGTGCCGTATGCGTGCAGGCCGGTCGTGCCGCCATGTCTTGTGCGCATTGCGTCTGACAGGCGAGTGGCCAGGCCCTGGTCATTGGCGCTCAGATGCAGGATCGCGGCCGAATGATGCCGTATTCGGCCGCGATGATGTCCTTCAGGGCGTCTTGTCGGTATTGCCCTGCGCAGCGTCCGGCAACAGGCTGGACTGGCGCGGTGCGGTAGCAGCATCGGGCGCGGCGGCGGGTTGGGGTGCCGTGTCGGGTGCCGGTGCGGTGATGGTGGGCGCGTGCTTGACGACCGGTGCCGGCGTCGACGCTGCGCTCGTCAAGGCTGGCGCCGTGGCTGCAACCTGCGCAGGCAGCGCGGTCGATGCTGGTGTGGCTGTGGACACTACCGGCGCCGCAGTCGTCGTTGCCGGCGCCGGCGGCGCTGATGGGGCAGGGACGGGTATCGACCGTGGCGCCGAAAATGCGGGTGCTGGCGTTGCCGTGGGCGCTGCGCTCACGATCGGCGCGGTCACGTACGCGGCGGCATCCAGCGGCACCGAGGGCGCGGGACGTTGCGCCTGGGGCGCTGGCGCGGATCGCGGTACGGGGATCGGCGGTCTGGGTGTTGCCGTGGCGGGCGCCGGCGCAGGTTGCGGCGTGGTCGCCGACGGGATTGGACCGGTCGTCAACAGGCTCGCGGCCGGGCGCGGATCCACGTTGCTTGCCGCTGCTGCAACTGCGGGCACGGCGACTGGCATGTTCGCAGACTGCGTTGGCGCAAGCTGCGCGGATGGCGCGGATGCTGGCGGCGCCGCGGAGGGCATGGGCAATACCGGAGCGGACGCCTGCGGCGCGCGCATGGCAGGTCCGGCGTGATGCGGCGCCTGTGCGACGGAGTTGTCGCCATCCTCGTCGTCGTAATCCTCGGCGTCGTGGCTGGTGTGGTCGGGCGTGCCGGAAACGTTCAACGTCGAGGCTTCGGCGCTGCGACGCCGGCGGCCGCCACGGCGGCCGCGACGCCGCGAACGCGTCGCCTCGCTGCCTTCCTTGGCACCTGCTATGGCCGCTGTGGCGGGTGTCGTGCTGGCTGCGCTGACTTCGCCCGGATGCTGGATCGCGCTGTTGGGCGCCGGGGCAGCGTTTATGCCGCCTGCCTCCGTTGCGCCAGCCGCTGCCAGCAAAGCATCCGCACTGTGCGCTTCCGGCGCGGCCACCGGCGCTGCGGGCTGGCGCTCGCGGTTGGGACGCTCGTTTGCGGCCCGCTCGCCGGTCGCGCGCTCGGCGTCTGGCTTGACGGGACGCTCGCTGGCGGATTTGCTCGTTGCGGGATTCGGTACGCGTGCGCCGGAAACGGACTTGGCCGACCCCGGACGTTGCTGTGCGGGTGGTGTGCTCTTGGCGCCAGCCGTGGTGTTGCGGCCGCGGCCGCCACCACGGGCTTCATCGCGGTGGCCGCGGCGCTCGCGCGTCTCACGGGTGCCGCGTTCGCGCTCGCCGGCGGCGCGCGTGCCGTTGCGTGGTTTTGCCGTCGCGGGCGCGGGCGCCGCGGGCGCGTGCGGCGTTTCGCCACTGCGGAACCAGCCGAACAGGCGCTTGAGCAGGCCGCCCTGGGCGGCTGCCGGCAGCGGCGTCATCGGCATGGCAGCGACGGTCCTGGGCGCGCTGGCCACGGGTGCCGCGGGGCCGTCCTCTTCATCGCGCAGCGGTGCCGGACTGCTGGGACGCACGCCGGAGACCGCGGGCTGCTCGCCCTGCGCGTCGATCTGTCCGACCTTGGGCAGCACCGCTTCCGGCCGCGCGGTGAGGCGTTCGTAGCTGGGCTTGACGTGTTCGCCCATGTCGCTGTCGCGCAGGCGCGTGATTTCGAGGTGCGGGGTTTCCAAATTCTCGTCGGCGACGATGACCACGTGCGTCTTGTGGCGCATCTCGATCTCGACCACCGCCGCGCGTTTTTCGTTGAGCAGGTAGTTGGCGACCGTGGCCGGGGCCTGCACGAGCACCTGGCCGGTGCTTTCCTTCATGGCGTGCTCCTCGACCAGGCGCAACGCCGACAGCGACAGCGATTCGACACCGCGGATGCGGCCGTGACCCTCGCAGCGCGGGCATACGATCTGCGTGGACTCGCCGAGGCTCGGACGCAGGCGCTGCCGCGACATCTCGAGCAAACCGAAGCGCGAGATGTGGCCGATCTGCACGCGCGCGCGGTCATGCCGCAGCGCGTCCTTGAGCCGGTCCTCGACCTCGCGCTGGTGCCTGGGGCTGTCCATGTCGATGAAGTCGATCACGATCAGGCCACCCATGTCGCGGATGCGCAACTGGCGCGCGATCTCGGTGGCGGCCTCGAGGTTGGTGTTGAACGCGGTGTCCTCGATGTCACTGCCCTTGGTGGCGCGCGCCGAGTTGATGTCGATCGCGGTCAGCGCCTCGGTGGCGTCGATCACGATCGAGCCGCCGGCCGGCAGACGCACGTCGCGCTCGAAGGCGTTCTCGATCTGCGACTCGATCTGGAAGCGCGAGAACAGCGGCGTGGTGTCCTGGTACAGCTTGAGCTTGCGCAGGTTGTTGGGCATCACCTGCTGCATGAACTCGCGCGCGTCGGCGTGCATTTCCTCGCTGTCGACGAGGATTTCGCCGATGTCGTTGCGCAGGTAGTCGCGCAGCGCACGGATGATCAGGCGTGACTCCTGGTAGATCAGGAATGGCGCCGGTTTGCTCTTGGCGGCCGCGTCGATGGCTTTCCACAGTTGCAGCAGGTAATCGAGGTCCCACTGCAGCTCTTCGGCGTCGCGGCCCATGCCCGCGGTGCGCACGATCAGGCCCATGTCCTCGGGCAGGGTGAGCATCTCCATGGCTTCCTTCAGCGCCTGGCGGTCCTCGCCCTCGATGCGGCGCGACACGCCGCCGGCGTTGGGGTTGTCCGGCATCAGCACCATGTAGCGACCGGCCAGACTGATGAAACTGGTCAGCGCCGCGCCCTTGGTGCCGCGCTCCTCCTTTTCGACCTGGACAATGATTTCCTGGCCTTCCTTCAACAGCTCGCGGATGCCGGCCTTGCGCGGGTCGACGCCGGGCTGGAAGTAGATCTTGTTGATCTCCTTGAGCGGCAGGAAGCCATGGCGCTCGGCGCCATATTCGACGAAGCAGGCCTCCAGCGAAGCCTCGACGCGGGTGATGCGACCCTTGTAGATGTTGCCCTTGCGCTGTTCCTTGGAAGGGATTTCGATGTCCAGGTCGTACAGGTTCTGGCCATCGACGATGGCTACGCGCAACTCTTCACGCTGAGTCGCGTTGATCAACATGCGTTTCATTGTGTTGTTCCTCGGTCGCCCGTGGGGCGCGCCGCGGTGGCGCCAGAGGCGGCCAACCGGGCTCGCACCGTCGGGGTGCAAAGCGCAGCGGGTTACGCTGCGCCGGTGGGTGGGATACGGCTGCCCCATCGGCACCGCCCGGCACCTTCGAGGATGCCGGCTGGACGCCGACCTGCATGAACAGGCTGGACGGAGTGCGGCCGCCTCGTACACGATGCACGGCCTGATCCGGCCGGCGCTGCCGGCAGGTGCGGTCCTGCGGCTTTACCGCCTGGGCCCGCAAAGAGCCAGCGCAGTGTAGGGGTCAGACGGGATATTTTTCAATGATGACGCGAACTTCCGATGCGCCCGCCGGTGGCGTCCAGCACGTTCAGGTGGGTTCCGAGCGTGATGGACAGCGCATTGACAATGCCCTCGGCACCCTTTTGAAGGGCGTGCCGCGCAGCCTGATCTACCGCTTGCTGCGCACCGGGCAGGTGCGCGTGAACGGCAAACGCGCCAAACCGGATACGCGCCTGAACGCAGGTGACGAGTTGCGTCTGCCGCCGCTGCGCCAGTCGGCGCCGACGCAGGCCGCGGCGCCCGATGCAGGGCAGATCGAGCGCCTGCGGGCGGCCGTGGTGCATCACGACAAGCATTTCCTGGTGCTGGACAAACCCGCCGGCATCGCCAGCCATGGCGGCAGCGGCATCAGCCACGGCGCCATCGAGCTGCTGCGCGCGGCGTTCCCGGGAGACAGTATCGAACTGGCGCACCGGCTCGACCGCGACACCTCCGGCGTGCTGGTGCTGGCGCGTTCGCGCAGCGCCTTGCTGGGCGTGCAGGCGGCGATCCGCGAGGGCCGCGTCACCAAACAGTACCTGTGCCTGATGACCGGGCGCCTGACGCGCGCGCGCTTCGACGTGAACGCGGCTCTGCGCAAGTTCGATCTGGCCGGCGGCGAGCGCCTGGTGCGCGTGGCCGCGGACGGCAAGCCGGCGCTGACGTTTTTCCGCGAGCTGGAGCGTTACGCCGACGCCAGCCTGGTCGAGGCGACCCTGGCCACCGGGCGCACGCACCAGATCCGCGTGCACGCGCAGCACGCCGGCCATGCCCTGGCCGGCGACGAGAAATATGGCACGCGCGAGGCCAACAAACTGTGGCGCGCACGCGGCCTCAGGCGTCTGTTCCTGCATGCAGCGCGCTTCGAGTTCGAGATCGACGGCCAGGCTTGGAGTTTTTCCGCGCCGTTGCCAGACGATCTGCGCGCGGTCGTGCAGGCTCAGAGCCTGTGAAAAATTCCGCGTCGTGCGGAGTTTTTCATCAGCGCGTCCGGCACAGGTCCGTACACGCCTGCGCGACGCAGCCACTGGCGTGACCGCTTCGCGTCCGGCCATCCATGGCCGGACTGAGAAGCTGAAAAATTCACAGCCTCTCAGCCGCCCCAGCCCAGATAGCGCCCGCCGATGGCCAGCGAGCGCAGCCAGCCGGCGTTGCTGGCGATGCCGAGCAGCAGCGTGGCGCCCAGCGCGTGCGCCACGATCACTGGCAGCAGCGCGCCACGGCGCAGGAACCAGCCAGTCCACAACAGGCCCGCGGCAAAAGCGAGCAGCATCAGCGGTGTATTCGGCGTGTGCGCCAAGGCGAACAATAGCGCGGCTAGGAGCACAGCCAGCGGTCGCCAGGCCAGCGCGTAGTCCAGGCGCCGCGCCACGATCACCAGCAGCAGGTATTGCTGCAGCGCCGCCCATGGCAGATAGCGCAGCAAGCCACCGATGGCGGGCGTCGCTGCCGGCTGTGCCAGCCACAGCAAGCCTGCGGCCAGCACCGGCAGCATGGGCAGCGCCCATTGCCGCCACGGTGCCAGCCAATGCCAGGGCGCCAGCAGCGGCGTGCGACGCACGCTCAGCAGCAGCGCGAAACCCAGCGCCAGCAGGATCAGTGCGCCGGATCGTGCATCCGGCCGCTGGCTGTCGCCGACGCCGAAGGCGATCAGCAGCACCGGCAGCAGCGCCAGCACGGCTTCGCCCAGCGCGCGCAGCCGCGGCGCGTGTGGCGGCCAGCGCAACAGGCCCAGCATCAGCAAGGCGCAGGCGGCAATGGCGATCCAGTCCCAGGGCAAGACGCACCGTGCCGCGCCGGCGCGCGCTGGTGCTCCGACCGGCAACGCGATGGCCGCGGGGTCTCGTTGCCACAGCGCATCGCGCTGGGCCAGCAGATAGGGTGAATACGTGTCGGGCAGCCAGACCACGGGAACACCGGCGCGTGGCGGCGACTGCGCGCGCCAGTGCGCCCATGTCTGCGGTGTTTGCGGGCTCAGTGCTTGCGCCGGCAGCAGCATGGCGCTGACCAGCACGATGCGCGCGCCGTCCGGACCGCTGGACTGCAGGCGCAGCATGGCGGCTTGGGCAGGCATGGGTGCAGGCCGTCCGGCGCAACGCCAGGGCAGGGTGGCCAGATCGATGCGCAATGTCCCGGCGCGCGCGGGCAGCAGCCCCGCGGCTGCGGTGCAGGCACGCGCATGCAGCGTGCGACGCACGACGACAGCCACGGGCAATGCCGCGGACTGGCGCAACGACAGCAGCAACACCGGCGCATCCGTCAACGCTGCCGGTCGCGCCAGACGCAGACCGATCTGCCAGCTGCCGCCGCGATAGTGCACCGCCAGCGCGTCATCATCCGCATGCACACTGGCAGCGCCGAATGCGCGCGCGGCGATCACATCGCCGGGACCGCGCAGCCGCCATTGCCACGGCGATGCACCGTCACTCCATGCCTGCCATTCGCGCATGCCCTGTCGCGCCACACCGGCACGGGTCAGCGCATTGCCCAGCGCGGCCAGCGCCAAGGCCAGCAGCAGCACCAGTGCGAGCAGCAGCGCCGCGCGCAGCAGTGGGCGCGCAGCGAAGTCCATCAAGCGTGCAGCAGGCGCTCGACGCGCGCGGCGCAGATCATGTCGTTCATCGAGATGCCGCCGCAATCGTGCGTGGACCACAGCACGTGGCAATGGCCGTAGCCGGCCTGCAGGTCAGGATGGTGATCGGCGCGATTGGCCATGAAGCCGACGGCATTGATGAAGCCGAGGGTGTGGTGGAAATCGGCGAACTTGAAGTCCTTGCCGATAGAAAGGCCATCCGCACCGCGCTGCCAGCCTGGCAGCAGCGCCAGCAGTTCGGCGATGCGCGCGGTATCCAGGCGGTGCTCGGCGCCGCGGCGCGGCAGGCAGGGTTGCGTGGCGAGTTGATCCAGCGTCATGGCGATTGCCCGGCAGTTGCGACGAGGCGCGAGTATAGGTCGCTACAATGGGCCCATGAGGTCGGCGCCAACGGGTTCCGGCCGCTGATCGAGGCACACGGCATGATCGACATTTCCGAACGCGCACAAACCTATTTCCGCAAGCTGTTGGCCGAACAAGGCGGTCCCGGTTGGGGCATCCGCTTGCGTGCCCGCGATGGCGGCACCCTGAAAGGCGACTGCGAGCTGAGTTTTTGCGAGCCCGCCGAAATCACCGGTGACGAATGGGTGCTGCAGTGCGAGGGCTTCAATGTTTTCGTGGATGGCGCCAGCGTGCCCTGGCTGGATGGCGCCGCGCTGGATTACCTGCCGACGGGTACCGGCCAGGCGCTGAGCGTGCGCGCGCCGCGTCTGCGCGGCGAGACCGATGCCGCGCAGGCTTCGCTGGCGCAGCGTGTCAACCGCGTGATCGAGGATCTGATCAATCCGCAACTGGCGCAGCACAGCGGCCGCGTCAGCCTGCTCGAGGTGGGCAGCGATGGCAGCGTGGTGCTGGCCTTCGGCGGCGGTTGCCAGGGTTGCGGCCAGGTCGATCTGACCTTGCGCGACGGCATCGAGCGCACCTTGCGCGAGCAAGTGCCCGAGATCACCGCCGTGCGTGATGCCACCGAGCACGCCAAGGGCGAAAATCCCTACTACGCGGCGCACGCGCACGGCGAGTCAGCGCTGCGCTGAGCGCCGCTCGTCGTGACGATCGCGCCCATCGCACTGGCATGGCAAGCCAGACCCCGCCACCGCCGGGGCGCGTGAAACCGGCGCCTCGACGGGTCGTGGTGGCGTGTTACAGCGAGGTGCCCTGGCGCTTGTGCGAGCCCGAAACCTCGCCGCGCAGCGTCCACACCACCGGTTTCTGCGCGGCGAAATAGGCCGCGATGTCTTCGCGGTCCTGCTCGGTCAGGGTCGAGGCGAAGCCGACCATGATCGGATTCTTGCGCTCGCCGTTCTGGTATTCCTTCAGCGCCTGCACGATGTACTGCGCGTACTGGCCGCCAAGGCGCGGGTACTGCGGATCGAGCGAGTTGCCGTTCGCGCCGTGGCAGGCGAAACAGACCACGGCTTTTTTCTTGCCCGCGGCGGCGTTGCCGCCGGCATGCGCGACCGGAATCAGCAGCAGCGCGGCCAGCACCGGGGCGAGGATCAGCGTGCGTGTCATCGAATAATCCCCCGGGCTCACTTGCGGATGCTGGAAAGGTAGGCCGCGATATTGCGGATATCCTGCTCGGACAGGCTCCTGGCCTGGATGTTCATGGTCATGGTCGGCGGCGTGCGCTGGCCATCGCGGTATTCGTTGAGCGCCGCGACCAGATAGTCGTAGTGCTGTCCGGCGATCTTGGGCACCGGATAATTCGGGTAGGCGTTGCGATAGCCGGGAATGCCGTGGCAGCCGTGGCAGGTGAACACCATCAGACGACCGGCGGCGGCATCGCCGGGATGCTTGGCGACGGGCGCGGCCGAAGTTGGCGCGGGTGCGGGAGCGGCGACCGCCACACTGGCGATGCCGACCAGAAACGAGGCAAGCAGAAGCGATCGCAACATGAAAAGTCCTCGGCGAGGGTCAAGGCGCGATCCGGCCGCAATCCGGACCCGCGCAAGGCCCGGAGTATAGCGACAGCTCGCGTTCACGAAACAAGTCCATGCATGAATGCGGCCTGCGCAATCGCATGGCCGGCGTGCGGCGCACGCAAGACACGGCCACGGACCAGCGCCCGCTGGCGCGCGATGGGAGTGCCGATACTTGATAAAACACGTCTCGATCGAACACATCTTGATCGAACACGCGCGCTTACGCTTGGACGTCAGCACGTTCGGGTCGTGGCGGGTTGCGTGGCGCGCGCGCGGCATCCGTTTGCGCGACTGACTGCGCGACTGACTGCTAGCATCCGCACCACAGCGGCACTGCTGCAGACCCACGCGCGAGACGCCATGTTTCCCACCCATCCCCGCATTGCCCTGGTCGGCCTCGGTTACGTCGGCCTGCCGCTGGCGCTGGCTTTTGGCCGCGAGTTCGACACCGTGGGTTTCGATATCGATACCGTGCGCGTGGATGAACTGCGCGGCGGCCGTGACCACACCCTGGAAGCCAGTGCCGCGGAGCTGGGCGCCGCGCCGCATCTGCGCTACAGCAGCGCGGCGACCGATCTGGATGACCGCGAGGTGTTCATCGTCACCGTGCCGACGCCGGTGGACGAGGCGCAGCGCCCGGATCTGCGTCCGCTGATCGCCGCCAGCGAAACCGTGGGTCGCGCGCTGCGCCGCGGCGCGGTGGTGATCTACGAATCCACGGTGTATCCAGGCACCACCGAGGAAGTGTGCGTGCCCGTGCTCGAGCGCGTGTCCGGCCTGATGTTCAATCGCGACTTCTTTTGCGGCTACAGCCCCGAGCGCATCAATCCCGGCGATCGCCTGCACCGCCTGGAAACCATCATCAAGGTGACTTCCGGCTCCACGCCGGAGGCCGCCGGGTTCGTCGATGCGCTGTACCGGCGCATCGTTCCGGCCGGTACGCACCGCGCCGGTTCGATCCGCGTGGCCGAGGCCGCCAAGGTCATCGAGAACACCCAGCGCGACGTCAACATCGCGCTGATCAACGAGCTGGCGATGATCTTCAACAAGATGGGCATCGACACTGCCGAAGTGCTGGCGGCGGCGGGCAGCAAGTGGAACTTCCTGCCGTTCCGTCCCGGTTTGGTGGGCGGGCATTGCATCGGCGTGGATCCGTACTACCTCACGCACAAGGCCACCGCGCTGGGCTATCACCCCGAACTGACCCTGGCCGCGCGCCGCATCAACGACAAGATGGGCATTTACGTGGCCAATCAGGTGCTGCGCCTGATGGCGCGCCACGGCATCGGCGCGGTCGGTGCACGCGTACTGGTGTTGGGCCTGACCTTCAAGGAGGATTGCCCGGATCTGCGCAATACCCGGGTCGTGGATCTGATCCGCGAACTGCGCGAGGCCGGCGCCACGGTGGATGTGCACGATCCCTGGGTCGACATCGCGCTGGCGCACGCGGAATATGGTCTGGATATGGTGCCGCAGCCACAGGCGGGGTATTACGACGCCATGGTGCTGGCCGTGGCGCACCAGCGTTTTCGGGATCTCGGCGCAACCGGCATCCGCGCCCTCGGGCGCAAGGGCGCGGTGATTTACGACCTCAAGCGCGTGCTGCCGGCGGGTGCGGCGGATGGGGCGTTGTAGGCGGCAAGCCTGAAACAGGGGTTAATCGCTGCGCGGCCCATGACTTCCGGCCGAGGCGCGCACAGGTGTCCAAAGCGAAGCTGAACGAGTGCCCGCGCGATGCTGAACTCGAAGGGTCCCGGGCCATCGAAACCTGCACCGCGCTGCGGTATCCATTCAACCCCTGCTCTGGAGACTGCTCGATGAAAAGGACGCTGCTCAAGTTCGCAGCCATCGCCCTGCTCGTGGCGACACCGCTGGTCAGCATGGCCGCCACCGCCGGCCTGCCGGATTTCACCTCGATCGTGGAGAAATACGGCCCGACCGTGGTCAATGTCCGCGCCGACATCACCCAGCCCAGCCCGTTCATGCGCGGGCCCGGTGGCCAGCAACAGGCACAGGTACCGGATATTTTCCGCTTCTTCGGTTTCCCGGTGCCGCCGCAGCAGCAAATGCAGCCCGAGGAAGAAATCTCCATGGGCTCAGGTTTCATCATTTCCTCCGATGGTTACATCCTCACCAATGACCACGTCGTGGACGGGGCCAAGAAGATCAGCGTGACCCTGGCCGATCACCGCGAATTCACCGCCAAATTGGTGGGCGCCGATGCCACGTTCGATATCGCCGTACTGAAGATCGATGCGCACAACCTGCCGGTGGTGAACATCGGCAACTCCAACGCCCTGAAACCGGGCCAGTGGGTGCTGGCGATCGGCTCACCGTTTGGTTTCGATCACACCGTGACTGCGGGCATCGTCAGTGCCGTGGGGCGCAGCCTGGGCCCCAACGATCAGCGCTACACGCCCTTCATCCAGACCGATGTGCCGATCAATCGCGGCAACTCGGGTGGTCCGCTGTTCAACATGGATGGCCAGGTGGTCGGCATCAATTCGCAGATTTTCTCCAACACCGGCGGCTTCATGGGCGTGTCGTTCGCCATCCCCATCGACGTGGCCATGAATGCGGTGCAGCAGATCAAGACCAAGGGTTACGTCGAGCGCGGCATGATCGGCGTCTATCTGCAACCGGTGTCGCCGAATACGGCCAAAGGCCTTGGCATGAGCCGCGTCGAGGGCGCGCTGGTGGCCAGTGTGATGCCCGACAGCCCGGCCGCCAAGGCCGGCATCAAGCCTGGCGATGTGATCGTGGCTTATGACGGCAAGACCATCAATTCGGTCGATGACCTGTCGCCGATGGTGGGGCTGACGCCGCCTGGCAGCATCGCCAGGCTGACCGTCATCCGCTTTGGCAAGACACTGAACTTCAACGTCAAGGTCGAACAGGCGCCGCGCGGCAAACATGCGCTGGCCAGCATGGAACAGGCAATTTCCGGAAATGGCCTTGGCCTGACCGTGCAGGATCTCAGCGCGGGTCAGCGCGAGCAGCTCGACTTGAAAGCGGGCGAAGGCGTGCAGGTCAGTACGGTCAGTGGTCCCTCGCGTGATGCCGGTCTGCAGCCGGGCGACGTGATCCTGATGGTGGGTCAGCAACGGGTCGGAAGCGTGACCCAGTTCGAGAACGCGGTGCGTGCCTACAAGCCGGGCCAGGTCGCGATCCTGCTGGTGCGTCGCGGTCAGGTGAGCCAGTTCGTGGCCGTGCCGGTGCCCAAGCCCGGTGCCGGAAAGCAATAGCGCGCAGGCTGTCGCCGCCAGGCTGCGGGATCGATCCCGCAGCTTGGCGTGCCGACCCCGGTCACGCCAGCCTTCTGCCATAATCCATGTGCGCCGCCCGCGGGCGGCGTTTCGATTGACCGAACAGCGCCGCCGTCGTGCGGCGCGCGGCTGCGTGCGGTGCGCCCATGCCGTCCACACACCGTGCAGGCCATGGATCACATCCGCAACTTCTCCATCATCGCCCATATCGACCACGGCAAGTCCACGCTGGCCGATCGCATCATCCAGCTCTGCGGTGGCTTGCAGGCGCGCGAGATGGAAGCCCAGGTGCTCGATTCCAATCCGATCGAGCGCGAGCGCGGCATCACCATCAAGGCGCAGTCGGTCTCGCTGCCGTACACGGCGCGCGATGGCCGCACCTACATGCTCAATTTCATCGACACCCCCGGCCATGTCGACTTCAGCTACGAGGTCAGCCGCTCGCTGGCCGCCTGCGAGGGCGCGCTGCTGGTGGTCGACGCCGCCCAGGGCGTCGAGGCGCAGTCGGTGGCCAACTGCTACACCGCTGTCGAGCAGGGCCTGACCGTGGTGCCGGTGCTGAACAAGATCGACCTGCCCACCGCCGACATCGAGCGCGTCAAGGCCGAGATCGAGGCGGTGATCGGCATCGACGCCGAGGACGCGATCGCGATCAGCGCCAAGACCGGGCTCAACGTGATCGAGGTGCTGGAGGCCATCGTCGCGCGCATCCCGCCGCCGCGCCCGCGCGGCACCGATCGGTTGCAGGCGCTGATCATCGATTCGTGGTTCGACAACTACATGGGCGTGGTTTCACTGGTGCGCGTGATGCAGGGCGAGATCAAGCCGCGCGACAGGATCCTGGTGATGTCCACCGGGCGTACCCACGACGTCGAGTCGGTCGGTGTGTTCACGCCCAAGCGCAAGGTTCAGGCGCGGCTGGGGCCGGGCGAGGTGGGCTGGGTCACGGCCAGCATCAAGGACGTGCATGGCGCGCCGGTGGGCGACACGCTGACCCAGTCCGCCAGTCCGGCGGCGCAGGCGCTGCCGGGTTTCCAGCAGATGCAGCCGCGCGTGTTCGCCGGTCTGTTTCCGACCGAGGCGGATGATTACAACGCGCTGCGCGAAGCGCTGGACAAGCTCAAGCTCAACGACGCGGCGATGTTTTTCGAGCCGGAATCCTCCGAGGCCATGGGCTTCGGCTTCCGCTGCGGATTTCTCGGCCTGCTGCACATGGAGATCGTGCAGGAGCGCCTGGAGCGCGAGTACGACCTCGATCTGATCAGCACCGCGCCCACCGTGGTGTACGAGGTGGGGCTGAGGGACGGCGGCGTGCTCAAGCTGGACAATCCCGCCAAGCTGCCGGCGCTGACGCAGATCGAGGAGATCCGCGAGCCGATCATCCTCGCCACCATCCTCACGCCGCCCGATTACGTCGGCAACGTGATCACCCTGTGCGAGGAAAAGCGCGGCGTGCAGCGCTCCATCCAGTACCTCGCCACGCAGGTGCAGATCAGCTACGAGTTGCCGCTGGCCGAGGCGGTGCTGGATTTCTTCGATCGCCTGAAGTCGGTGTCGCGCGGCTATGCCTCGATGGACTACTACTTCGAGCGCTTCCAGGCCGGCCCATTCGTGCGCGTCGATGTGTTGATCAACGGTGATCGCGTCGACGCGCTGAGCATGATCTCGCACCGCAGCCATGCCGACCGGCGCGGCCGGGAACTCGTGGAGCGGATGAAGGATCTGATCCCGCGGCAGATGTTCGATGTCGCCATCCAGGCGGCGATCGGGGCGCAGGTGATCGCGCGCGCCACGGTCAAGGCCATGCGCAAGAATGTGCTGGCCAAGTGCTACGGTGGCGATATCTCGCGCAAGAAAAAGCTGCTGGAGAAGCAGAAGGAAGGCAAGAAGCGCATGAAGCAGGTGGGCCGCGTGGAAATCCCGCAGGAAGCGTTTCTGGCCGTGCTGAAGGTCGACAACAAGTAAACGTGCAACAAATATATTTCAAGGACATGCGATGCAATATTTCTCGCTGATTCTATTGCTGCTGACCGTGCTGAGCGGCCTGGTCTGGCTGTTCGATGTGGCGTTTCTGCGCAAGCGCCGCATGGCGCGCGCGGGTGTCGGGGGGCTGCCGGCGCGCGAGCCGTGGACGGTGGATTATTCGCGCTCGCTGTTTCCGGTGCTGGCGGCGGTGCTGCTGTTCCGCTCATTCATCGCCGAGCCGTTCCGCATCCCTTCCGGCTCGATGATGCCCACGCTCAAGGTGGGCGATTTCATCCTGGTCAACAAGTTCGCCTACGGCCTGCGCCTGCCGGTGTTCCACACCAGGATCCTGTCCACTGGCGAACCGCAGCGCGGCGACGTGGTGGTGTTTCGCTACCCGCTGAAGCCGAGCGAGGATTACATCAAGCGCGTGATCGGGCTGCCCGGCGACACCATCCAGATTCGCGGCGAGAAGATTTACATCAACGGCAAGCTGGTACCGACGCAACTGGTGGGTCCTTATCAGGGTGGCTACGGCCGCGAGAGCCGCCTGCTGGAAGCCAATGGCGCCATGGTGTATCGCGAGCAACTGGGCACCCACACCAATGAGATCGCGGAAATGCCGCAGATCGCGATGGCCGGCACCTACCAGAGCCCGACCTGTCATTTCGAGAACACCCACGAGGGCACGTGCACGGTACCGGCCCACAGCTACTTCGTCATGGGTGACAATCGCGACAACAGCGAGGACAGCCGCTTCTGGGGCTTCGTCCCGCAGCGCAACCTGGTTGGCAAGGCGTTCATGATCTGGTTCAGTTGGCGCGGGCCGCACGGTATCGATTTCAAACGCATCGGCACGGTGATTCATTAGGCGCTTTGGCGCACGGGAGGGGCAATGAAAACGCAGCAGCACGGCATGACCCTGATCGGGTTTGTGTTCATCCTGATCATCGCCGGGTTCTTCGCCTACATGGCGATGAAGCTGGTGCCGGCCTACGCCGAGTACATGGGCGTGGTCAAAACCGTCAAGGAAACCGCGGACAAGCCTGGCGAGATGGGCAAACCGCTGGCGCAGATCCGCAATGACATGTCGTTCACCGGCAGCTTCCAGTACGTGGACAACAGCACGCTGAGCGACGCCAGGCTGAGCATCGTCACCGGCGGCCCCACGCCCATGTTGACCATGAGCTACAACAAGGTCATCCCGTTTCTTTACAACATCAGCTTCCTGTTGCATTTCAAGACCTCGGCGCCGATGAACACGCAAGCTGCGGGCTGAGTTCGTGCATCTGCCGCATGAATTCCACGACGCTGCGCTGGCCGAATTGGCGCTGACCCATCGCAGCGCGGGACGGCACAACAACGAGCGCCTGGAATTCCTCGGCGATGCCTTGCTCAACGCCTTCGTCGCCGAGTTGCTGTTCGAACAACGGCCGCGCGCCGACGAGGGCGAGCTGACGCGGCAGCGCGCCGCCCTGGTCAACGGCCAGGCTCTGGCGCAACTGGCGCGCGAACTGGACATCGGCGCGCGCCTGCATCTGGGGCCGGGCGAGATGAAAAGCGGCGGTCAGCGTCGTGATTCGATTCTCGCCGACGCCTTCGAGGCGCTGCTCGCGGCGGTGTATCTGGATGCCGGTCTGGATACATGCCGCGCGCTGGTGCGCACCCTGTTCGAGCCGCGTATCGCGCTGCTGGAAAAATCCGCCAAGGATGCCAAGACGCGCTTGCAGGAATGGCTGCAGCAGCGCGCGCTGGGCTTGCCACAGTACGAGCTGGTGCATAGCAGCGGCAGCGATCACGCGCCGCATTTCGAAGTCGATTGCGTGCTTGCGCTGCCCGAGCCGCAGCATTTCAATGGCAGCGGCAGCAGTCGCCGCGCCGCCGAGCAGGAGGCCGCCGCGCATGCGCTGGCCGCCGTGCGGGAGCGCCGCACATGAATACGCCTGGCCTTGGCCATTGCGGGCGTGTGGCGCTGGTCGGGCGGCCGAATGTCGGCAAGTCGACCCTGCTCAACGCGCTGCTGGGCACGCATCTGAGCATCGTCAGTCCGAAACCGCAGACTACGCGCCACCGCATTCTCGGCGTGTCCACGCTGGCCGGTGGGCAGATCGCATTCGTGGACACGCCGGGCCTGCATCGCGGCGCGCGGCGTGCGCTCAACCGCAGCCTCAATCGCGCCGTGCACGCCGCGCTCGGCGAGGTCGACCTGATCGCGCACGTGATCGAAGCCGGTCGCTGGAGCGACGAAGATGCTGCCGTGTACAAGGCGATCGCAGCCGAGCGCCTGCCGCGCGTGCTGGTGATCAACAAGATCGACCGCCAGCGCGACAAATCCGCATTGCTGCCGTTCGTGGCCAGACTGAGCGAGGAGCACAGCTACGTTGCGGTGCTGTATGCCTCGGCGCTGCGTGGTCAAGGTCTGGACGAGCTGCGCGCGCAGCTATTGCAGCGCCTGCCCGAGGGCGCGCCGCAGTTCGACGTCGATGACATCACCGACCGCAGCGAGCGCTTTCTGGCCGCAGAGATGGTGCGCGAGCAATTGATGCTGCGCCTGGGCGATGAGCTGCCTTACTCCACCACGGTGGAGATCGAGCAATTCAGCGAACGCGCGGATGGCCTGGCCGAGGTGCACGCGGTGATCTGGGTCGAGCGCGAGGGCCAGCGCCCGATCGTCATCGGCGACGGCGGCGCGATGCTCAAGCAGGTTGGTAGCGGCGCGCGTCGTGCCATGGAGCGGTTATTCGGGCGCCGCGTGTTTCTGCAAACCTGGGTCAAGGTGCGCGCCGGCTGGAGCGACAACGAGGCCGAGCTGAAGCGCTTCGGCTATACCGACTAGGCGCCGGTATGCCTGCGCCGGTCAGCCTCGAGCCGGGCTATGTGCTGCACGCGCGGCCGTGGCGCGAGACCTCGCTGTTGCTCGAATGCCTCACCGCCGAGCATGGCCGCATCGGCCTGATCGCGCGCGGCGTGCGCGGTGCGCATACGCCGACCGCGCGCGCCGATCTGCAGCCGCTGCGCAGGCTGCGTCTGAGCTACAGCCGGCAGGGCGAACTCGGACGCCTGCACGCAGCCGAGCTGATGGTGCTGCACGCACTCGGCGGCGAAGCCCTGCTGGCCGCGCTGTATGTCAACGAATTGTTGGTGCGCCTGCTGCCGCGCGAGGATGCGCATGCGCACCTGTTCGCGCAGTATCAGACGCTACTGGAGCAGCTCAGTGGCGCGCGCGCCAGCGCTTGGCTGTTGCGCCGCTTCGAGCGCGACTTGCTCGAAGCCATGGGGTACGCGCCGCTGCTCGACCGCGAAGCCGAAAGCGGCGCGCCCGTGCAGGCCGGGTTGCGCTATGCCTACGCGCCCGAGCGCGGCCCCCTGCGCTGGCAGCCACACCTGGGTGGCTCCGGGCTACGCGGTTCAGCGCTGCTGGCACTGGCACATGATCAAGTGCCCGAGGCGCAGGATCTACCCGATCTGCGGCGCCTGCTGCGCGAGTTGATCAGCCTGCATCTGGGTGGCCGGGCACTGGCCTCGTGGTCGTTGGCCCCGCTGGCACGGCCGCGCCCGCACGCAGCAGACTGAGCCGCGTCGAGCCCAGCAGCGCGCGCAGGCGCGCCAGCGTGACCGCGCACGCGCGACCCTGATGCAGTTCGTCGTGCGCAGCGGCGGCGGCGTCCTGCAGTTGCAACGCACCGCAGAATCCGCAGCTGGCGCGCAACCGGTGCAGGCGCTCGCACAGCCCGGGCGGATCGCGCGCCAGCAGGGCGTCGAACTGCGCCGAGAGTTGCGCCAGCTCCAGTACCAGCAGGCCGCGCAATGCCGCCAGTGTGGCCGCACTGCCGGCGGCGGCTTGGCCGCGCGCCTCGTCGAGTTGCACCCCTGCGGCATGGGCATGCAGAGTTGCCGTGAGCAGGGCCAGGCTCAGCGGTTTGGGCAGGACATCGCTGAAACCTTGCGCCAGCAGATGCGCGTGCTGCGCAGCCTCGAGTCCGGCACAGGTGGCGATGGCGACGGTTTCATGGCTGGCCGAGGTGGCATCAAGGCGCACCTTGGCCAGCAACTCGCTGCCATTGCAGCGCGGCAGGTTCAGGTCGAGCAGCAGCAGATCGAAGCGCATGCTGCGCGCGGCTTGCAGCGCATCCGCGCCATCGGCGTGCTGTTGCACGCTGCAGCCGAGCGCGCCCAGGGCATCGGCAAGAAACAGCGCCGAGACCGCATCGTCCTCCGCCAGCAAGACCTGCAAGCCCCGTGTTAGTGCGATATTCATATCCATCCCCCGACCGCACTGGCAGAATCACCGGCAATGAGAGTGATTGCAAGCATTCTGCGCGCGTGTGGCCTGTTGCTGGTGCTGGCCGCGCTTCCTGTGCATGCCGCGATCACGTTGCACGCGCGCGTGCTCGCTGCGCCCGGCATCGCGGCGCACGACGTGCGTGTGGTGCTGGCGCCCGAGATGGCGCAGCCGGGCGTGTTCGCGCTGCACCTGTCGGCAGCTGCCGTGGCCGTGCCCGCGCTGGGCTGGAAGCAGGTTGGCATGGACGTGACCGGCACGCTGCAGCGCCAGGGCGACGGACGCTGGCACATGCAGGCGCCGCTGCGGTTGCGCGCCGCGCCGGGGCGCGCACTGCGCGATGCGCAAATCGATGTCACGCTGGACCCGCTCAGCGATACCGCCGTGATCGTCATCGATCAGGGCGCCACGCGCATCGATGCGGCGCTGCCGATGGATGCGCCGTTGCACGTGCAATTGCAGCTGACTGCATTGCCGCTGAGTTGGCTGGGCGGCGCGCTGGGCGCGGCCATGCCGGGGGCCAGCGTCCGCAACGGCAGCGCCAGCGGCACGATCGCACTGGATGCCGATGCCGGCAGCCTGCGTGTTTCCGGGCGCCTGGGTGTGGAAGGACTGGCTGCGTTCGCGCAAGGCGGTAGCGTGGCGGCGCAAGGTTTCGGCCTGCGCGGCGATTTCAACCTGCAGCACGATGCGCACGCCACGCGGCTGGATTTCGACGGTGCGCTGCGCGGTGGCGAACTGCTGGCCGGCAGTTTTTACGCGCAGTTGCCGGCGCGCGATGCGCCGCTGGACGTGAATCTGACCCGTGATGCCGCGGGCACGCTGCGCATTTCGCGCTTCGACTACCAGGATGGCAACGCCGTGGCATTGGACGCCAGCATGGCGCTGGGTGCCAAGGGGGGGCTCTACAGCCTGGTGGTCCGCCGCGCGAACATCGATCTGGCGCGCGCGATTCCGCGCTATGCCAGCACCTGGTTGCAAAGCCACGGCTTGCCAGGCTTTCAGGGCATGGGTCAGGCGCAAGTAACGCTTGACTGGCAGCGCGGCGTGCTCAACGCGTTGCAGCTGCAATTGCACCATGTCGACATGGCCGATACCAGCGGGCGTTTTGCCATCGCCGGCTTGAACGGTGCGCTGGATTGGCGCAGCGGCACCACGCTGGCACCCACCACGCTGGGCTGGCGCGCGGCCAGCATTTACCGTGTGCCGCTGGGAACGGTGCAGATGCACCTGCGCGACGCCCAGGGACTGCTCACGCTGGTGGCGCCTGCGCAGATTCCGCTTCTGGGTGGCAACATGCTCGTGCAACATTTCAGCTTCGCGCCTGCCGGCACGCAGCGCACGCGCCTGAGCACCGGTCTGGCGTTCACAGGTGTATCACTGGGCGAGTTGTCCGGCGCGCTGGGCTGGCCGGCGTTCCGCGGCACGCTGGGTGGCGCAATCCCGGATTTGCGCTGGCAGGATGGCCGCGCCGTATTGCAGGGCGGGCTCAGCATGCAGGTGTTCGGCGGCTACGTCGCCGTCACGCGCATGAGCCTGGCGCATTTGTTCGGGGTGGCGCCGGAGCTGGGTGCCGATCTGAGCCTGCATGGCATCGAGCTGGCGCCGCTGACCAGCGTGTTCGATTTCGGCGAAATCACCGGCAAGCTCGATGGCAACGTGCAGGGGCTGCGTCTGGTGGCGTGGCATCCGGTGGCGTTCAAGGCCGAGCTGCACACCGCAGGCGGTGGGCGCATCAGTCAGCGCGCGGTGAAAAACCTGACTTCGGTCGGTGGTGGCGGTGGACTGGCCGGTGGCATCCAGGGCGCGGTACTGAGCCTGTTCAGCACCTTCGGTTACAAGCACATCGGGCTGTCGTGCACGCTGGCCAACGACGTCTGCACCATGGGCGGCATCAAACCCGCCGATGGTGGCGGCTACAGCATCGTCGAAGGTGATGGCCTGCCTTATATCCACATCATCGGTCATCAGACACGGGTAGACTGGTCCACACTGTTGTCGCGTCTGCAAGCCGCCACCACCGGGCAAGGCCCGGTCATCCGCTGAAGGAACCGCCATGTACAAACCACTTATCCTGCTCGCCGCCTGCCTGGCATTGCTCGCTGGCTGCGTGACCATCAACGTGTATTTTCCTGCCGCTGCCGCGCAGAAAGCCGCGCAGCAAATTGTCGGCAACGTGCTGGGCACCGCGACCAGTCCGGCGCCCGCTGGCAGCAGTCCGGCGCCGGCCAGCAGCACGTCGATCAACGCGGGTTCGGGTGGCGCTGGCCTCGGCGTCGCGGTGCTCGATTTCATCATCCCGCCGGCCGCCGCCGCCGAGCCCGACATGAATATCTCGACGCCCGGAATCCAGGCCATCGAAGCACGCATGAAAGCCAATTTCGAGCAGAATCTCGAACCCCTGCTGAAAGCCGGGGTGATCGGATTCACCGCCAATGGCAATGTCGCCGTGCGCGATCTCAACGCGGCCTCGTTGCCGCAACGGGCCGGGGTCAGTCAGGCCGTGGCCAGCGCCAATCGCGAGCGCGCCGATCTGTATGCCGCCATCGCGAGCGCCAACGGCCACCCCGAGTGGGAGCCCAGGATCCGCGCCATCTTCGCGCAGACATGGATCCAGAAAGCGCGCCCTGGCTGGTATTATCGCGACAGTTCCGGCGCGTGGCGGCGCAAATAGTCCAGCGCGCGAAACCGCTGTCATCACCTGGCCCGGGCGCCGCGCCCGGGCCGTTTGTTTTACGCGCATGAGCGACCTCGAAACCGACATCATCGATCTCAGCCACGACGGTCGTGGCGTGGCCCGCAGCGACGGCAAGGTGATCTTTGTCCGTGGCGCGCTGCCGGGCGAGCGCGTGCGCATCGGTCCACGCAAGCGCCACAGGCATTTCGACGAGGCCGAGTTGCTCGCCGTGCTCACGCCCTCGGCGCAACGCGCGATACCGCCGTGCCCGCACTTCGGCAGCTGTGGCGGCTGCGTGCTGCAGCACCTGCAATCCGCTGCGCAACTTGCTGCCAAGCAACGCGTGCTGGCGGAGAACTTCGAGCGCATCGGCAAGGTCGTGCCGCAGCGCTGGCTGGCGCCGCTGGCCGATGCGCCATGGGCGTACCGGCGCAAGGGCCGCCTGTCGGTACGCTGGGTCGAGAAGAAAGGCCGCGTGCTGGTGGGTTTCCGCGAGGACAACCCGCGCTTCGTGGCCGATCTGGGCAGCTGCGCGGTGCTGGCGCCGCCATTCGACACGTTGCTCGCGCCGCTGGCAGCGCTGGTCGACTCACTGGATGCGCGCCGCGACATTCCGCAAATCGAATTCGCGCGTGGCGACGACGCGGCGCTGCTGCTGTTTCGGCATATGCAGCCACTGGGCGCGGCCGATCGCGCGCGCCTCGCGGCGTTTTCCGATCGGCACGCGATCATGCTGTGGCTGCAGTCGGGCGGACCTGACAGCGCGCAGCCGCTGCGTGAATTGGACGCGCGCGCATTGAGCTATCGCATCGACGATGACGCCATCGAGATCGTGTTTCAGCCACTGGATTTCATCCAGGTCAACGCCGGCATGAACCGGCGCATGCTGGCGCTGGCGCTGGACCTGCTGGCGCCGCAGCCACACGAGCGCGTGCTCGATCTGTTCGCTGGGCTGGGCAACTTCACCCTGCCCATCGCGCGTCGCGCGGTCGTGGTGGCGGGCGTCGAGGGCGACGCCGGTCTGGTCGCCCGAGCCACCGGAAATGCCACGCGCAATGCGCTGGGCAACGCACGTTTTCACACCGCGAATCTGTTTGCCGACCAGCGCCAGGCACCGTGGGCGCGCGAAGCCTGGGACAAGATCCTGCTGGATCCGCCGCGCGCTGGCGCCGCCGAGCTGCTGGACTATCTGCCGGGGGCATCGGTGCGCCGCGTGGTGTATGTGTCATGCCATCCAGGCTCGCTGGCGCGCGACGCTGGCACGCTGGTGCAGCGCCATGGTTTTCGCTTGACAGCGGCGGGGGTGATGGACATGTTTCCGCATACCGCGCACGTCGAATCCATTGCCCTGTTCGAGCGCGACTGAGGCACGCATGGGCATCGAGATCGAACGCAAGTTTCTGCTGCGCGCTGACACCTGGCGCGCGGGCGTGACGCGCACGCTGCACCTGCGCCAGGGTTATCTGATCGACGCTGCGGCGCTGGCCGCGGGGCTGGCGCGTGCTTCGGTGCGCGTGCGTGTGCAAGACGCCACGGCGTGGCTCAACATCAAGGCCGCGCGGGCGGGCGTCGCGCGCGATGAATATGACTACGCGATTCCACCCGCGGATGCCGAGCGCATGCTGCAAACCCTGTGCAATGGCTTGATCGAAAAGCGCCGCCACGTGGTGCCGGTGGATGGTGTGCATTTCGAGATCGACGAATTTCTGGGTGACAACGCCGGACTGGTCGTGGCCGAGTTGGAGCAGCCCGCCGAGGACGCCCCGTTTCCGCGTCCGCCTTGGCTGGGGCGCGAGGTCAGCCAGCACCTGCGCTATTTCAACGTCAACCTGATCGCGCATCCCTACGCTGCGTGGAACGCGCGCGAACGCGCCGGAGATGAAACATGCTGATGATCGGCATCGAGGGTCTGCAACTGGCCGCGCACGAGCACACGTGGCTGGCCGCGCCCGAGGTGGGCGGGCTGATCCTGTTCACGCGCAATTATTCGGATCGCGCGCAACTGACACGCCTGATCGACGCGGTACGCGGTGCGCGCGCGGCGCCGCTGCTGATCGCGGTCGATCAGGAGGGCGGCCCGGTGCAGCGCTTCCGCGAAGGCTTCACGCGTCTGCCGGCGCTGGACACGCTCGGCGCGCTGTGGGACCGCGATGCGGCGCGTGCGGTGGCGCTGGCCGAGGAACACGCCTGGATCATGGCCAGCGAGCTGCGCGCGATGGATGTGGACTTGTCGTTCGCGCCGGTGCTGGATCTGGCGCGCGGCAACCGCGCCATCGGCACGCGCGCGCTGCACGCCGATGCGGAGGCCGTGGCCACGCTCGGTCAGGCCTATGTGCGTGGCATGCGGCTGGCCGGCATGGCGGCCACGCTCAAGCATTTCCCGGGGCACGGCTCGGTGCTGGAAGACACCCACCTCGAGGGCGCGCGCGACGCGCGCACGCTGGCCGAGTTGCGCGCAGCCGATCTGCGTCCGTTCGCGGCGGGTTTCGCCGCCGGCGCCGAGGCGGTGATGATGGCGCACGTGACCTATCCCGCCATCGATGCGTTGCCGGCGGGCTATTCGCCGCGCTGGATCAAGGACATTCTGCAGGGCGAGATGGGCTTCGCCGGCATCGTCATCAGTGACGACGTGGGCATGGCCGCGGCCGCCAGCGCCGGCGGCGTTGGCGCGCGCGTCGCCGCGCACTACGCCGCCGGCTGTCACATCGTGCTGGCCTGCGCGCCGGCGCTGGTGCCCGAGGCACTGGCCGCCGCGCGCGCCGTGCATGGCGCTCCTGCATTCGCGCAGGCGCGTCTGGCGGGGCAGGCTGCGCCAAGCTGGGCAGCGTTGCTCGACAACCCGCAGCGCGCGCGCTTTCTGGTGGATCTGGCCAGCTTGCAAACGCAGGCCGTGGCATGAGCGCGCTGCCTGCCAGCCTGGCCGCTGCGCTGACCGCCAGCGATCTCATCCACGATCGCCGCGTCATCACGCAGGCCATCGACGACATGGCCGCTGCGCTGGATATGCGCCTGGCTGGACGCGAGGCGCTGTTGCTGACCGTTTTGCACGGCGCTTTGCCGTTTGCCGGGCAACTGGCCCTGGCCATGCGCAGTCCGCTGCGCTTCGACACCGTGCACGCCACGCGCTACCGCGGCTCGACCCAGGGCGGCGAGTTGCTGTGGAAGCAGCGCCCCGCCACGCCGCTGGCCGGGCATATCGTGCTGCTGGCCGATGACATCCTCGACGAAGGCCATACCCTGGCCGCGCTGCGCGCCTGGTGTCTGGCCGCGGGCGCCGCCGAGGTGATCATCGCCACCTTGTGCCGCAAGCCGCATGGCCGCTGCGTGCCGGGGCTGCACAGCGACGTCAACGGCCTGCTGGTACCGGATCGCTACGTGTTCGGCTATGGCATGGACTTTCAGGAGCAGGGCCGCAATTTGCCCGCCATCTACGCATTGAGGGATGCATGAACGCGCACGCCACCACACTGGCCATCATCGGCGGCACCGGGCTGTACCAGCTTGATGGCCTGGAGGTGGAGTCGCGCGTGCCCGTCGCGGATACGCCCTGGGGCGCGCCCAGCGGCGAAGTGATCAGCGGTCGTTACGGCACGCGGCACGTGCTGTTTCTGGCACGCCACGGCGCGCAGCACACGCTGGCGCCGCATGCGGTGAACTATCGCGCCAACCTGTGGCTGCTGCAGCATCTCGGCGCGCAGGAGGTGCTGGGCATCAATTCGGTCGGCGGCATCCGCGCCGACCTGCCGCCGCGCGTGCTGGCGCTGCCGGATCAGATCATCGACTACACCTGGGGCCGCGAGGGCAGCTACGGCGGCGTGCAGGGCACTCCGGTGCGGCACATCGATTTCGCCGAGCCCTACAGCGCAAGCTTGCGCGCGCGTCTATTCGCGGCGGCGCGCACGACAGGCGTCGATCTGCGCGAAGGTGGCTGCTACGGCTGCACGCAGGGACCGCGCCTGGAAACCGCCGCCGAGATCGCACGCCTGCGCCGCGACGGTTGCGCGATGGTCGGCATGACCGGCATGCCCGAGGCCGCACTGGCGCGCGAACTGGGGCTGGACTACGCCTGCGTGGCCATACTGGCCAACTGGGCTGCCGGCTGCGATCCAGAGCCGTATGCGGTCACCCTGGACGAGGTGCAGGCCAATGTCGCCGCAGCCAGTACCGCCCTTGGGCTGCTTCTCGCGCAGTTTCTGCAAACGGCCTGAGAAATGGCGTGGTACATGGCTTCGAACGCCAGTTGGGCCTTGCGGAACGAATTGTAATGGCGGCCGATCCGGGTGGTTTCGTGAGCGCAATCGCGCAATGAAATGCAGGTTTGACTTGCACATCAACCCGACTCGTGCCAAAAATCCCGCCCGTGCAGGGTACCGTGGGGCATGACAGGCCTGATTTGACGCGGCGCGAACATGCACATTGGTCCATTTTTGTTGAGGGGTTGAAGGCAATGAGCTTCGGAAAGGTCAAGTGGTTCAACGATGCCAAGGGCTTCGGTTTCATCTCGCCCGAGGATGGCAGCGAGGACGTGTTCGTGCATTTTTCGGCGATCACCTCCAAGGGTTTCCGCTCGCTGCAGGAAGGCCAGCGCGTCAGCTACGAAACGGTCAAGGGCCCCAAGGGCGCCCAGGCAGCCAACGTCGCTATCGCCGACGCCTGATCAAAACCTGATCGGCATCTGAAACGATTCAAACCCCGCTGCGGCGGGGTTTCTTTTTATTGGCTGGATCTTACTGGCTGGATCGGCTGCGGGTTGAGAGGCGAGCCGGGCCAGCCCTTGCGCCAGTCCGGGCAGCCTGTCGGACTTTGGTCGGCCGGGCTGCGAATTCGGCCGTGCGGTTCCTCTCCGCCACCGCTTGGCCCATGGAACCACCATGCGCCGGCGCAGCGGCGAATATCCCTCTTCCTTCGCACTGCCGAACTCTCGCCTCGACCTGCAATGCCCGACAGGCTGCTGGCGGTGGCCGTACGGAAGTACACCAGCGTCCGCCGGGATGGACATCAGCATCGGTGCTGCGCACCCTCACCCAAGGGGTTGCGCACAGTCCATCGCGGCCGCAGCGGAGGATGTGCGCTCAGGCCAGCAATTGCAGTCGCGCGAGGTCGGCATACAGGCCACCCTGCGTGAGCAGGTATTCGTGCGTGCCTTCGGCGACGATCCGGCCGGCATCCATGACCACGATGCGGTCGGCGCGCTGCACGGTGGCGAGGCGGTGCGCGATGACCAGCGTGGTCTGGCCGTGGTGCAGGCGCGCGAGGGCTTTCTGGATGGCGGCCTCGGACTGCGCGTCAAGGCTGGCGGTGGCCTCGTCCAGTAGCAGCACCGGGGCATTCTTGAGCAGTGCGCGGGCGATGGCGATGCGCTGCCTCTGACCGCCGGACAGGCGCATGCCGCGCTCGCCCAATGGCATGGCGTAGCCCTGCGGCATCTCGCGGATGAAGGCATCGGCCTCGGCGGCCTGCGCGGCGGCGAGCACCGCGGCATCATCGGCCTCGGCGCGGCCGAAGCGGATGTTGTCGGCGGCGCTGGCATGGAAGATCACCGCCTCCTGCGGCACCAGGGCGATGGCGCCGCGCAGTGCGCCCGGGTCGAGTTCGCGCAGGTCGATGCCATCCAGCGTGATGCGCCCCTGCTGCGGATCGTAGAAGCGCAGCAGCAATTGCAGCACCGTGGTCTTGCCGGCACCCGAAGGTCCGACCAGCGCGACGGTTTCACCCGGGCGCACGCGCAGGCTGAAATGCGCCAGGGCCGCCGTGTCCGGTCGCGTGGGGTAGTGGAACGTGACGGCTTCGAAAGCGATCTCGCCGCGCAGTGGCTGCGGCAGGGCGCGCGCTTGCGCCGGCGCGACCAGTCGGGGTTGCTCAGCCAGCAATTCGTCGATGCGTTCCATCGCACCCGCGGCGCGCTGCACCTCGCCCCAGGTTTCGGCCAGCGCGCCCACCGAACCCGCGGCGAATACCGCGTACAGCACGAATTGCCCGAGTACGCCCGGGCTGAGCTGTCCGGCGACGACCTCGCGCGCGCCCGACCACAGCACCAGCGTGACTGCGCCGAACACCAGCACGATCACCGTGGCGGTGAGCGCGGCGCGCGTGCCGATGCGTTGCTGCGCGGCGCGCAACGCCTGCATCAGCGCGGCGCGATAGCGGCCGGTCTCGTAGGGCTCGCGCGCATAAGCCTTGACCGTGCTGGCGGCATTCAGCGTTTCGTTGGCGATCGCGGCCGTGTCGGCAATGCGGTCCTGGTTGCTGCGCGAGAGCTTCTGCACGCGGCGGCCGAAGATCAGGATCGGCAGGATCACACCGGGGATCACCAGAGCGGTCAGACCGGCCAGGCGCGGCTGCGTCCACACCATCAGCGCCGAGGCGCCGAGCAGGGTCACCATGCTGCGCAGCGCCACCGAGACGCCGGAGCCAAGCATGTCCTGCACCACCTGCGTGTCGGTGCCCAGGCGCGAGTTCACCTCGCCCACGCGCAGGCGCTCGAAAAAGCTCACATCCTGGCCGATCAGATGTGCATACAGGTGATCGCGCAGCGCGGTGACCGCGCGCTCTCCCAGCAGCGAAATGCAGAAATAGCGTCCAGCGGTGGCCAGCGCCAGCACCAGTGCGATCACGAACAGCAGCACGAAACTGCGGTTGAGCGCGGCCGGGTCGCCGTGGCTGAAGCCGTGGTCGATCATCAGGCGCACGCCGTAAGGCAGCGCCAGCGTGGCGCTGGAGGACAAGGCCAGAAACACCACCCAGCCCAGCGCCAACCCACGATGCGGGCGCACGTAAGGCCACAGGCGGAACAATGCGCGCAGGTTGCGGCCGCTGGGGCGCGGAGCGTCGGTCATCGCGGTCGGTTCGGTGAAAACGCCAGTTTAAGGCCTGGCGCGTTGCGCGCACGTCACGTGGTTGCGTGGTCGATGTCGCAGCGTGCGCGGCCGCGCGTGAGTTCGGCCAGCCAGTCGCGCAGGACGGGCCATTGCTGTTGCGGCAGGCTCACATGCAGCGCGCCGTCCCTGTCGACCTCGCGCGCGATCCGCGCCGCGAACGCATCCAGCCGCCCGCGCAGCCGTGCCAGCGTGGCAGGATCGGCCTCGATGCGCGCCACGACCATGGCCACGATCTCGCGCCGTGGCGCCGCGCGCAGGCATTGCGCTGCGCAGCCGCCATAGGCGCGCACCAGCCCGCCCACGCCCAGTTTGGTGCCGCCGAACCAGCGCGCCACGCGCACCACCACTTCATCGAACCCCTGTGCGTCGATGGCGTGCAGGATGGGGCGGCCCGCGCTGCCGCCGGGTTCGCCATCGTCGCTGCTGCGGTACTCGACGCCACAGCGCCAGGCCCAGCAGTTGTGGGTGGCATCGTCGTGGCGCTGCCCGATCAGCCAGTGCATCGCGGCAGTGGCATCGCGGACCGGCGCGGCGTCAGCCAGAAAGCGGCTGCCGCGCACCGTCATGGCGTGCTGCGCGGGGCTGATCAGGGTGATCGGCATGCGTGGTTCTCAGGTGCCATCGCGGATCACCAGCAGGCGTGACTCGGTCATTTCGCCGATCGCCGCGCGGATGCCCTCGCGGCCCAGCCCGGAGCGTTTGACGCCGCCGTAGGGCATGTTGTCGACGCGGAAACTGGGCACGTCGCCGACGATCACGCCGCCGACCTCAAGCACATCCCATGCGCACAGGGCATGGGTCATCGAATCGGTGAACACGCCGGCCTGCAGGCCATAGGTGGAATCGTTGACCGTGTGCAGGGCAGCGTCGAAATCGTTGAACGGTTCCAGCACGGCGACCGGACCAAAGGCCTCCTCGCACCAAAGCCTGGCGTTGTGCGCGACGTTTTCCAGTACACAGGCGGGCAGCAACTGCGCTGTGCCGGCGCCACCACACAGCAGGCGTGCGCCGGTGCTCGTGGCTTCATCGATCCACGCGCGCAGGCGTGCTGCGGCGGCGGCGTCGATGACCGGTCCGAGAAAAACGGCCTCATCGCGCGGATCGCCCATGCGCAGCGCCGCCGCAGCGGCGACAAAACGCTGGCGGAAGTCAGGATAAAGATCGCTGTGGACAAGGATGCGCTGCACGCCGATGCAGCTCTGTCCGGACTGATAAAACGCACCGAAGATCATGCGCTCGACCACGGCGTCGAGCCGTGCACGCTGATCGGCATCGACGATGCAGGCGGCGTTGCCGCCCAGTTCCAGCAGGACCTTCTTGCGCCCGGCGCGCGCCTTGAGCTGCCAGCCGATCTGGCCGCCGGTGAAGGACAGCAGCTTGAGGCGATCATCCTCGACCAGTGCGCCCGCACGCTCACCGGGCAGCGGCAGGATCGAGAATGCGCCTTCGGGCAGCGTGGTTTCAGCCAGCACTTCGCCGATGATCAGCGCGCCCAGCGGGGTTTTCTCCGATGGCTTGAGCACGAACGGGCAACCCGCCGCGATGGCTGGCGCAACCTTGTGCGCAACCAGATTCAGCGGAAAATTGAACGGCGTGATGAAGCTGCACGCGCCTACCGGCACGCGCCGGGTGAAGCCGCGATAGCCGCGTGCACGCGCGGAAATCTCCAGGTTCAGCACTTCGCCGTCGATGCGCACCGCCTCCTCCGCGGCGACCTTGAACGTGTCGATCAGGCGCGTGACTTCGCCGCGCGCGTCGCGGATGGGTTTGCCGGCCTCGACGCATAGCGCCAGCGCCAATTCCTCGTGGCGTTCGCGGAAGCGCGCCGTGCAGTGCTCCAGGATCTGCTGCCGCGCGTAAGGCGGCAGCGCCCGCATCGGCGCCTCGGCGGAGACCGCGGCGGCGATGGCCTGCTCGACGGCGCTGGCATCGGGCAGGGCCACGCGCGCAGCGACGCTGCCGCGAAACTTGTCGGTGACCTCGAGATCCGCATTGGGCGATTGCGCGGCATTGGCGAGATAGTAGGGATAGCGTTGCGTTGCCATCGGCGCGTACTCCAGCAATTCGATTGCACAGTCAGACGCCACACGTTCATGGTGGTTCCGCTACGCGCGGGGCTGTGTCAGTCGGCTTCGCGCAGCAGGCGTTCGATGCGCCGGTCCGGAACCAGCCACAGCAGCGCGACCGCCAGATACAGCATCTGCGCCAGCCATGCTTGCACGAAAGCCAGCGCGATGGCGATCGCATACAGCGCGATGGAGAGCTTGCCCTTGAAATCGCCGCCCACGGCGCGCGCCAGCAGCGATCGTGCGCCTTCGCAGTGCACGATCAGCCACTCCAGTATCCAGTAGGCGATGGCTGCCATCAGCAGCACCGTGCCATACAGCGCCGTGGGCAGCGTGTCGTAGTGATTCTCGCCCATCCAGCCGGTGACGAAGGGAAACAACGACAGCCAGAACAGCAAATGCAGGTTGGCCCACAGCATGCCGCCGCTGACGCGCGTGGCGGCATGAAACAGGTGATGGTGGTTGTTCCAGTAGATGCCGATGTAGACGAAGCTCAGCACATAGCTGGACAGTACGGGCAGCAGCGGTTTCAACGCCGCCAGCGTAGCGCCGTGCGGAACCTTCAGCTCCAGCACCATGATGGTGATGATGATCGCCATGACGCCATCGCTGAAGGCTTCAAGCCGGTTCGTGCGCATGTGTTTCCCCGCGCGAAATCAGGGCGCCCGTTCGAGAAACAGAAAGGCCGCGGAGAGCACCCGATGCACCGCGCTCTGCATGATGTTGGTGCGCTGCGCGCCCGGGGTGGCATGCCGACCACAGAGCCGAGCAGCAATCGACAGCGATGGCGCCCAGCACTTGCAGCACGCGAACTGCGCATGCCGTACGCCGAAGCCGTGAGCCAAATCACTCTGCAACGTGCTGATTCATATTAAAAATTCTCCGCCGCAAAGCAAACGACGGTACTGCCGAAGGAGGGACTCGAACCCTCACGCTTTTAAGGGCGGCGGATTTTGAGTCCGCTGCGTCTACCGATTCCGCCACTTCGGCACGGATCAAGCGGCGAAGTATGCGGTATTCAATCGATCGGGTCGAGCGAGAACGGCCGTTCGTAGCGCCGGTCACGGCAGGACGCGCCGGCCAATGGCATCGCGGATGCCGCGTGGCAGTCGATACTGCGGATGCAGGGGCGCTGGCGCTGCAGGGTCAGATGCCGACGCTGCCCGTGGTGTCGAGGGTGTCGAGAAAGCGGCGCATTTCGGCGCCAAAGCGATCGGTGTCGACGAGGAAGGCATCGTGGCCCTGGGGTGAATCCAGCGCCACGAAATCGACCTGGGCACCAGCTTCGGCGAAACCGTCGGCGATGGCCTTCTGCTGCTCGATCGGGAACAGGATATCGGTATCCACGCCGATCACCAGCGCGTGCTCGATGCAGATTTTCTTGAGCCCCGCGGCGACGCTGCCGCCACCGTATTCGGCGATGTCGAACCAGTCGCTGGCGCGGCTGAGGTAAAGATAGCTGTTGGGGTCGTAGCTGCGCACGAAGCGTCGCGCGTGTGCTTCGAGGTAGGATTCCACGGCGAATTCAAAAGCGAACGGGTCTTCATCGCGTGCGTCGCTGTCCAGGCGGATGCGGCTGAAGCGGCCACTCCACTCCAGCGCCGAACGGTAGGTGATCACGCCGAGTTTGCGCGCGATGCGCATGCCGGCCTCCGGGTAATGCGCGTCGTCATAACTGCCGTTGTTCCAGTTGGGGTCGAGGCGGATGGCCTCGCGCTGCAACGAGCGGATGGCGATGGCGAAGGGTTGCGCCTGCGGCGCGGTGGAGATGCTGATGTGCGCGCGCGTGCAGTGCGGGTGCAGCAGCATCTGCGCCAGCGCGGTCATGCCACCCATCGAGCAGCCCACCAGACACGCCAGGCGCGCGATGCCCAGGGCATCGAGCAGGTACTGGTTGGCGTTGGCGGCATCCTCGAGGGTGAGTTCGGGGAACTCGATGCCATAGGGTTTGCCAGTGGCGGGATTGTGCGAGGCCGGACCGGTGGAGCCCTTGCAACTGCCCAGCGAATTGACGCAGAGGACAAACCAGCGCTCGGTGTCGATGGCCTTGCCAGCACCGATGATGGCTTCCCACCAGCCAGCACTCGGGTCATGCGGACCGGATGCCGCGTGCGCGCCGGGCGAGAGCCCGGGCAGGATCAGCACGGCATTGTCGGCATGTGGCGACAGCGTGCCCCAGGTTTCGTAGGCGAGCTGCGCGTGCAGCAACTCGCCGCCGCGTTTCATGCGCAACGGCGAGGGCAGACTGTGATAGCGACGCGCATCGGCCATGACGATGGACAGTGATCAAACCACGCAGGCTAGCGACAGTCGGTGTCCGCGCCAAGCGCGCCGCGAATGGGAATAGGCCATTTCAATGCCCGCCATCGCGACAATCGCTTGGACTGCCGCGCTTGCCGGCGCGAGCATCGCGCAAACCCTTGCAGGTGCGGTTTGCAATACCGCTCCGACGCAAGGAGGTGCCGCCGCGATGAGCACGCACGTGCTTGTCGCGACATGAGGTGGCGCGGCTTTCCGCGCCCGTTTGTTTGCACACCGCGGCAGGATGCCCGGTTTTGCAACTGATCCTTGGAGAGCTCGCATGACCATTCGTGATTTTCGCTACCTGATCGCCGTCGCGGACTGCCTGAATTTTCATGAGGCCGCGCGCCGCTGCCACGTGACCCAATCGACGCTGAGCATCCAGTTGCGCAAGCTGGAGGGCTATCTGGGCGCGGAATGTTTCGAACGCAATCGTGGCGGCGTGCGCGTCACCCCGGCGGGCCGCGAACTGGTGCGCCATGCGCGCGACCTGCTGGAGTCCTTCGAGCGCATGCGCCGTATCGGTGCGACATTCAAGCGTGCGCACGAGCAGGAACAGGCCGCCGTGCCGGTGTCAGGCTTTTCTTGCGCCTGAGCATGCGCACTCAGGATGTGCACAAGGATTGGCTGTTGCCGTGGCTTTTCATCGGGCTGCAATAAATGCCGTGCAGGGTCTCGATGATCGCCTGCGCCGGACCGTTGGCCAATGCGTAGTGGATGGTCTGCGCCTCGCGACGCGTGTTCACCAGATGCTCTTCGCGCAACACGGCCAGATGTTGCGACAACGCCGACTGGCTGAGATCGACGCGAGCGTTGATCTGTCCCACGGACATCTCGCCACCGACCAGCAGGCACAGGATGCGCAGGCGCTGCGGATTGGCCAGCGCGCGCAGCAGGCGCGTGGCGTCATCCGCATTGCGCTGCATGCCCTCGATATCGAAGCTGCTGTCCAGGGCAACGATCTTGCGATTGCTGCGCGGCGTGGTCATATCGACTCCTGCAGGTTGCCAATGGTGGGTAGTGTGCCCGCTTGCCGACAACAGGGGTACTCTTCGCCGGTGCTATCGGGTCATTGACAGGTTGTGCTTTGTTTAAATAAGATAACTCTAATATTATACGCCGGACTCAGTGCGCACAGTCGCACGCAACGACAGAGCGAGAGGGAACATGGCAAAGATCATTGTGCTGGGCGCCGGTATCGGCGGCATGACGGCGGCGTATGAACTGCGCGCCGGGTTGGGTCGCGAGCACGCCATTACCGTGGTCGGTGACGGGCCGAGGTTTTCATTCACGCCTTCCAACCCCTGGGTGGGCATCGGCTGGCGCAAGGTGGGCGATGTGCAGCTCGAGGTCAAACCGTATCTTGCGCGCAAGAACATCGATTTCGTCGACGAGCCGGCCACCGAGATCCGCGCCGCGCAGAACCTCCTGCTCACGCGCAGCGGCAAGGAACTGGCTTACGACTATCTGGTGATCTGCACCGGCCCCAAGCTGGCCTTCGATGAGATCCCCGGTCTGGGCCCGGACAAGCATTCGTTTTCGATCTGCACCACGCCGCACGCTGATGCGACCTGGCATGCCTACCAGGAGTTCGTCAAGGATCCCGGCCCGGTGGTGGTCGGCGCGGCGGCCGGCACGAGTTGTTTCGGCCCGGCCTACGAGTTCGCCACGATCATCGAAACCGACTTGCGCAAGCGCAAGATCCGCGACCGCGTTCCGATCACCTATGTCACGCCCGAGCCCTATGTCGGGCACATGGGCCTGGGTGGCGTGGGCGATTCCAAAGGTTTGATCGAGGCCGAGTTCCGCCAGCGCCATATCAAGTGGATCTGCAACGCGAAAGTCGTCGAGGTTACGGCCACCGAGGTCGTGGTCAACGAACTCGACGCCAAGGGCCAGTTGCTGCAGGAGCATCGCATCCCGAGCAAGTTCAGCATGGTGATGCCGGCGTTCAAGGGTGTCGACGCGGTGGCAGCGGTGGACGGCCTGTGCAATCCGCGCGGCTTCGTGCTGATCGACAAACACCAGCGCAACCCGAAGTATCCCAACATCTTCGCGGCCGGCGTATGCGTGGCGATCCCGCCCGTCGAAGTGACCCCGGTGCCCACGGGCGCGCCCAAGACCGGCTACATGATCGAGTCGATGGTGGGTGCGATCGTGCACAACATCGCCAGCGAGATCACGGGCCAGCCGGCCGATCAGGTCGCAACGTGGAATGCCATCTGCCTGGCCGACATGGGCGACACCGGCGCCGCCTTCGTGGCGCTGCCGCAGATCCCGCCGCGCAACGTCACCTGGGCCAAGGTCGGCAAGTGGGTGCACCTGGCCAAGGTGGCCTTCGAAAAATATTTCATGAACAAGATGAAGACCGGCAACACCGATCCCATCTACGAAAAATATGTACTCAAGGCGCTGGGCATCGAGCGCCTGAAGAACACGCCGAAGCCCTGAGAGGCTGTGAATTTTTCAGCCTCTCAGCCCGGCCATGGATGGCCGGACGCGCCGATGAAAAATTCCGCATGACGCGGAATTTTTCACAGGCTCTGAGTACTCGCGCGCGGCATCAAGCCCGCGCGAGCGTTTCACCTTGGCGCCGGCGCTGAGCCTCGCGCCCGGTGCCGATTCACCCGCCACCATGGAGCCATGTCCACCATGAACATCGACCGCATCGTTTTTGCTTTTGCCGGCAGCATGATCCTGATCAGCGTGCTGCTGGCCTGGCTGGTATCCCCGCTGTGGATGCTGCTGGCGGCCTTCGTCGGGCTGAATCTGCTGCAGTCCGCGTTCACCAGCTTCTGCCCGCTGGCGATCGTGTTGCGCAAGCTCGGTCTGCCGGCCGGTTGCGCGTTCCGGTGAGGCGCGTGCCCATGCCAAGCCCGCGCGGGCTTCTGTTGGGTGTCGTCCTGACGCCGGCACTGGTGCTGACTGCGTGCAGCCATCCGCAGGCGCCGGCAGTGGTGGCGAATGCCGCTGCGCCGATACCGGTACTGACCGTGTCCGAGCAGGTCACGCCACGCGACCGCGTGTGGGATGGCACGGTGCAGGCGGTCAATCGCGCCACGCTGTCGGCGCAGACCGCGGGGCGCGTGGTCGAACTGCCGTTCGATGTCAACGATTACGTGCCCAAGGGCGCGGTGGTGGCGCGGCTGACCGACGTGGAGCAGGGCGCCAGCGCGCGCGCCGCCTTGGCGCAGGTGCGTGCGGCACAGGCCACCTACAGTGATGCGCAGGCGCAATACAAGCGTATTGCGCAGGTGTATGAGCGCAAGCTGGTGTCCAGGTCGCAGTATGACCAGAGCAAGGCCAGTGCCGATGCAGCCAAGGCTGCGCTGGATGCGGCGCAGCAGAATTATCGCGCGGCACAACAGAGTCAGAATTACACCGTGGTGCGCGCACCCTACGCGGGCATCGTCACCCAGCGTTTCGTGCAGATCGGCGAAGCGGTGCAGCCGGGCCAGCCGCTGATCGCCGGCATCTCGCTCAACCAGTTGCGCGTCGAGGCGCAGGTGCCGCAAAGCGACGTCGATGCCATCCGCAAATACGCGCGCGCCTGGGTAGTGCTCGATGGCGGGCGCAAACGCATCGAAGCGGCCAAGGTCATCGTGTTCCCCTATGCCGACCCGACCACGCACACCTTCACCGTGCGCCTGGAATTGCCGCCGGCCGACACCGGCCTGAATCCCGGCGAGGTGGTGCAGGTGGCTTTCATGATTGGTTCGCGGCCGCGCTTGCTGGTGCCGGATTCGGCCGTGCTGCAACGTGGCGAGATCACCGGCGTCTATGTGGTCCGCGATGGCGAGGTCACGTTGCGCCAGGTGCGGCTGGGGGCGCGTTTCGGCGCTCAGGTCGAGGTGATCTCGGGGTTGACGGCAGGCGAAACCATCGCCAGAAATCCGCTGCAGGCGGTGGCCTGGCTGGTCAAGCAGCACCGCAAGTCGAACGACCAGGGGACCTGAACGCATGTCTGGCACCAAGCCGCTCGGCATTTCCGGGCGCATCGCGCGCGCGTTCCAGGCATCGCAGATCACCCCGTTGCTGGCGATCGTGGGCCTGCTGCTGGGCCTTGCCGCGGTCATCATCACCCCGCGCGAGGAGGATCCGCAGATCGAGGTCACCATGGCCACGATCACGGTGCCGTTCGCCGGCGCCGATGTGCGCGATGTGGAAAACCTCGTCGCGTTTCCGCTGGAACAAAAAGTCTCCGAGATCCGCGGCATCAAGCATGTGTACTCGGTCAGCCGTCCCGGCGTGGCGGTGATCACCGCCGAGTTCCGCGTCGGCGTGCCGCGCCAGGAGGCGATCATCCGCCTCTACAACAAGGTTTACTCGAACCTCGACTGGGTGCCGCCCGGCGTGGGCGTGGGCCAGCCGATCATCAAGCCGATGGGCATCAACGACGTGCCCATCATGACCCTCACGCTGTGGTCCGATCACGCCAGTCCGGTGCAACTGGCCGAGGTCGCGCGCACCCTGGAAACCACGCTCAAGACCGTGCCTGGAACGCGCGACGTGTATAGCGTCGGCGCGCCGCAGCGCGCGGTACTGGTCAAGCTCGATCCTGGCAAACTGGCTGCCTACAACCTCACCGTCACCGACTTGGCCAATGCGCTGAAGGCGGCCAACGTGGCCACCGATGCCGGTGACGAGTACAGCCGCAACACCGATTTTCCGGTCAAGGCCGGCCTGCTGCTGATGGATGCCAACGAGGTGCACAACCTCGTGATCGGCCTCGCCGGAGGCAAACCCATCTACGTGTCCGATGTCGCCGAGGTCGTCGGTGGCGCCAACTACCCCACCAGCTATGCCGCCTACGGCACGCCGGTGGGCATGGGTGGGCCGGCCACCGGACTGGCGCCGGCGGTGACCATCGCCATCGCCAAGAAGCAGGGCGAGAACGCGATCAACATCACCGACGCCATCCGCGCGCGCCTGACCCAGCTCAAGAACATCGAGATCCCCGCCGACGTGCATGTGGCGGTGACCCGCGATTACGGCCGCAGCGCCGATGCCAAGGCCACCGAGCTGATGGAGCACCTGCTGCTGGCGACGGTATCGGTGGTGCTGCTGATGTTGCTGGCACTGGGCTGGCGCGAGGCCGTCGTGGTCGGTGTCGCGGTGGTCATCACCCTGGCGATCACCTTGTTCGCGTCGTGGGCGATCGGCTTCACCATCAATCGCGTGTCGCTGTTCGCGCTGATTTTCTCCATCGGCATCCTCGTCGACGATGCCATCGTGGTGGTGGAAAACATCCACCGGCACATGGCCATGGGCAACAAGAAGCTCAGCGCGGCCATTCCCATCGCCGTGGACGAAGTAGGCGGTCCGACCATCCTGGCCACCTTCACCGTGATCGCGGCGCTGCTGCCGATGGCTTTCGTCGGCGGCTTGATGGGGCCATACATGCGCCCGATCCCGATCAACGCCAGCGTCGGCATGCTGATCTCCCTGGCGGTGGCCTTCGTGGTCACGCCGTGGATGGCCTATCACCTGCTCAGGAAGCTGGCACAGCACCACGAAGATCACGGCGCCGGGCCTGGCCATGCCGCCGAGTCCAGGCTCGATCAGAAGCTCTATGCGCTGTTCAATCGCGTGATGTCGCCGTTCCTGCTGGGCGACAAGGCCAAACGCAATCGGCGCCGCCTGTTCGCGGCGATCGGCTTGCTGGTAGTGCTGTCGGTGAGCCTGGTCGGCATCAAGGCGGTGATCCTGAAGATGCTGCCGTTCGACAACAAATCCGAGTTCCAGGTGGTGTTGAACATGCCCGAGGGATCGACCCTGGAGCAGACCAACCGCGTGCTCACCGACATGGGCCAGGTGCTGGCCAAGGTGCCCGAGGTCGTCAACTACCAGTTGTATGCAGGCACGCCGGCGCCGATCGATTTCAACGGGCTGGTGCGCCAGTACTTCATGCGCACCTTGCCCTATCAGGGCATGATCCAGGTGAATCTGGTGGGCAAGGACCAGCGCTCGCGGCAGAGTCACCAGATCGCGCGCGCGGTGCGTCCGGCACTTGCGGCCATCGCCACGCGCTTCCACGCGCATCTGCAGGTGGTCGAGATCCCGCCCGGGCCGCCGGCGCTGGCGCCCATCGTGGCCGAGATCTACGGTCCGAGCTACGCGGTGCAGAAGAAGATCGCGCTGGACGTCGAGCACCTGTTCGAGCACACGCGCAACATCGTCGATGTGAACACCACCGTCGAGAATCCCGGGTCACAGCGCAAGCTGCTGGTGATCGATCGCACGCGCGCCGCGACGCTGGGCGTGACCCAGCAGCAGATCGTCGATGCCATCGCCGCGGGTCTGGGCGGCATCGACGCCACGTACCTGCAGGATGGCAATGCCAAGCACGCGATCCCGGTGGTGCTGCGTCTGCCGCAGTCCGATCTCGGCTCGCTGGATTCGGTGCTCACGCTGCGCGTGCGCGCGCAGGCGGGGCAGTTGATTCCCTTGTCCGAGGTCGTGCATGTCGAGACCACGCCGTGGTCGGACGCGATCTATCACCAGGATCTGCTACCCGTGACCTACGTCACCGGCGATGACGCCGGGCACGTGGACAGCGCGCTGTACGGCATGTTCACGCTGGTCAGCGAAATCAGCCAGCGCACCTTCGACGGGAACCACCTCAGCCAGCACTTCATCGGGCCGCCGCAGAATGGCGACAGTTTCTCGATCAAGTGGGGCGGAGAATGGACCACGACCTACGAGACCTTCCGCGACATGGGCCTGGCCTACTCGGTGGGCCTGGTCCTGATCTACCTGCTGGTGGTCGGGCAGTTCCGCAGCTATCTGGTGCCGCTGGTGATCATGGCGCCGATTCCGCTGACCGTGATCGGCGTGATGCCCGGACACTGGCTGATGCACGCGCAGTTCACCGCGACCTCGATGATCGGCATGATCGCGCTGGCCGGCATCATCGTGCGCAACTCGATCCTGCTGGTGGACTTCATCAACCATTCGGTGCTGGCCGGCAAACCGCTGGAAGACGCCGTGATCGAAGCCGGCGCGGTGCGCGCAAAACCCATCATCCTCACCGCGCTGGCGGCCATGATCGGCGCGCTCTTCATCCTCAGCGACCCGATCTTCCAGGGCCTCGCGGTATCCATGGTGTTCGGCATCTTCGTGTCGACGCTGCTGACACTGGTGGTGATCCCGCTGCTGTACTACGTGTACCTCAAGCGCTACGGGGTGCAGGCGCTGCGGCACGAAGCGTGAGCGCGACGCGCGGTCGGCTGCGTGCCTGCAGCCAGCATCCGCGCGCCACCGTACGGTTCATCCGGCACGCGTCAAGAATGTGACCGCGCGCACGTTTTGTCTGCGCGCGCCGGCCATACGTCGGCTGAACGCCGCCATTCGTCGAATGGCATGTCGCACTGGTGCCTCGCTGTGGTCAATCTGCGCGTGCGGCCGTCGGCCGCGACAGGGGGCGGCAATGCGCAATGCGCGCGGATTCACTCTGCTGGAACTGATGGTCGTGCTGATCATCGTGGCGATCATGCTGGGCATCGCCATACCCGACTTTCACACCGTACTGCTCAACCGTCGATTGAATGGCTTGATCGACAACCTCTATAACTCGCTGAATTATGCGCGCAGCACGGCGCTCAGCAACGATGAGCCGGTGACCGTATGCCCGCTTGGCTCCGCTGGAGGCACGACCTGCGGAAGCAACTGGAACGCGGGCTGGATCGTGGTCAAGCAACCACCACAGGGAATCAGTGCGGTGCTGAACACCACCGTGTTGAGTGCGAACGGACCTACATTGAAAAGCGTTCCCATCGGCTCAGGTTCCTCGGTCACGCAAATCACTTTCAATGGCCTGGGCCTGCTCAGCACTACTCAAACTCTGCTTGTTGCGTGCGACTCGCGCGGCAGTAGCGCCGCGCGCGCGATTTCGGTTTACGCCACCGGCTTCATCCAGGCATCGAATACGCCGGGCATGGCAGCCGATGGCACGACTTCGCTCACCTGTCCCTGAGGAAGCACACATGAAACGTCCGCTGCGCGCCGCCGGCTTCACCTTGCTCGAAGTGCTGGTGACCGTGGTCATCTTGTCGATCGGCATGTTGGGCGTGGCTGGCGTGTTGCTGCTGGTACACAAGAACAATGCGGCAAGCTACATGCAGCAGCAGGCGGTACAGGATGCCTACGACATTCTTGACCGCATGCGCGCCAATCGCTCGGCTGCATTGCAAGGCCTGTACGACGTGGCTCCACCCAGTTCGGCACCAACCAGTTGTTCCAGCAATACGTGCAGTCCACAACAGATGGCGAACTACGACTTGTGGCAGTGGCATTCCGATCTGGTGAACGAGCTGCCTGCGGCGACATCCAGTATTTCCACCGCGACTCCGGCGGGTGTCTCCTCCGCCAACCAAGACGTGCAAGTAACGGTCAAGCTGCAATGGAGCGATGCACCCACGCTGCAGGCGTTGAAGCAAACAGTCAAGCCCGCCAGCTACACCTTGACGACGGTGCTGTGATGAAACGTTCCATGGGATTTTCGCTGGTGGAACTGATGGTGGCGATTGCCATTGGCCTGGTGATACTCGCCGGCGTCGTCACCGTGTTTGTCGCGCAGCGTCAGGTTTATGGCACCGCGACGGCCCAAGCGTCGATGCAGAACGCTGAGAATGCGATTGCGGCCATGGTCGCTCCAGCCGTGCGTGGCGCCGGATTCGCTGGTTGCGGCGCATTTTCCACGACCGGCAACATCATCAATTCCGGAAGTCTGCTTTACAACTTCAGTGCGCCTTTGTTCGGTTTTTCGGCCAACACCTCGATGAGCGGGCTGAATGCGGCCAACGCAACCAGCACGGGTAAATGGACGCCTGCGCTGGACAGTTCGTTCGCCAACAACATGCCCGAGGCCGGCAGCGACGTCATCGTGGTGGGCGGCGAATTGCCTGGCACCATACCGGTGCCGGTCACCGACATCGTCGGCAACTCAGGGCAATTGACGATCCAGAGCCAGCCTTTTCCGCCGCCATCAACGGCCACGGTACAGCCCGGCATGATCGGTGCGGTCAGCGATTGCGCGAAATCGATTGCTTTCACGATTTTTTCTCAGGCAGGCGCCAATTCGAACAATCTGATCATCCACCACGACCAAGGCACTGGCATCGGCAGCAACAAACAGGCTGATTTCGCGCCCAATTTCCCGTTGGGCTCGCAGTTCGTGCTGTTGCAGCAGGAAGCGTTCTATGTGGCGCAGGGACCGGGTGGACAGAGCGCGCTGTACGGCGCGGTGATGATGTGCGGACAGTGGCAGTCTTTGGCGGTGCTTGCTTCGGGTTGCTCGAATGGCAACGGCGCCAAAGCGAGTGCTTCGGCACCGCAACCGCTGGTGCCCGGCGTCGACAACATGCAAATCCTCTACGGCATTGGCGCCGGCGGCGTCACCCAGCAATGGGTGCCGGCATCTGCGGTGACCAATTGGGCGCAGGTGTATGCCGTGCGCATGGGTTTTCTGCTGGAGGGGCCGCTCGGTTCGGCGCCACCGGGAGCCAATCCAACTAGTTGGCCGGTACTCGGCACCATGGTCAAGGTGCCGCCGGATACCCGACTGCGCCATGTCTATGTCATCACACTGTCGATCAGGAACGCCACGTTATGAACGCGATCACGGGTGGGATTCGGGCGTTGTGGCACGAATCTCACGAAAGCTCCGATCTGGCTCCGCAGACCACCAGCCGAGCTTGTCATGCGGGCACGTCGCGCAGGCAGCGAGGTTTCGTGCTGCTGACGGCGTTGGTGTTGCTGCTGGTGCTGACGCTGGCGGCACTGGTGGCCATGGTGTACCAAGCCAACCAGGCGCGTGTCGCCGGCAACACGGCCAACGCGCAGATCTCGTTCGAGACCGCCGAGGGCGCGTTGCGTATCGCCGAGGGCCAGTTGCTCACGGGCGCGTATACCGGCGTGCCGTTCACCACGGCCGGCAACAACGGACTGTATCTTTTCAATCCGTTGCAGGCACCGCTGTGGACCAATGCATCCACGTGGAGCGGGGCCGGCGCCACGTTTGCGTCGACGTTTTCCGGTCTTTCCGGTGCCGCGCCGCAAGTGATGATCGAGCAGCTGCCCAGTGTGGCCATGCCCGGGCAAAGTCTGGCATCGGTGCAATACGGCGGCGGCGTGCAGACAGTGAATGTCTATCGCATCACCGTGCGCGCGGTGGGTGCCAACGGCAAGGCACCAGTCATGGTGCAAAGCATCTTCCACGAATAACCGACACGTGCCCACGGCACAAGGTTCATCATGAAATTACACGCTGCGTTCCGTAATCTGGCTACTGGCACCGCGTTGGCGGTCATCGCGGGTTTGTTCGCGCCGCCAGTGATACCGGTGCAGGCTGCGACCACGCCGACGATTCCAATTTCGCAAATACCGCTGAGTGTTGCCATCCCGGTGCATCCGCAGGTGTTGTTCGCGGTGGGCAACTCGCAGTCCATGGATGGCGATTTGGGTGGTGCAATCATGACGGGTTCCGGCAGCCTGAGCGCGGGCCAAGTCTCGTTGTACAACTCCAGTTCCCCGGTGAGTTACACCGTGCCCAGCGGGTTCACGCCGCCGGTTGTCCCGGCCGTGGCGGGTGTTGCTCCTTACACTGCAGTCAACGCCAGCGGAAATCTGGTCGACAACAGCGCCAGCCGACTGAATGTCGCCAAGGCCGGGCTTGCGGCCATTCTGCAGGCCTACATGGGCAGTACCGATTTTGCGCTGGAGGATTACGCGACATCGGGGACCAGCCTGTATTCGACCTGGGTGTACTACATGTCGCCCAATGGCGGTCCATTCACCTTTGCCAATGCGCTGCCGGCGAATGGCTATACCAGCTACGCCGCCTATGCGCTCGCCGATCCCAACGCCAGCCCCGCGCCCACGTTGTGGACGATCAATCCCTGCTACCAGTACACCACTGCCTCGAGTTCGGTCAGTAACAACTGCTCGCAGATCGACAGCACGCTCTACGGTGGCACGATGGCCGGCTACCAGTACATGCAGATCGGTGCCACCAGCGACGAGCCGGATATCAACGATGTCCTTTATGCATCGGGCGGACCGGCGGTCTATGTCGATTATGGCGGCACCTACGCGGCGTCAGGTCCCAATAGCGGGGCCTCGATCAATCCGCCGACATCGACGCCATACACTCTTTTCTCTTTGTCAAACTACAACAGTGGCGGGATTTCTGTTGGCTACAACAATGCCGTGCCGTCTGCGAATACAGTCACCGGACCGACCAATGCGGGTTATGTCCCTTATTCGCCGCAGGTCATGTATGTGCATCGCGGCTTCGGCTACTACGTCAATAGCGTGACCAGCAACAGCGGCGCTGTGCTGGTGCCGATGACCAGCGCGGGCACGCAACCCACGACCAGCAGCATCAGTACCGCCATCAACACGTTCACGCCTTACCTAGCGCCGGAAACTAACAACTCGAGCAGCTCCGAGATCAAGGCACTGGCCTACCAGTCGCCGATCGCCGGACTGGTGTCCGGGGCAGGAGCGTACTTGCAAGGACTCGGTGTCAGCACCTCCGCGTGTCCTCCCAAGCAGTATGTCGTGCTGGTGACCGATGGCCTGCCGACGATGGACCTCGATGGCAATTTATGGCCACCGCTGGGCAGTGCTGCCGCGCAAGGTTATGGCGTCAATGCAGCTTTCAATGCGGATGGGTCACTCAATGCATCGGCCACCAATGACCAGGCGTTGATTGACGCGGTCAACACCATTGCCAAACTCAAGACTCAGGGAATCGAAACCTATGTGGTGGGTCTCGGCGCGGGCGTCGATCCATCCGCCAATCCTCAGGCGGCGGCGGCGCTGACGGCCATGGCCATCGCCGGTGGCACCAGTGCCTACTTCCCGGCCAAGAGTCCCAGCAGTCTGGTATCACAACTCTCGGTCATTCTGAACCAGATCCAGGCGGGCAGCTTGTCCACGGCGTCGGCGGCAGTCAATTCGACCGGCCTGAATACCGGTTCGGATGTCTACGAGGCTTCTTACAACACGAACTGGACTGGCGACCTGCGTGAGTTTCCGATCGATGCCAGCAATGGCCAAGTGAATACCGCGGCCAGCAACGCGGTATGGAGCGCACAGACGCAGCTTGATACGCAGGCAAGCGGGACCGGTTGGAGCACGAATCGCATCATCGCAACCTGGAATCCCGCGCTATCGGGTGCGGTGTCCGGTGCATCGCCCGGTGCGGGCGCGCCGTTTCGGTGGGGCACGACCGGTACATTGTCGGCAAACTCCATATCGCCTGCACAGCAATTACTGTTGCAGCCCAGCGATACCTTGGGCCAGGAACGCCTGCAGTATTTGCGTGGCGATCAGGCTCAGCAGCAAAGCAATGGCGGACCATTCCGCAATCGCGCGCACATCCTCGGCGACATCGTGGACAGCAACCCGATCTATGTGGGTGCGCCCGATGGACCCTATGCAAGCGGCTCCGGTTTCAGCACCAGCTTCAACAGCAGCTACCAGAGCTTCCAGAGCACGTATGCCAATCGCCAGCCCGTGCTTTACGTAGGCGCCAACGATGGCATGCTGCATGCGTTCGATCCCATGACCGGCAAGGAGCTGTTCGCTTTCGTGCCCAACGGCGTCTTCGCCAACCTGATCGATCTCACCCAGCCCAACTACAGCCACCAGTTTTATGTCGATGGATCACCGCAGGCGGGTGACGTGCAGTTCGCCGATGGCACTTGGCATACCTTGCTGGTCGGCGGCGAGAATGCCGGCGGCAAGAGCATCTATGCGCTGGATGTGACCAACCCGGCCAGCCTGACGACCGAATCCGCCTTGGCCAAGGCGGTGCGATGGGAGTTCAGTGGTTCGGGCGGCGGTGGCATGGGTTATACCTACAGTACGCCGGCGCTGGCCCTGACTTGCGTACCCAGCCCCGGGTATCAGTCGCCGTGCAGCAATGCCAATGCTACCTTGCAGGGCATGTTCATGGCGTTCTTCGGCAACGGCTACGACAGCCCGTCCAACCACGCCATTCTGTACGCAGTCAATGCCCAAACCGGCGCACTACAGGCCAAGATCGATCTATGTGCGGTGGTCAGCGGCGCCTGCAACCCAAATCTGCCGGATGGTCTGTCCAGCGTGGTGGCGGCCAATTCGGACGGCATCATCGGGGCGCCGGTCGACCACGTGTTCGCCGGTGATTTGCAGGGCAATCTGTGGTCGATCAACGTGTCCAACAGCAGCCCCAGCAAATGGACCGTGCGCTTGTTGTTCCGGGCGCGCGACGCCAGCGGCAACCCGCAGCCCATCACCACGACGCCGGCCGTCACGCTCAACCCGAATTATCCCAACCAACTTGGCTTGATGGTGTATTTCGGTACCGGTCAGTTGTTGGCGGCCAGCGATTTGACCAGCACGCAAACGCAATCGTTTTATGGCGTGTGGGACAAACCGACCACCAGCACGTCCAGCGTCGCCAATGCCTACACCCGCAGCAATCTGCAGTCGCAAGTCTTGACCACGATATCTGCCGCGACTGCGGGACTACCCCAGGCCGTGCGTACCGTCACCAACAACTGCGTCTACTACAGCACGACGACCGGCTTGCCCAGTGGTTGCACGGCACCAAGCAGTACGCCCAGTACGGCACAACTGGGCTGGTACATGGATTTGCCGGCCAGCGGCGAGCGCGTGATCACTGATCCACGCCTGGAAAGCGGTGCCGTGGTGTTCACCACGAACGCACCGACTTCGGCATCAAGCACGCAGTGCAGTGTCGGCTTCAACTCATGGCTGATGGATGTGAACTACGTCAATGGTGGTTCATTCTCGCAGCCCGAGCTGGATGTCAACGGTGACTACACGATCAATGGTGGTGATCAAGTCACAATTGGCGGCACGACCTACAACCCGGTGGGCATGAGCATGGGCACGGTGTACTCGGCGGCACCAACCATCATCAGCGCCGATCTGGGTGCCGCGCACGCTTTGAAGCTGATCACGCGTTCCGATCAGACCATCAAATCTGTGCAGGAACGTGGCGGTGGGCCAACGCGCGTAGGCTGGTGGCAGATCATTCAATAGGAGAGTGGCGATGAACAGATGGCTTACGACCCTCGCTGCATGTGTGCTCTGCCTGCTGCTGGCTCGACCCAGTCAAGCGATCATTGCCGTCGGAGTGGCACACGGCACGGTGCAATCGGTCAGTGTCAGCAACGCGAGTGTCACCATCGCGGGCAAGAGCTATGCAATCACCCGCGATACCGTTGTCGTCGGTGCCAAGAGTCTTGGACAGATACCATCGGGCGCGCGCGTGACAGCGATACTCACGCCAGATGGCAAAACGGTGACGAGGCTGATCTTGCAACCGGCATCGCCGCAACCGAAAGCCAGGCACTGAACATGGGACTTGTCCAATGAAACGCAGCGCAGGCTTTACCTTGATCGAGTTGATGATCGTCGTGGCGATCATCGCCATTCTCTCGGCTATCGCGTACCCGGCGTACAACAAGTACGTGCTGCGCAGTCGACGTTCGGACGCCTATGCTGCGCTGAATCAGGATCAGGCCACCATGGAGCGCTGCTACGCGCAGTACTTTTCGTATGCGCCGACCACGGCGACGTGCCCTGCGGTTCAGGCCACGTCGCCTGAGGGGTACTACAGTGTTGTTGCCTCCAACGTGACCGCAACGACGTATACCCTCACTGCCACTGCAGTGGGAGCGCAATCTCAGGATACCGGCTGCGCGACGCTGAGCCTCGATCAGGCCGGCAACAAGACCTCGACCGGCGGCAGCGCCAACTGCTGGGGAGGCTGAGGGTTGAACCGATCAAGTGTTGTTGCTGCGATTGCTCGCAGCAATTCAAATCGGCCAGTTTGGCCCACTTGATAGGATCGGAGGAGATGGACCTGCCCACGCGAGGGACCACCCCTTAACACCCTGAATGCTGGAGTACATCATGAAAGTGCGTTATCACTTACTCGTCCTGTCGTGCATCGCGGCACTGACTCTGGCGGCGCAACCCGTACTTGCGGGTAACGATGGTTCTGCTTCCGGCTCCGCCAATGCTGGTTCGACGGTTTCAACACAATTGGCCTCGCGCTATGCAAACTTCGCCGGCTCGCAGGACAACGCTACGTCGTTGATCACCGGTCTGCGTTCGGGCACGCCGTTCACGCTCATCTCGACCGACACCACCGGCACAACTGCGCAGACGACGATCACGCCGGCAACCGGTTCACTGGGCTACGGCGAGGTCAATGCGGCACTGGCATTGGCCCAGGCCGAGCTCACCAAGTACGGCATCACCGACCCGACGCCGCAACAGATCCAGACCGCGCTTGATGGCGGTACGCTGACCACGTCGACGGGCGACGTTGTCACCTTGAGCGGTGTGCTCAGCATGCGCCAGTCAGGCGAAGGCTGGGGTCAGATCGCCAATAGCTTGGGTTATCGGCTCGGTAATCTCGTCAGCGCATCGGAAACCGGTCATGGCCAAGCTGGCATGCATGCGGGTGCTTCTGCCGGAATGGGCATAAGCAATGACCAGACGGGCGTGACGGCATCCGCCAATGCGGCAGCCAACGCATCGTTACACGCCAATCTTCCGGCGCGAGTCGACCTTCCCCAGCGTCCCAACATCCCGTCCGTGGTTCGCCCAAATCTGCCAATCCACCTGGGGCCCGGCGGTGGTTGAACGTTGCGCGTATACAAGTATCGACTAGGCTACTGCAGGGCGGTCTCGCGCCCGCCCTGCATCCCAAAAACCAGGAGCATTCCGATGAATTCAGCAGACGCATTGCGTGCTGTTGCCTCCGGTATTGCGCTTGCGCTTGCGGCGATCCCGGCGGCATGGGCAGCAGGCAATACCAACTCGTTTTACGCCACGCTCGGCGCTGACTACAGCAGCGGCACATACGGGCAGTCCAGCAGCACGACGATCTGGGACGTGCCGCTGAGCGCTGGCTACGATAGCCGCCTCTGGTCTTTTCGCGTCACCCTGCCTTATCTCCACGTGTCCGGCCCGCCGAACGTGATCCCTGGAATTGGCGCGATCCGCAACAACAACCCGATCGGCCGCGGGCTTGGGCGATTGTTGCATGGGACTGGCGTGACGCCACCGGCGCAAACGGTCACGAGCACGTCCGGGACTGCGTCGGGCATCGGTGACGTGGTGGCGCAGGCGACCTTTCATGCAATTCGTGACAACGCTTCGCAATTCGAACTGGACGTCACCGGACGCATCGAGTTCGGCACAGCCAGCGCCAACAAGGGACTTGGCACGGGCCAGAACAATTACGGTGCCGAAGTGAACGCATACAAGGGATTGGGTTCGGCCTGGACACTGTTCGGAGGTCTGGGCTACACCAGCCTTGGCAGTTCGACCTACATCCAACTGCGGAATGTCTGGTCGGCCAACGCGGGTGTCAATTACGCCATGGATGCATCTGACAGCGCAGGTATTTTTCTGTTTTTTCAGCAGCGTCCATCCATTTATGGATACAGCAGGCAGGAAGCGACGTTCTACTACAACCACAAGATCAATCGAACTTGGGCCCTGCAGGGTTACTTCCTTGGTGGATTAGCCAACGGAAGCCCCGATTACGGCCTTGGTGCAAGTGCTCGTTATTCTTTTTGACCTTCGCTGTGGGCTCCGCGCCAGCGGTTAACTGCTGGCGCGGAGCCCACATGTCTGTCGGTCCGCCAGTGGGCGAGGGCCGCATCCGCACCGCGTGCTAGCATCCGCGCACACTGCGCGGAGCTCATGAATGTTCATCGAAACCAAGTTGCCCGCGGTAGGCACCACCATTTTCACGGTGATGAGCCAGCTCGCGATCGAGCACAAGGCCATCAATCTGGGCCAGGGATTCCCCGATTTTGACCCGCCGCAGGCCTTGCAGGATGCACTGGCGCGCGCCATGCACGAGGGCCATAACCAGTACGCGCCGATGACCGGCATCACCGCGTTGCGCGAGCAGATCGCGCTGAAGACCGAGCGCTTGTATGGTCATCGCGTTGGCGTGGACACCGAGATCACCGTCACCTCGGGCGCCACCGAGGCGCTGTTCGCCGCCATCGCCTGCAGCGTGCGCGCGGGCGAGGAAGTGATCGTGCTCGATCCCTGCTATGACAGTTATCAGCCGGCCATCGATCTGCAGGGCGCGCGCGCGGTGCATGTGCCGCTGCGTCTGCCGCATTTTTCCGTGGACTGGCAGCGCGTGCGCGATGCGATCACGCCGCGCACGCGCATGATCATCGTGAACAGTCCGCACAACCCGTCGGGCGCGGTGTTCTCCGCCGCCGATCTCGATGCGCTGGCCGAGCTGGCGCAGGCCCACGGGCTGTGGGTGCTGTCGGATGAGGTCTACGAGCACATCGTGTTCGACGACGCGCAGCACCAGAGCGTGCTGCGTCACCCGGCGCTGGCCGAACGCAGCTTCGTGGTGAGCTCCTTTGGCAAGACTTACCACTGCACCGGCTGGAAGCTGGGTTACTGCATCGCGCCCAAGGTGCTCAGCGCCGAGTTTCGCAAGGTCCACCAGTACCTCACTTTTTGCAGCTTCCAGCCGGCGCAGTGGGCGTTTGCGGAGATGCTGGCGCAGGCACCCGGGCATTACCTTGCATTGCCCGCGTTCTATCAGGCGAAGCGCGATCATTTCCGCACACTGCTGGCGCCCTCGCGGCTCAAGTTGCTGGCGGTACCCGCCGGTTACTTCCAGTTGGCCGATTACAGTGCCATCCGCGATGTGGATGATCTGAATTTCTGCGACTGGCTGGTGCGCGAAGTTGGCGTGGCTGCGATTCCGCTGTCGCCGTTTTACGAAACACCGCCCGATGCGCGGCTGCTGCGCTTCTGTTTCGCCAAGTCCGACGCCACCCTGGCCGCCGCCGCGGAGCGCCTGTGCAAACTCTGAGGATCAGCTTGGTGCAGGGCGACACGCGCTGGCATGACGCCGCGGCCAACCGCGCTTACTACGGGCAACTGGTGCGCTCACTGGCCGGGCAGGGCAGTGATCTGGTGATTCTGCCGGAGACGTTCCTCTCCGGCTTCACCAACGACACGCTGCATCAGGCCGAAGGCATGGATGGCGAAGGCGTGCACTGGCTGCGCGCGCTGGCGGCGGAGATCGGCGCGGTGGTCACCGGCAGCGTGGTGATCCGCGAAGACGGGCGCAATTACAACCGCCTGTTGTGGATGCGGCCCGATGGCCAGTGCACGCAGTACGACAAACGCCATCTGTTTCGCATGGCCGGCGAGCACGAGCGCTACGCCATGGGCGGCGCGCGGCCCATCGTCGAATTGCACGGCTGGCGCGTGCTGCCGCAGGTCTGCTACGACCTGCGCTTTCCGGTGTGGCTGCGCAATCGCCGTCTGCAAAGCGCCACGGGCGGCATGGATTACGACCTGCTGTTGTTCGTGGCCAACTGGCCCGAGCCGCGCCGCTATGCCTGGCGCATGCTGCTGCGTGCGCGTGCCATCGAGAATCTGGCCTGCGTGGCCGCGGTCAACCGTGTCGGTCGCGATGGCAACGGCCTGGACTACGCCGGTGATAGCACCGTGCTGGATGCCCTCGGACAGCCGCTGGTCGAACTGGGTCGCGCCGCGCAGGTGGTCACGGTCGCGCTCGATCCCGCGCCGCTGCTGGCGTTGCGCGAACGGTTTCCGGCGTGGATGGACGCCGACGAGTTCAGTCTTGGCGAGGGACGTGCGGAGTCATGATCGCGCCGCTCAGGATTTCGCAGCGGACTTGCCGCGACGCGCAATCGCCGCGGCCTGCTTGGTATTGAACAGGCCATCGTCCCAGTAGGGTTCGTCGCCGAAACGCGCGGCCAGGAAATCGATCAGGCTGCGGGTTTTTGCGGGCAGCGCGCGGCCGGCCGGATAGACCGCGTAGATCGTCGCTTCGGGCAGGTGCCAGTCGCACAGGATGCGCTGCAATTCGCCGCTGCGCACCAGGTCGCCGACGATGAAGCTGGGCTGCACCGCCACACCCAGACCACGCACCACGGCAGCAGCGAGCACATCGCCATTGCTGGCATGCAACGGACCATGGACGCGCACGTTGACGGTGTCCTGCTCACGCGCAAAGGTCCACAGATCGTGGTGCGGGATGAGCGTGTACAACAGCGCCGTGTGCGCTTCCAGTTGCTGCGGATGCGTCGGCGTGCCATGCGCTTTCAGGTACGCCGGTGCGGCTACCGCCAGCATGCGCGCGGGCGCGATGCGTCGTGCGATCAGGCTGGAATCGGCCAGGTGACCGATGCGGATCGCCATGTCGAAACCATCGCGCACCAGGTCGGCGCGGCGATCGTTCAAATCCAGTTCCAGTTCGATGCGCGGGTTGCGGCGCAGGAACTCGGTAAGCGCATCCGCCAGATGTCGCGTCGCGAACGACGTGGGTGCGCTCACGCGCAGGTGCCCGCGCGGTTCGGTCTGGCGCTGCCCGGCCTCGGCCGCGGCTTCGTTGAGTGCGGCCATCGCCGCGGCCACGCGCTCGTGATAGTGGCGGCCAGCCTCGGTGAGACTGAGCTTGCGCGTGGTGCGCTGGATCAGGCGCACGCCGAGGTCTTCTTCCAGAGCGCGGATCAGTTTGCTGGCCTGCGCGCGCGAGATGCCGCTGTGACTGGCCGCAGCCGCAAAGCTGCCGTCATCGACCACGCGCAGGAACAATTGCATCGCGGCATAGCGGTCCATGGCGATGGCTCAGCGTCCGCGGCCAGGCGGGCGCGGTCCGCGCGGCGCATCGTTGCGCGGGCGGCGCTCGCCGCCGGGGCGTGGGCCGCGCTCGCCACTGGAAGGCCCGGCGCGCCCGCCACCCGGACGTGGGCCGCGTTCGCCGGCAAAGGGGCGTGCACCGTGCTCGCCATTGAAGGGCCGCGCCGCGCGTTCGCCGCCCGGGCGTGGCCCCCGTTCACCCGCGGGCCGTGCCGTGCGCTCGCCGCCGCGGCGTGGACCACGTGCAGCGTCGAAGGGCCGTGCGGTGCGCTCTCCGGACGGCCCTGCGCCGCGCTCACCGTGGCCACGGCTGGCTGGCAGCCACGGGCCTTTTTCCATGTGCGCGCCGGCGCCACGGCGCGGTCCACCGCGGCCAGGACGATTTTCGCCGGCAACCCACTGACGCACCGCGGGCAGTTCCTGACCCGGGCTGAATGCGCGCGGTTTGCGCGCGCCGGGAGTGCGATCAGCGCGCATCACGTTGCCGTTGACCTCGCGCCTGGGGCCCGTACCGCGTCGGCGTGCATCGCGGTGGTCGTCGCGCACCCGATCGAATGCGGCGAGTTCGCGGCCTTCGTCGCTGCCCGCGGCCCAGGCTTGCGCACGCTCGGCGCGCACCTTGACCCCGTTGCGCTGCGCACGGCGCTGGTGCAACACCGGCTGCAGGGTCAGCGTCGCCTGCAGCGCGCCCACGCCGGCGAGCGCGCGCAGCGCGCTCACGGCCGCGGCGTCCAGCGCTTGCGAATGGCCGCGACGCAGCAGTCGTGGCAGCTCGATATTGGCGTAACGGATGCGTTTGAGGCGGCTGACCATCAGGCCTTGCGATTCCCACAGGCGCCGCACTTCGCGGTTGCGGCCCTCGCGCAGGATCACACGGAACCAGCTATGGCTGCCGCCGCGGCTGATCGGGGCGATTTCCTCGAAGCGCGCGGGGCCGTCCTCGAGCTCGATGCCGGCGCTGAGCTGCGCCAGGACCTCGTCCGGAACCTCGCCGTGCACGCGGCACAGGTATTCGCGCTCGAGCGCGGTGCCGGGGTGCATCAGTGCATGCGCCAGGTCGCCATCGGTGGTCAACAGCAGCAGGCCGGTGGTGTTGAGGTCGAGGCGGCCCACGGCGATCCAGCGCGAGCCTTTCAGGCGCGGCAGGTTGTCGAATACGGTGGGCCGGCCCTCGGGGTCCTCGCGGCTGATCACCTCGCCCTCGGGCTTGTGATACATGAGCACTTCGGCGTCTTCGCGGCGATCGCTGGCGACCACGTAGGCGTGACCATCAAGCTCGACGCGATCGCCGGCGCCAACACTGGTGCCGATCGTGGCGACGCCGTTGTTGACGCGTACCTCACCTTGCTCGATGCGTTGCTCCAGCATGCGCCGCGAGCCCAGTCCGGCGTTGGCCAGGACCTTGTGCAGGCGTTCTTCGAGGCGCGGTCCGTGGTCGGCTGCGGCCTGGCGTTTGAGTGACAACAGGGTGCGCGTGGGCGCGGTCATGCGAGGTGCTCCTTGGAATCGGGGTCTGGCGCCGGCGCGGTTGCGTCGGGCAAGGGCAAGTGGATGGCAGCGGATGCTGCGGAAAAATCGGATGCTGCGTCGGCCGTGTCGGCTTCGACAGTCGCGGGCAGGATGTTGGCTGCACTGCCAGGTGCGGCCTCGAACTCGAACTGCGGCGCCAGTTCCTCCAGATCGCGGATTTCGGCTAGCGGCGGCAGGTCTTCCAGCGCCTTGAGGTTGAAGTAGTCGAGGAACTGGCGCGTGGTGCCATACAGCGCCGGGCGACCGGCAACGTCACGATGCCCGACGATGCGGATCCACTCGCGTTCCTCCAGCGTGCGGATCATGTTGCTGGATACCACCACGCCGCGAATCTGCTCGATCTCGCCGCGCGTGATGGGCTGCCGGTAGGCGATCAGGCTGAGGGTTTCCAGCAGCGCGCGCGAGTAGCGCGCCGGACGCTCGGCGTTGAGCCGTGCGACCCATGCGTGCACGTCGCCGGCAACCTGGTAGCGGTAGCCCGAGGCAACTTCGGCGAGCACCACGCCACGCGCGCCGGCATCGGTGTGCAGCGCTTCGAGCGCTCGCGCGACATCGGCTGCGGTCACGCCCTCGTCCTCGGTGAACAGGCCGGCGAGCCGTGTCGATGACAAGGGCTCGGGGCTGGCGAGCAGGGCGGCTTCGAGGATGCGTTGAATCTGGATCGTTTCCATGTGCGGATCGTGAAGTCTTGCGTTGTCGGAACGTGCGGTTTCTGGCTTGCGTGGCAGCGTGGCCATCAGGCCGATGCGCTGCATGCCTTCAGGTAAATCGGTGCCAGCGGTTGATCCTGGATCACATCGAGCAGGCCTTCCTTGATCAGTTCCAGCATGGCGATGAAGCTGACCACGATGCCGAGCCGTCCCTGCTCGGGTTTGAATACCTCGGTGAAGGCGTGAAACGCGCCATCCTCGATCAGGCGCAGCAGGTCGCTCATGCGCTCGCGGATCGACAAGGCATCGCGCTGCATGGCCACGGCGCCGCCGAGTTCAGCGCGGCGCAATACATCCTTGAGCGCCAGCAGCAGTTCGCGCAAATCCACCGCGGGCGGCACCCGCGTCACGCTGCGCTCACCGGCATCGGCATGCGCCACGCTGGTGTCGCGCTCCACGCGCGGCAACGCATCCAGATCCTCGGCGGCGCGCTTGTAGCGTTCATATTCCTGCAGGCGGCGCACCAGTTCGGCGCGCGGATCGGATTCGCCGCCGGCCGCGTCGTCGGGCGGTCGCGGCAGCAGCAAGCGTGATTTGATTTCGGCGAGGATCGCCGCCATCACCAGATACTCGGCCGCCAGCTCCAGGCGCAGCGCGTGCATCAGTCCGATGTAGTCCATGTACTGCCGGGTGATTTCGGCGATGGGGATGTCCAGTACGTCCAGATTCTGGCGTCGGATCAGATACAGCAGCAGATCCAGCGGACCCTCGAAGGCTTCGAGAATGACCTCCAGCGCGTCCGGCGGGATGTACAAATCCTGCGGCATGCTCAGCATTGGCTGACCGCGCACCAGCGCCAGCGGCATTTCCTGCTGCTGCGGGACGGGCTTGAACGGGCCTTGCGGCGCATCAGCGCTTCCTGCGACGGCAGGTTCAGTGCTCATGCGGCACTCATCGGACGAGGGCCGCAAGCCGCGGTCAGGCTGTAGTGGGGTACGCTCAAATGTGTTCTCGGATTGCGTGTCGCTGTTTGCGAACAGGCGCCTGCAAAGCGCCAGAAATCAGTTTCGGCACAATGCGCCATGCAACGTGCAGTCAGCGCGGTTCCGCGATTTGCATCTACGGCATTCGCGCAGCAGGTGCTGCGATGCTGCGGCCGTCATGCAAAATTCCCTGCTGTAACCGGCTGCTGGCCACATGCCCGTCTATTCAGGCAGAAGTGGTGCTGGGTGATGCCCTGAAGTGCGGGGGCGCAGCGTCGGGCGGCTTCGCGCCGGCCGGATCAGCACGCAAAGCCTAACTGCTCATTTGCAGCGCGTCCAGTGCTGTGCCGTGCGCCATTGCGCGGCGAATGCCGAGGTTCAGGGTGGCCCCGGCCCCGCGGTTGTCATCCCCGCCTGCGCTGGGATGACGAGTCAGCTTGTGCGGGACTGACGCGTTGTGCGGGGCTGACGGAGCCGGAACGACCGGGCCGTTCGCTCGAAGAATCTTGTCCTGTTGAATGCGGGTTGATATCAGGGCAGCACGCGCGGCTCGGCTTCAAGCAGCACGCCGAAGCGCGTGCGCACGGCGTCGCGCACGCGCACGGCCAGCGCCCACAGTTGCGCGCCGCTGGCCAGCCCGTGATTGACCAGCACCAAGGCATGGCGCTCGGAGATGCCGGCGTCGCCCTCGCGCAGTCCCTTGTAGCCGATGGCCTCGATCATCCATGCGGCCGAAAGCTTGACGCTGCCATCGACTTGGGGCCACTGCGGCAGACCGGGCTCGCGCGCGCGCAATGTGGCGGCACACGCGGCATCGACCTGCGGATTCTTGAAAAAGCTGCCGGCGTTGCCGATCAGCGCCGGATCGGGCAGTTTGCGCGTGCGCAGGCGCAGCACGGCCTCGGCCACATGCACCGCACGCGGTTGCTCGATGCGCATGCGCGCAAGCTCTTCGCGGATGTCGGCGTAGTCGAGATGAAGTGCGCCGCTGCGTGCCAGCTTGAAGCGCACCGCGGTGATGATCCAGCGCGCGGGTGCACGCCTGAAACACGAGTCGCGGTAGCCGAATGCGCAGTCGGCGGCGGGCAATTCGACGAAGCACTCGTGCGCGCGGTCCCAGGCCTCGACGCTGAGGATGCTGCGTGCCACCTCGACGCCATAAGCGCCGATGTTCTGGATCGGCGCGGCGCCGACCGTGCCTGGAATCATGATGAGGTTCTCCAGCCCCACCAGGTCATGCGCCAGAGTCCAGCGCACCAGCGCATCCCAGGATTCGCCGGCACCGACACGCAGGATGACGTTTCCGCTTGCCTCGCCCATGGGCTCGATGCCGCTGTTGCGCAACTGCACGATCAGGCCCGGCCAGTCGGCGGTGAACAGCACGTTGGAGCCGGTGCCCAATGCCAGCAGCGGCAGGCCGCGCACTGCCGGGAGGTCGAGCAGATGCGGCAATGCGCCGATATCAGCGAGTTCGGCCAGCCATGCGCTGCGCGCCCTGACACGCAGAGTGTTGTGCGCCTCCAGCGGCGCATCCTCGATCAGCGTGCAGCCGGGCAGATCAATGCGCGCGGGCTGCATCAGCGGCCTCCCGCAGCGCCTGCACGCATTCGGCGATCAGCGCCGGGCCCCGATAGATCAAGCCGGTATAAAGCTGCACGAGGCACGCGCCGGCGGCGACTTTTTGCACGGCCGCGGTGCCATTGTCGATGCCGCCGGCGCCGATGAGCTCTACGTCCGGCAGACGCGCGCGCATGCCGCGCAGCACGCTGTCGGCGCGCGCCCGCAAGGGCACGCCCGAGAGTCCACCACTTTCCTGCGCGTGCGCCGCGCCGGCCACGCCATCCCGCGCCAGCGTGGTGTTGGTGCAGATCAGCCCGTCGATGCCGTGGCGCTGCAATACCTCGGCGATGTCGTCCATGTCGCGCTCGTCGAGGTCCGGGGCGATCTTCAGCAACATGGGCTTGCGTGCGCCTGCTTGCGCGCCGAGGCGTTCCTGCGCCTCGCGCAGTCGGCCGATCAACGCATCCAGTGCCGCGTGCGCCTGCAGGTCGCGCAATCCCGCCGTATTGGGCGAGGAAATGTTCACCGCGATGTAGCTGGCTTGGGCATGCATGCGCTGCAGGCCATGCAGGTAATCGTCCGCTGCCCGTGCGTTGGGGGTGTCCTTGTTCTTGCCGATATTGATGCCGAGCACGCCGCGATACTGCGCCCGGTCGAGGTTGCGCAGCAGTGCATCGACGCCGTCGTTGTTGAAGCCCATGCGGTTGATCAGGGCCTGTTGACCGGACAGGCGGAACAGGCGCGGCCTCGGGTTGCCCGGCTGCGGCCGCGGCGTGACGGTACCTACCTCGATGAAGCCGAAGCCCAGGGCGGCGAGTCCGTCGACGTGCGCGGCGTTCTTGTCCAGGCCTGCGGCCAGACCGACGGGGTTGGGAAAGTCGAGGCCGAACGCGCGCACGGGCAACGGCGGAATCGCGGGCGCCAGCCAATGTGCCAGATGCAGGCGCTGCAGCCCATCGAGTGCCCCCAGCGTCAGCGCGTGCGCGCGTTCGGCGTCCAGGCGGAACAGCAGACTGCGCGCGAGCGCGTAAGCACCGGTGCGGTTGGCAGGCGCGGGCTTGCTCAAGCGAACAGATGCCCGAACCATGCGGCGATCGCGAACATGCCCACCATCGCAATCAGGGCGATCAGCAGTGCGGCCAGCGCCAGATGGATATAGCCCAGCACCAGCCCTGCCACGGCCATGCCGTCGCCATCGATGCTGCCGGGCGGCGCGCGACGGATCTCGGCACGCGCGATGTGGCCGAGCACCACGGCCAGAATCGCCCCCAGCAGTGGCAGCATGATCCAGGTAAGAATGCCGAAGATCAGGCTGGCGATCGCGGTGCCGCTGGTACGCACGTACAGTGTGTTCATCCGGTTCCCCTCCTGCATGTCGTCGATGCAACGAGTGCGCTGCTATGCGACGCCCTGCGCACACGGCGTACCCTGATGAAACGCCATGCGCCACAGGCCATCCTCACGCCGCCACAACGAACTGCGCGCACTGTGCAGCACGCTGTCACCGCGCCGCAAGCGCGTACGAAAGTGCACCAGCACGAGGTCCTTGGCAAGCTGGCGCAGGCGGAAATCGCTGATCTCGAAATCCTCGAGTTGTGCACTGCCGATTTTCGCGCTGCCGATTGCAGCCAGAATGCTGGCGCGGTCGTAATGACGCCCGCTGCTGCCGATTTCCTCGAAATCCGCGGCGAGCAGGGCTGCCACTGCGTCGCGGTCGCCGCGCTGCTGTGCCTTCAACAAAGCGGTTTCGGCGGTACGCAACGCGATTTCGGCGGCGGCGGCGTGCATGGCTCAGAACTCGAACTTGATGCCCTGGGCCAATGGCAGCGCGTCGGAGTAGTTGATGGTGTTGGTCTGCCGGCGCATATAGGCCTTCCATGCATCGGAGCCGGATTCACGCCCGCCGCCGGTGTCCTTTTCGCCGCCGAAGGCACCACCGATCTCGGCGCCGGAGGTGCCGATGTTGACGTTGGCGATGCCGCAGTCGGAACCGGTGCAGCACAGGAACTGCTCGGCGTGCTTGAGGTTCTGCGTGAAGATCGCCGAGGACAGGCCCTGCGGCACGCCGTTCTGGATGGCGATGGCTTCCGATATCGTGTCGAAAGGCAGCACGTAGAGGATCGGCGCGAAGGTCTCGTGCTGGATCACCTCGGCATCGGGAGCCAGTCCGGTGATGAGCGTCGGACGCACGTAATTGCCAGGGCGGTCCAGCTTGCCGCCGCCGAAGGCCACCTGGCCACCGGCAGCCCTGGCGGTGGCGATGGCCTGCTCGTAGCGCTGCACGGCCGCGGCGTCGATCAGCGGCCCCATCAGCGTGCCGGGATCGGTCGGATCGCCCACGCGATGCTCGACCTGCGCGTAGGCAGCCTTGAGTTTCTCGACCACGACCGCGTGGATGGCGCGATGCACGATCAGCCGGCGCGTGCTGGTGCAACGCTGGCCGGCGGTGCCGACAGCGCCGAACACGATCGCCGGGATGGCCAGCTTCAGGTCGGCGCTCTCGTCGACGATGATCGCGTTGTTGCCGCCCAGCTCCAGCAGCGAGCGGCCCATGCGTCCGGCGACGCGCTGGCCGACGCTGCGGCCCACCGCGGTTGATCCGGTGAAGCTGATCAAACCGACGCGGCGATCATCGACGAAACGCGTGGCCAGCTCGGTGCCGGCGTCGTTGAACAGGAAGAAGATGTCCGGAAAGCCGCCCGCGTGCAGCGCTTCGCTGCAGATCTTCAGCGCGGCGATGGCGCTGAACGGCACCTTGGGCGAGGGCTTCCAGATGGAGATGTCGCCGCACACCGCGGCGATGAAGGCGTTCCAGGCCCATACCGCCACGGGGAAGTTGAACGCGCTGATGATGCCGACCAGGCCCAGCGGATGCCACTGCTCGTACATGCGGTGGCCGGGACGCTCGGAGTGCATCGACAGGCCGTACAGCATGCGCGCCTGGCCCACCGCGAAGTCGGCGATGTCGATCATCTCCTGGACCTCGCCATCGCCCTCGGGCTTGATCTTGCCCATCTCCAGCGCCACCAGCGAGCCCAGCGCGTCCTTGTGCCTGCGCAACGCCTCGCCGCACAAGCGCACCGCTTCGCCGCGCCGCGGCGCCGGCACCTGGCGCCATTCCTTGAAGGCCGCCTCGGCACGCTGCACGACCCGTTCGTAGTCCCCGGCGCTGCTGGCCTGCACATGGCCGAGCACGCTGCCGTCGCGCGGCGCGCGCACCTCGATCATGGCGCCATTCGTGGCAGATGCCCAGGCGCCATGGCCCAGATAGGTGCCGGAATGGGTGTCGTCGACGCCGAGTGCGGCGAGAATCGGATGCGTCATGGAAAGTTCCTGCGATGGCGGCGGCACGGGGCCGCACAATCGACAGATTCTAGCAGCCGGCTGATTGCCGCTCTGCGCGACCGGATGGCGGCCCCGCCCCGATCCGCACGGCGACCTTGCCCTTGTTGATCCGGGCAGGAAGTCGGTTTCGAATCTGTCATGCAGGCTTGAACGAGCCTCACGGAGCGGGGATCGCCTGATAGAGTTCGCGCCTGGAGCACACCATGCGCATCGCCATCCTGGCACCTGAAAAAATCGAATTCAGCAGCGCTGCCGCATCCATCACGCTGGGCAGCTCGGCTGGCGACGACATCGTGCTCGCCGGTGCAGGCGTCGCCGCCGCCCATGCGCGCCTGAGTCTGGACGCGCGCGGCTATGTCCTGGAAGTGGGCGCGGCGGCGGCACCGATCCACGTCAACGCACGCCCGGTACGCGAGCGCGCACTGCTGCACGCGGGGGATCAGATCAGCATCGGCGCCGCGCAGGTCTTGCTGCTGGGCGAGCACGTGTGCGAGGCCTGCCCGGATGATGCCGAACCCGACACCGAGGTGCCGCCTGGAGCGTTGAGCCTGCGTGGTATCGGCGGCTCGCGCAGTGGCGCGGCGCTCAGCGTTGCGCCGACGCTGGAATTGGCTGCCGACGGACTGCCGGCTGGCCTGGGGGCGAATGCGGGTTCACTGCGCGTGTTCTGCGTGCAGGGGCGCCCGGCCATGCTGTGCCGCGATCTGCCCATTGCGGCATGGCCGCGCATCAACGGTCACGTTGCGGCATGTGCATGGTTGCACGATGGTGATCAGATCAGCATCGGCGCGCAGCGTTACCTGGTGGATGCACCCCCCGACGCGGCGCGCCATGATGCCGCGGATGCCTTCATTCCGGCCGAAGCCGCGCGTCCGGAAGACACCGCCGGGCCGCGCCGCGAGGTGTGGTGGCTGCTGTTTACTGCGGCGGTGATCGCGCTCGTGCTGGCGCTGCTGCTGGCCATTCGCCATTGAACGACCCTGGAGTGACGCCATGAGCCGCACCTGGAACTTCGCCGCTGGTCCAGCCGCCATGCCCGAGGAAGTGCTGCGGCAGGCGCAGGCCGAGCTGCTGGAATGGCGCGACGCGCGCGCCTCGGTGATGGAGATCTCGCATCGCGGCAAGGCGTTCATGGCGCTGGCCGCCGAAATCGAATCCGACCTGCGGGGCCTGGCCGCGATTCCACCGCATTACAAGGTGCTGTTTTTGCAGGGTGGCGCCACGCTGCAATTCGCGCTGCTGGCGATGAATCTGGCCGCGCCAGGGCAATATGCCGATTACGTGCTCAGCGGCCACTGGGGCGAGAAGGCCGCGCGCGAGGCTGCGCCTTATGTCGAGGTGCGCATCGCCGCCGACGCGCGCGCCAGCCAGTACCGTGCCTTGCCACCACGTGCCGACTGGCAGCTCGATAGCGGCGCAGCCTACGTGCACTACACGCCCAACGAGACAATCCACGGGCTGGAGTTCGCCGATATCCCCGAGGTCGGCAGCGTGCCGCTGGTGGCGGATTTTTCCTCGAGCATCCTGTCCGCGCCGCTGGATGTCACGCGCTTCGGCATGATCTACGCAGGTGCGCAGAAAAACATCGGGCCCTCGGGCCTGACCCTGTTGATCATTCGCGAGGATCTGCTGACCCGCGCCACGCGCCCGATGGCGGGCATTTTCCGATACGCGGAGCACGCGGCGCACGAGTCCATGCTCAACACGCCCAACACTTTCGGCTGGTATCTGGCCGGACTCACGTTGCAGTGGATCGCGCGCTGCGGCGGGCTGGCGGCAATGGCCGTGCGCAACCGGCGCAAGGCCGACACCCTGTACGCGGCCATCGACGGCTCCGGCGGCTATTACCGCAACCCGGTCGATGCCAGCGCGCGTTCGCGCATGAATATTCCATTCTTCCTGCACGATGCCCGGCTCGATTCGGTGTTCCTGCGCGAATCCGAGCAGGCCGGCCTGCTGGCGCTGAAAGGCCATCGTGCGCTCGGCGGCATGCGCGCCTCGCTGTACAACGCCATGCCGCAGGAAGGCGTGGAGGCGCTGGTGGCGTTCATGCAGGACTTCAACAAGCGCCATGGTTGAATCAGCGCCGCGCTTCGCGCAGGATGCGAGTTCCTGTCGCGATGCACCATCATGGCCAACGAAGCAGAACCGCAGCCCGTGGTTTCTCCCGCACCTGGCGCCAATCTGACCGAAGCGCGCCAGCGCATCGACAGCATCGACCGCGAACTGCAGGCGCTCATCGCCGAACGCGCGCGCTGGGCGCAACAGGTGGGTCGCGCCAAAGGGCCGCTGAAAGCGGCAGTGGACTACTACCGCCCCGAGCGCGAGGCGCAGGTGCTGCGCATGGTGGTGGACCGCAACCAGGGACCGCTGTCGGATGCCGAGCTGGTGCGCCTGTTCCGCGAGATCATGTCGGCCTGCCTGGCGCAGCAGGAGCCGTTGCGCATCGGTTTTCTCGGCCCCGAGGGCACCTTCAGCCAGCAGGCCGCGCAAAAACACTTCGGCCATAGCGCGCGCCTGTTGCCGCTGGCCAGTATCGAGGAGGTGTTCCAGGAGGTCGAAGCCGGGCACGCCGATTTCGGCATCGTGCCGGTGGAAAACTCCGGGCAGGGCACCATCCAGTCCACACTCGACATGTTTCTGACTTCGCCGTTGAAGATTTGCGGCGAGGTCGAGTTGCGCGTGCGCCAGTACCTGCTTTCGCGCACAGGACAGCTCGCGGATGTCGAGCGCGTGTATGCGCACCCGCAGTCGCTGGCGCAATGCAAGGTCTGGTTGCGTCAGCACCTGCCGGCCAGCGAGCGTGCGGCGGTGGCCAGCAACGCCGAGGGCGCGCGCCGCGCGCGTCTGGCCGACGACGTCGCGGCGATCGCCGGCGAGGCCGTGGCGCACATCTACGGCCTCAAGGTCATCGCCGGCCCGATCGAGGATCGGCCCGACAACACCACGCGCTTTCTGGTGCTGGGGCGCGAACTGTTTCCAGCCTCGGGCAACGATCGCACTTCGCTGCTGGTGTTCGTCAACGACCAGCCCGGCGCGCTGTTCAACGCGCTCAGCCCGTTCGCCGCGCATGGGGTCAGCATGAATCGCATCGAGTCGCGGCCGGCGCACAGCGGTACCTGGCAGTATGCATTTTTCATCGACCTGTCCGGTCATATCGAGGACGCGCCGCTGCGCGCCGCGCTGCAGGAACTCGCGCCGCATGCGGCCGAGATCCGCGTGCTGGGTTCCTACCCGGTGGCGATTCCGTGATGCGCACGCGCGCAGCGCCACGCGCATGAGCGCGCGGCTGGACTGGATCAGCCACGCGGGCGCAGCGCTGCGCGGCAGCCTGCGCGTGCCGGGCGACAAGTCGATCTCGCACCGTGCATTGATGCTGGCTGCGCTGGCGCACGGCAGTTCTCGCGTCAGCGGTTTCCTCGAAGGCGAGGATACCCGTGCCACCGCGCGCATCCTGCAGCAGCTTGGCGTGCGCATCACCGCGCCCAGCACTGGCGAGCGTGTGATCGATGGCGTCGGCCTGCATGGCCTGCGCGCCAGCGCACAACCGCTGGATTGCGGCAACGCCGGCACCGGCATGCGCCTGCTCGCGGGGTTGCTGGCCGGACAGGATTTCGACAGCGTGCTGATCGGCGACGCCTCGCTGTCGCAGCGGCCGATGCGGCGCGTGATCGAGCCATTGGCCGCATTGGGCGCGCGCATCGACAGCAGCGACGGCAGGCCGCCGCTGCGCATTCACGGCGGTGCGCCGCTGCGCGCGCGCGCGTTGCGCACGGCCATCGCCAGCGCCCAGGTCAAATCCGCCATCCTGCTGGCGGGCTTGTACGCCGATGGCGTGACACGTGTGGACGAGGCACAGCCCACCCGCGATTACACCGAGCGCATGTTGCAGGCCTTCGGCTGGCCGATCGAATTCGGCCCCGGCTGGGTGGCCCTGCCGGGTCGGCAAAGCCTGCATGCCTGCGATGTGCAGGTCCCCGGTGATTTTTCCTCGGCGGCGTTTTTCATCGTCGCCGCGACCCTGGTTCCGGGCAGTGAACTGCTGCTGCGGGATGTCGGCCTCAATCCGCGCCGCACCGGGCTGATCGAGGTCTTGCGTGCGATGGGCGCGGACATCCGCATCGAGGCGCCGCGCCAGCACGGCGGCGAGCCGACCGCCGACTTGCGCGTGCGCCATGCGTACTTGCGCGGCATCGAGGTGCCACGCGAACAGGTGGCGGACATGATCGACGAGTTTCCTATTCTGTTCGTTGCCGCGGCCTGCGCCACGGGCGTGACGCGCGTGCATGGGGCCGCCGAATTGCGGGTCAAGGAATCCGACCGGATCGCGGTGATGGCCAGCGGCTTGCGCGCGCTGGGTATCGATGTGCAGGAGAACCCCGACGGCGCCCTGATCCAGGGCGGCAGTTTGCGCGGTGGCGCAGTGGAAAGCCACGGCGATCACCGCTGCGCGATGAGCTTTGCCGTGGCCGCACTGCGCGCCAGTGCCCCGGTGCGCATCGCGGATTGCGCCAATGTCGCAACCTCGTTCCCCGGCTTCGAGGCATTGGCGCGCGGCGTCGGTTTCGATCTGCACGTGGCCACCCAGGCGCAGATGGCATGAACGCTGGCGGCTTGCCCGGGTTCAGCGTGGTCATTCCGGCGCGTTTCGCTTCCACGCGCCTGCCGGGCAAGCCGCTGCGCCTGCTGGCCGGCGTGCCCTTGATCGTGCACGTGGCGCGACGCGCGCTGAGCATGGGCGCGGTGCAAGTGGTGCTGGCCACCGATGACACGCGCATCGCCGCGGCAGTGAGCGGCCTCGACGTGCGCGTGGTGATGACGCGCGCCGATCACGCGTCGGGCAGCGACCGGCTCGCCGAATGCGCCGTGGCATGTTCCTGGCCCGATGATCACATCGTCGTCAATTTGCAGGGCGACGAGCCCTTCGTGCCGGCTGCCGGCGTGCATGCCGTGGTTGCGGCGCTGGCCGCGGGCGATGCGGCGATGGCGACCCTTGCGGTACCGATCGACACGATCGATGAGTTGTTCGATCCCAACGTGGTCAAACTGGTGTGCGATCGCAGCGGGCATGCGCTGTATTTCAGTCGCGCGCCGGTGCCGTGGGCGCGCGACGCACTGGCGCATGATCGCCGCAGCCTGCCGCAAGACGTGCCTGTGCTGCGCCATATCGGTCTGTACGCTTATCGCGCCGGGTTCCTGCGCCATTTCGCGCAGCTTGAGCCGACCCCGCTGGAACGCGCCGAAGCGCTGGAACAGTTGCGCGCGCTGGAACATGGTTATCGCATCCGCGTGGCACCGAGCGTGGATGAATTTCCACCCGGCATCGATACCGAGCAGGATCTCGCGCGCGCCGAGGCATACCTGCACGCGTGCGCGGCGCGCACTGCGCCGGCCAGCTAACATCGCCCATTGCACATCCTGAAACCACGCTGCGTGATATTAGGCACGATGGCGTCAAGCAGGATGACTTCGAGCAGGATGACTTCGAGCATCATGACTTCGAGGACCATGACTTCTGGGAATTTGCCATGTCCGCCAAACCGCAACTGCCGTTGTCCATCGATGTGCTGGATTGGGTCAACACGCGCGGGCGCCTCACCCTGGACAGCCTGCGTGGCCGCGTGGTGATCCTGCTGTTCTGGAGTTACGACAACATCCACTGCATCAACCTGCTGCCGCGGCTGCAGAAAATGGCCGCGCGACTGCACGATGGCGTCGTGCTGCTGGGTGTGCATACGCCGAAATATGCGGCGCAGCGACAGGCGCTGACGATTTCCAAGGCGGCACATCGGCTGCATCTGCGCATGCCGGTGGCCAACGATGCTGACTGGCGCGCGTGGCGCGCATTCGGCATCGAATCATGGCCCAGCGCGGTGGTCATTGACTGCGAAGGCGGCGTGGTGCGCGTGCTGCAGGGTGAATTGATGGGCGGCGAGCTGGAAACGCTGGCCAGCAACCTGCTGGAAGACGCCGCCGCACGCGATTTGCGCCGCTTCGATGCGGCCCCTGGCGTCGACGGCGGCGAGCCGCAAATGAGTTTGCGCTTTCCCGCAGCCGTGGCGGTGGACGCGCAGCGCCTGTACGTGAGCGACAGCAGCCGCAATCGCGTGCTGGAATGCACGCAGGATGGGCGTGTGTTGCGCCAGTTCGGTTCGGGCACGCCGGGCTACTGGGACGGGCGCTTGAACGATGCCGGGTTTTGTGACCCTCAGGGCCTGGCGCTGAGCGGGGAATCGCTGTACGTCGCCGACACCGGCAACCACACCGTGCGCCGTGTGCGGCTCGCCTCGGGGCAGGTTGAAACCGTGCTTGGCAGAGGCCGCGAAGGCTTCGACACGCCGCGCACGGCGATCGCGCCGAGGACGCTCGCGGTCAGCGCGCCAGTGGCGCTGCTGGTACGCGACAACCAGATGTACGTAAGCATGGCCGGGCAGCATCAAATCTGGCGCATGGACCTGGCCGCGGATCGCGTCGAGGTGCTCGCGGGCAACGGTCACAACCGCCTGCTCGATGGCCCGGCACTCGAGGCTGGACTGGTGCAGCCAGCGGCGCTGGCCTACCACGCCGGACAATTGTTGATCGCGGATGCCGGCGCCAACGCCGTGCGCGCGCTGCGCATCGCCGACGGCAAGCTTTCGACGCTGGCGGGTCTGGGTCCATGGCACCCCGGACTGGCCGACGGCACGGCCGGCACGGCGCGCTTCGCGCATCCGCTGGGATTGGCGGTGGATGGCACCGGCACGGTGTATGTCGCCGACACGCTCAATGGACGCCTGTGCCGCATGAACCCGGCAGGGCGCGCCGGGTGGACGGTACAAAGCATGGTGCTGCCGCAAACGCTGCAGGAGCCTGCCGGACTCGCCATCGCTGGGCGCAGCCTGTGGCTGGCCGAGCGCAGCACACACCTGCTGCATCGCCTCGACCTGGACAGCGGTGCCCTCGGGAAGTTGTCGCTCGGCGCGTAAAATGCCGTCATGCACGCATCGGCGCCGGCCACGTTCGACGGCAAACTCTTCGTCCGCCACCTGACCCACGCGCCGGGCGTGTATCGCATGTACGCGGGCGATGGCGTCCTGCTGTATGTCGGCAAAGCCGGCAACCTGAAAAAGCGCGTCAGCAATTACTTCATGCGCCCGCTGCTGGAGCCGCGCATCGCCGCGATGGTGGCGCAGATCGCGCGCATGGAAACCACCGTCACGCGTACTGAAAGCGAAGCGCTGATGCTGGAAGCGCAGTTGATCAAGCAATTCCAGCCGCGCTACAACATCCTGCTGCGTGACGGCAAAAGCTATCCTTATGTGCTGATCACCGCGCATGCCGACTATCCGCGCCTGGCTTACCATCGTGGTGCACGCACGCTGCCGGGCAGTTATTTCGGGCCGTTTCCCAGCAGCGGCGCGGTGCGCGCAAGCCTGAACCTGCTGCACAAGCTCTTCCACCTGCGCGGTTGCGAGGAAAGCTATTTCCGCAATCGCACCAGGCCCTGCCTGCAATACCAGATCGGGCGCTGCAGCGCGCCCTGCGTCGGCTTGATCTCGCCCGCGGATTACGCCGTCGACGTGCGCCACGTGCAAATGTTCCTGCAAGGCCGCAGCAGCGCGGTCATCGACGAGCTTGCCGCGCTCATGCAATGCGCCAGCGATGCGTTGGAGTTCGAGCGCGCGGCGCGCTTGCGCGATCAGATCCAGGCCTTGCGCACGATACAGAGCGAACACTACGTGCAGGGCGCCAGCGCCGACATGGACGTGCTGGCCTGCCGCATCAACGGCGAGAGCGCTTGCGTCAGCGTGCTGTTTTTCCGCAATGGCATGGCCCTTGGATCGCGCGATTTCTTCCCGCGCCTGGGCGTCGATGCGCCCGCACCAGGCGCACTGCTGGCGCAGTTCATCGCCCAGTACTACGCCGAACGCGCGGCTCCCGCGGAGCTCATCCTCGAACACGCACCCGAGCAACCCGAGCTGCTGGCGCAGGCGCTGGCGGAGCATGCCGGCCACGAGGTGCACATCAAAACCCAAGTGCGTGGCGATCGCGCGCGTTTCATCGAGCTGGCCGGACGCAATGCCGAGGCCGCTCTCCTCACGCGCATGGCCAGCCGGCAGACGCTGGAAGCGCGCTTTGCCGATCTTGCGCGCCTGCTCTCGCTGCCGCAGCCGCCGACGCGCATCGAATGCTTCGACATCAGCCATACCCAGGGTGAAGCCACGGTGGCTTCGTGCGTGGCCTATGGCCCCGAGGGTCCGCTGAAAGGCCATTATCGCAAGTTCAACATCACCGGCGTCGTCGCCGGCGACGACTACGCGGCGATGGAGCAGGCGCTCACGCGCCGCTTCCGGCGTGCCGCGCAAGGTGGCGATTGGGCCAGCCCGGATCTGCTGCTCATCGACGGCGGGGCAGGGCAATTGGCGCGCGCCGAGCAGGTACTGGATACCCTGGGATTGCGCGATGTGCCGATCGTCGGTGTAGCCAAGGGGCCGGCACGACGCAGCGGCGAGGAAACCCTGGTGCTGGCGCATGGCAGCGGCCAATTGCATCCGGGCAGCGCTTCGCCGGCGCTGCAATTGATCAACGCGGTACGTGACGAAGCACATCGCTTCGCCATCGGCGCGCACCGCCGGCGCCGCGAAGCGACGCGCGAGCGCAGCGTGCTGCAGGACATTCCGGGCATCGGTCCACGCCGGCGGCGCATGCTGCTGAACGCCTTTGGCGGGCTGGCTGGCCTGCAAGGCGCGGGCGTGGAGGAAATCGCCCGGGTCAGCGGCATCGATCGCGGCTTGGCGGCGCGCATTTATGCTGCCCTGCATGGCTGACGCCCGCGCGCCGCGCGTGCCACACTTGCGCATTGCCTGAACCCTCGACCATGCGCATCAATCTGCCGACTTGGCTCACCCTGTTTCGTATCCTGTTACTGCCCGTGGTCGTGGTGGTGTTCTACCTGCCGTGGCATTGGTCGAGCCTGGCCGCGGCGGGCATCTTCGTGGCCGCCGCCCTGACCGACTGGCTGGACGGCTGGCTGGCGCGCAGACTGCGCCAGACCTCGCCTTTCGGCGCGTTCCTCGATCCGGTGGCCGACAAGCTGATGGTCACGGTGACCCTGTTCCTGCTGGTATCCGATCATCCGTCGGCGCTGCTGGCGCTGACCAGCGCGGTCATTGTCGGACGCGAAATCGGCGTATCCGCGCTGCGCGAGTGGATGGCCGAGTTGGGGCAGCGTGCACGCGTACGCGTGCAGTTGCTGGGCAAGTTGAAGACGGCCATGCAGTTTGTGGCCATCGTCGTGCTGCTGGTCGAGCACGACGCCGGTACGCTGCGTTTTTACAAGGTTGGCGAGGTCCTGCTGGTGCTCGCCGCGGCACTGACGCTGGTCTCCGGTTTCGGCTATCTGCGCGCGGCCTGGCCGGCCCTGAGCGAGTCCAGTTTCCGTGACGGGGGTTGACAGTCACGGCACCGCATCTACAATTCCGGTTCCGTTGCGGGAATAGCTCAGTTGGTAGAGCACGACCTTGCCAAGGTCGGGGTCGCGAGTTCGAGTCTCGTTTCCCGCTCCAGTTTCCCAAAACCTCGGCGATCCGGGGTTTTGCTGTTTCAGGGGGTCTGCCACGCCCCGATCGTGCATGACTGCGGTATCGTGCAAGGTATCGTGCAAGCAAGGCCAGGTGGCAGAGTGGTTATGCAGCGGCCTGCAAAGCCGTGTACGCCGGTTCAATTCCGACCCTGGCCTCCACAACAATCCCCAGGCGTATCGAATACGCCCGCCGCCATGCCCGGGTGGCGAAATTGGTAGACGCAGCGGACTTAAAATCCGCAGACCCGCAAGGGCCATGCCGGTTCGACCCCGGCCCCGGGCACCACAAGCACTTCCGGGCACGTCCGCCGACGTCCGGCAAACCCAGCAAAACACTAGCGATTCCCGAGGTTTGACGTCCAGGAACGTCCGGGGCTGTCCGCTTGCGGCCGGTAGCTGGCGAGAGTAACTTTGAGAGTAACCCCGTCCGGGACGCCATGGAGTTACTCACATGCTGACCGATACGAAGCTGAAGGCCCTGCGCCCGCGCGAAAAGCTCTACCGGGTCACCGACGAACGCGGGCTGTGCATCGAGGTGCACCCGACTGGCGCGCGCTACTGGCGGGTTCGCTACCGTTTCGGCAGCACGCAAAAGATGCTGAGCCTTGGAACGTACCCCGACGTTTCGTTGATCCAAGCCCGCGCACGCCGCGACGAAGCCCGCGCACTGGTGGCCCAAGGCATCGACCCGAGCGCCGAGCGCAAGGCCGCCAAGGATGCCGATGCATTGACGTTTGAAGCCATCGCGCGCGAGTGGCTCGCACGGCAGGACTTGACCCCGGCCACCGCGCAGAAGCATCGCTGGCTGCTCGAACGCCACGTGTTCCCGGCGCTGGGCGCGAAGCCGATCGGTGCGATCACCGCCGCCGACGTGTTGGATGTCCTGCAAGCCTTGGAAGGGCGCGGTCTGCTGGAAACGGCCACGCGCGCACGTTCGATGACGTCTTGTGTGTTCCGGCATGCAGTGTCCACCCTGCGCGCGCCGGGAGATCCGACTGTGGCTCTGCGCGGTGCGATCAGGCCGCCGAGAGTCCGGCACCATGCCGCGATCACCGACCCGCGCCAGCTTGGCGACCTGCTGCGGGCAATCTGGACGTATCGCGGCGGCTTCGTGGTGGCGTCCGCGCTGAAGCTGGCCCCGCTGGTATTCGTGCGCCCCGGCGAGCTTCGCAGTGCCGAGTGGCAGGAAATCGACCTGGACGCGGCGACCTGGTGCATTCCCGCCCACAAGATGAAAATGCGGCAGGCCCATATCGTGCCGCTGAGTGCGCAAGCCGTCGCCATACTGCGCGACCTGCACCCGCTGACTGGACGCGGCCAGTACGTGTTCCCGTCACCACGCGGCGCCACGCGCTGCATGTCCGAAAACGCCCTGACTGTGGCCCTGCGCGCGCTGGGCTACTCGGGCGACACCATGACAACGCACGGCTTCCGTACCACCGCCAGCACGCTGCTGCACGAACAAGGCTACCCGTCCGACGTGATCGAGCGCCAGCTTGCCCACAAGGAAGGCAACGCGGTAAAGGACGCCTACAACCGCGCCGCGCACTTGCCCGAGCGCATCCGCATGATGCAGGCATGGGCCGACTATCTGGACGGGCTGCGCAAGGGCGCCGACGTGGTGCCGATCAAGCGCGGCGCGTGATGCATGCATAGCAGGCATGATATATTCATGGCATGGCAACTGAGCTACTACAGCCCGAAGGTCGCCGCACTGATCGATGCGTGGCCGGCGGGCGTGCGCGCCTGCTTCATGCGCATTGCCCAGACGATGGCTGTGCACGGCCCCGACCTGGGCATGCCGCACACGCGCGCCATGGGTGGCGGCTTGTTCGAGGTCCGCGCCAAGGGCCGCGAAGGCATCGGGCGCGCGTTCTACTGCACCGTCATCGGGCAGCGCATCGTGATCCTTCATGCGTTCATCAAGAAAACCGAGCAAACCCCGGCACGCGAGCTTGAAACCGCACGCGCACGGCTGAAAGAGGTCAAGACATGAAACCCGAGCGCTACGAATCGGTCCCCTTCGATACCGAAGCCACGCATGCGCGCTGGCTGAAACAGCCCGGCTACGCCAAGGCCTACGCCGCGCTGGGCGACGAGTTCGCCATGCTGGGCGAGCTGCTGCGCGCGCGCCAAGCCGCAGGACTCACGCAAGCCGAGGTGGCCGAACGCATGGGCATCCCGCAATCGTCCGTCGCGCGCCTGGAATCGAGCGCCGGCAGTCGCAAGCATGCGCCGTCCATTGCCACGCTGCGCCGCTATGCCGACGCGCTGGGCTGCGATCTGCACATGAGCCTTGCGCCCAGACCCGAGCGCGCAAGCAAGCGCGCCTGATCGACTTCGCCACGGCTAGGGTAGCTCCCGAACGCCAGCCACCTTCACCGGCTACCGTGGCGGCTACCTGATTTCGCGAGGACGGAGCAATGTCTCGGCACATGCAAGTCCCTAAGCCAGACAAGTGCTTTCACAAGGATGGCATCGACGTTTTCAGAGACCTATCGGCTTGCTTCGACTCCGGGCTGACGCCAGAAATGGGTACTGCGATCGCCACGCTACGCAAAGGTGGCTATGTCTTCTGGATCATGCCCGGTGTAGTGGATACCGAGTATTGGCAGCGCTTCAATTGCCGCGAAAACTTACAGGAAATCGAGGATTGGCTTCTCAAGCAGGAGCGCTCTGCCGAGGCTCTTGCGGTCATCTTCTGGTTCACGGTGGCAGTGCGCAGCGAATGGCTGCGGCTCCCGAAGCACACCGCGTCCAAGCATGGAGAGATCTACGGTCGAATCGGGAAGCTTTGCGACGATCTGAGTCATGCACTGACTGAGACCGATGACCTCTACGCGAGTGGGTTTGGTCGAGGAATGATGTTTGCCTACATGCTCGACTTCTTGACCGATGAGGAACGAGAGCCGTTGGCAATAGCCATCCGAAAGGAGCAGAGCGTCCGAGGCTGGCCCTTGGATGGCCCCGAGGTCTTTCCGCGGGTCACCGTGGAAACACTGCTCAAACGACTCAAGGCAGCCGCAGAAGATCGTGCACTCAGAGGTCCGACGCATCGGCAACCGCGGAAGCACGGGGCCGAGCGCGGCTACTTCATCCGGCGCATGGACCAGCTCCTTGCTTTGCACTTCGGAAAGAAGGCACCCCATGCGGTCATCGCAGCTCTAACCTCGAAAGCCTTGAACGACCAGACAACCCCAGCAGATGTTTCTGCAACGCTTCGGAATCGGCGGGTACACCAGCGCTAGGCAACTGTACGTTCTCGGCAAGAATTGCCCGACTATGTACGTCGCGGAGCGATACCGCTCGCAGCAGACTCCAGCAAAGCCCAACGCGGCCCTTCGCCGGGCATCTGGAGACAATCTATGCGACCCCTTCCGGAAACCGGATTTCTGCGCCAGCGGGACATCCTGGGCGACCCAAAGGCAGAGCCACCGATTGCGCCGCTGATTCCGGTCAGCAAGTCCACATGGTGGTCGTGGATAGCGGCTGGCAAGGCCCCGCGCCCAGTCAAACTCGGTCCGCACACCACGGCGTGGCGCATTGCAGACATCCGAGAGTTCATCGCTGCGCACGATGCAGGGCGGCCGGCATGAACGCCAGAAACGAAAACGCCCGGCTGCAACCGGGCGCGCGTTTCGAGACTGCAATGGCAGATGGTCAAGTCCGCCGTGGGCATGATACCGCGCCGCCGCGCATTGGCATCGATGGCTTGCTGTTCCGGCTTGAGCGCGTGCAGAAAACCGGCAACGGCTGGCGCGCGGATTGCCCGAGCGGCCACAAGTCGCGTGGCACGCTCTCAGTCAGCGAAGCCGACGATGGCCGCACGCTGCTGCACTGCTTTGCCGGATGCAGCGCTACCGACGTGCTGGGCGCGCTGGACCTGACCTTAGTTGACGTAATGCCCGAACGGCTGCGCGATCCATCGCCCGAGGGTCGCAAGGCTGCGCGCGAGGCGTTCAAGCGCTCGGCATGGTCGGCCGCTTTGGGCGTGGTCGAGCGCGAGGCGCGCGTGGTGCTGATCGCCGCCGGCGACCTGCTGAAGGGGCAACCGTTGGCCGCGTCGGACGTGCAACGCCTGGGCGAGGCCGTGGAGCGCATCGCGGATGCGCGGGAGGCGCTGGCATGAACGCACCGCGTGTGGCACCACTGGCCGCCGGTATCCGCGACGGGCTGCGCAGCCTGCCGTCCAGCGTGCGCGGGATCGAGGAACGCGCCGACCACGACCTGGCGCTGGTGCAGCGCGTGGCCGCGCAGAAACGGCAAGCTGCACCGCCTGCCGAAGCACGCGAACCGCAGCCGCCGCCCAATCCGCTGCCCGGCGTGCAGGCATTCGAGCCGGCGATGGCGCTCCCGAAGTTGGCGAAGCCGGCACGCGTGGAGACTGCCGACCGTGTGGAGCTGGTCTCGGCGGCCGACCTGAAGCCCGAGCCGATTCGCTGGCTGTGGCCCGGATGGCTCGCGCGCGGAAAGCTGCACGTGCTGGCGGGTGCACCGGGCACAGGAAAAACAACGCTTGCGCTGGACATTGCGGCATGCGTCACCAGCGGGCGCGCGCTACCGAGCGGATGTCGTCCGAAGCCGGCAAGCGTCATCGTGTGGAGCGGCGAGGATGACCCCGGCGATACGCTGGTGCCGCGCCTGATCGCTGCGCGTGCGGACCTGCGCCGCGTGCACATCGTCGGCGACGTGATGCAAGACGGCCAGAGGTGCGCGTTCGATCCCGCTCGCGACGTGCCGAAGCTGGCAGCGGCCTGTGCGCATATTGATGACGTCGCGTTGCTGATCGTGGACCCACTCGTAAGCGCCGTGCAGGGCGACTCGCACAAGAATGCCGAAGTGCGTCGCGGACTGGCGCCACTGGTGGAGCTGGCGGCACGTATGGACTCGGCGCTGCTTGGCATCACTCACTTTTCCAAGGGCACGCAAGGGCGCGACCCGCTGGAGCGCGTGAGTGGATCGCTGGCTTTCGGTGCGCTGGCGCGCGTAGTGATGGGGACCATCCGCGAGCAGGTGGATGCCGACGATGCCGCCGCGCCGCGCAGTCTTGTGGTGGCGCGTGCGAAGTCGAACATCGGCCCTGATGGCGACGGATTCCGCTACAGCTTTGAGCAAACCGAACTGGCGAACCACGCCGGCATCACCGCATCGCGCATCGCATGGGGAGCCGCCTTGAAAGGTGCCGCGACCGAGCTACTCGGCGAGCCTGAGCCGACGCGCGAGCAGCCTGATGGTGACGATGCCGCGAGCTTTCTGCGCGAGCTATTAGCCGACGGATCTAAGGCGGCGAAAGACGTGTTTTCAGAAGCTGCGGCTGCTGGCTACAGCAAGGCCGCAATGCACCGCGCGCGGCGAAAGATTGGCGCCGAAACCGAAAAAGTGGGCATGTCTGGCGGTTGGTATTGGCGACTGCCCGGCGCCGAAGGTAACGCCGAAGGTGCTGAAGGTGACACACAAAAAGGGCTGACACCTTCGACACCTTCGGGGCCGATTCCTTCACCTTCGGGCGATCAAGACGGCAACGGAGTGGTGCTGTGAACGCCGCGAGCATTCTCGAAACGCTCGCCGCTGCCGGCATCACCGTCCGGCGTGAAGGCGGCAACCTGCGACTCATACCGAGCCGAACCGGAACCGTGCCGGCTGACGTGGTGGAGCTTGCACGTGCGAACAAGCCCGAACTGCTGGCCGTGCTTGCCGACCCCGCAGCACCCGCCGCCACTGTGCCGCCGCAACAGCCGCAGGCCACCAGCCAGCACCGAGAGTCGCAGGACGCCCTGCGCGAGCGCCTGCACGCCATTGCCCGTGTGCATGGGATCGATGCCGACATCGTGCGGGCCGTCGCCACGGATGATGCCCTGGCCTTCGCATGCGCTTGGCCGATGGATGATGTGGCCCTTACTCGCTGGCTCAACATCGTGGGCACGCGCGAGCTATACCGGCGCGGCCTGCTGAAGCATGGCTGGGCGATTCCGAGCGTTGCGCACGTGCCCGGGACTGCCGCATGACCGGCCCCGCTGCAGATCTCACAAACACAGGGCGCCGCTCGCGCATCGAGGACGCCCTGCGGTTGGACGTCCGCGAGCTGCGCCGGCAGGGCCTGTTGCGTTCAGGGCGTCATGGGGTGGATAACATCGCGTCCATTGATGGCGGGGTGATCGCCGAAACTCACCTGATGATCGACCTGGACAAAGAGCAAGGTCGCATCGAAATACAGGGGCGGTGGGCGAATGGCACGGTGATCGACAAGCAGCTCATCCGTCTGGTCTCCACGCCTCAGCATCTGGGTGGCCGGCGCTGGTGGCTCCTGTGTCCGAATACAGGCCGGCGTGCCGACGTCCTGCTGCATTTCTGCGGATCCGCTGGGTTCTACTGCCGCCTGGCATGGGATCCGCTGCCGATCTACAGCTGCCAGCGGACCAGCCCCGGCACCCATCTCTACGAGCGCATCGGCGCGCTTCGGAGGCGAATGGGCGCCACAGGCGACAACCCGCAAGACACCCTGCTCAAACTGCCATGCCGCCCCAAGCATATGCGCCAGCAGACTTACCTGAGCCAACTCGCCAAACTTCTCCCGCTGCTCACTTCCCCGGATCTGCCCATCCTGCGTTTCGCGGGTCGCCAGCCGGATCCGCTGCGTGATCTGGAAACCAAGTAGCCACGGAATTTAGGTTTCGATCGGCACTCCGTGTCCGCGCAACATCCTTGAACGCGTGGCCACCAACAGTCCGGATTCCACACCAAGTGCAGCGCCTGATCGACTCATGGTGCGCTTGATTTCTGCGATGATGGTGAGGGCTGACGTCGCGCGCAGGCCACGCGAGTCACTACATTGGCGCGGGCGCGGGCGCGGGCGCCAGCAGCCGACAATCTCAGGTTCCTGGCGTCGCTGGGGGTTGTGCAGGGGGCATCATGCGAAGGGTGAATCTGGCATTGTTCATGATGCCGCTGCTGGCGACATCGGCTGGCGCGGAAACCGCGAGCCAGGTTTTCAAACAGGACGCGCCCAGCGTCGTCGTGGTGCTGACCTACACCGCCGCCGGCAAACTCACGGAACTGGGCAGCGGCGTCAAGCTGCCGGATGGCACTGTGGCCACCAACTGCCACGTGCTGAAGGACGGCACGCGCTACGGCGTGCGCTATGAGGGCAAGGACTACCACGCGCAATTGGACAAGGCTGACTGGAACCGCGACGTCTGCTCGCTCAGCGTTCCCGGCCTGCCGGCGCCGCCGGTCATGCTGGGCAGCACGCGAACGTTGCAGGTCGGCGCTCCGGTGTACGCCATCGGCACGCCCGAGGGCCTGCAGCGCACGCTCTCGCAGGGCATCGTCTCCAGCCTGCGGCCAGTGCGCGGCGGGAGCTACATCCAGACTACGGCCGCGATCTCGCCAGGTTCGAGCGGCGGCGGCCTGTTCGATGATCGCGGGCGCCTGCTGGGCCTGACCAGCTTTTTCATCAGCAAGGGCCAACAGCTCAACTTTGCGTTGCCGGTGGAGTGGGTCGAGGCCCTGCCGCAGCACGCTACGGCACGCGTCGCGCCCGGCACCAGCGAGGTCGAATGGCTAAACCGTGCGGTGAGCCTTGAGAGTGCAAAGGACTGGCAGGGGCTGCAGATATTCGCAGAGCACTTGATCAAGGTGCAGCCTCATAGCGAAATCGGCTGGTTTGCGCTAGGTGAGTCTGATGGCCACCTCGGCCACTACGCTCAGGCCATCGTTGCGGACCGTCAGGCGCTGCAGATCAACCCGCAGAATGAAAGCGCTTGGTACAACCTAGGCTATGAATATGACGATGCTGGCCAGTACGCGCAAGCCATTGATGCCGACCGTCAGGCGCTGCAGATCAACCCACGAAATGCCAAGGCTTGGATCAACCTGGGCGTTGCCTATCACGACGCTGGCCAGTTTACACAGGCCATAGATGCCGAACGTCAGGCGCTGCAGATCAACCCGCAGGATGCAGACGCTTGGATCAACCTGGGCGTTGCCTATCACGACGCTGGCCAGTTTACACAGGCCATTGATGCCGAACGACAGGCGCTGCAGATCAACCCGCAGGATGAACACGCTTGGTACAACCTGGGCACTGACTATCATGACGCTGGCCAGTTTGCACAGGCAATAGATGCGCATCGACAGGCTCTGCAGATCAACCCGCAGGATGCAGATGCTTGGGACAGCCTAGGCACTGACTACGGTGCTACCAGTCAGTACGCGCAGGCCATTGATGCCGAACGTCAGGCGCTGCAGATCAACCCGCAGGATGCAGACGCTTGGAAGAACCTTGGCGCTGTCTATCAAGACGCTGGCCAGTTTGCACAGGCCATTGATGCCGAACGACAGGCGCTGCAGATCAACCCGCAAGATGCAGACGCTTGGGACAACCTTGGCGATGCTTCTGCCCGAGCTGGCCAGTTTGCGCAGGCCATTGATGCTTTCCGTCAGGCGCTGCAGATCAATCCACAGTATTCCACGGGATGGTTCCATCTCGGCGTAGCCTATTCACTGGCTGGCCAGCAAGATCAGGCGCTGGTTGTCTACCAGCACCTCAAGACGCTTGATCCCGCCAAAGCACAAAAGCTGTTTGACCTGATCGTGCCCAAGTGACGCGATGACATGCCGAATGTTCAACGCCAAGCCAAAACCACGATCGCGCGACGCACTCGCCATCCTGACGGAACTGCTCGAACCATCAGTTACGAGGTGACTTGCCTGCCGATTATCGGACCAGCTGAAAGTTGCGAAGATGGCTCCCGCCAGTGAAACGAAACGCAGGCTCCAAGCCACCAGCACCGCGAAGGCTTCAAGGAAGCTCAAGGCCGGGCCGGCGTACAATCCTGCGCAGCATCCAGAAGCGACCCGGCGCCACGCGCTTCGGGTCACCCGATGCAAGGTCACCCTCATCGCGGAACCCGGAGCGCCCGATGGACAAGACCCCTGTGCAGGAAAAGAAACCACTCCTGACGATAGTGGAATCATCGACGCCAATCGACCCGCCTTTTACATGTCTCTTGATCGAACCGGTGGAACGATACTCGACGTTGCGATTGGTAAGGAACTCCAGCAAACAGGACGCGCCGGACGCATCGGCAATCGCACCAGCATCTCCGATGGACTCGCACTGAATCGCGATGATCACGATCTCCCGTCGTCTTGCCGACGCGTTGGCCCTTGCCATCGAGGCGCACGATGGGCAGGTCCGCAAGGGTACCGCCATGCCCTACATCGCTCACCCGCTCGCCGTGGCCAGTCTGGTGCTGGACTATGGCGGCAGCGAGGACCAGGCCATCGCCGCCTTGTTGCACGACGTCATCGAGGACGGCAAAAGCAAACCCGGCTGCGCACCCTATGCCACGAGAGTCCTCGAAGCCTTCGGGCCGGCCGTGCTGGCAATGGTCGAGAGCTGCACCGATGGTACGGCCGAGGACAAAGCCGCGGCGATCGATCCGCGCGCCGATTGGCAGGCGCGCAAGGAACGCTATCTCGCGGCGCTCAGTCGCCATCGGGCGGACGATCCGGCGCTGCTCGTCTCCGCCTGCGACAAGTTGCACAACGCGCGAGCAATCCTGTCGGACCTGCGAACAGAAGGCCCAACGGTGTTCGACCGCTTCAAAGCTGGCAAGTCGGGCACGCTCTGGTACTACGATGCCATCGCCGAACTGCTTGCCGCCAAAGGCACCGCGCCCGCTGCAGAACTTGCGAAAGTCATCGGCAACATCGCACGGGAGGCACGAACATGAGACGGAAGAAAGCGACCCGGTTTTACTTCCAGTGTGGCCCGCTCCCCACTCAAAGGCGAGTCAGGAATGGCTTGTCCAAAGTTGCCGATTACGCGCGCATCCTTGTGGCGTGGCTGCAGAACAGGCGGCGCGTCGCGGGCTACTTCGAGCAGGCAGAGAGGGACATGGCGGAAGAGGAACGGGCCGGTCTGCACTACACCTTGCCAAGCCCAGAGGAAGATCGCGGGATGCGGGCTTTCTGCAAGGCGATTGAATCGCACAAACAACAGCACATCGCGCTCATACACAGCCCCAGGGTAGTCAAGTTGCGGCAATCAGACAGCAAAAAGCGCGACGATACTCACCGGGCGTGATCTAGCGGAAGTCTCACCAAACGCACGGCGACATCGTGCAGTTAACGCTGTGCAACCCCCAGACCGACCCCAGCGGCGAACTGACTAGCCGATATCGACATTACATCGAGATTACCGCCAGGCTGACGGAAAAGTTCAACCGTATAGCCGCTGATTTTGTTTCCCATCACAAGAAACTTAAAGGTCTTTTCTGCTCCATGATCTTGACGACCTGCTGCGGGAGCGGTTGATAGGCCATGTCAGCTCTCGAAAATGTAGCCGCCAAAGGTCAGCACGTAGACGATCAGCGCCATCGCAATGCCACGACCTGGATCGCCATGCACGAGCACCTGGTACAGAAAAGCGATCAATGGAAGCGAGAATCCCTGCCAGAAGCCGGGAATCTTGGTCTTCGGATAACGATCTTCCGCAGGCTTGCGCTTTAGGCCAAGCTTCCGGTCAAGCTGTTCCTGCAAAGGGTCATACATGGAAGTCACTCCCTATATCCTAACAAAGCCACCTTCGGCACCCGTTCATCAACCAGATCCTGCATCCCCAGCAGTTACATTTCAGTCACGCCCATGCGGATCAGATCGATCTCGCCGAGCTCTCTGCCATCAACCGCCATGGCAGCGATGGCACTCACCTCATCCCGCTCGATGCGAGCGATCAGTTCACGCAGACACGCGACGACCTCCTTGTGATTTGCATCAAAGGCGTCTCGATGCGGTTTCACCGCATGCGGGTTAATGACGACCCCCTCGCGGATTCCCCGGCGCACATGCCCTTCAACCTGAGATTGCGCAGCAACTGATCATGCATCTCATCCATCGGCATTGACTCCAAACTCATTCAGGCCGTTCGCGAGCAGCCACTGCCTGACCATCTCCATCGCGCCAACCACCTCAAGCTTGGATACCGACATAACACCAACTTCTCGTCAGATGTCTGGATTGGCGACCACTGGCTCGACGCCAGCGTAATAGGTGTTACGCACCCTTTTCGAGCGATTCAAATAAGTCGTCCAGATTGCAGCAGGGACCAATCCACTGAATAAATCACCCAATCTTCCAGGCAAATACTCTCCATAAATATGGTAAAACGCAACACCAATCCCGATCGTTGATATAAAAGGCACTATAAATAATACAGTTATTGTCAATCTCACTGATACAGGCTTAAAAACTTTCGCCAAAAATAGTCCAGCACACAATCGTAAAGCCAAAGTTACGTCAAACACTCCCCAAGAAAATTTCTCAAACGAATGCCAGTTATCTGCGAGCCGCGCATCATTAAGCCGATTTGTTATCTCTCTGAAAGTTTCACTTAGATTACCTGATTCCAACAAAGGTCCTAGTATGCAGAAAGAAAACACGAAGAATGACAGCCACCCACCCATGCCTTTCAGTTCTACATCATGCTTCATATTGTCTCTCCGGCTCTTCATTTTTCACATATCTGATATACAGGCGGCAAGGAGTACCACAGCCAAATCGTCATCACGCTATTCATTCAAAACTGTCGCGAGGAAATATGGGTTGAATCCAATAGCGATATAGAATGGCTAACATCCTGAACGCTTTTCTGCAACAGCAACAACTCGGCAACTGAACGCCGCTGCAACTGGCACGACGTGAGGGAACGCGTCAAGGCACTGAACCAATGGCGCGCACGTCGCGACTACGCGTGTCGATCTCATCGTGGAACGTGTACCGTCCGACATGCTTGACCGCGGCAAAAGTTCCTGTGACCGTCGCGCGCTCGCCATCGCGCAGAAGTGGCTGTCCGAAGGTGAACACATGGACGCAGCTACTACCACATAGCGCAAACGTCTCGTATGCGTTGCCCTTGTGCGAGACCCGACTGTGCAGGGTGCTGACGATGCCGCTGACGGTGACCACGTGGCCATCGTAGGCAGCAGGGTGTGCAGTGATCTGAGCGATCGATGCCGCCAAAGCGGCGACCGGGAGCACTGCCGTCAGCAGTGCCAGCAGCGAGAGAGAAGTTCCGCGAAGTATCATTGATGCATCCTCCAAAGATCCCTGCGACTTTAGGCCAACGCAGGGTTAGTGTGAGCCCTCGTGGTGCGCTGCCCACCACGCCGAGGCTTCTTGCTGGCCTTGGGCGATCTGCGTGGGCGTCATCATTGCTTCCAATCGGCGCATGTTTGTGCTGGCCATGCCATGGACATTCGAACGTGGCTTCGATGCGGCCAGCGCCAAGGCAGTCCACTTGTAGGCTTTTGCATAGTCCTGCGGGACGCCTTGGCCTTGGTCGTACATAACGCCGTGGTCACACTCCGCTTTGGCATCGCCTTGCTTCGCCGCGAGTCTGAAATCTGCGAGCGCCACCTGGTAATCGTGCGCCTGGTGAGCCGCCATGCCCGCGCTGTACGCATCGGGTTGTCCAGCAAAGGCTGCTAACGATAGGCACAGCAGGCAAGCAACAAGCATCGCGCGCATCATCGTTCCCCCAAGTCGCGCGCCGTACTGTAGCGCCGTCACCCGGCGCGCGCAGGCGTGCGAGCGAGTCAGCCGCGCCGAGCGCAAGGCCGGGCGGTGCTGGCGAGCATGGAAATGGCGAAGGGGGCGCGTGGCATTCGTGCCCATTGCCGACGCCATGATGGTGCGCCTTTGCCCTGATCCTGCCCGGCGTTAGTAAACTCACACGTTTACTTTCTTCTGGCGTGAGTAACTTTGTGAGTAACTCGAAAAATGGCCCTGTCAAAAGCCTTTGCATGACAGCTACTTGCGCGAGTTGTTCGACCCCGGCCCCGGGCACACCCCGCCATGCAGACGACTCCTGCAGTGGCTTGTCGGGCGCAGTCCGGTGCAAGCCCGGTCGCCGTTGCTGAACCCTGCGCTCATGCTGCGCGTGCGCGCAAGGCGCGCCGGTAATACAGCGCCGCGCCACCCCAGGTGAGCGCGATCAGCGCCGTGATCATCAGTCCGAGCGTGCTGAAATCGAGATTTTCCAGCGCGCCCCAGGTGCCGGTGTTCCAGCCCAGTTCACTGGCCAGCAGTTGCAACCATTCGATGCCGCCAATCAGCAATGCCACGAGCACCCCGATACCGGTGACCGCGGTGTTGAACACCAGCTTGCGCACTGCATCGGACATCGCCCAGTCATAGATGCGCAGCATCACCAGACTATCGAGCGTATCCATCAGGCTCATGCCGGCGGTAAACAGCAGCGGAAACACCATCACGCCCCAGAGACTCATGGCGCCATGCTGGGCAAGGCTCGCGGACAGGCCCAGGATCGCGATTTCGGTGGCGGTATCAAAACCGAGGCCAAACAGAAACCCGATCGGGTACATCTGCCAACTGGCGTGGATGCGCCCGTACAGGCGCCGGAACACGCGCGACATGAAGCCGCGTTGCTCCAGTAGCGCATCGGTGTTAGCTTGCTCAATGTCCGTTCCGCCGGCGCGCGTGCGCTTCAATGCCCGCAGCAGCAGGATGAGGATGCGCAGGTTGACCAGACCAATCACCGTCAGGAACAGGGCCGAGACCACGGTGCCGACCACGCCGCCCATGCCGCGCATCAGCGCCATGTGCGATTCGGTTTCCCGGGCCGCCAGCGCGAGCCCCAGCGACAGCAGAATCACCACCGTCGAGTGACCGAGCGAGAAAAACAGGCCGACGCTGCCGGGGCGCTGGCCATCCTGGCGCAGCTTGCGCGTCACGTTGTCGATCGCGGCGATGTGATCGGCATCGAAGGCATGGCGCAGGCCAAAGAAATACGCCATCGCGCCGATGCCGAACAGGGCGGCATCGTGTCCAGCCACGGCAAGCAGCGCCAGCCAGGCGCACAGGTTCAGAAAAGCCACGAAGCCCAGCGGGGCCGCGCCGCGTTTCATCCAGGACCCGGGCGAAGGCGTGGAGTCGGTGTACACGTTGAATGGCCTCAACAGATCCTTGGGAGTTGCTCGCCGCTGAGCCAGTCGACCATGCGGCAGCCACCCAACTGCGTGCGCATCTGCACGAAATGGTTGGCATCGGTGGTGATGCCGCCGATGCGTGCCGCCGCGCGGCCCAGCGGATGCGCGCGCATCGTCGCCAGCAAGGCAGTGGCGGCCTGCTCGGCGCAGACCAGCACCAGCTTGCCTTCGTTGGCCACGTTGAGCGGATCGAGGCCAAGCAGCTCGCAGGCCGCGGCCACCTCGGGGCGCAGCGGAATGGCCGCTTCATCCAGCAGCACGCCGACGCCGGACTGGTCAGCGATTTCGTTCATGGTTGCCGCCAGTCCGCCGCGGGTGGGATCGCGCATCAGGCGGATGTCCGCGCCCGCGCACGCCATCAGCCGCGCCGTCAGCCCATGCAGCGCCGCGCTGTCGGATTCGATCGGCGTGTCGAAACCGAGATTCTCGCGCTGGCTCATGATGGCCATGCCGTGATCGCCCAGCGTGCCCGACAACAGCACGACATCGCCGGGCCGCGCCGCGGAACCCGAGAGCGTGCAGTGCGGGTGCGCCTCACCCACGCCCGTGGTGGTGATGAACACGCCATCGCCCTTGCCGTGCTCGACCACCTTGGTGTCGCCCGCGACCAGCAGCACGCCCGTCGCGGCGCAGGCGCGCGCCATCGACGCGGCGATGCGATCGAGATCGCCCAGCGGAAAACCCTCTTCGAGGATGAAACCCGCGGTCAGCCACAGCGGGCGCGCGCCCATCACCGCGAGGTCGTTGACCGTGCCATGCACGGCGAGGCTGCCGATGTCGCCGCCCGGGAAAAACAACGGCGCGACCACGTGGCTGTCGGTGGTCAGCACCAGGCGTCCGCTGATCGGCGGCAGCACGGTGCCGTCATTGCCCTGCTCGAGCCAGGTATTGCCCAGGTGCCGCGCGAACAACTCGCGCACCAGCTGTACCATGGCACGCCCGCCGCCGCCGTGGCTGAGATCGACGCGGCCACGCTTGATGTCCAGTGCGCGCGCGTAGCCGGCTTTGACTTGTCCGCTCATGCCGCGCTCGCCTGCGCATCCTTGTGACGGCCGTAGGTGTAGTGCGCGGCGCAGGCGCCTTCCGAGGACACCATGCACGAGCCCATCGGCGTCTCCGGCGTGCATACCGTGCCGAAGAGCTTGCAGTCGATCGGGCGCTTGAGGCCGCGCAGGATCGCACCACACTCGCAGGCCCGGTTGTCGGCCACGCTGCGATAGCCCAGCTCGAAGCGGCGCTCGGCATCGAAGGCGGCGTAGGCATCACGAATGCGCAGTGCCGAATGCGGAATCTCGCCGAGGCCGCGCCACTCGAAGCGCTCGCGCAGTTCGAACACCTGCGCCATCAGCGCCTGTGCCTTGCGGTTGCCGGTTGGCGTGACCGCGCGCATGAACTCGTTTTCCACTTCGGCGCGACCTTCGTTGACCTGTTGCACCAGCATCAGGATGGCCTGCATCACGTCCAGCGGCTCGAAGCCGGCGATGACCACCGGCTTGCGATAGGCGCGCGCGAAAGCCGCGTAGGGTTCGCTGCCGATCACCGTCGATACGTGCGCCGGGCCTACAAAACCATCCAGCGGCACGCCCTGCGGTGCCTCGCCCGCCGGTGCATCCAGAATGGCCGCGATCGCCGCAGGCGTCAGCACATGGCAGCACAGCACCGAGAAGTTGTGCAGGTTTTCGGCAGCGGCCTGCAGGATGGCGACGGCAGTCGGCGGCGTGGTGGTCTCGAAGCCGATGGCGAAGAACACCACCGCGCGGTGCGGATGCTCGCGTGCGATGCGCAAGGCGTCATCCACTGCGTACACCATGCGCACGTCGCCGCCTTGTGCGCGTGCGCGCAACAGACTGCGGCCATCCGAGGCGGGCACGCGCAAGGTGTCGGCATAGGTGCAGACGATGGCGTGATGGCGCAGCGCCAGCTCGATGGCCATGTCGATGCGCCCGATCGGCAGCACGCATACCGGGCAGCCGGGGCCGTGGATCATGTGCACGTTGTCCGGCAGCAGATCAGGCAGGCCATAGCGCGCGATGGCGTGGGTGTGGCCACCGCAAAACTCCATGAACCGATAAATGCGCGCGGGGCTTGCGGCATTGCGTATGGCCGCGGCGATGTGCTGCGCCAGGGCGCTGTCGCGGTATTCGTCGATGTATTTCATGGCATGGTTTCGGCAATGGGGCCCGCGGCCATCATCGCCAGCGTGGCTTCGGCCTGTGCCGGGTCGAGGCGCGTCAACGCATAGCCGACGTGCACGATCACATAGTCGCCGGGCGCGATGTCATCGACCAGCGCCAGCGAGATGGTCTTGCGGATGCCACCCAGTTCAATGACCGCCTGATCATTGCCAGTCAGTTCGACGACGCGTGCGGGTAGGGCGAGGCACATGTGATTCTCCTTCAGTGGATGCTGGCCGGATGCTGCCGCGCGACCCAGGCCTGACCCAGGCTGAGTCCGCCGTCGTTGGGCGGAACCTGCTGCGCTTCCAGTACGCGCAGGCCATGCGCCGCGAGCTGGGCACGCAGCATGGTTGCCAGCACGGTATTGAGCAGGCAGCCGCCGCCGAGCGCGATCACGCCGAGATCATGCGCTTGCGCTGCCTGCAGCGACCATGCGACGAGCGCTGCAGCAAGCGTGGCGTGGAAGCGCGCAGCGGCTTTGGCAGTGTCCGTGGCGCCGTGCAGGTGTTGCAGCGCCGGCAACAAATCGAGCCCGTCGCCGGTGATTCGAAAGCCGTCATGCCAAGGCTGCGCCGGCCCGTGGCGCAAGGCCAGCGCCTCCAGGCGCATCGCGGCTTCGGCCTCGAAATCCATCACGGCGCAGACGCCGAGCAAGCCTGCCGCTGCGTCGAACCAGCGCCCCAGGCTGCTGGTGCCGGGAATGGCCGCGCCCGAGGTCAACCAGCGCTGCACGGCCAGGGCTTGCGGCTGCCCGGCAAAGCGCCGTGCGATGGTATCGCCATGGCCCATGGCAGCCAGCGCTGCTGCCGCCATGCGCCAGGGCTCGCGTGCAGCGCGGTCGCCGCCGGGCAAGGCCAGCGCGCGCAGATGATCGATGCGCTCGCAGTGCGCGCCATCGATGCGCAGCAGCTCGCCGCCCCAGGCGCCGCCATCCGTGCCCAGACCGACGCCATCCAGTGCAAGTCCCAGCAACGGGCCGCTGTGGCGATGCTCGGCAGCCACGGCGGCGATATGCGCGTGGTGGTGCTGCACGGCGATGCAGGGCACATCGAGGCGCGCGGCCAGCCTTTGCGCGTAACGGGTGGAATGGAAGTCCGGGTGCAGATCATGGGCCAGCACGACCGGCTGCACCTGCAGCAGGCCGAGCAGGTGCTGCGCCACTTCATCGAACATGGCGCGGGTGGCGGCATTGTCGAGCGTGCCGATGTGCTGCGAGATGAAGGCCTCGTCGCCACGCGTGATGCACAGCGTGTTCTTGAGGTGCGCGCCGACGGCGAGCACTACCGGGCCGTCCGCCTGCAGGCGGATCGCGCGCGGCACGTAGCCACGTGCGCGGCGGACGAATTGCATCTGCCCGCCGGCATGCTGCAGCACGCTGTCGTCGCAACGCACGACGATGGCGCGATCATGTACCAGCATCGCGTCGGCGATACCGCCGAGACGCCGCACGGCTTCGGCATTGTCGGCCACCAGCGGCTCGCCGCAGGGGTTGGCGCTGGTCATCACCAGCGCCGGCGAGTCGAACGCGTCGAGCCACGTGCTGCCCGCGGGGCGTCCTGCGTATTCGTGAAACAGCAGATAGTGCAGCGGGGTGTAGGGCAGCATCATCCCCAGCCGCGCCATGCCGTCGCACACGCCGGGCAGCAGCGCATCGACCCGGCCACGTTTGCGCAGCAGGGCAATGGGTCGCTCCGGCGACTGCAGTCGTGCGCGTTCGTCGGCATCCAGCAGCGCCAGTGGCTCGATCGAGTGCAGGTTGGCCAACATCAGTGCGAAGGGTTTCATCTCGCGTTGCTTGCGCTGGCGCAGGCGTTGCACGGCATCGGCGTTGCGCGCATCGCAGGCCAGATGGAAGCCGCCCAGGCCCTTGATTGCCACGATGGCACCCGCGCGCAATGCCGCGACCGCGGCCTGCAGCGCATCTGTGCCATCCGGTGCATGGCCGTGAGCATCCAGCCAACCCAGGCGCGGCCCGCAGATCGGGCAGGCGATGGGTTCGGCGTGAAAACGCCGATCACCCGGATCGGCGTATTCCGCCGCGCAGGCCGCGCACATCGGGAAGGCGGCCATGCTGGTGCGCGCCCGGTCATAGGGAATACCGCGCGTGATGGTGTAACGCGGCCCGCAGTGCGTGCAGTTGCTGAAGGCATAGCGCCAGCGCCGCGAATTCGGATCGAAGATTTCAGCAAGGCAATCGGGACACACCGCACTGTCGTGGCTGATCAGGGTGCGCGCGGTGCCGTGGTGGGCACTGGCCAGTATCGCGAAATCGTGCAGCCCCGCCTGCGGCGCCTGCGAGGCCCAATGCAGCGTGTCGATGCGTGCCAGCGGTGGCGCTTCGTGTTCGAGGCGCAACGCGAAGGCGGCGATGGCCGCGTGCTCGCCCTGCAGCAGGATCTCCACCCCTTCGGCATCGTTGCGTACCCAGCCGCGCAATCCATGCTCGTGCGCCAGACGCCATATCCATGGACGGAAGCCGACGCCCTGTACCACGCCGCGCACGCGCACGCGATGCTGCGCGAGGGAAGTGGCGGGAGCTTCCAGCAGGGTCATCGCCGAGGCTCAAGCCTTGGCTGCGAGCTGGATTTCCAGCTCGGCGATGCGCTGCTGCAGCGTGTCGATCGTGTGCCTGCGCTGCTCACGCGCGCCGCTCACACCGCGGCGTAGCCAATCCAGCCACGCTTCCATGCCCGCGCCGCTCTGCGCCGAGACCTGCAGCACCTGCAGCCCGGGCTTGACCTGGTGTGCGCAGGCCACGCACTGCTCGACATCGAAGCGCACATGCGGCAGCAGGTCGATTTTGTTCAGCAGCATCAGGTCCGCCGCGTGGAACATGTCGGGATACTTCAGCGGTTTGTCCTCGCCCTCGGTCACCGACAACACCACGACCTTGTGCGCCTCGCCCAGATCGAAGCTGGCCGGGCACACCAGATTGCCGACGTTCTCGATCAGCAGCAGGCTGTCGTCCTCGGGATGCAAATGCTCCAATGCATGGCCGAGCATGGCCGCATCGAGGTGGCAGCCCTTGCCGGTATTGATCTGCAGCGCGCGCGTGCCGGTGGCGCGGATGCGGTCGGCGTCGTGCGTCGTCTGCTGGTCGCCCTCGATCACGGCGATGCGCAGCGCGTCGCGCAAGGCCTCGATGGTGCGCACCAGCAGCGTGGTCTTCCCCGATCCAGGGCTGGACACCAGGTTGACCGCGAACACGCCATGCGCCTCGAGCCAGCGACGGTTGTCCGTGGCATGGGCATTGTTGCTGGCAAGGATGTCCTGCTCGATGCGCAGCATGCGCGCCTGACTCAGGCCCGGGGCATGCGCATGCGCCGCACCACGCCCGTAATGCAGGTCGTCTGTGCGCGTCCCGTGTGCATGCTCGTGCGCGTCGCCGTGAGCATGGTCGTGATCGTGGATGTGATCGTGATCATGACCATGCCGATGTCCGAGTGGATGCGCATGCGCTGTCGCAGTCACGTCCGGTTTGCCTTCGATGCGCGTCTCGTCCTGTCCGCAGCCGCATACATTGCACATGGTTTGTCTCCTCATTCGACCATCAGATCCTGCACGCGCATCTGCAGTCCGTCGGTTGCCTGCACCTGCGCCCCGCCACAGTGCGGGCAACTGGCATACAGCGTGGCGATCGATACGCTGCGCGCGCAGTCCATGCACCAGCCGCGGCCGGGGGCGGCCGCGCATTCGATGCGGGCAGCGTGCGCGACACTGTGGCGTAGCGCGATATCCAGGCAGGACAGCAACGCCGCCACCTCAACCCCGGCCAGCTCGCCGATCTCCAGGCGCACCACGCGCACGGCGTGGAAGTGCTGCGCACGCTGCGCGGATTCGATGATGCCGAGAACCCCCTCAGCCAGCGCCATCTCATGCATCACTTCGCTCCACCCGGCACTCGGCGCAGGGGTCCAGCGCCAGCACCCATGCACGCGCCTGGGCGTCATCGGGACCATCGCATCGCGTCAGCGCCTGCTCGAGCACGCCGCCTCCGCCAAAGTTCCATTCGGTCGGGGCGAGGATACGGTAGGCGACCACCTGGCCGGCGCGGATGCGCAGCCAGTGCAACAGCGGTCCGCGCGCCGTATCGACCGCAGCCATCGCCTCGCCGGCATGCAGCTTCCAGGCGCGCATGCTCACCGCGGGCAGCTCGTCCGTGGCGGCCAGGGCAAGCTCGAGCAGGCGCGCCAGCATGCGCATCCCGGCGTCGTTGCCCGATTGTCCGCGCCACGCGGCCAGCAGGGGATGCGCGAACTGACGCGCGCCGGCGCCGCTCTCGCTGACCACGCCGTCCCAATGCGGTCGCTGGCTGAATCCTGCGTCGCTGCGCATCCGTGCCGCCAGCGCGTGTGCGTCGGCTTGCGTCCACGTTGAAAGCTGCGCAAGCATGGGCTGCGGCGTCAGCGCCGGCGTCGCGCGCCGCGCCGCGGCGAAGCGCGCCGCAAGCGGGGTGGCCGACGCGCGGTGCCATGCCTCGAGCCCGGCGGCATCCAGATTCACGAAATCGGCTGGCGGCATGCCCAGCAGATCCTGCTCGAGCAAGTGCGTCCAGGCGCGCGGCGCCGCGCGCGCGTCAGCGGCGACGCCGATCAGTGCGCGTACCAACGCGGGCTCCTCGGGTTGCCGCAACATGCGCGGCCAGGCCAGCAGCAGATTGACGGCGTGCTCGCGCAGCCACTCGGCGCGTACGGCCGCGGCGAGCGCGGTTTGATCGGGCGCATCGGCCGCAGCGGCCGCATGTAGGGCCAGTTGCGTCGCAGTGCGTTGCGCGACGCGGCACAAGGAAAATGCCAGGCCCACGCGCTGCAGTGCGACGGCAGGCCGGATATGCGTCAGCCATGATTCGCTGTGAATCCCGCGAGGCGCGGCAAAGCCCACACTCAAATGTGTTCCGCGCGCGCCGCGCAGTGTCAGGAAAGCGGGCGGGGTGGGCAGTGCATTCATGATGCGCCAGGCGCTCCGGGATTGCTCGCAGCCATTTCAATGATCCGGTGCGCGTGGAGGGGCGCTGCCGAGGTCACCGAAATACCGGGCGAGATCGGTTTCGCCGCGCAGCGCAGCGGCAACACCGGCCAGGGCCTGCTCGATCTGCCTTGCCTGCGCGGCGCTGAGCACTTCGCGTGCCGTATCCTGCTGCACCAGTAGCCACGTGCCGGCATCCTGCGCGCCGACCAGCGCCATGCTGACGCGGCGTTGCGAGCCGTCTGCCAGGCACAGTGCGCTCCATTCATCGCCGTGCACGACCTGCATGGGAATGCCGAGGCACATCAACGGGCTCCGTGCGGGCGCTGAGGGCAGGCGGGGCGCATCTCAGTTCACCTCGATCTGGATCAGCGGCTTACCGTCCGGATCGGCGACGTGCACCGCGCAGGCCAGGCAGGGATCGAAGCTGTGGATGGTGCGCAGGATCTCCAGCGGCTGCTTGGGATCGACCAGCGTGGTGCCGCGCAACGCGGCTTCGTAAGGCCCGTCCTGACCCAGTGCATCGCGCGGACCCGCATTCCAGGTACTGGGCACCACGGCCTGATAGTTGTCGATTTTTTCGTCCTTGATCACGATCCAGTGCGCCAGCGCACCGCGCGGGGCCTCCATGAAGCCCACGCCTTTGCAGGAATCCGGCCACGTGGACGGTTCCCACAGCGCCGGATTGAAGGTTTCCAGTTTGCCGGCACGGATGTTGGCCATGAGCTGGTCGTACCAACCCTGCATGGAATCGGCGATGAGCTTGGACTCCAGCGTGCGCGCGGCGGTACGACCCATGGTGGAGAACAGCGCCGCGGGTGGCAGGTCGAGCTTGCTCAACACCATGCCGACCAGTTCGCGCGTGGCCGGGTCGCCCTTGGCGTACAGCATCAGCACGCGCGCCAGCGGGCCGACCTCCATGACCTTGCCCTGCCAACGCGGCGACTTCAGCCACGAGTAACTGGCCTGGGTGTCCAGGTGTTCATAGGGCGGCTTGGGGCCGCTGTAATGCAGGTTGGTCTGGCCCGCGTAGGGGTGCAGGCCGCTGTCCTTGCCGGTGCTGTAGTCGTACCACGAGTGCGCCACGAATTCCTGGATCTGCTCGCTGGCGTTGAGATCAACCTCGTGCACGCGGCTCAGGTCGCGATCGAGGATGATGCCGCGCGGAATCATCAGGCTGGCGAGGTCGTTGATGCTCTTGCCTTCGCTGGGGAACTCGCCATAGGTGAGGAAATTGCCGACGCCTTCGCCCTTCTTGAACCAGTCCTTGTAGAAGCCGGCGATCGCCAGCGTGTCCGGCAGATACACCTCGTCGACGAAGCTGCGCATCTGCCGGATCACGTTTTGCACGGTCTCCAGCCCGTTCATGTTGATCGCGGTTGCACCACCGACGCCGGCGCTGGCGCCGGGTCCGACGCTGATCGCGGCCGGCGCACCGCCGACGACGAAATTCGGGTGCGGATTCTTGCCGCCGAAGATGGCGTGCAGCTTGACCACTTCACGCTGCCAGGCCAGCGCATCGAGGTAATGCGCGACCGCCATCAGGTTGGCCTCGGGCGGCAGCTTGTACAGCGGACTGCCCCAGTAGCCGTTGGCGAAAATGCCGAGCTGGCCCGAGGCGACGAAACGCTGCAGCTTGTCCTTCACCGCCTTGAAATAGCCCGGGGAAGACTGCGGATAACTGCTGATCGATTGCGCCAATGCCGAGGTTTTCTGCGGGTCCGCCGACAGCGCCGACACCACGTCCACCCAGTCCAGCGCATGCAAGTGGTAAAAGTGCATGACGTGGTCGTGCACGAACTGCGCGGCGATCATCAGGTTGCGGATGAGTTGCGCGTTGGGCGGAATCGGATACTTGAGCGCATCTTCCACCGAACGCACCGCGGCGATGCCGTGCACCAGCGTGCACACGCCGCAGATGCGCTGCGCGAACGCCCATGCATCGCGCGGGTCGCGGCCGCGCAGGATCAGTTCGATGCCGCGCACCATGGTGCCGGAACTGGAGGCCTGGCTGATGACGCCGTTGTCCAGCGTGGCCTCGATGCGCAGGTGGCCTTCGATGCGCGTGATCGGATCGACGACGACGGTTTGGGCACTCATGGCGCGGGCGCCTCCCGGTATGGATTGACGATGGCAGCGGGTGCAACGGACCTGGCCGGCGGCGTGTCATCGAGGTTGTCAGCCACGGCCTCGAGCAGGCTGTGCGCCGTCTTGTCCCAGTGGAAATGCGCCTGGCTGTCGTCGAAGCTGAGCCGGCAGTTGGAGCAACTGGTGACCAGCATTTCGGCGCCGGTATCCTCGACCTGACGCATCTTGATCTCGAAGGCCTTGTAGCGGATCGCATCGGCGCGGTGGATGCTGATCACGCCGCCGCCGCCGCCGCAACACCAGTTCATGCTGCGGTTGTCCTTCATTTCGTGGACCTCGGCGCCCAGCGCGGCCAGCACCACGCGTGGCGCCTCGAACACGCCGCCGCGGCGCGCGACCTGACAGGGATCGTGGAACGTCACCGTCTTGTTGAGACCTTTCTTGAGTCGCAGGCTGCCATCGGCGATGTGCTCGCCGAGGAATTCCGAGATATGGCGCACCTTGAACGGCAGCGGCTGGCCATAGACATTGGCGCCCTGCCAGCGCATGGCGGTGTAGGCGTGGCCGCATTCGGGCAGCAGCAGCAGCTTCGCCTTGCAGGCGATCGCGGCCTTGATCATCTTCATGCTCATGTCGCGCTGCCAGTCGGCGTTGCCCGAGAGCAGGCCGAAGTTGGTTGCCTCGTAACCGTCCGAACGGATGGTCCAGCTCATCCCCAGGTGATTCAGCACCTTGGCCACCGCGGCCATGGCCTGCGGATATTTCTGGATCTCGATCGAGGACATGGTGACCAGCACATCGGCCTGTTCCTTGTCCAGGTGGATATCCACGTCATCCTCGTCGGCGATCCACTCGATGCGCTCCTTGAGCACCTTGGGCGTCGCGCCCAGCGGGCTGCCTTCGCGTTCGCCGCGTTCGGCCGCGGCCCAGAGTTCGTGCGGCACCAGTCCGGCCTTGTGCATGCCGTGACGCGCCAGACTCACCAGTGATGCGATGTCGATGCCCATCGGACAGATCAGGGTGCAACGGCCGCACATGGTGCAGGAGTCGTAGATCAGCTCCTGCCACTCCTGCAGCTCCTCGATGGTGACCTTGCGCTTCAGACCCAGCGCGCGCATGAACAGCGCGAAGGGACCGGCCTCGCGCTTGTAGGCCTGCTTGAACGGCTCGATTTTCCATATCGGCGTGTACTTCGGATCGCCGGTCTGCACGTAGAAGTGACAGGCCTCGGCGCACATGCCGCAGTGCACGCACGATTCCATGTAAGTGGCGGCGACTGCGCCAAAATCGCGCACGAAATGGCGCATGGCGATATCCACGCGCTCCTGCGCGGGCATTTCGCCCTGCATGTCCTGGCGCAGGTCGGGCCTGGGCACGCCGCGCGCGGCGCCGCCAACGGGATCATTCACGACGGTTGCGCTCATGTGCTGGCTCCTTTGCGGGCAAACAGCGCGCCGGTGGTGCCACGCGCGATGAACACCAGAAACGCATGCATCAGCTTGCCGAATGGCAGCCAGGCCAGCAGCAGGCACACGCTGAGCACGTGGATGGCGAGGATCGTCGGATAGGGTCCGCCCCAGTGCGCCGCCGCCATCAGTCCGGTGATGACCGGCGCGATGGTCACCGCCCAGCTGAAATAATCATCGGCATTGGATATCAGGCGCATGACCGGATTGCTGATGCGGCGCACCAGCGCCGCCACCAGTGCGGCGACGGTGAGCGCGCCGACCACGTAGACGATGCCGCTGGGCAGCCCTGGCCACGACAGCCCGGTCAGGCTTTTGATGAACAGGATGTGCGGCACGAAGCCAAACACCACGACCGCAAGGCCGATGTGGAATACGTAACCGATGGTGTTGCCGAACGCCGTCTGCGCGGCGAATTCGCGCTTGGGCACGGTGCGCTTGACGATCAAGTTGGCCGCGCCACGCCAGGTATGCGTGCTGCGTGGCTTGGTGTAGTCGGGCTTGCGCCGCAGCAGCAGGATGCCGGCCAGACGCCAGACCGTGCCGACGACGAAAATCACCAATGCCCATTGCAGGATGGGGCCGCGTGCGAGCGTGAGCAGGTTCATCACTTGCCCTCCGGTTTCCTGGTTTCCGTTTCGGTGCGGGTCTTGTCCTGGCGATGCCGTGCGGTCAATGCCGCGGCACCACCGAGGACGGCACCGGCCACCGCGGCGATGCCGAGGTCCTCGCCGATGCTGCCGTGCCACAGGCCTGCCGACAGAGGCTTGTAGAAATCGCCGCGGTCCCAGAACTGCGGCTCCGAGCAGCCCAGGCAGCCGTGTCCGGATTCGATCGGGAAACTGGTGCCGCCGTTCCACTTCATGGTGGCGCAGGAGTTGTAGGTGGTCGGACCCTTGCACCCCAGTTCGTACAGGCACCAGCCATTGCGCGCGCCGGCGTCATCGAACGTCTTGGCGAACAGTCCCTTGTCGTAGAACGGCCGGCGGTAGCAGCGGTCGTGGATCGTGTTGCCGTAGAACACCTTGGGACGGTGGTGCGCGTCCAGCTCGGGCACGCCGAAGGTGAGGAAATACACGATGGTGCCGGTGATGATCTCGGGGATCGGCGGACAGCCGGAAATATTGATCAGCGGCTTGTTCTTGATCAGATCCTGCACCGCCACCGCACCCGTGGGATTGGGCGCGGCCATGGGCAGCCCGCCAAACGCCGCGCAGGTGCCCACCGCGATCACCGCGGCAGCGCCCTTGGCCACTTCCTGCACGGACGCCAGCGCGCTCTTGCCCCCGATCACGCAGTAGGCGCCATCGAGCGGGGCTGGAATGGAGCCATCGACCACCAGCACGTACTTGCCCCAGGCCTTGCGCATCGCCTCCTCGCGCGCGGCTTCGGCAGCCTCGCCCGCGGCGGCCTGCAAGGTATCGTTGTAGGCCAGCGAGATGGTGTCGAAGATCAGGTGTTCGATGGTTGGCGAGAACGAGCGTGTCAGCGATTCCAGGCAGCCGGTGCATTCCTGGAATGACAGGTAGATCACCGTCGGTCGCGGCATGGCGCCCAGTTTTTCGGCCAGTTCGGCCGCGCGCGCGGCGGGCAGCGCCAGCAATGAGGCCGCAGCCGCGCAGAATTTCAGGAATGAACGCCGGCTCATGCCCTGCTGCTGGAACGATTCGAGAATGGTCGGTTCGCGATCCATGGGTCAGCCCCTCAGTTGGGTAGTGCCGTCAGCCCGCACAACCGCGCGCTGGCGGCCTCGATATCCGCGCGATAGGCGCGCACGATCTCCGGCACATCGGTGACTTCGAGCAATTCGCACAACAGCTTGCCCTCGGCGTCCTCGTGGCGTACCCACCAGATGCCGGCAAAACCCGTCTCGCGCAGCAGCGAGGCCCCGAGGGCGTTGATGCGTACCTCGATCTCCCCCGCGCCCAGCGTCTGCTGCAGCGCCGCGCGATCCGCCGGCCCCAGCGGCAGGGTGGCAAGGTCGATCACATGGGTCGTGCCACTGGCGAGATACGCCTGCAGTGCATCCTCCAGCTCGCGCAGGATGGCCGCGACCATGCCGGTCGCGTCGTCGCGCGGCTCGATGACCACGGCGATTTCAAGCGGTTTCATCGGTCCACCTGCGCAGCACATCGCGCACGCAGTGCTCGACTTGCGGCAGCGCGCCCGTCAGCTCCGCGCTGAGGTGTTCGCCCCAGCCGATAGGGCCGGGTTCGATGCCGATCAGCGCGCGTCGCGGTGGCAGGCGATCGAGCAGTCGTGCCATGTCCAGCAACTCGCCGAGGCTGACCTCGTGCACGCTGCCGGCTTGCGCGCGGCGCAGCCATTGGTCCATGGCCGCGCCCTCGAAACAGCGCACCGTACCCGCCGCAGTGTTCATGCGCATCGCGTCGATGAAGATCAAACGCCGGGTCTGCTCGATCTCGACCAGCAATGTGGCACCCAGCGTGCCAGCGTCGTACAGATGGATGCCGGGCTGCGCACCCAGCGCGTTGTGCAGCCAGTGCAGCGCATGCACGCCCACGCCATCGTCGCCCTGCAAGGTGTTGCCGACCCCCATGATCAGCGTGGGTCGCAGCGCCGGATCCCCGGTCGGCGGCGCGGGTGCCGTGCATGCCGACGATGCATGTGCTGAATGGCTCGGCATGCTGCACTCCCCAAGGCGGGTGACCCAGGCTCTGACCAGCAACTTATGCCTGCGCTCGGGCTGTGACCAGATGCAATCGTCGCGAAAATTGATCTGGATCAAATCCGACGCAGAATGCTGATCCGGCAACCCCGGCCGTGGCATGCATGCAGCGGTTCAGTGGGCCAGCGCGAAGGCCTGTTGCTGCCGCGCCAGTGCATCACCCAGCGCCGCGCGCAGCGCGGGATCCTGGCGATACACGTCGGGTACCAGACCGATGCGGCCATCGGGCGCTACAGCAACGGTCCAGTAAATCATGCGCAGTGGCACGGATGGGTTCAGCGGCACGTCGCGGGTCACGTCATAGCTGGCCGCGGTCTGCAGGCTTTCCGCATTCCAGCGCACGGGATCGCCGAGCAGCAGTTGCGCCAGCTCCATCGCGTTTTCCACGCGCACGCAGCCCGAGCTGAAGGCGCGTCGGGTCTGCGCGAACAAGGCTTTATGCGGCGTGTCGTGCAAATACACCTCGTGGGTGTTGGCGAAGCGGAACGCGACCAGGCCCAGTGCACCGTCGGGGCCCGGGTCCTGACGCAGGGTCAGCCCCGAGGGCGGTCGCGTCCAATCGATTGCGTTGTCCGGCACGATTTGCCCTTGACGATCGAACACGCGCAAATGATTGCGTGCGAGATAATCGGGATCGCGGCGCAGCTTGGCGAGCATGTCCTCGCGCAGGATCGTCGGCGGCACCACCCATGAGGGGTCGAGGGTCAGCCGCGTGATGGCCGAGCGCAGCACTGGCGTGGGTCGCCGCGGCTGGCCCACTTGCACACGCGTGGACCAGGCCAGGCGGCCATCGTCGTAGTAATCGAGGCGGTAATTGGCGAGATCGACCTGCACGTAGCGTGGCGGCAGATCGTGCAGGTACCAGCGCGCGCGCTCCAGATCGAGGTGCAGTTGCCCGATGCGCGTGGCCACTGGCACATTCAGCGCCGCCAGCGTGGCGGGGCCGACCACGCCATCGGCTTGCAACCCGTGCCGGCTCTGGAACGCGCGCACGGCGTTGGCCAGCGCCGCATCGTCGTCATCAGCGTCGCCCTGCGGCGTGCGGGTCAGGTCACCGGAGATCAGCAGCCGCCTGCGCAACAGCGCCACGCGCGCGTCCTGCATGCCGGGTTCGAGCGCCGGCCCGGCAGGCTGTGCGGGCCAGCCGCCGGCGGCGGCCTCATCGCGCAGGCGCTGCAGCGCTGTGCGCAACTGCGCGTAGACCGGTGCGGAGGGGCGCGCCGCGTCAAACGCCGCAGTGATGTGCTCGGCTGCTGCTGCGTGCGCGGCGGCCTGCAGCCACGCAGCGGATGCGGGCCACCGCGGCGCGGCCTGCCAATCCGGATAGAACGCATCGACATCGAGCACGCCATGGCGCAATTGCAGCAATGCCAGCAGATAGGCCGCGCTGGCACGCACATCGATGTCAGCGCGTTGCGCAGCGGTCATTGGCACGTGCTCTTGCAGCCGCAGCACATCGCGTGCAAGGCGATCGCCACCGTAATCCTGCGCGGCCAGACCATCATCGACCAGGCCATCGAGCGCATCATCGAGCGCGCGCAGGCGCGCAGCGGATTGCCACAGGGGCGCGTCGGCGCGTTGCGCATAGAAACGCGAAACCAGCGCGCCCAGCGTGTGGTCGCCGATTCGCAGCGTACCCAGCGGCTGCTGCGCCAGCGCGTCGAGGCGCGTGGCGATGGCGGTTCGCGGCGTGGTGTCGGGTACCTGCGCCTGCGCGCAGGTTGCGAGCAGCAGGGCGAGCACGATCCAGGTGTATCTCATCATCAGTGGTGGGTCGCTTTGCACATGGGAATCCCGCCGCATTCTGCGCTCGCGCGACGTATTCAGGAACGGCGCATGCTCAGCCACTACGATACGAACATGCTTTTTCTGCACTTTCGATTTCGCTCGCTCGCGTGCGCGCTTGCACTGTTGCTTGCCGTACCGGTGTTGCCTGCCAGTGCGGCATCGACGACGGGTCCGTCACTATGGCGCACGCTCGCGCAGGCGGCTCCCACGGCGAATCCGCAAGTACTGCGGCTGGCGGTGGCGGCCATGCACTGTGCCGTCAGCAGCGGCATGCCGGGCGCGCAGCGGCTGGCCGTGATCGACTACTCGCTGCCGTCCACGCGCCGGCGTCTGTGGATTTTCGACCTGGCCGACCAGCGCCTGTTGATGCGCGAGCTGGTGGCGCACGGGCGCAACTCGGGCGGCAATTTCGCCAAGCATTTTTCGGATCGCCTGGGCAGCCTCGAATCCAGCCTTGGCCTGTACCGCACGCTGGGCACCTATCAGGGCGACAACGGCTATTCGCTGCGCTTGCAGGGTCTGGATGAAGGTTTCAACAACAATGCGCTGCAACGCGCCATCGTCATCCATGGCGCGCCCTACGTGAGCGAAGCTTTCGCGCAGCGCGAGGGTCGCCTCGGACGCAGTTGGGGCTGTCCGGCGGTGAGCAGACGCGTGGCGCAGCGGGTGATCAACTCGCTCAAGGGCGGGCAGTATGTGTTCGCCTACTATCCCGACCAGCACTGGCTGAGCGATTCCGATCTGCTGCATTGCGCGGCCGCGCGGCGCAGCGTCACGGCCATCGAGGTCGCTTCGGAGCAAGCCGGCGCGCGTACCCGCGCCGCGCTGTAAGCGCGGCGCACGGCTTCAACTGCGCAGCAGTTTGAACGTGTGTTGCGCGATCATCAGCTCCTCGTCGGTCGGCACCACGCTTAGCGCGATGCGCGAGTCGGGCGCGGCGATATCCAGCACGCCCACGGTGCCCGCGTTGGCGGCTGCATCCAGACGCGCGCCGAACAGACCCAGACGCTGCACGATCGCGGCGCGCGCGCCGGGCGCGTGCTCGCCGATGCCGGCGGTGAACACGATGCCATCGAGACCGCCCATGCTCGCCGCCATCGCCGCCACGCACTGCGCGACGCGGTGCGCGAACACGGCCAGCGCCAGCCGCGCCGCCGCGCTGTTGCTGGCCAGCAGTTCGCGCATGTCGCCGCTGAGCCCGGACAAACCCTTCAGCCCGCAGTCGTGATACAGCAGGTGGCTGATCTGCGCCGCATCGAGGCCTTGCTCCTGCGCCAGATACAGCACCACGCCGGGGTCGAGGTTGCCCGGGCGCGTGCCCATCACCAGGCCTTCCAGCGCCGAGAATCCCATCGTGCTGTCCACGCTGCGCCCGCCTTGCAGCGCGCACAGCGAGGCGCCGTTGCCGAGGTGCGCAATCACGGTGCGACCGCGTGCCAGATCGGGCGCGACGCCGGGCAGGCGCGCGGCGATGTACTCGTAGGACAAGCCATGGAACCCGTAGCGGCGCACGCCCGCGGCGATGAGCGATTGCGGCAGCGCGTACAGGTCCATCTCGGGTGCGTGGCCGTGATGGAATGCGGTGTCGAAGCAGGCCACCTGCGGCAGGCGCGGCTGGCGCTGCAGCCGCGAGCGGATCGGCGCGAGGTTGAACGGCTGGTGCAGGGGCGCCAGCGGACTGAGTGCCGCGAGCCGGTCCAGAATCGCCGCATCAATGCGCACGGGTTGCCAGAAATCGACACCGCCGTGCACCACGCGATGGCCGACCGCGTCGGGGGCCGCGCCGAGGTGCGTGGCGATCCAGTCGTTGACCACGGCTTCCGCCGCGGCCACATCGGGCACGGCTTGGATGTCCAGCGTGCGATCAACCAGGCCATGCCCGGCCGCGTCATGCGCCTGCAGTCGCGGCGTGCTGCCGATGCCGGCCAACTGGCCCTGTTGCAACAGTTCCAGCGTGTCGTTGTCGCCGCCGCGAAACGCCGCGAACTTGATGCTGGAGCTGCCGGCATTGAGTACCAGGATGCAGGTCATGTCGAATCCATCGGTAGCGTGAGGCGCGCGGACACGCTGCGCATCAGCCCGCTTTCGCCGCCGGCACCGCCATGCTCAGCAGCACCGCCAGCGCGCACGAGGCCATGCGTGCATCCGGCAGGTCGGCGCGACTGGTCAACACGACCGGGACGCGCGCGCCCAGCACGATGCCGGCGACCTTGGCCTCGGCGAGATACTCGAGCTGCTTGGCCAGCATGTTGCCTGCTTCGAGATCAGGCGCCAGCAGAATATCTGCCTGGCCCGCCACCGCTGAGACGATGCCCTTGGTCTTGGCGGCCGCGGCGGATACTGCGTTGTCGAATGCGAGTGGACCGTCGAGCACACCGCCAGTGATCTGCCCCCTGTCGGCCATCTTGCACAGCGCGGCGGCGTCGATCGTGGAGGGGATCTTGGGCGTGACGGTTTCCAGCGCGGACAGAATCGCCACCTTGGGCCGCGCCATGCCCAGCGCGTGCGCCAGGTCGATGGCGTTCTGCACGATGTCGCGCTTGGCCTCCAGATCGGGAACGACATTCACCGCCGCGTCGGTGAGCAGTTGCAGCGTCGGCCAGTTTACCGCGTCGATCACGAACACATGGCTGATGCGGCGCGCGGTGCGCAGGCCGAGTTGCGCGTCGACCACGGCGTGCATGAGTTCATCGGTGTGCAGCGAGCCTTTCATCAGTGCCTGCACTTCACCGCTGCGCGCCATCGCCACGGCCTGCGCGGCGGCGGCGTGACTGTGTTCGGTCGCGATCAGCCGGTACGGCGCGATGTCGATATGCGCGGCCTCGGCTGCGGCACGGATGCGCGCCTCGGGTCCGATGAAGACGGGGGTGATCAGTCCGGCCTGCGCCGCGTCAACGGCACCGCCCAGCGACACCGCATCGACCGCGTGCACCACCGCCATCGCCAGCGGCGCATGGCCGGCCAGGGCCACGCGCGCCTGCTCGACCAGCGCGCGCAGTTTCACGCCTGGATCGCGCAACTCCAGCTTTGGCAAGTGCACGCGCGGGCGACTGATTTTTTCGGTGGGGACGATCACCTGCGCATCGCCTTCCACCACGATCTCGTTGCGCTGGTTGATCACTTCGCAGTGCAGTGTGGCGCGCGGGGTTTGGCTGGCCGCGGCATCAATGGCGCTCACGGTGACGGTGACGCGCACGCTGTCGCCGAGAAATACCGGCTTGCGGAATTTCAGACTCTGGTCCAGATACACCGTGCCGGGTCCCGGCAGTTCGGTGCCGAGCACGGTGGAGATCAGCGCCGCGCTCCACATGCCGTGCGCCACGACCTCGTGAAAACGATCGCTGGCGGCGAATGTGGCATCGACGTGCGAAGGATTCACGTCCCCGGACATCAGCGCGAAGGTTTCGACATCGCCCTGGGTGAACGTGCGCGTCAACGATGCCGTATCACCAACCCGGAGTTCAGCCAACGGACGATTTTCGATCATCTCGGTCATCAGGTTTCCCGCAAAGTGTGGTTTGATCAGCGCTGCAGCACGTAACCGCCGGGTGCGTCCGCCAGCGCTGGCAGTTCCGGCGCACCCATGCGCGGCAGCGCCACCAGGCCACTACCGTGCGCCGCCAGCCAGTCATGCCAGCGCGGCCACCACGAGCCTTGCTCCGGTTGCGCCTGTTGCAGCCATTGTTCCGGCGCGATGAATGCGGCGCCCTGCGCGTGCGTGGCCCAACGATAATGCCGGCGCGGATGGCCAGGCTCGCTGACGATGCCGGCATTGTGGCCGCCGCTGGTCAACACGAACGTCACCTCGCGGTCGGTCAGCAAGTGGATCTTGTACACCGAGCGCCATGGCGCGACATGGTCGGACTCGGTGCCGATCACGAACCAGGGCTGGGTGATGTCTTCCACGGTGACGGCGTGGCCAGCCACTTTCCAGCGCCCTTCGGCCAGGTCGTTGCGCAGGTATAGGCCTCGCAGATACTCGCTGTGCATGCGGAACGGCATGCGCGTGGCGTCGCTGTTCCAGGCCATGAGGTCGTTGGGCGGCCGGCGCTGGCCGAGCAGGTAGTCGCGGGTGATGCGTGACCAGATCAGGTCGTAGGAGCGCAGCATCTGGAAGGCACCGGCCATCTGCGCGCCATCCAGGTAGCCAGGTCCCCACATCATGTCTTCGAGGAAGGTCACCTGGCTCTCGTCGATGAACAGCGACAGCTCGCCGGGTTCGGTGAAGTCGGTTTGCGAGGCCAGCATTGTGACCGTGGCAAGGCGCGTGTCGTTCTGCGCCGCCAGGGCGGCCGCGGCGATCGCCAGCAGTGTGCCGCCGAGGCAGTAGCCGGCGGCGTGCACCTTGCGCTCGGGCACGATGCGCTGCACTGCATCGAGTGCCGCCAGCGGGCCCAGCGTGAGGTAATCGTCCATGCCCAGGTCGCGATCGCCCGCGTCGGGGTTTTTCCACGAAATCATGAACACGGTGTGGCCTTGGTCGACCAGGTACTTGACCAGCGAGTTGCCGGGTGAGAGATCCAGGATGTAGTACTTCATGATCCACGCCGGCACGATCAGTACCGGCTCGGCGTGCACTTGCGGCGTGGACGGGCTGTACTGGATCAACTCGGCCAGCCGGTTGCGCAGCACCACTTTGCCTGGTGTCACGGCCACCTGCCGGCCGGGGATGAAGTGCTCGCTGCCCGCGGGCGGTTGCCCGCCGAGCGCGCGCTGCATGTCGTCCATGAAGAGCTTGCTGCCTTCGAGCAGATTCATGCCATTGCGCTTGAGCGTGGCCTCGATGACTTCGGGGTTGGTGAATGGCGAGTTGGTGGGCGCCAGCATGTCCAGCCACTGCCGCGCCATGAACGCCACCATCTGCTCGTGATGCCCGGATACGCCGCGCACGCCGCTGGTGGCGTGCTGCCACCACGCCTGCTGCTGCAAAAAAGCGTGCGCGTAAAGATTGAACGGATAACGTTGCCATGCGGGGTCGGCAAAGCGTTGATCCGGCACCTGCAGCGCCGGATCGCCGGCATCGTTGTTCACCAGCGCGTGGCCCTGCAGCGCGCGCATCCAGTCCACCACGCCATTGGCAAGTGCCTGCGCCAGTTCGCTGGCCAGTTCCATGCGCTTCATCGGCGAGCCGGCCAGGTGCAGCCGCCAGTCCATGGATGCCTGGGCCAGCGCCGCGGGCGAGAGGCCAAAGGTGAAGCGCGCCAGCGCAGCATGCACGATGCGATCCAGCGCGGGAACGGCCACTTGTGGTTGCGCCATCGACGGTTGCATGGAGGCGGTCGCATTCGGAGAGGGGGTGGGGTGGTCGTTCATGGATTTCTCGAGAGACATGTCGGGCGGATGCATCCTGCATACCGCTTCCCGATCGAACGCGCGCCGCATGGGTGGCGCCTGGTCACAGTTGACGGGGCTGCAATCCACGCAGCCCTTCATCGCCGCGGTGGGCTGCGGCGTTCGGACGCGGCCCGGCGCGATGGCGATGCGAACTCTAGCCCCGGCAATCGACATCGCTCTTGATCTGGATCAAGGATTGTGCTTGCACCTGCGGCTAAAGTGTTCGCCTGAAGCATCGATTCGCTCGCGTCGATCGATGTTTTCCGGCTGCACGGGCGCGAGCTGCACAGCCTTGAAGCCCATGGTCCACAGCGGACCACATCGTGCGACTCGCGTCGCACCGCTCGCATACAACCGCGCATCACGCGCCAGGAGTTCACCATGATCTCGACCACGCAACTCGATGAACTGAAAAAACTGCACAAGGACCATATCGCCAATACATTCCTGTTCACCTCCAAGGTGCTCGATCAGTACAAGCGCATGAGCGATGCGCATGCCGAAGTGCTGCACGGCATGTTGCGTGATTTCTCGATGACCAGTGCACTCAATGGCAACGATCCCACGGCACTGGCGCAGGAAGCGATGAGTCTGATCACCCGGAATTTCGCCAATCAAAGCAATCGCTCCGGCAATTTCATCAGTGAAACCGCGGCGGCCTACGCCGAAATCATGCGTCTGGTGGTGCAGTACGGCACCGACAGTTTCGTCGGCGCGCAGAGCGTCAGCCGCAGCGCGACCGATAGCGCATTGCTGCAACCACAGAATCTGCAAAATGCCTGGATGGCGCCGTTCATGAACGCATTCCAGAACGCGGCCAGCATGATGACCGCGGGCATGGGTTCGCTGACTGCGCTGCAGCCGGCATCGAACAGCGCGGCCAACGTCGCGGATATCAAGCCGGTGACAAGCGGCAAATCCGCCAAGTGAACAGGGTCGCACCGCAGTGGCGCGCGTCCGTGCGGGCGCGCGCCGGGTGGGTGCGCAAGGAGGTCGCGCATGAGTACGTTCAAACATCTTCTGGTTCCCATCGATGGCAGTTCCGGGGCCGATCAGGCCATCGCCAAGGCCTTGGTGCTGGCCGCAGATCAGGCCGCATCGGTGCATTTCGTGCATGTCATCGATCGCGCTTCGGTCGTGATGATGGAGCCATTGAGCAGCTTCGACAGCGAGGTGACTGCCGCCGTCAATGCCGCCGGTGAGCTGCTGCTGGGGCAGGCCATGGCGCAGGCGCGCGAGCACGATGTGCCCTGCACGCAGGCGCTGCGCATCACCGACGGCAAACTGCCGACGATCGCCGATCAGATCCTCGAAGAGGCGCGGGCGCACGCCGTGGATCTCATCGTCTGCGGCAGCCACGGCAAGACCGGCTTTCGCGCCATGATTCTCGGGAGCGTGGCGGAAGGACTGATCCACCGCAGTCGCGACATCCCGTTGCTGCTGATTCCCACGCAGCCCCCGCGACGTTGATCCCAAGCGGCGCCGTGCGCCGATCCGCGCCGGTCGGGGCGCTGGCGTGTCTTTCATTCACGATTCCGGACACGACTCGTCATGACTTCTGCACTTCCACGATTCGCGTTGATCACCGGCGGCACGCGCGGCATCGGCGCGGCCATCGCGCGGCGCCTGCTGCACGATGGCTACCGCGTCGCCGTGACCTACCACGGCAATGACACGGCGGCGCAGACGTTCACCAAGGACACCGGTATCCGCGCCTACAAATGGGACGCGGCGGATTTCAGCGCCTGCCAGGCCGGCGTGCACCAGGCCGAAACGGACGCCGGGCAGCCGCTCGACATCCTGGTCAACAACGCCGGTGTCACGCGCGATGCCACGCTGCACAAGATGACGCAAGAACAATGGCGCACGGTGCTCGAGGACGACCTGTTCGCCTGCTTCAACATGAGCCGCGCGGTGATCGAGGGCCTGCGCGCACGCGGCTGGGGGCGCATCGTCAACATCGCCTCGATCAATGGTCAGAAGGGCCAGTTCGGGCAGACCAATTATTCCGCCGCCAAGGCCGGTGTGATCGGCTTCAGCAAGGCGCTGGCGCTGGAGTCGGCGCGCAAGGGCATCACCGTCAACGCGGTAGCGCCGGGCTACACCGCGACCGAGATGGTCGCCGGCATGGATGCCAAGGTGCTGCAAGGCATCATTGCGCAGATCCCGGTGGGGCGCCTGGCGCAACCTGACGAAATCGCGCACGCCGTGGCGTTTCTGGTCAGCGAGCAATCCGCCTTCATCACCGGCTCGACGCTGTCGATCAATGGCGGGCAGTACCTCGCATGAGCACCACCATGCCGCAACAAGAACAAGGTGAAGTCGTCGATGTACTGGTGATCGGTGGCGGCCCTGGCGGCACACCGGCCGCCTTGGCGCTGGCGCAGGCGGGGCGACGCGTATTGCTGGTGGAACAGGGTGATGGCCTCGGCGGCACCTGTTTGTTCGAAGGCTGCATCCCATCGAAGATTTTTCGCGAAAGCGCCTTGCGCCTGCATGCGGCGGATCGCGCGGGTGAGTTCGGCGTCGGTTTCGATGCCGCAATGAAACCCGTGATTGATTGGCAGCGCGTGCTGGAGCGTAAGCGCGACATTCTTGCTGCCCGCGCAGCGGCAGCGCTGCGCAATGCGCAAGCCTTGCCCACGCTGCAAATCGTGCGAGGACATGCGCGGCTGCTCGGTGCGCACTGGGCAGAAATCAGCCTGCCCAGCTCCGCGCCGCGCGGCCTGCGCTTTGCACACGCCATTCTGGCGGCCGGCGCGCAGGCGGCGCGGTCCACTCTGGCCGGCGGCGATCTGGCTGGCGTGCATGCATCCGAGCAACTGCTGTCGCTCGATCGCGTGCCGGACAGTCTGCTACTGGTCGGTGGCGGGCCGATCGGCGTCGAGATGGCACAGATCTTCCATCTGCTCGGCAGCCGCGTCACGCTGTTGCAGGGCAGGGAGCGCATCCTGCCATCCATGGATGCCGATCTTGCCCTGCAATTGCAGCAGCGCCTGCAGGACAGCGGCATCGATCTGCGCTGCGGTGCGCGCGCACAATGCATCGTGGCCGTGCCGGGTGGCTTGCGAGTGACCTACAGCGACGCACAAGGCAATGGCGGCCAGATCGAGGCGCAACACGTGGGCCTGGCACTCGGCCGCGTTCCGCGCATCGCGGAGCTCGGCTTGGAGCACACGCGCATCCGGCACGACGGCAAGGGTCTGCGCGTCGATGCACAACTGCAGACCGACGAGCCCGATATCTACGCCGTCGGCGACCTGCTGGGCCAGCCCATGTTCGCGCACTGGGCCACGGCGCAGGCGCAAGCGCTCGCTGCGCATCTGCTTGGCAAGCCCGCTGCGTTTCCTAAGCCCGAGCACAACTCGGCGGTGATCTTCTCGCATCCTGAGTTCGCCACCGCCGGCCTGACCGTTGCGCAGGCGCAGGCTGCGGGTCTGATCGTTGACATAGCGTCCTATGACTACGCCATCGATGCACGTGCACAGATCGGCGGCGAGACTGGCTTGCTGCGCCTGGTGTTCGAGCGCGACAGCCGCCGCATCGTCGGTGTGCACGCACTGATCGAAGGCGCATCCGATCTGATTGGCGAGGGCGCGCTGATCGTGCGCCATGGCTTGACGTTGGAGCAGCTCGCGCAGGCCATCCACCCACACCCCACGCTCACCGAGTCGATGGGCGTGCTCGCCCGGCAAACCCTGGCCCGATTGCAGGGGCTGGCCATGCATGCCCATCACCCGGTGCCTTGAACACGCGTTACGGAGATATCAGCCATGCCCCATGCCATGCACCAGCGTCTGGATGAAATCCAGCAACTGCTCGACACCCTCGGCAAGAGTCATCCCAACGAGGTTGGCGCGTTCGTCAATTTCATGGGCAAGGCCGAGGCCGGACCGGCGCTGTCGCTCAAGCAGAAGGAACTGGTCAACGTCGCGTTGTCGGTTGCGGCGCAATGCGAGTGGTGCATCGCGCTGCACGTCAAGAATGCCCTCAATGCCGGGGCCAGCCGTGACGAGCTGGTCGAGGCCGGTTTTCTCGCCGTGCTGATGCACGGTGGCCCGGCCCTGATGTACCTGACGCCGCTGCTGGATGCGGTGAACGAATTCACCACCGGTGCAACGCCGAACTGAGTGTCTGCACCGTGATCGCCGGGTGGTCACGGCGTGATCCCCGGACTGGTTGTTCCATTCGAGGATCGTGATCATGTCAAACCCTGAAATCGTGCTGTGCGCGCCCGTGCGCACCGCCATCGGCACCTACAACGGTTCACTCAAGAACACGCCCGCCACCGCCCTCGGCGGCGTGGTGGTGCACGCCACCTTGCAACGCGCCGGTTTGGCCGCCGATGCCGTGCAGACGGCGGTGTTCGGCCATGTCATCCAGGCCGGCTGCAAGATGAATCCTGCACGCCAGGCGGCTATCGGCGGCGGCCTGCCGGTGGAAGTGCCGGCGATGACCGTCAACCGCGTGTGTGGTTCGGGTGCGCAGGCCATCGTCAGCGCAGCGCTGGAAATCATGGCCGGACAAATCCAGTGCGCCGTCGCCGGCGGCATGGAGAACATGGACATGGCGCCCTACCTGCTGCCCGGCGGACGCTGGGGCATGCGCATGGGCGATGGCCACGTGCTCGACAGCATGCTGCTCGATGGCCTCAACGACGCATTCAGCGGCGAGCATTCCGGTTGGCACACCGAAGACCTGGTGACCCGCTTCGGCCTCACCCGCGAACAGCAGGACGCCTGGGCGCTGCGTTCGCAGCAGCGGTTCTCCGCCGCGCAGGCGGCTGGCAAGTTCGATGCCGAGATCGCCGGCGTCGAGATCAAGGGTCGCAAGGGCACGGAGACATTCGCCAAGGATGAGCACAACCGCCCCGACACCACAGCCGCATCGCTGGCCAAACTCAGGCCCGCGTTCCGCAAGGACGGCACCATCACCGCGGGCAATGCGCCGGGACTGAACAGCGCGGCCAGCGCCATGATCGTGGCCGAGCGCGGCTGGGCCGAGCAGCACCATCTGCGCCCGCTGGCACGGCTGGTGAGCTATGGCGTCGCGGCAGTCGAGCCGGGCTACTTCGGCCTGGGCCCGATCCCGGCGACACAGATGGCGCTGCAGCGCGCAAAGTGGGCGATCAAGGACGTGCAGCGCGTGGAAATCAATGAGGCTTTTGCAGCTATCGTGCTTGCCTGCACGCGCGAGCTGGGCTTCGGCGCTGACATCGTCAACGTCGAGGGTGGCGCCATCGCGCATGGCCACCCGATCGGCGCGACCGGTGCCATTCTCACCACGCGGCTGATCCACTCGATGCATCGCGACGGGCTGAAAAAAGGCGTGGTCACGCTGTGCATCGGCGGCGGGCAGGGCATCGCACTGGCGCTGGAGATGCTGTGATGTGCAGGGCGTACGCTACACGCACTTCGAGATCTGCGTGAGCTCCGGAGCCACGCCGCCGACAGTGGATTCGCCGGCCCTGCCCACGGCCATGCATCTGCGCGGCAAGCGCGGCTTGATCATGGGTGTTGCCAACGAACACAGCATCGCCTGGGGCTGCGCGCGTGCGATGCACTCGCTGGGCGCCGAGCTGGCTCTGACCTATCTCGATGACAAGGCCAAGCTCTGGGTGCAGCCGCTGGCCGAACAGATCGACGCCATGCTGTTGCCTTGCGATGTGCGGCAAGCCGGGCAAATGGAAGCCGTGTTCGAGGTGCTCGCAGCGCGCTGGGGTACGTTCGACTTCGCGCTGCACGCGATGGCTTACGCGCCGAAAGAGGATCTGCACGCACCGCTGCTGGATGCTTCTGCCGCGGGTTTTGCCGTCGCAATGGACGTGTCGTGTCACTCCTTCGTGCGCATGGCACGTCTGGCTGTGCCGTTGATGCCGCAGAGCGGTACGCTGCTGACCACCAGCTATTACGGCGCGCAAAAAGTGATCGGCCATTACAACTTGATGGGCCCGGTGAAGGCCGCGCTGGAGGCCGTGGTACGGCAACTGGCCATGGAGCTGGGTCCGCGCCGCATCCGCGTGCATGCACTTTCACCGGGGCCCATCCGCACGCGCGCGGCCAGCGGCATCGATGCGTTCGATGAGTTGCTCGATCAAGCCGCACAGCGCTCCCCCGAGCACACCCTGGTGAGCATCGAGGAAGTCGGTGCGGTGGCCGCGGGTCTGGTCAGTGACTGGGCGCGCGGCATGACCGGAAACATCGTGTTCGTCGATGCCGGTTATCACATCGTCGGATGATTCGCGCAACAGCATTGCCGCGACAGGTTCACCACACCAAGCAAGGAGAACGCAGATGAGCAAGCAGCGCGTCAAACATCATGCGGCAGCGTCCGGCCCGGGCTATGGCGAAACCCTGCACGCGCTGCAAATCGAGCTGGTGAAATTCCAGAAGCATCTGATCGCGCATGGCGATCGCATCCTGATCCTGCTGGAAGGGCGTGACAGCGCGGGCAAGGACGGCACCATCAAACGCATCGTCGAACATCTCTCGCCACGCGAAACGCGCGTGGTGGCGCTGGGCAAGCCATCGAGCCGGGCAGAATCGGCGTGGTACTTCCAGCGTTATGTGCCGCACCTGCCGGTGGCGGGGGAGTTCGTGCTGTTCAACCGCAGCTGGTACAACCGCGCCGGGGTGGAATGGGTGATGGGTTTCTGCACCGAGGCGCAGTACGAGGAGTTCATGGAGACGGTGCCGGTGTTCGAGCAGATGCTGGTGCGCTCGGGGATTCAACTGTTCAAGTATTACCTCGACATCACCAGGGCCGAGCAGAAGCGCCGCCTCGAGGATCGACTCGAAGATCCGCTCAAGCAGTGGAAAATGAGCCCCATCGACGCGGCCGCGCAAAAGCACTGGAAGGGCTACAGCACCGCGCGCAACGCCATGCTGGCGCGCACCCACAGCGCAGTGGCGCCATGGACGGTGGTGCGGGCGAATGACAAGAAGCGCGCGCGCTTGGGTCTGATCATGGATCTGCTCGCGCGTCTGGATTACAAGGGCAAGGACCATGCCTTGCTGTGCCCCGATCCCGCTATCGTGTTTGCCTATACCAGTCAGATCGTGGACAGTGGGGTCATCGCACCCTGAGCACGACCTGCGCAATCCATGATGACCGCCGCGCCCGATCCGCCAGTTGCCGCAGCGGATACCGTCAGCCCCGACCATGCGCAGATCATTCGTTTGCTCGACGACGCACCGATGCGCCTGCCGCATGTCCTGGCGTGGGCGCTGGCCAGCGGCGGCACGCTGATTACCGGGTTGGCGGTGTTCATGCTGGGCATCTCCATGCCCCTGCTGGTACGTGATCTCGCCCTGTCGCCGGTGCAGACGGGCCTGGTCGCGGCGGCGCTGTTCGCCGGTGGCGTGCCCGGCGGTGTGCTGGGCGGGTGGCTGGCCGATCGCATCGGCCGCAAGCCGGTCTTTCTGCTCGACATGGGACTGCTGGCGCTGGCCGCCATGGTGAGCGCGCTGACCTGGGATGCCTGGCTGTTGATCGCTGCGCAATGTGTGGTGGGCATCGGCGCCGGCATGGATTTCCCGGCCAGTGGCAGCTATGTCGCCGAGTGCATGCCGCACCGCAAGCGCAGCCGCATGCTGGTGGCGACCATTGCCTGCCAGGCACTCGGGTTGCTGCTGGCGGCCCTGCTGGCCATGGCCTTGCTGCACCTGGCGCCAAGCATTGAGGCATGGCGCTGGTTCCTTGGCATGCAGGCACTGATCGCCGTGCTGTTTCTGCTGGCCCGCATCAACATGGCCGAGAGTCCGCGCTGGCTGATGGGACAGGGACGCAATCGGGAAGCCGTGCATATGCTGGCGCGTTTCGTGCCCGTGGACCGGCAGCAACTGGAAGCCATGGCCTCGCGGCTGGGCGACGCGGTGCATTTCGTTGCGCGCGTGCCGCACACGAAAAAGTCGCTGGGTTATGCCGAATTGTTTCACCCGGCTTATTTGCGCAGCACGCTGCTATGCACGCTGCCGTGGTTCCTGATGGATATCGCCGCCTACGGGGTGGGCCTGTTCACCGCGCTGTTGCTGACGGACCTGCATTTCGAGGGGCCGCATCTGCCCTTGGTGCAACAGGTTGCCGCGCTCGCGCGCGGCACCGGGCTGATCGACCTGTTCTGGCTGCTGGGCTTTGTGCTGGGCCTGTGGGCGGTGGCGCGCTTCGGCCGCATTCGCATGCAGGTGACCGGCTTTGCCGGCATGGTGGCGGGCATGCTCGTGCTGTGGGTCAGCACGCTGCTGGCGGGTGGCGCCGGACAACACATCGCCCTGGTTTTCGCGGGTTTCGTGGTGTTCAACCTGTTCATGAACATGGGACCCAACAGCACCACGTTCATCCTGCCGACCGAACTGTACCCCACGCAGTTGCGTGCAACCGGATCCGGATTTGCCGCCGCGATTTCAAAAATCGGCGCGACGGCGGGCGTGCTGACCTTGCCCTTGATCGAATCCGCGTGGGGTGTGCCCGCGGTGCTGGCATTGATGGCGCTGGTCAGCCTGCTCGGACTGTCGAGTACCTGGGCATTCGGCATCTACGGCCAGGGGCTCACGCTGGAACAACATCAAACCCGGATTCTGCCGCTGCACCGACACGCAGCAACGACTTCGGATTTCAGTTGAAGGCGCTTGAAATGGCGGCAAACGCGCCATTGAACTGCATCAGGCATTCAATGACGAGCGGAAGCGCAGCACACTCACGGTAAGCATGACCGCGGCCAATGCCGCCATCGCCGCAAGATCGGGCCACAGCACCGTGAATCCGACCCCTTTGAGGAAGACCGCGCGGATCACGATCAGGAAGTAACGCAGCGGATTGATCAGCGTGAACCACTGCAGGGCCGTGGGCATGGCCGCGATCGGAAAGGCGAAGCCCGAGAGAATAAACAGCGGGTTGACGAAAAAGAAGTTGAGCGAGAACGCCTGCTGCTGGGTTTTGGAAAAAGTCGACAGCAGCAGCCCGATGCCGATCGCTGCCAGCAAAAAAAGCGTGGCGCCAGCCAGCATCACCAGGGGGTCGCCGATAAACGGAACCTTGAACCAGAAGATGCCGATCGTGCTGACCAGGGTGATGTCGCCCAGCCCGATGAGAAAGAACGGCACGGTCTTGCCGAGGATGAATTCGACCGGCCGGATCGGGCTGACCATGATCTGTTCCAGCGTGCCGACCTCGCGTTCGCGCACGATCGCGAAAGCGGTCAGGCTCACCACCTGCAGCAAGGTCAGGCTGCCGATCACGCCGGGTATGAAAAACCAGCGGTCTTCCAGGCCCGAATTGAACCAGGGCTGGGTTTGCAGCGTGACACCAATTTCGGGTCGCGCAAGGCTGGCATGCGGGGGCAGCAGTTTGCTGGCTTCGTCGCTCGAAAACTGCGTGACAATCTGACTGATGTAACCCAGCGCGATCAGCGCGGTGTTGGAGTTGGTGCCATCCAGGATGACCTGCAACGGCGCGCCCTTGCCATTTTGCAGGTCGCGCTGGAACCCGGCGTGGATGACGATGGCCATCAGCGCCACGTTCTGATCGATGGCGCTCTTGACCTGGGCATCGGTCCTGGCCTCTTCGACCACATCGAAGCGTCCCGATGCAACGAAATGCGAAATCAGGCTGCGGCTGGCCTGGCTCTGGTCGAGGTCAAGCACGACGGTGCTGACGTTGTGCACGGTGAACGTCGCGGCATAGCCGAATACCATCATTTGCACGACCAGGGGCACGATCAGGCGCAGCATCGCGCCACGATCACGCCGAATCTGCAGGAACTCCTTGGTCAACATCGCGGAGAGGCGTTCGAACATCGACCTAGTCCAATCGCTTGTGGAAGGCGCGCGCGGCCAGCCAAATGATGACCACCGCAAAAATCACCAGGCCCGACAGGGGCTGCCACAGGTCGAGGATGCCGCTGCCCTTGAGGAAAATGCCGCGCAGGATGGTGACGTAATAGCGCGGATAGACAATGAGGGTCAGCGTCTGGATGGGGGCCGGCATCTGATCGATCGGGAAGGTATAGCCGGAGAGCAGCGTGGTCGGCAGCAAAGTCACATACAGGGCGATCTGACTGGCGCCAAGCTGACTGCGGATGCGCACCGAAATCAGGTAACCGATACCGAGGATCACCAGGCTGAATAATGCGGTCGCCGCGAACAGGGTGAGCAAGGTGCCGTGAAAGGGCACGTCGAACCAGAACACGGCCAGGCTCAGGCAGATTGCCGCATCCACCATGCCGATGATGAAATAGGGAGTGAGCTTGCCCAGCATGACCTCGAGCGCGGTCACCGGGGTCGAGATCAACTGCTCCATGGTGCCGCGTTCCCACTCGCGCGAAACGGTCAGCGAGGTCAGCTGTGCGCCCACCAGCGCGAGGATCACCGCCACAACACCGGGGATGATGAAGTTGCGGCTGTCCAGTGTTTCGTTGAACCAGGTGCTGGGCTGCAGATCAACCTGACCGAGCTGCGACGGCTGCACGCCGTGCGCGGCGGCCCATTGCGTCTGGATCCGTGCGTTGACCTGCGCCACCACGCCCTGGATATAGCCCAGAGCGATATTGGTGGTATTGACATCGGTGGCATCGAACACCGCCTGTATATTGGCGGTGCCCGTGGTGGCCAGCGTGCGCGAGAAGTCGACCGGAATCACGACTGCCGCGATGCAGTCGCCACGGTTCATCGCATTGCGAATGCCTGCCTGGCTGTGCAGTACCTTGCTGATCGAAAACCAGCCGCCGGCGTCGAATGCATTGACGATCGAGCGGCTGATCTGGCTGTTTTCCTGGTCGTACATGCACATCGGCACATGCTTGATGTCCAGACTCACGCCATAGCCGAGCAGCCCCATCTGCATCAGTGGCATGAGCAGCGCGATGGCCAGACTGCGCGGATCGCGCCAGATCTGCAGGGCCTCCTTGTAAGCCATCGCCAGCAGGCGGCGCAGGCTCATGCCACGTTCCTCATGTCCTGCGCGTGCGACACCAGCCGCACGAACACGTCTTCCAGGCTGGGCAGCACTTTGCGCGTCGGTCCCGTCTGGATGCCGTGCTGGGTCAAAAACACCGACAGGGTGTCAATGGTCAAACCGTCTGCCGCAACCACCACGTGCAGCTTGTCACCGAAAATGGCGGCTTCGACCACGCCCGGCGCACCCGTCAGCACCTTGAGAGCGGCGCCCAGCGGGCTGCATGCGACCTCGAGCAAATCGCCTCCCAGGCCATGGGCGCGCAGCTCGCCCGGGCTACCCATGGCCACCAGTTTGCCGCGGTCGATCAAGGCGATGCGGTTGCAGTATTCAGCCTCGTCCATGTAGTGGGTGGACACCAGAATGGTGACGCCAGTGCTTGCCAGATCGTGGATCAGATCCCAGAACATGCGCCGCGCCGCGGGTTCCACGCCCGAGGTCGGCTCATCGAGGAACAGTACAGGCGGACGGTGCAGGATGGCGCAACCCAGCGCCAGGCGTTGCTTCCAGCCGCCCGCGAGCGTATTCACCAGCGCGTCCTCCTGACCCTTGAGCGCGGCCATGGACAAGGCGAACGCCATGCGTTCGGGCAGCTCGTGTTGTGGCACGTGATAGATGCCGCCGAAAAAGCGCAAGTTCTCGCGTACCGTCAGATCGCCGTAAAGCGAGAACTTCTGCGACATGTAGCCGATGTGCTCGCGCACCGCTTGCGACTGGCTGCCCACCTCGAACCCGGCCACCGTGGCATTGCCGGAGCTGGGCGTGAGCAGGCCGCAGAACATGCGGATGGTGGTGGACTTGCCGGCGCCATTGGGACCGATGAAGCCCATCACCTCGCCGCGGGCAATGGACAGATCCAGGTGATCGACCGCGGTGAAAGGACCGAAGCGCCTGGTCAGGCCGCGAGCGACAACGGCGGATTCAGTGCCGGTACTCATGTTGCCGGTGCGCCCAGCAAGGCCACGAAGACATCCTCGATCCCCGGCTCGGCCGGTTCGATCCGCGCGTCCGCCATGCCTTGCCCGGACAGCAGCGCGCGCAGCTCGGGGATGCGGCGGGCGGCATCGTCCACCCGCACATGCACTTGATCGCCCATCAACAACACCCCCAGCACCCCGGGTTTGCCCGCGAGCGCGTCGCGCACGGCACGCGGTTGCGGCGCGCTGATGGCCAACAGCGCACCGGGCATGGAGGCCTTCAGCCGCGCCGGCGTGTCGCAATGGCGAATTTCACCCTCGTGGAACAACGCCAGGCGCGAACAACGTTCGGCCTCGTCCATGTACGCGGTGGCCATCAGGATCGCCACACCACTCTCGCGCAGGTTGTAGAGGATGGCCCAGAAGTCGCGCCGCGAAACCGGATCGACGCCTGTGGTCGGCTCGTCGAGCAACAGCACGCGCGGCGTGTGGATCAGCGCGCAGATCAAGCCGAGTTTCTGCTTCATTCCGCCCGAGAGTTGCCCGGCCAGCCTGCGTTCGAATCCCGTCAGTCCGGCGGCGCGCATCAACTCCTGGCTGCGCGCGATACGCTGCTTGCGCGGCACGCCGAAAAGCTCCGCATAGAAAAAAATGTTCTCGGCGATGCTCAGGTCGTCATACAACCCGAAGCGCTGTGGCATGTAGCTCAAGCGCAACTTGGCGGCTTCAGGGTCGGCGGCCACGTCGATGCCATCGACCATGACGGCACCTGCATCCGGACGCAGCACGCCAGCAAGCATGCGCATGGTGGTGGTTTTCCCCGCGCCATCGGGTCCGACCAAACCGAAAATCTCGCCCGGTTCGACGCTGAACTCGACGCCACGAACCGCATGCAGCGGGCCAAAGCTTTTGCTCAGCGCGCGCACCTGCACGGCGAACTCGAGCGTGCTCATTTTCCGGCCGGCAACAATGCGATCGAGGCATCCGCGGGCATGCCGGGCAACAGCTCATGGTTCGGGTTGTCGATGTCGATACGGATGCGATAGACCAGGGTTACCCGCTCGGCGTGGGTTTCCACCGTCTTGGGTGTGAATTCGGCTTGCGAGGCAATGAAGCCGATGCGTCCGTGATAAATGTGACCTGGATACGTATCCGTGGTGACCGTCACCGGCTCACCGAGACGCACGCGCCCCAGATCCTGCTCATTGACATAAGCGCGCAGCCAGACATGGCCCAAATCGTCGAGGGTGAAGATGGCGACTCCGGGTCCTGCCACCTCGCCCAATTCGGCTTCACGTATCGCCAGCACGCCGCTGAAGGGCGCGCGCAGCGTGGTGTAGGACAAGGTCACGCGATCCAGGGCAACCTTGGCCTGCGCGGTCTTCAGGTTGGCCTCGGCCAGGCTGACATTGTCGACCGCGACTTTCACCAGGGCCTCATCCCGCGCCAGTACCGCGGCCGATTGACCTGCTGCGGTTACGGCGAGGTCGTAGGTCTGGCGCGAGACGAAACCGGGCTTGGTGAGTGCTGCATCGCGCGCCAGGTCACGCTGCTTCTGCGTCAGGTCCAGTTGATCGCTGGCCACGGTCTTGCGTGCCGCGGCAAGACTGCTCTGATCGACGGCAACTTGCTCCCGGGCCGTCCCCAGCGCGGCGAGATCCATCTGCACCTGCTGCCGGTAGAGCCGGTCATCGACCCGCGCGAGCACGGTGCCGGTCTTGACTTCTTCGCCTTCATCGAAGGGCAAATAGGTAATCGGGGCTTCGACATCGGTAAAGCCAAGCACGCTCTGGTGTGCCTCGATGTTGCCCGAAACGACGATGCTGGCGGGCCCCAGCGCGGGGCCGAATACCAGCGTGCGCAACGGCGTCGAGAGAACAATCACCGCGACAACCAACACCGCCACCAGCACCAACAGCGCGGTACGTCGAGGGCGCGTCATGATGGATGACTCACGGTGCGTGACTGGTTGACCAAGGGAACCATCCGGAGCGATCCGGCATCCGGATCAGGTTGGCGATGCAATCTTCCCCTGCTCAATCGTGTCGCATATTGATCCAGGTCAAATCCAGGCGTTCTTCAGCCCGGGGCGCCGCAACGAGCGACGTAAAATAGTGCGAGGCACATATGGACGCCAAAGCCCATGACCGGCCAGGACAAGATCGACGTTGCACCTGCGCAAGGCAGGGTCGTCACGGTGCGCGGTGCCATCGTCGACGTGGAATTTGCCGAACGTGGTCGGACACGTGCGTGACCTTGGAACGGCGCTGCGAAGCTAGGCGTGTTGGCCTTGCCTTTGATCGAATCCGCGTGGGGTGTGCCCGCGGTGCTGGCATTGATGGCGCTGGTCAGCCTGCTCGGACTGTCGAGTACCTGGGCATTCGGCATCTACGGCCACGGGCTCACGCTGGAACAACATCAAACGCAAATCTTGTCCACACGCCGTCCGAAGGTCGCGCTGCCCGCATCTCTGACGGAAGATAGAACATGAATCCGACGAATCAAACGCTCGATGCCAAGGCGGTTGCCGCGATGCCTGCCGACGCGCTGCTGCAATCGATGGGCAGCACAGCCAATGGCCTCACCCAGGCCGAAGCCGCGCAGCGGCTGGCGCAAGGTGGCCCCAACAGCCTGCCAGAGCAGCACGTCAGCCTGCTCATGCGCCTGCTGCGCTATTTCTGGGGGCCGATTCCGTGGATGATCGAAGTCGCCGCGCTGCTCTCGGCGCTGGTGCGGCACTGGCCGGATTTCATCATCATCGCGCTGTTGCTGCTGTTCAACGCGGGTATCGGTTTCTGGCAGGAGTACAAGGCCAGCAGCGCGCTCGATGCGCTGAAAAAGCAGCTCGCGCTCAAGTGCCGCGTCAAGCGTGACGGCCAGTGGGCGCAGATCGACACCGCGCAGCTCGTGCCCGGCGATGTGGTGCGCGTGCGCCTGGGCGACATTCTTCCGGCCGACCTCAAGCTGATCGAGGGCGACTATCTCAGCGTCGATCAGTCGGCACTCACCGGCGAGTCGCTGCCGGTCAGCCGCAAGGTGGGCGAGGTGGTGTATTCCGGCTCCATTGCCAAGCAGGGCGAGATGGTCGGCGTGGTCTATGCCACCGGGGTCAACACCTATCTGGGCAAGACCGCGCAACTGGTGCAGAAGGCCGGCGCGGTGTCGCACTTCCAGAAGGCCGTGCTCAATATCGGCGACTACCTCATCTACGTCAGTCTCGGCCTGGTGGCGATTCTGGTGCTGGTCGAGCTGCACCGTGGCCTGCCGTGGATCGACCTGCTGCAATTCGCCCTCATCCTCACCGTGGCTTCGATTCCCGTGGCCATGCCCGCGGTGCTGTCGGTGACCATGGCGCTGGGCGCGCTGGCGCTGTCGAAAGAAAAGGCCATCGTCTCGCGGCTGGAATCCATCGAGGAGCTGGCCGCGGTGGACGTGCTGTGCTCCGACAAAACCGGCACGCTCACGCAGAACAAGCTCACCCTGGGCGACCCGCTGCTGCTGGCCGTACCCGATGCCGCCACGCTGAATTTGCACGCGGCGCTCGCCAGCCAGTCCGACAACGGCGACGCCATCGATCAGGCGGTGTACGCCGCGCAGCCCGGGCCAAGCGCCACGCCCACCGGCTACACCGCCGCCGGCTTCACCCCCTTCGATCCGGTGGGCAAGCGCAGCGAAGGCCGCTGGACCGACGCGCAGGGCACGCCACTGGCCGCCACCAAGGGCGCGCCGCAGGTCATTCTCGATTTGTGCAAGCTTGAAGCCGATGTGCGCAGCAAAGCCGAGGCCTGGATCGACGCCCAGGCCGTCAAAGGGCTGCGCACCCTCGGCGTGGCCAGCAAAACCGGGGATGGTGCCTGGCAACTCGATGGTCTGCTCTCGCTGTTCGACCCGCCGCGCAGCGACTCGAAACAAACCGTCGCCGACGCCCGCAGCCACGGCCTGGCGGTGAAGATGGTCACCGGCGACAACGTGGCGATTGCCCGCGAAATCGGCGGGCAGCTCGGCATCGGCACGCAGATCGTGGCCGCAGGCGATGTGTTCGATGCCGACAAGCAGCAGCCGGGCGTGAGCCTGGCCGACCGGATCGATGCCGCCGACGGCTTCGCCCAGGTCTTCCCCGAACACAAATACGGCATCGTCAAGGCCCTGCAGGAGGCTGGCCATCGCGTGGCCATGACCGGCGACGGCGTCAACGATGCCCCCGCGCTGAAACAGGCTGATGTGGGCATCGCCGTCTCGGGCGCCACCGACGCGGCGCGCGCGGCTGCCGCGCTCATCCTCACCGCGCCGGGGCTGTCCACCATCGTCAAGGCGGTGGAAGAGGCGCGGCGCATTTTCGAGCGCATGAACAGCTACGCCATCTATCGCATCACCGAGACCATCCGCATCATGGTGTTCGTGGTGGCGGCCATGCTGGTCTACAACTTCTACCCGATCACCGCGGTCATGATCATCCTGCTGGCCTTCTTCAACGACGTGCCCATCATGACCATCGCCTACGACCGCACTGCCGTCGATCCGCAGCCGGTGCGCTGGGACATGCGCCGCGTGATCACCGTGTCCACCGTGATGGGACTGACCGGCACGGCTGGTAGTTTCTTGATGCTGTATATCGCGCGGGTTTGGTTGAATCTGCCCATCCCCGAGGTGCAGACCTATATCTTCCTCAAGATGGCCGTGGCCGGTCACCTTACGTTGTTTGTCTCGCGGACGAAGGACGCCTATTGGCGCAAGCCCTACCCGGCACCGGTCATGGTGTGGTCGGCGGTGCTCACCAAGGCGGCGGCGACATTGCTGTGCGCCTGGGGATTCGGTCTGATCGCGCCGATCTCATGGCCCGAGATCGCGCTGATCTGGGGCTACTCCATCATCTGGTCGATCCTGACCGACTGGGCCAAGCGCATGGTTTATCGCCACTTAGACCATAGCTCCCCGCGCCATCAGGACTTTCTGCAATTCATGAAGCGCCGGGTTTGAAAACAGTCCTGAGCGCATCGCTGCATCGGCGCCACCTTTTCGGATCTCGATTCACGACGGGAGCACAGCCATGAGCAAGCACCATCCCCACCATCCACGCGGCAAGATCTTGTGTCCAACCTGCGCCAAGCAGGGCAAAGTGACGGAAATGATCGCGCAGGATACGATCGATCGATCATTCCTCGACCCAAAGCCCGACGACACGCCTGCCAATCTGCGTTCGTATCGTTGTCCGGACTGCGAAACGGTGCAGGTTTTCGAGGTCGATTGAACGTCGCGCCGAGGTCTCGGGCGTTCGCCCACGCGCCTCACCCCTGCACGCCGGGCTGGGGGAAATATGCCATCATTCCTGCTGATCGCGAATAGATGGCAATACGCATGAAGCGTTACGCGCGCAGCCCTGCACCCAACTCGAAATTGAACTATTCGTCGTGCGCGGCGTTTCTGCCATCGGACATGCAGCCTGCGCTCAAAACGCGGGTCGCCGACTGTGCCAGTGCGACCATCGTGCTGAATCGCGGCGAGCGCCTCGCGCGTTGCGGTGATCCGTTTCGCACTCTGTACCTGATCGTGCAGGGCGCCTTCAAACAAGTGCATGCCGACGGCGATGCGGTCGGCGAACAGATCGTCAGCTTTCATGGGCCGCGGGACTGGATCGGTCTCGACGGCTTCGCCACCCGCACGCACGCCACCGACCTGGTGGCATTGCAGTCGGCGATGGTTTGCGAGTTTCCGATCCAGGCCATCGAAGCTCTGGCCGAAAGCGATGCCAGCCTCCTCGATCGCCTGCTGGCTTATGTGTCCGAGCGCCTGGCCCAAGCCGAGCAGTTGCAGCACATGCTGGGCGCCATGGGTGCCACCCAGAAGATCGCGTTCTTTTTCATGCACCTTGCGGACATGCTGCCCGCTACCGATCCCGCATCATCCAGCTATGAGTTGCCGATGACGCGCGCCGAAATCGGCAATTTTCTTGGCCTGAGCATGGAAACCACCAGCCGCCTGACTTCGCGTTTGCAGGCAGCAGGCGCGATCAGCATCGAGCGGCGCCGCGTGCAATTGTTGCGCCCGGATGTATTGCGCGCGTGGCAGGCCGAACGACCCGCAGTCGCGGCAGGCGCCCGCTTTGCGGCCGCGCGCTGAGCGCGGGCGGAGCAACGCGCATCACGGTGTGCCGCGTAAAGCTTGCGGGCCGGGACATTGGCTCGTCGACGCCCGCCCGGGCGCAGACGCGAATCGTCATGGCTCAGGGATGGTAGACAAACGCCAGTGCCAGCGTGCGCTGTACTACCGAGCCATAGGTACGCACCAGCGGACTGCTCGCCGCACGCCCCAGCAGGTGTGCATAGATCAGCGCCAATGCGAGGCCTGTGTGCCGGCTGGTGGGCAGATAAGCGTCGTACTCCAGTTCCACCTGTTCCGCACCTGTGCGCGGCTGCCATGACATCGTGTCCGGCGCCGCGGCAGTGGTGACCGGAATACCAAACAGGCGTTGCATGGCGGAGCCGTTTTGTGCATTCCAGCTCAATGTGAAGTCATGCTGATAGTGGCCGATCGATGGCAACGTCTGATCCAGGTAGAGATTGAGGTAGGCGCCTGCGCCATTGATGTCGTGGCTGAGCTCGAAGCCGGCGTCGCGCATGGCGCCGAGTTTCCATTCCAGATAGCCCCCGGCGTTGATGCGCGGCGCCAGCGAAGGCACGACCCTGGCAAGCGCACCGAGATCCTCACGCGAGCGACCCCATTGGTAGCCACCATAAATCCCGCCGCGCAACCTCGGGCCATGGAGCAACTCGATGCGCAGGCCGTCGAGCGTGGAAAAACTGCCGCGCCCGGGAATCTCGATATCCACATAGGGCAGCGGTTCGTCACGCTGGCTGCCGGCGCCCGTCCAGCCGGGCATGCGTTGCAGACCGAGGCCATAAGCAAGTACATCAGGACCGGCTTGTGCGGTAGCGCTTGCTGCCAGCAATAGCATGAGTGCAACACCCATGCACACCCGCGCATGGCGCAGCAGACAGCGTGAGGGGAGTGCGTTCATGTGCCGTCCTTGTCCTGATGTGCGTAGATCAGCACGGCGAAGAACACGCCAGCCTGCACGAAACCCAGCAAGGCCTCGATGCCAGCGGCCAGCATGGCGTTGAGGGGGTACGCGGGATCCAGTCGCCCAATCCAAGGGTGGTGAACAGTTCCATCGAGATATAGAGCGCGACGCGGAAGCTGTGCGGCTGCATCGCCAGCATGTGCTGCACCGCGTCCGTGCCGTTATAACGAAACAGATCGAAGATTCCGAATTGCTGATAAAGCAGCGCGAAGAACAGCAGCGTCACGGCGGTGACTTCAAGGTATACAAACACGATATGCAGCAGGTCCAGGTGCAACGTATGACGCCGCCGCGAGACGCGAAACAGCATCAGATCCAGCAGCGCGAAGCGCACCAGGACCACATAGATGAGATATGCCAGCATCGTCGCGTCGCGATGCGCAATGAATGACGCAGGCTGCAGCGCGTGCCACGCCCAGCCTGCCGCGAGCGGCAACAGCATCAACGGGATCACCAGCGGCAAAATGACCATCAGTCGACTGCGCGACTGCAGGATTGCTTTGGCGTGTGAACTCAATCTGGACATGGATATCCTGTGGGACCGGCCTTGGCCATGGTCACCCGGGTTTTCGCGCGGCAGGCGCGTGGCGGGTCGCCTCGATCTGCACCGGGTACGTGTCTTGATGGCTCCATGGACCGATCAGCCAGCGGCGCCAAACAGCATGCCCACGCCGGCCGTGATGGCCATGGCCAGCGCGCCCCAGAACGTGACCCGCAAGACGCCGCGGGCGATGCCGGCACCGCCGGTGTAGGCGGCCAGGCCGCCCAGCGCCGCCAGGAAGAACAGCGATGCCGCAGCGACGATCAGGGCCAGTTGCCGGCTTGGGGAAAGCAGAGCGCCCAGCAAGGGCAGGGCCGCGCCAATGGCGAAGGAGAGTGCGGAGGCCAGCGCCGCCTGCAAGGGTTTCGCGCTCGTGGATTCGTAAATGCCAAGCTCGTCGCGCGTGTGGGCCGCCAGCGCATCCTTGGCCATCAACTGCACGGCGACCTGCCTGGCCAGTGCCGGGTCCAATCCCCGTTGCACATAAATGCCGGCCAGTTCGGCCTCTTCGTGCACGCCGTCGCTGGCCAATTCCTGCCGTTCGCGTGCGATCTCGGCCTGCTCGGTATCCGCCTGCGAGCTGACCGATACATACTCGCCAGCCGCCATCGACATGGCACCCGCCACCAGACCCGCGCCGCCCGCAACCAGCACCGCGCCGTGCGTGGCGTGGGCCGACGCGACACCGATGATCAAGCTCGCCGTGGAGACGATGCCGTCATTGGCGCCCAGCACCGCGGCACGCAGCCAGCCGATGCGCTGCATGCGATGGCGCTCCAAGTGCATTCTGGACATCGTCTGAAACTCCTTCAGTGAATCGGTGCGTCAACCTGCGCGCAGGCACAGCCCCACGGATGACGGACGCAGGACCGACGCGCGCACCAAGCAAATGCGCTGTCGTGGCCGTGATCCGGGGCTACCGGTAACTGCGGAAGACGTGGTCCCATAGTGACGTGGTCACCCCGTAGTTCTGTTGCGCGGCATGATGATGCAGCGCATGCAAGCGCTTGCGCTGCCGCATCCAGGCGCCGCGCGGGCGCCAATGATGCATGGCATGGTGGACGAGGCCGTAGGCGAAGTAACCCGCAGTCATGCCCAGCGTGGCGCCGAGACCCAGCCAGACGCCGCCCAGCAGCGTTGCCGGCAGCCACACCAGCAGCAGGATGAACACGGCGCTGAGTGCCGTGGGCGTCGCGATCAATGCCTGCGGACGCCGGTGATGTTCGCCGTGCATGCGCTGGAACGGTTCGATGCCGTGAAAGATCACGCGGTGCATCAGGTACTCGACCAGACTCCAGTACACCACGCCGCCGACCACCGCCAGCACCACGCCGGGCAGCGCCTGACGCGGCGCGAACCTGGCCAGGATGCCGAGCAGCAGCACGACAGCCGCGAAATAAAACGCGAAGTCCGCGAAATAGACGACTTTCGAGTGTTCGATGCTGACGCCTTTCATATGATCTCCTGCGACCCGATGTCCGGGATCGGCAATTCCGCGGCGCTATGAGTAGTCAAAGCCTTGGCGTGATGCTGTGCGTCCCCTTGTACCAGAATTGTCCCGCGCTTCCGGGAATGTGTCGAACATGTGGGCACCGACGCCGAACTTCAGGCCGCTGTTCGGCACGCACGCCCAGCAGCAGCGGATTCAGCGCTGGTGCGGCACGGTGAAGGTGCTGTAGCGCGCGTACGTTCCTTGGGCTCGGCGTCGAGAAACGCGACGTAAAGCGCCATGCTGTGGTCCAGATCGGCTACGCGCAGACTGATGTGAAACGCGTGCGCAACGGGAAACGGGGGATTGATCGCGCTGGGCATGGGTGATCCTGCTCTAACGGGTTCCGTCCGGCTTGATGGTTCTGGACACAAGAAGGCGAAGATCCCTGCCCAAGGATGCAGGTGCCGCTGATCTCCGCGATCGTGACAACAAAATTCAGCCCGATCACGATGGCAAGGCGAAGGCCGCTTTCCGGTGCATCATGCGCATGATCGTGGCTCATGATGGATGTTCCTCCGAATCCAGGTGTTGCCGTAACAGCGCTTCGAGCGTTTCAGTGGATACCAGCCGCTCGGCCAGCAAGTGGTTTGCCACGGTCACGCGCGCCTCACCGAAATCGCCCGTCTCCCGTTCGACACGCACGTTGACGCGAAGCGCCCGCCCGGCGCAATGCAGGCGCTTTTCCATGCGCAAGGCATCCTCGCCCCGGCCATGCAGCTGCACGGTCAATGTCGGATATTGATCCTGGCCATCGATGCCGCAATGGGCCATTTCTGTTCTCTTCTTGTTGGGGACCGCGTGTTTTTCGCAGGACAGGGAATCCACGTCATGCCGGCTCGGCGCAGGCAGAGGGCGGGTTCAGGCTGCCACGCTCGATCGTGCCTTCCAGATGGGTGCCGCCGGAGACGGTGTTGAACACCGTGCCGTACTGCTGCACGTTGCGGTGCAACAAGTCCAGCCGATGATCGTCCTCCTCGGTATCGACGACGATGCGGTAGCCGATGCGCTGCATCTTGGGCGGCGCATCCTGACGCTCACCATGAAGCGCAATATGTACGCCGCGATAGGAAAACTTCAGGATCGGCGCGATCCGCTCGATATTCTTGAGCATGCAGGCACCGACGGCGGCGAGCAGCAGCTCGGCGGGGTTGAAGGCATCGGTGCGGCCATCGAGCGCGGAATCGATCGCGATGCACGCGCTCTTGCAGCGCGCCTGCGCGCCATGCGCATCGAGCCGGTCGAGCCTCACGTCATAGGTGAGCATGGAAACCTCCAATGTTTTTGGTTTGGCTTGTATGGAAGACGGTGCAGGTGGTGAAAGGATGCAGCCAGGCCTTGAAATACGTGATCCAGATCAGGTTGCGTCCATGCCTTGGGTCAGGCCAGCCGCCATCCCCTGGCCAAACGCAAGCCCTGCAGCCATAGCCCGCACAGCAGCAGCAGGCCGAGTGCGGCGATCAGCGGCGGCAGGCCCACGCTGGCGAAGCCCATCACCGCGCGTAGCCCGGGGATCAGCATGACCGCCGCCAGCACCAGCGCCACGCCGACGAACATGCGCGCCAGCCAGGGATTGTCGCTGCGCAAGTTGGCCAGCGCGGCATGGGCCAGGTCGCGGTTGGCCAGGATCAGCAGGAACAAAGCCAGCACCAGCGCGGTGAACACCGCCAAGCGCAAGTCGGCCTCGGACCAGGTGGTGAAGTGGTGCAGCAGGGCATGTCCTGCCAGCAGCACGGCGGCGATACCCAGACCTTGCGCCAGCGCGTAGCCGATATTGCCCAGGGTGAACGGGCTGGCCGATAGTGGCCGCGGCGGGCGCCGCATGAGGTCGGCAGCCGCCGGTTCGGCTTCGAACACGATCGAGCAGGCCGGGTCGATCAGCAATTCCAGCAGCACGATGTGCACCGGCAACAGCAGCACCGGCCAGTGCAGCAGCGCCGGCAACAGCGTCAGCGCGATGATCGGCATGTGCACCGCGAACACGAAGCGCGTGGCCTTGGCGATGTTGTCGAAAATACGCCGTCCGCCGCGGATGGCCTGCACGATGCTGGCAAAACTGTCGTCGAGCAGCACCAAGGCCGCGGCTTCGCGCGCTACGTCGGTGCCACGCTCGCCCATGGCGATACCGACGTCCGCCGCCTTGAGCGCCGGGGCGTCGTTGACGCCGTCGCCGGTCATCGCCACCACCTGGCCGTCGGCCTGCAGTGCGCGCACCAGGCGCAGCTTGTGTTCAGGGGCGAGGCGCGCGCACACGTCCACCCGGCGCAGGCGCTCGCGCAGCGCGGCGTCGTCCAGCGCGGCCAGTTCCGGCCCGGTGACGACTTCGGCGCGATCGGACAGCCCGACCTGCGCGGCGATGGCACGGGCGGTGGCGGGGTGGTCGCCGGTCATCATCACGATGCGCACCCCGGCGGCGCGGCATTCGGCAATCGCTGCAGGCACCTCGGGGCGTGGCGGGTCGAGCAGGCCGATGAGCCCGAGGAAGGTGAAATCGAAATCGTGCTGGCTCGCAGGCCACGGCGTTCCGGGCGCGGGCGCCTGCCAGGTGCCACGCGCCACGCCCAGCACGCGCAGGCCGCGCGTGGCCATCGCCTCGACCTGCTGCTGGATGGCGGCGCGCGCGGACTCGGGCAGGTGGCACAGGTCGGCCACCGCCTCGGGCGCGCCCTTGGTCGCCAGCACATAGGTGTCGGGGTGGGTGTCGGCGAACACGCGGGTGATCGCCAGGATGTCGCGGGCGAGGTCGTACTGGTGCGCCGGGCTGCGGTCGTCGTGCACATGTTCGGTGTTGGCCAGCCGCGTGTGGCCGAAGCCCTGGATGGCTTTTTCCATCGGGTCGAATGGGTCGAGCGGCGTGGCCAGCATGGCGAACTCGACCAGGGTATGGAAATGCTCGGGCAAGTCGGATGCGCTGGACAGGAACACCGCGTCGCCGGCGACGAGCTCGGCCACCTGCATGCGGTTCTGCGTCAACGTGCCGGTCTTGTCTACCGCGAGCACGGTGATCGCCCCCAGCGCCTCGACTGCGGGCACGCGGCGGGTGAGCACCCTGCTTTTGGACAGCCGCCACGCGCCGAGCGCCAGGAACACGGTGAGGATGACCGGGATCTCCTCGGGCAGGATCGCCATCGCCAGCGCAATGCCGGCGAGCAGTCCTTCCAGTGGCGAGCGGCCATCCCACAGCCAGCTCACCAGTACCAGCGCCAGGGCCAGCAGCAACGCGACCACGGTCAGCTTGCGGATGAGCCCGCGCGAGGCGCATTGCAGGCCGGAATCCACCTCGGCGGTGCCCGCCAGCGCCGCGCCGATGCCGCCCACCGCGGTGCGCGCGCCGGTGGCCTGCACCACGGCCAGGCCCACGCCCTTGGTGACCACGGTGCTGGCAAACAGCGTGGCGCCGCCATCGCCGCCGGGCCGCCCCAAGGCGCTGGCAGCCCCCTCGGGGAGCAGCGAAGGCGTAGCCGAAGCGTTGGGGTCAAGCGCCGCTTCGCCCGGCGCGGCGGGCGGGTGCAGATTGGTGTCAGACAGCTTGCTCACTGGTACCGCCTCGCCGGTGAGCAGCGACTCGTCGACATCCAGTTGGCCATCGACGAGCTGGGCGTCGGCGGCGATGCGGTCACCCTCGTGCAGCACCAGCACATCGCCGACCACCACGTCGCGCCCGGCGATGCGCTGCTCCTGGCCGTCGCGGATCACCAGCGCGCGCGGTGCCGACAGGTCGCGCAGCGATTCCAGCGCGCGCTGGGTCTTGCGCTCCTGCGCCAGGGTGATGCCGATGACCACGAATACGAAGGCCAGCAGGAACAGCGCCTCGCCACGGTCGCCCAGCAGCAGGTAGATGCCGCCCGCGGCCAGCAGCATCAGGAACATCGGCTCGCGCAGCACGCCGAGCACGATGGCCCAGGCGGTCTTGGGCGCGGCGCCCGGCAGCAGATTCGGGCCGTCGTGCGCCAGCCGCACCGCAGCTTCGTTGGCGGTCAGACCGGTGCGTGCCGGTTGGGCGTTGTCAGGCACGGCGTGGTGTTCTGTTTCGGGCGTGGACATTTCAATCCTTCAAGCGGCGCCGCGGCAGGGCGACCCGAATCGCGCCGGCAACGACGCTGGCACCGAGAGTCCACGCCTGCACCGTGGCCAAGCCGCTACGGTAGTACCAGGTGGCGATACTCGCGGCGATGAAACCGATCTCGGTGGCACCGAACATATCGGGAATGCTGCGATATGGGCGTGTTGTCGCACCCGTGAGCATGATGGAGCGCGGAGCCCGCCATTTCCAATCGCGTGCGGCCGCGCTGCGGCGATTCCATTCTTGAGCCAGATCAAGCCGGGCAGGGTGCGCGGGTGTGACAATGCCGGTTGCCTTGCCGCGAACGCATCAGGAAGCAGACCATCCATGAAACCATCGCCGCGCAAAATTCTGCCACTGCTGGTGGTTGTCGTGCTGCTGGCGGGCGCGACGGCATGGTGGTGGCGACATGTACAGCATCCGGCACCGGCTGCGCTGATGTTGTACGGCAATGTCGATATCCGCACCGTGGACATGGCCTTCAACGATGCCGGCCGCATCCAGCGCATCGGCTTCGAGGAAGGTTCGACTGTGCGCAAAGGTCAGGTACTGGCGCAGATCGATCCGCTGCGCTTCCAGGATGCCGTCGACCAGGCCGCGGGGGTATTGGCCGCAGCGCAGCAGCAACTGGCGGCACTGGTGGCCGGCAATCGTCCGCAACAGATCGCCGAGGCGCGCGCCGCGGCCGCCAGCGCGACGGCCACGCTGCGCAACGCGCAAATCACCTATACCCGCCAGCGCACCCTGGCCGCCGCGCATCTGCTGCCGCAGCAGTCGGCCGACAACGCGCTGCAGGCGCTCAAGAACGCGCGCGCAGGTTTGGACAGCGCGCAGCAGGCCTTGAGCCTGGCCGTGCAGGGGCCGCGCCAGGAAGACATCGCCGCCGCGCGCGCGCAGGTCAAGGCCGATGCCGCGGCGCTGGCGCTGGCGCGGCGGCAATTGCACGACACCACGCTACGGGCACCGGCCGATGGCGTGATCCAGACACGCATCCTCGAGGTCGGCGACATGGCCAGCCCCGCCACACCGGCGCTGACGCTCGCTCTGAATAATCCGGTCTGGGCGCGCGCGTATGTGCCGGAGACCGAGCTGGGCCGCATCCTGCCCGGCATGCGCGCCGACATCCTCAGCGACAGTTTTCCCGGGCAGCGTTTCAAGGGCTGGATCGGCTTTGTCTCACCCACCGCCGAGTTCACCCCCAAATCGGTGCAGACCACGGATTTGCGCACCGAGCTGGTGTACCGCGTGCGCGTCTACGCATGCAATCCGCAGGGACGGCTGCGCCTGGGCATGCCGGTGACGGTGCAGGTGCCGCTGCACGACAACGCGCCGCGCGCGATTCCTGCGCAAGTCTGCCAGGACTGATGCCGTGGAGGCGCCCGCACTGGTGCTGGATGCGGTGCACAAACGCTTTCGCCAAGGCAAGCAGGAGGTCGAGGCGATCAAGGGCCTGAGTGTGCAGGTGCAGAGCGGGCGCATCACCGGCCTGCTCGGGCCCGATGGCGCCGGCAAGACCACGTTGATGCGTCTGGCGGCCGCGCTGCTGCTGCCAGACGCCGGCGCGGTGCGCGTGCTGGGCCACGACAGCCGCCACGAGGCCGCTGTCATCCAGCGCGACATCGGCTACATGCCGCAGCGCTTCGGCCTGTACGAAGACCTCAGCGTGCAGGAGAACCTCGCGCTGTATGCCGACCTGCAGGGTCTGGATGCGACGCAGCGCGCCGCCCGGTTTGACGAGCTGCTGCGCCTGACCGCGCTGGGACCGTTCGGCAAGCGCCGCGCTGGCGATCTGTCCGGCGGCATGAAACAGAAGCTGGGGCTGGCCTGCGCACTGCTGCGCGCGCCGCGTCTGCTGTTGCTGGATGAGCCCACGGTCGGCGTCGATCCGATCTCGCGCCGCGAGTTGTGGAGCATCATCAAGGCCATGCGCGCGCAGGGCGTGACGGTGCTGGTCAGCACGGCGTATCTGGACGAGGCCGAGTTGTGCGACGACATCGTGCTGTTGCACGCGGGCAACCTGTTGGCGCAGCAGCCGCCTGCCGCATTCAATGCGCCGCTGGTCGGACATTGCTACAGCGTGCGGCATCCGGTGCTGCGGCGCCGGCAGTTGCAGGAGGTCCTGCGCAGCCGCGCGGGCGTGGTCGATGCATTGGTGCAAGCCGAGAGCGTGCGCGTGGTGCTGCAAGGCAACCAGCCACTGACACAGGCGGGCGAGGACTGGCAAGCGGTGCAACCGCACTTCGAGGATGCGTTCGTATCGCTGCTGGCAGCGCGCGGTGATGGACAAGCGCAAGTCATCGAGCGCATCGATGCCGGGCCTGCTGAGCATGGCGACGCCCAGCCTGTCGGGCCTGCAGCTGCTGCGCTCGATTCCCGTCTGCGCGGGAATGACGCGGGTGCGGACGCGGCAAAGATGGTGATCGAGGTCCACGAGTTGCGGCGTTTTTTCGGCAGCTTCGAGGCGGTCAAGGGCATCGAATTCAGCGTGCGGCGCGGTGAGGTATTCGGTTTGCTGGGTGCCAACGGTGCGGGCAAGAGCACCACGTTCCGCATGCTGTGCGGGCTGCTGCCGGCCAGCTCGGGCACGTTGCGCGTGGCCGGGGTGGATCTGCGCACGGCGCGTGCGGCGGCGCGCGCACGCATCGGCTATGTGTCGCAGCGGTTTTCGTTGTATGGCAATTTGAGCGTGGCGCAGAATCTGGCGTTTTTTGCATCGGCCTACGGCCTGGGTGGCGCCCGGCGCAAGGCCAGGCTGGACTGGGCACAGCGCGAATTCGAATTGACCGCGTATCTGGATGCGGGCGCGGCGCAACTGCCGCTGGGCTTCAAGCAGCGCCTGGCGCTGGCCTGCGCGCTGATGCACGAGCCCTCGATCCTGTTCCTCGACGAACCCACCTCGGGCGTCGATCCGCTGGCGCGGCGCGAGTTCTGGCAGCGCATCAACCATCTGGCCGAATCCGGCGTGACGGTGATGATCACCACGCACTTCATGGACGAGGCCGAGTATTGCGATCACCTGGTGCTGATGTCGCTGGGCGAAATCCTCGCCTTCGGCTCGCCGCAGGAGATCCGCGCCAGGGTCAAAACCGCCGCCATGCCCGATCCAAGCATGGAAGATGCCTTCATCGGCCTGATCCAGGCGCATGAAGCGCAGACGCGCCGGGCGGCATGAGGATCGACCCGTGAGCCGCGCGCCATGAACCGCCAGCGTCTGCGCGGACTGGTGCGCAAGGAGTTCCTGCAGATCCTGCGCGATCCATCGGCCATCGCCATCGCCTTCGTGCTGCCAGTGTTCCTGCTGCTGCTGTTCGGCTATGGGGTGTCGCTGGATGCGCACCACGTGCCGCTGGCGGTGGTGGTCGATCAGCCCACGGCGCAGACCAGCAATTTCATCGGCGGCCTGCAGCAGTCGGAATTTTTCGATCCGCGACCTTACCCGACCCTCGGCGCCGCGCGCGCCGCGCTGATGCAGCGCCAAGTCACCGGCGTCGTCTGGCTGCGCGATGATTTTTCACGCGACATGCTGGCTGGAAAAACCGCGCCCGTGGCGGTGTGGGTGGACGGTGTGGATGCCAACAACGCCAATATCTTGCTGGGTTACCTGCAAGGCATGTGGCAGAACTGGCTGCAATTGCAGGCCGATCAGGCCGGGCAGCCACTGGCGATTCCAGTAGTGGCGGAAAGCCGCATCTGGTTCAACCCGGCGTTGCGCAGTCGCGATTTTCTGGTGCCGGGTTTGATCGCCGTGATCATGACCCTGATCGGCGCGCTGCTCACCGCGCTGGTGGTGGCGCGCGAGTGGGAGCGCGGCACCATGGAGGCGCTGATGGCCAGCCCGGTGACCATGGGCGAAATCCTGCTCGGCAAGCTGGTGCCGTATTTCGTGCTGGGCATGGGCGGCATGCTGTTGTCGGTGGCTATGGCGGTGTGGCTGTTCGCGGTGCCGCTGGTCGGCAGTTTCTGGCTGCTGCTGGCGTGCTCGGCGCTGTTCCTGCTGGTGGCCCTCGGCATGGGCCTGCTGATCTCCACGCTGGCGAAAAACCAGTTCGTCGCCGCGCAGGTGGCGGTGATCGTCACCTTCCTGCCGGCATTCATTCTTTCCGGCTTCATTTTCGACATCCACTCGATGCCGGCAGTGGTGCAATTCCTCACCCATATCGTCGCCGCGCGCTATTACGTGGCCATCCTGCAGACGCTGTTCCTGGCCGGCAACGTGTGGCCGGTGGTACTGACCAACAGCGCGGCGCTGGCGCTGATGGCACTGATCTTTTTCGGCATCGCCCGGCGCAAGTCACGCAAGAGGCTGGACTGAGCATGTGGGCGCGCGTCGTTGCCTTGGTCATCAAGGAGTTCCTCGCCGTATTGCGCGATGCGGCCAGCCGCACGGTGCTGATCGGCCCGCCGCTGATCCAGCTCATGGTGTTCGGTTATGCCGCCAGCTTCGACCTGAATCACATCCCCTACGCGGTGTACAACCAGGATTCCGGGTACGCCGCGCGCCAACTGCTGGCGCGCTTCAGCGGCTCGCCCAATTTTCAGCAGGTGGCCACGATCCGCAACGATGCGCAGATCGCGCCGCTGATCAACGACAAGGACGCGCTGCTGGTGCTGCACATCGGCCAGCATTTCACCCGCGACCTGCTGACGCAAAAGCCCGCGCGGCTGCAGATCATCATCGACGGACGCGACTCCAACACTGCGACGCTGGCGCTGAACGATGCCAGCGGCATCCTGCTCGCTTTCAACCAGCAATGGGCCGCCGCGCACAGTCAGCGCGGACCGCCGGCGCAACTGGTGATGCGCGCCTGGTTCAATCCCAATCTGCGCTCGCGCTGGTTCATCGTGCCGGGCATCGTTGCCTTGCTCACCCTGGTGGTCACCTTGCTGGTCACCGGGCTGTCGGTGGCGCGCGAGCGCGAGATGGGCACTTTCGACCAGTTGCTGGTCACGCCCATGCGGCCGCTGGAAATCCTGATCGGCAAGGCCGTGCCGGGCTTCGTCATCGGCGGGCTGGAAGGTGGCTTCATCGCGCTGATGGCGGTGCTGTGGTTCCACGTGCCTTTCGTCGGCAGCGTGGCGGCACTGGCGCTGGGCATGTTCTTTTTCCTGCTGGCGGCCATCGGCATCGGGCTGATGATCTCTTCGCTGGCGGTGACACAGCAGCAGGGCCTGCTCGGCGTGTTCCTGTTTCTGGTGCCGGCGATCATCCTGTCGGGCTTCGCCACGCCCATTGCCAACATGCCCGAGGCGGTGCAATTGCTGACCTACATCAACCCGATGCGCTATTTCCTGATCATCGTGCGCGGCGTGTTTCTGGAAGGCAGCACCATCCCCATGTTGTGGTCGCAATACGCGCCGCTGGCGTTGATCGGCCTGGTCAGCATGAGCGCTGCGGCCTGGCTGTTCCGGCACCGCATGGCTTGATCTCGTAGGGCTCGCCGCGTGCGAGCGTCACCTCAGGGAGGCACCGCACATGATCCGCATCCTGCTTGTCGAAACACTGCTGTTCGGCCTGCTGGGCGCCATCGCCTTCAGGCTGTTGTTTGCTTTCATCCGGCGCATGGCCATCGCATGGGCGATCAGCGTGCTGTTGATCGTGGTGATCACGATCAGCATCGGCGCCCGCATCGATCCGGCGTTGCTGCATGAATTCGGCGCATCGCCGCGCAGCGTTTTGCCTGCGATCGTGCTGCGCGCCGTGCGCGCCGCTGCCTGGCTGCTGGGTTCCCTGCTGGCCTGGCTGGCGGTACGCAAACGCAAGGCACTGGGCATGGAACCGCCGCCGGACTTGCCGCCTGGCGATATCTGATACCAATGTGCATTCAACAAGATCGGATTCTTCGAGCGAACGGCCTGATCGTTCTCGATGGAGGATCGCGATTTCGTATCAGTGCTGCTGGAGTATCCAGGCGGCGATCCCCGGCCAGCTCTCTTTCAGCGTGCGCCCGCCCATGAACAGGCCGACGTGACCGCCGGGCACCATGCGCTTTCGGATCTTGTCCGCAGGCGTGCCGCACAGGGTTTCGGCGGCGAAGACTTGCTCATGGCCGGTGATGTCGTCGCTCGCGCCGGCCAGCAGATACAGCGGGCAGGTGATGTCCTTGAGCTTGAGCGTGCGGCCCAGTCCGACAAATTCGCCTTTGGCCAGCAGGTTGCGCTTGAACAACTGGTCGATGACCTGCAGATACCAGCGCCCGGGCAGGTCCAGCGGGTTTTCGTACCAGCGATCGAAGGCTTCGGTCTTGCTCAGCCACACCGGGTCGTCGATGTGCTCATACAGGTCGATCTGGTCCTGCACGTAGTGTTGCTCGGGGTGCATGTTTTTCCAGCCGGCCAGCATGTATTTGCCCAGCATCAATCCGCCGCCGCTGGCGACCAGATCGGCATAGAAACTCATCGGGCTCTCCTTCACCATCTTGACCAGCGGACCGTTGCCGGCGTGGGTGTCGATGGGCGAGCCAGCCAGCACCAGGCTGGCGACCTTGCCGGGAAAACGCGCGGCCAGCATCGCCGCCATCCAGCCGCCCTGGCACAGGCCGACCAGGTTGACGCGGCCGCCGAGGTCGTCGATGCAGGCAAGGAAGTCGCCGAGGTATTGATCGACCTCGAGGTCTTTCATGTCCGGCGTGGCGCTGTGCCAGTCGGTGAGGAACAACGGAGCGACGCCGTTGTTTTTCAGCGTCTGCATCAGGCTCTGGCCCTCGTGATAGTCGGCGATCATCGAGGTATGGCCGGCGTAAGGCGCGTTGACCAGGGTGGGGATGCCCTTGGCGCCCGGCGCGGAGTAGTCGCACAAGTCCAGCGTGCGCAGTTGCAACCGCACGCTGTGCGCGGTGGCGAGCCTGGGCTTGATGCTGCCGTCGTGCAGGCGCAGTTCCTCGTCGGCGAACTTGACGTTGCGCGCAAGCAGTTCCATGCCTTGTTCGGCCATGCTGCTGGCCAGTTGCACCGGCCAGAAAAACGGCACGTTGAGATCGGGTTGCACTTTGCCTGGTGCGGGGGTGTTCATGCTCGAACTCCTTCTCATGCGATGTGAAAACGGGTGAACAGCGGGCGTTTGATCAGGTCAAGCAGCAGCGCGAAGACCACGCTGGCGAGCAGTACGCCGCCCACCACGACCCAGGGCAGCGCCGCCATCAGGATGCCGAAACCGGCCAGCAGGCTCACGATGACGATGTCACCGAGACTCGCGGCCGCCATCCAGCGCGAAGGCGCCAGGCGCCACATCGGCGCGTCGTTGCGCAGCACGTAGATGCCGGTCTGGTTGGTGAACACCAGGATCAGGAACACCACCGTTTGCAGTTGCACGGCGCTCAAGCCCAGCGCCCGTGCCCAGAGGTAGATCAGCAGCGAGGCCAGCAGTGACAGCAGGGCCAGCAGGCCGGCCGCGCCCATCAGTCGCCCGACCTGCCAGCGCTGCGGTCTGGCTGCGGGCAGCACGCGGTCGGTGGCGATGCTCATCGTGGCGAAATCGTTGGCGAACAGCATCAGCACGATGAGCAGGGGTGAAATGACGAACTGCCCAGTCAGCAATACGCCAAAGGTCAGAAACACCACGATGACCAGCGTGCGCAACACCTTGTTGAGGGTGTAGGTGAGCATGCGCCGGTGCACCTCGCGCCCCCTGCGCACCACGGTGAGCACGCCACCCAGACCTGGAGCGGTGAGCACCACGCCGGCAGCGGCCTTGGCGACATCGGTCGCGCTGGCCACGGCGATGCCCAGCTCGGCCTGACGCAGCGCCGGCGCGTCGTTGACGCCATCGCCGGTCATGCCGGTGACATGGCCGGAGCGCTGCATGGCCTGCACGATGGCGTGCTTGTCCTCGGGCAGCACGCGCGCAAACAGATCGCAGTTCTCCGGGTGCTGCAGGGACTCGCCCCTGGCCTCGCAGACGCGCGTGCCCAGGCCGAGTTGGGCACCGATGGCGCGTGCGGTTTCCAGCGCATCGCCGGTAGCCATGTGCACGCGTACGCCCAGTTGCGTGAGCTGCTGGATGAGGTTGGCGGCATCCGGCCGTGGCGGGTCGGACAGGCCGACCACGCCCAGCAACTGCAATGCGTCCGCCGGGCCCGCGGCTACCGCCAGTACGCGTGCGCCACGGGTGGCCAGCGTTTTTTCCGCGGCGTCCAGCGTGCTCTGTTGCGTGGCATCCAGCTTGCACAACGGGCCGATCACATTGGCCGCGCCCTTGACTGCATGCCAGAGCTGAGCGTCCACGGTATAGACGCCTTCGCTGCGGCGCGTCGCCGGGTCGAAGGGATGGAAGGCTTGCCGCTGGGGGGCGTCCTTGAGCAACGCCTGTGCACGCGCGGGAGTGAGTACGGCCAGATCCAGCGGATCTTGCGTCGCCTCGTCACTGGCCAAGGCCGCGGCGCGCAGCACGGCGTTCGCGTCGCTGCCCGCGGCAAGCGGCGTGACGCCGGCGAGGGTGAGCGTGTTTTGCGTCAGTGTGCCGGTCTTGTCCGACACCAGCGTGTCCATGGCCGCGGCCTCTTCCACGGCGGGCAGACGCGTGACCAGCACGCCTTGGCGCGCCAATTGCAGGCTGCTGACCGCGGTGGCCAATGTGTAGGTTGCAGGCAACGCCACCGGCACGGAAGCCACCAGCAGCATCAAGGCGAAAATCGTCGTGTCGGCCAGCGGCAGGTGATGCCAGAGTGCGAACGCCACGACCAGCACGACCAGCCCCGCGTCGAAAATCACCAGTCGCTTGACGATGGCGAAGATGGTGCGCTGCATGTGGCTGGGCGCATTCGAGTTGCGCACCAGCTCGGCGGTGCGTCCGAAAAAGGTGTGTGCGCCGGTGGCCGTGACACTGCCACTGGCTTCGCCCTGGCGTACGATGGAACCGGTCCAGGCCGGCTTGCCGGAACCGGCATCGACCGGCAGCGACTCGCCGGTAAGCGCGGCCTGATCCAGCGACACGGCGCCGTCGAACAAGGCCAGATCGGCCGGCACGATGTCGCCCGCGCGCACATGCACGATGTCCCCCGGCACCACCTGCTCCGCTGCCAACACTTGCCAGTGACCGTCACGCAGCACGCGTGCATTGACATGCAATTGCTTGCGCAGCAGCGTCAGGGCATCTTTCGCGCGCTGCTCCTGCGCGAATGCCACCAGTGCGTTGAACACGAGCAGCGCGGCGATCACGATGGATTCGGTGACGCGCCCCAGCAGCACCTGCAGCACGATCACCGCTTCCAGCATCCACGGCACCGGCGCCCAGAACTTGACCAGCAGCTGCCGCCAGGCGGGAACCGGCATGTCGGCAATCGCATTGGGCCCGAAGCGCTTCAGGCGCTGCGCGGCTTCGAGACGGGTCAAGCCTTGCGTGTGGTCAGTGGGTGGAAGGTCTGACGCTTGCGGCACGGGTGCCGTCCGGGCTTTCGGTACTGCGGTCATCGGGGTGTTCCTTGGCGCCTGGTGCCGGTGCTGACCTCAGGGCTGGAAATCTCGCGCGGCCTTGTTGATGCCTTCGCTGAGCATGGGATGCGGAAAACTGGTGGACGCCAGCGCGCGCGCATCAAGGTTGCGCTCGAGCGCGAGCGCCAGCGGTGCAATCAGCTGCGCGGCGTCCATGCCGGCGATTTGCGCGCCCAGCAAGCGTGCATCCTTGCGGCTGAACACCAGTTTGATGAAGCCTTGCGTCGCGTCGTAGATCTGCGCGCGCGAGTCGTGCGCGTAGTCATACCGCGTCACGGCCACCGCGCTCGCGCCCAAGGCGTCCTCGGCCTGCGCAGAAGTGAGGCCGGCATGCGCCAGTTCCGGCTCGGTGAACACGGTCATCGGCACCGCGTTGAAGTGCATGCGATCGACCGCCTGCCCACCCGCGGCGATGCAGTGCGCCGCCACCAGGCTTTGTCGTACCGCCGAGTGAAACAGCATGCTGCGGCCGTTGACATCGCCCGGCGCCCACACCTGCGGGTTGCTGCTGCGCAGGGTTTCATCGACGACCACATGACCATGTTCCAGCTGGACACCCAGATGGTCGAGACCATCGGGCAGCACCGCCACGCGCCCGGTAGCCATCAGCACCGCATCGCCCTGCACGGACTGTGGCTTGCCGTTTTGCGTATAGCGCACGGCATACCCGTCACGCGTGTGTTCGATGGCCGTGACTTGTGCCGACCGTTCGATGCGCACGCGTTGCGCCAGGCTGGCGTGCAGAAAATCCGCCAGTTCCGCATCGAAGCCGGGCAGCACCTGCGCGGTGAATTCCAGCACGCTGACCGCGCTGCCCAGCGCCTGCAGCATCGAGGCGGTTTCCACGCCGATATAACCACCGCCGATGATGATCAGGTGCCCAGGCTGAGGCAGATCTGCGCCGATCCGAAACAGCTCATGCGAGGTGATGGCCAGTTCCGCTCCGCGGATCGGCAGCCGCGCCGGGCGTGAACCGGTGCCCAGGATCAGATGGCGAAATTCGACCTCCCGCGTGTCGCCGTCAGCGGCATCGATGCGCGCACGATTGGGCGCGACGATCGCGCCGCGCCCTTGCACGAACAGCGCGCCGCCCCGGGCGATTTCCTCGCGGTGCTGCGCGTAGCGCGTGTTCTGCACGCGGTCCTTGTGCGCCAGCACGGCGCGCCAATCGACTGCGGGCTTGTCGCCGCGCAGGCCGAAGTTGCCGAACTTGTCCGCAAGCGCCCGCACCAGCGCCGCTTCGCGCATCGCTTTCGAAGGTACGCAGCCCTCGGCCAGGCAATCGCCGCCGAGATTGCCGATCGGGTCGACCAGCAGCACGCTGTTGCCGGATCTGGCGAGAAAGAATGCCGCCGGATAGCCCGCACCGCCCGCGCCGAGGATCAGCACATCCACCGCGGCAGGCAGGGATTTCAAGGGAGTGAAAACTCCTGGATTCATGGTCGAACTCCTTGGTGCGCGTGCACCTGGCGTCCACGCCGGGGACGCCACAGGCCACGGCGCGATGTTCAACAGTGCATCCAGTCTGATCCTTGCTGCTTGATCCTGGTCAAGCGGTGTCGTCGTCGTAATCTCTTGTAAACGAACGTGTGCGGGCCCGCGCATGCACCGGATCGGTGATTTGCATTGCATGGAGAGTGGCTAGCAAAACCGCTCCGGCACAGGGATGTGCCGCTGCGACGAGCATGCAAGTGCTCGTCGCAGCGAAGCTGGCGCAGCTTTGCCGCGCCCGTTCGCTTGCAAACCGCGGCAGGATGCCAGGTTGCGCAAACTGACCTGGAATGGGACGCCGTGTGCCCTCGAGCCCGCGGCGTGCATGATCGCTCCAGCGCCGGAATCATCCGTGCACCGGTGCACTTTGCCCGCCGCATGCGCCCCAATGCTTGCCAAACGCCCACGCCCTGCCTATGTTGCGGATGGGGAAACAAGAGGGGTGATCATGATCCGCCTGTTGCTCGTGGACGATCACGAACTGGTGCGCACCGGCTTCAAGCTCATTCTCGGTCAGCAATCCGACATGCAGGTCGTCGGCGAAGCAGCCAGCGCCGAGGAGGGGCTGCACCTGATCCGCTCGCTCGCCCCCGATGTCGCACTGGTGGATGTGCACATGCCCGGCATGAGCGGCATCGAGCTGACCGAGCGCGTGATCCGCGCGCAACTGTCCACGCGCATCGTGGTGTTGACCGTGATCAATGACGCGCGTTTCCCGCGCCGCCTGCTGGAAGCCGGCGCGCTGGGCTATCTGACCAAGGGGTGCGCCGCCAATGAGTTGCTGACTGCGATTCGTCAGGTTGCCGACGGACGCCGCTATCTCGCGCCGGACGTCGCGCAGCAGCTCGCACTGGCCACGCTGGATGGCGAGGGTTCGCCGTTCGAGCAACTGTCCGCGCGCGAAATGGAAGTGGCGATGATGCTGGTGCGCGGCAAGCCCATTTTCGTGATTGCCGAGCAATTGCACCTGAGCCCCAAGACCGTCTCCACTTACAAACAGCGGTTGATGAACAAGCTGGAGGTGGAAAACCTGATCGCGCTGGCGCACCTGATGGAAGCGCACAGCCTGATCGAACCGCGCGCAGGCGCGAGCTCGCCCAAGTAGCCAAGCGCCGGCATGCGAGGGAAGGGTTGCGGCCGTGCGGCGCGGCGCGCGTCGATTTGTCAGCCGTGCGCAGGGCGTGGATAATCGCGTTTTGGTCGGTCATTCCATGAGCGCACGCCTGCTCGACGGTCGCAAGGTCGCCGACGAATTACTGCAACGCATTGCCGCGCGGGTTGCCGTGCGCCGCGCGTCCGGCCACGTGCCGCCGAGTCTTGCCGTGGTGCTGGTGGGGGCCGATCCGGCCTCGGCGGTGTACGTACGCAACAAACGCCGTGCCAGCAAGCAGGTGGGTTTCAGCGCCCGCGACATTGATCTCCCGGCCACGATCAGCCAGCCCGAGCTGATGGCGCTGATCAGCGAACTGAATCGTGATGCCTCGGTGCACGGCATTCTCGTGCAGCTACCGCTGCCGCCGCATCTGGACGCCACCGCTTTGATCAACCATATCGATCCGCGCAAGGACGTCGATGGCTTCCACGCCGAGAACGTCGGCCGCCTGGCACTGCGCCAGCTTGGTTTGCGCCCGTGCACGCCCAAGGGCGTGATGGCACTGCTGGCGCACACCGATCGCCCGGTACGTGGCCAGCATGCGGTGGTGGTGGGTGTGTCCAACCATGTCGGCCGGCCGCTGGTGCTGGAACTGCTGATCGCCGGCTGCACCACGACCTGCTGCCACAAGTTCACCCGTGACCTTGAACATCACGTGCGCGACGCCGACATCCTGATCGTCGCGGTTGGCAGGCCGGCGCTGGTGCCTGGCGCATGGATCAAGCCCGGTGCGGTGGTCATCGATGTGGGTATCAATCGTCTCGACGATGGGCGCCTGATTGGCGATGTCGAATTCGCCGCCGCCGCCGAACGCGCCGCCTGGATCACGCCGGTGCCGGGCGGTGTCGGGCCGATGACCGTGGCCACGTTGATGGAAAACACGCTCGAGGCCGCCGAGGTGCTCGATCCATGAATCATCCAGCTTGAGACCACTGCCATGCGCATCCTCACCGAAGCCCTGACTTACGACGATGTTTATCTGGTGCCTGCGTATTCCGAGGTGCTGCCGCGTGATGTTGACATCAGCGCGCAACTGACGCGGCAGATCCGCCTCAACATCCCGCTGGTGTCGGCGGCCATGGACACGGTGACCGAGTCGCGCCTGGCCATCACCATGGCGCAAAGCGGCGGCATCGGCATCATCCACAAGAACATGACGCCGGAGCAGCAGGCCGCCGAGGTGCGCATGGTGAAAAAGTTCGAGGCCGGGGTGATCCGCAATCCGATCACCGTGGCGCCGCACACGTCGATCCGCGAGGTCATGCACATCACCCGCGCGCACAATATCTCCGGCGTGCCGGTGGTCGAGGGCAACCAGTTGCTCGGCATCGTCACCAGCCGCGACCTGCGCTTCGAACGCAAGCACGATGACCCTGTGAAAAACATCATGACGCGCAAGGAAAAGCTCATTACCGTGCGCGAAGGGGCAGGGCACGATGAAGTGCTGGAGCTTCTGCACCGCAACCGCATCGAGAAGGTGCTGGTGGTCAACGACGCTTTCGAGCTGCGCGGGCTGATCACGGTCAAGGACATTCAGAAAGCGCGCGACAATCCGCACGCGGCCAAGGACGCGCACGAGCGCCTGCTGGTCGGTGCCGCGGTGGGCGTGGGCGGCGAAACCGAGCAGCGCGTCGCCGCGCTGGCCGAATCCGGCGTGGATGTCGTGGTGGTGGATACCGCACACGGCCATTCGCACGGTGTGATCGAGCGCGTGCGCTGGATCAAGCGCCGGTTTCCAGGCTTGCAGATCGTCGCCGGCAACATCGTCACCGGCGAAGCCGCGCGTGCGCTGGTCGACGCCGGCGTGGATGCGGTCAAGGTGGGCGTGGGTCCCGGCTCGATCTGCACCACGCGCATTGTCGCCGGTGTTGGCGTGCCGCAGATCAGTGCCATCGCCATGGTCGCTGAAGCCCTTGAAGGCAGCGGCGTACCGCTGATCGCCGATGGCGGGGTGCGCTATTCGGGCGATGTCGCCAAGGCGATTGCCGCGGGCGCGTCCACGGTGATGCTCGGCTCGATGTTCGCCGGAACCGAGGAGGCGCCAGGCGATGTCGAGCTGTTTCAAGGGCGTTCGTACAAGAGCTATCGCGGCATGGGCTCGCTGGGTGCCATGCAGCTCGGCTCGAAAGATCGCTACTTCCAGGAAGAGGCCGACGCCGACAAGCTGGTGCCGGAGGGCATCGAGGGCCGCGTGCCGTACCGTGGCCCGCTGCGCGCCATCGTGCACCAGCTGATCGGTGGCCTGCGTGCGTCCATGGGCTACTGCGGCTGCGCCAACATCGAGCAGATGCGCAGCAAGCCGCAGTTCGTGCGCGTCACCGGCGCGGGCACGCGCGAAGCGCATGTGCATGACGTGCAGATCACCAAGGAAGCCCCCAATTACCGCATGGATTGATGCGGCAAGCGCATCGAGCGGCCACAGCGATTCCGGCTCGGGTGCCGGATCGCGACCAACCGGCACCAGCGTGCGAACCGCAGGGCAGGGATCCCGAGCCCCGAGCCCCGAGCCCCGAGCCCCAATGCCTATCAATATCCACTCCGACAAGATCCTGATCCTTGATTTTGGCTCGCAGTACACGCAGCTCATCGCGCGGCGCGTGCGCGAGATTGGCGTGTATTGCGAGATCTGGGCCTGGGATCACGACCCCGAGGCAATCACGCGCTTCGCCCCGCGAGGGATCATCCTCTCCGGTGGCCCCGAGTCGGTCACCGAAACGGCATCGCCACGCGCACCGCAGGCCGTGTTCGACCTGGGGGTGCCGCTGCTCGGCATCTGCTACGGCATGCAGAGCATGGCCGTGCAACTCGGCGGCAAAGTCGAGAGCGGCCACGCGCGCGAGTTTGGCTACGCGGCGATCGACCTGAGCGCCGTTTCATGCGCGTTGTTCAACGGACTGGATGATCATGCCGATTCGCCGGACACAGCGGGTGGGCGAATCCGCAGGCTGGATGCATGGATGTCGCATGGCGATCGCGTCACCATGCTGCCGCCGGGTTTCGATCTGGCCGCATCCACGGAGAGCATTCCCATCGCCGCGATGCTCGATGCCAAGCGGCGCTGGTTTGGCGTGCAATTCCATCCCGAGGTCACGCACACGCGCCAAGGCGGCGAAATTCTGCGCCGCTTCGTCGTCGATGTGTGCGGCTGCGCGACCGCGTGGACGCCAGCGGGAATCATCGCCGATGCCATCGCATCGGTGCGCGCGCAGGTGGGCACGCAGCGCGTGCTGCTGGGCCTTTCCGGCGGCGTCGATTCATCCGTGGTCGCGGCCCTGCTCAAGCGTGCCATCGGTGCGCAGCTCACTTGCGTGTTCGTCGATACCGGCTTGTTGCGCCTGGCCGAAGGTGATCAGGTCATGGCGACCATGGCCGAGCACATGGGCGTGCAGGTGATCCGCGTCAATGCCGCGCCTCGTTTTTTTGCGGCGCTGGCGGGCGTCAGTGATCCAGAAGCCAAGCGCAAGATCATCGGTCGTCTGTTCGTCGAGGTATTCGATGAGGAGGCCGGCAAGCTCAGCGATGTGCGTTGGCTGGCCCAGGGCACGATTTATCCCGATGTGATCGAATCCGCCGGAGCCAGGACCGGCAAGGCGCACGTGATCAAGAGTCACCATAACGTCGGCGGTCTGCCCGAGCGCATGAACCTCAGGCTGCTCGAGCCGCTGCGCGAATTGTTCAAGGACGAAGTGCGCCGCATCGGCGTTGAACTGGGCCTGCCGCAGGCGATGGTGTATCGCCATCCGTTCCCCGGCCCGGGTTTGGGCGTGCGCGTGCTGGGCGAAGTCCGTGCCGAGTATGTCGCTCTGCTGCAGCATGCCGATGCGATTTTCATCGAGGAGCTGCGCAAGGTTGGTCTCTATGACACGATCAGCCAGGCCTTCGCGGTATTTCTGCCGGTGAAATCGGTCGGCGTGGTGGGCGATGGTCGTGCCTACGAATGGGTGATCGCGCTGCGCGCAGTGGAAACCATCGATTTCATGACTGCGCGTTGGGCGCGTCTGCCCTATGAATTTCTCGAACTTGTTTCTTTACGTATAATCAATGAACTGCGTGATATTTCTCGCGTCGTTTATGATATTTCTGGCAAGCCGCCCGCGACGATTGAATGGGAATGAGCGCGTTGCCTGACTGGAGCGCTGATGACCAGCGCTGGATGCTGCGTGCGCTCGAACTGGCCCGTCACGCCGAGGATCAATTTGGCGAGGTTCCAGTCGGCGCAGTGCTCATTCAAGATGGCGAGCTGATCGGCGCTGGCTGCAATCGCAGCATCATTGACCATGACCCCAGTGCTCATGCCGAGATCGTGGCGCTGCGCGACGCCGGCCAGCGCCTGCGCAACTATCGGTTCACTGGCACCACGTTGTACGTCACGCTGGAGCCGTGCGCCATGTGTGCCATGGCCTTGATCCACGCGCGCATCGCACGGCTCATCTACGCCGCGCCCGATCCCAAGACTGGCGCGGCCGGAAGCGTCTTCGACACGTTGATTTCCGCGCGCCACAATCATCGCATTGAAGTACGGCAAGGCTTGCAGGCCGACACTTCTGCATTGCTCCTGCGTGATTTCTTCCGACACCGCCGTTGAGGTGCCAGTGGGTGCGGTAATAAGCAATCACTTAATTTTACATAATATGCATATGCGGAAGTGGTGGAGGTTGGCACGCAAAATGCTTAGACGCATGTTCCAAACATGGAGAACACCACATGCAGGAATGGCGTATTGAGGGCGGCGAGATCATCGCGCCGGACGGGTGGAGATGGAGAACGCGGGCGCTACTGCTCGAACGAGCAGACCAGATCGAGGGACGCGGCAGGCTCCCGGCAGAGTGGCAGGGCTGGCAGATCAGAGGCGCGAAGCTGACGCCAAGGCATCGACGATTCAGCGTGACACCGCAGGCGCTTGAGCAGTTCGAGCGCTGGACCCGAGCAGACCCATAGAGCCGCGCCGCAGGCGCGATTGCCAAGAGCGCACTAAATGCCTTGAACCACGCGACGATGCGAACCGCTCGCGGTCCTCATTGTGGGTTCTGCTGTTTGGAGCCGCCCCACTCCTTACCCCCTCGCCTGCATCGGTCACGCCAGCAATTAAGCCGCTGTCATGCCCGCTGCCTGCTCGCCCGGCCGCGCCGGGTAAAGGGGTGCGTCGTGAATTGCGAGGCGGCTCCAAACAGCAGAACCCACAACGAGGAGGCGGTATGTCTGAGCAGATGAACGCATCGAAAGCACGCGCGGCCCAAAGCATGACGAGCGAGGCTCACCAAACAGCAGCACGCTTGACACCAGCACCACGGCCCGCACAAGGCGCAAGGTACGCATGCAGCAGCCAACTCACCGGCAGGCAGTTCGACGTCGTAGCGCTCGAAGTCAGGGAGCACGGAGTGTACGTGCGCGACGACAGCAGGCAGGAGACCTACTTCTGGAACCCGCAGAACTGGCAGCAGTACGTCATGCGTCGCATCGCGTGAGATCAGGAGCGCGTTGCGCGTATTGCGGCAAGGACGCCGTGCACGCGCATGCCATCCACCACGCCCACCGAGGAAGCGAAGCCAGCAGGCACCTCCACGGCAAAATGCGCACGCTCCGAGAAGACCGCGCAGGGCTTCACGTAGCACGGCGGCACCGAGGCAAGCACGTCCACCACCCGGCCCGCACCATCCAGAAAGATCATGTCCAGCGCGGCAGGCGTGCGCCACATCCAAAAATGCCGCACCGCGTCCGAATGCCAGGCGAAAAGCTCGCCCGTATCGGACTCCGGAACGTTGTCCATCAGACCCGCGCGCCGGCGCTGTTGAGTATCGGCAACACGCACAAGCACCGACACGGAGCCGAACCGAAGCGAAGCGCGGCGCTCAGCTGCGCGAATGTGCGAAGGACTGGTCAGGACGTGCGAGGCATGCAGCATGCCCAGGCCCACCAACGCCGAGGCCACCGCGCCGCCTATCACGTGCCGATCATGCGGTGTCATACGAAAACGAGTCACTGCCCCGCCCCCGCGCCAACACCAGCACCAGGCCGCATGCTGGCCCCGTGATAGGTAGGCGGCACGTAGTCAACCCGCAGCGCGCTCGATCGAGTACCCCAACCCGACTGCGAACCGCCCGACGATGCCACGACCGGGGCGCGCGAGATCAGCGCAGGGCGCGGCAGGACCGAGGACGAAGCACCAGCAGCGCCGGGGCGCATGCGTCCACGCCCACCACCGCGCGAGCCGTACAGATCGAGCGGCAACGGACGAGATAGAGCCGTAAGGCATTCGGCGTGCGTGATGTCCAACAGGTGCCCGTTGCGACCATAGCAGCCGCAGATGTTACCCGACGAGAAGCAGCCAGCCACAGGCGGAACCGTGCGCGCCTCCGTCCACTTCCATTTAGGCGACAGGGCGGCCGTACTGGCACCAGCAGGGCCGAGCCCGACATGACCCGACCGCGCGGCGCGCAACTTCGCCGTCAGCGAGCCGTGGTCCTCAGCATGGAACGCGGCCATCACGTGATGCACGCCGAAAGCCAGAGCGATCAGCAGCAGAACAATCGCAGCACCGGCCAACTTCAGCTTGCGCGGAATGCGCACCTTGTGGGTGTGCAGCGTGGAGGACTTGTAAAGCGGGAAAAGCTCCTTCGGGAACTTCCAACCTTCGACGTCGGCCGATTGCTTCGCGTGGTAGTCGTTTGGGTCAAGCTGCACCGTGTCCCAAGTACGAACGTTGACCAGGCTCAAACCCGCGCCGCGGTGCACGTGCACATGCCGGCCCACAAGGCCGCGGATGTGGTGATGGATCATCGTCGGCATCTGTGTGCAAAAGATGATGTCGTGACCCGTGTGGCGATGCTCGTTCAGCGCGCGAACGCTGGGATGCTCAGACAGCCCAGGCCGGCCCGTGCTCGCGAACTCGGGGCGCTTTTGTGCCTCGTCGTAAACGATGAACGAACCCTCCGGGGTCTCGCGCCAGTCAGCAGGGCACGGCTTCACCCCAGGCATGTTCAAGCCGTCAATATCGGCGAAGCACGGCCGGCCCTCGTCAAGCGCCTTCTTTAGCTCGAAAACAGCACGCAAGGACTTACCTGAACCAGGCGCCCCCGTGATCAGTGTCAACATCGAATCACCCCGCAGAGATCAAGAGGAAAAGGAACCACCGGAGGACGTGGACGCCATCCCGACGCCGACCGAGGCGGCACGCATCGCAGCGCGAGCAGTCATCGCCGATCCGATGATGGACAAGCCCTGCCCCACGCCGGACAGCAACAACAGGTTGAGCATGTCGGCCGGCATGCCCGAGAACTGCGACACCATCGCATTCAGGCCAGCCGCGACGGCGGTATTCAGCACGCCGTACGTAACGACACCCATGCCGGCGCCGATCAGAACACGAGCAAGGAGGCCACCAAGCAGGCCCGTGAGCAACTCACCAAGTGCAGCGAACATGTCAAACCCTCCGAGTCGTGCCGGACAAAATAAACGCGGCGATCAGCGCACACGCGGCAAGCACCAAACCGCGAATGTCAGTCATCAACGTGCAAATGGGCGTCAGGTCCAGCGCGTACGACGTGCCGAATACCTGGAAGGGATACGGCGCGGGGCACGAACCACCACCGAGGCCCGAAGACCACGACGAACCAGCAGGGGCGGGATTTACCGGCAGCGTCGGCTGTGCCTGCTGCTGCGGCTTGGTCTCCATCCAGTTGATGAAATCGCACACCACAGCCGCCCAAGAGCAGAACGCCGGCAAGTTTGCCGAAGGCGAGGACTGCGGAGCGCTCGACGCCGGCGCCGGGTCGAGCAGCGTCGTCGCGGCAGGAGCGGGAGCGGTAGAGGACGCGGGGGCGGGTTCCGGGTTAGAGACGGTCTGCCCAGTCTCGGTCGCGATCTGCGTATCAAGAGCGGTCGCGGCCTGCTGCACGTTCGGGGTGTTGAACTCTTGCCCCTGCGCGTTGTTGACAAGCTGCGGAGCTATGCCGGGATCCTCAGCCGCGAGCGCCTGCGCGATCTGCTGCGGGGTCGCGAGCTGAGGCTGGTCGGGGTTAGGAGCACTCGGGCAACCGCCCGCAGTGTTACAGGTGCCGTTGTCAATCTGGAGATCGTTGCAGACCGTGTACGTAGGAGAGCCGCCGGGCGGCTCCTGAAGCGAACAGACCTGCTCGCCCTGTACGGTGTAGGTCTCGGTCCAGCCAGCCGGGGCAGGGGTGAGATTCGACTCGACGAAAGTCTGCGCATCCGAGAGGCTGGAAAACGTGTACGTCTGACCGTTGTCGGACACGTAATAGCAGGTCGTCACGTACTGCGCGCAGCCCGCGTACTGCTTGTACTGCGGACTGTCGGGGTTCGAGGTGTAGACGTGGCCCTGCGCGTCCACGTACAGGCCGTAGGCAGTAAGCGCACCGCCGAGGATGTCGGAAAGGCCACCATCGAAGATACCCGAGGCATCCAGGGCGTCAATCGCCAAGCTGCCGATGGTCTGCGGGTTCCAATAGGTCGATGCGGAATAGACACCATCAGCACTACCAGCGCCCGAGATGGTGAACGACGCGGAGCCGAACGAGCCGCCCGAGGCGTCCAGACCATCAGCAGAGGCACCGCCATAGCCCATCGTGAACGGTGGCGGCGTTGTGAGAGCGTGCGCGCGTCGCGGCGATGCAAGACCGCCCAGAATCACGAGCGCTGAAACAGCAACCAGAACGCCGACAGACAGCCAGCCAGTACGATCCACCCTTCCACCTCGTCACCTCACGGTTTAGAAAATGTCCGCCCCCCCACCAGGCGAAGCGGACAGCGAACGACCGGGCCGCGAAGGCCCGAGGGCATCAACCAAAAATCATGCCCTTGACCCACTTGTAGGTCACGGCCAGCGCAGCGGCGGCGATGATCAGACCGCCCACGGTGCCAATCGCCGTGTCAAGGCTGGTGAACGCCGAGGTGACCGAGGACACGTCGATACCGCCCGACGTGCTGCCCGTGGTCTGGCCGAAGGCCATGCCCGAGCCGAACACGGAAGCGGCCAACGTGGCAGCAGCCACACGACCGGGAGTGAGACGAGCGACCACCTCGTCATGAACTGCGGCCTTGAACTTGGCCGCAGCGGAACGCGCACGATTCAACATAGAACCTCCAACCGGCAAGGAACCCGAAACCCCCACGCGCCGGAAACGCGGGGCGGGAATTCGCTACATGAAAACTTCCGCGTCCTCCGCGGGTATCCCGGAGGCTTCAAAAGCGCCGCCCTCAGCCTCGCCCAGCGACTGCGGGGCATTCCAGACCTCAGCGGGAAACTGCCGACCCGAAGCCCACAAAGGCCGGACACGACGCGCACGGAAGGAAGGAGCCGACGAAGCAGAATCGAACAAACGACGCTCGCGGTACGAAAGCCAAAGCTGATGCACGCCGGACGGATAAACGAGCCAAACGAGCAGCCAGAAGGAGACGAAGAGACCAGCAGGAAGGAACATCGCAGCACCGACAGCAGAAAGCGCCGAAACCAAGGCAGTGCCGAGCGCGGAAGTGACGGGAACAAGATTGAGCGCAGGCATACAGTCAGCGGATAATCATGCGAGCGATGTAACGGAAGGTGTAGGCGAGCGCCCAAGCACCGAGAAAACACGCGGCGATGGTGAAGGCGTCGGAGATCGAGAGCGCAGGCAAAAGACCAGCAGAAGCAACCCACGTCGTACAAGTGGTGCCAGTGGAATCAAGCGCGGTACAAAGATAGCCATTCACAGCGAGGACTCACGACCGAAAAACAGAAGAAGGAGGCCGACCGCCAGCACCAAAAGACGGAGCGAGAAGCCGGCCACGAACGTCAAGCCTTAGCGCTGACGGGAACGAGCGAATGAAGCGAGATCGACACGCGACCGCGCGCCAACTCAGCGGAGAGGAAGGAGGGCTCATAAAGGCCGGGCTTCAACTCGGGATCGGTCAAACGACGGTCGATGACACAAGACGTCTGACCATCAGCAAAGACCACATCGCAGAGATAACGCCGGTACTCGGAACGGACCCCGTTAAACTCCTTGACGACAACATCAGGCGAAAGCGACTTGACTTGAACACGCATTGCAGGACTCTCCAAGTTGAAAGGATCGAACAACCCAAAAGGAACCACCCCCGCCCTTGACAAGGGACCACGGGGAACGAACGAAGCAGCCGGAACGACGGTCGCACCAGCCACCACGAACACGAACAGGATCAGCACCAGCGCCCAAGCCCTCACGAACCCAACGAGGAGAAAGGAACCAACGACGATCCCAACGAGAACGAAGCGAAAGACCGCCGGAACCATGAATGCGGCAGCCCTTAGGGAAAGCAGGGGAATCCAGAGCACCGGCCTTGCTCAAGTACTTGGCAAGGTAAGCAGCACCGGAGTGCACGACCTGAGTGTTAGTCATGCCGTGAGGCCACCAGCCGCAGGCATCAGCGGCAGGAAGGCGCAAAGAACGGGGAAGCCAGACCAAGACGTGAAAGTGAGGACGGCCCGACTTGTGAGCCTCACGGACCCACACGAAACGACAGACAGCACCGCGACGCTTAAACCACTGGCGCATGCGGTCACGAAAGGCGGAAAGGTCCCCCTTCGAATCAACCTCACCAGGCCGATACGTCAGGGTCAGAAAAAGCCGACGAAGCCGCACACCGCCGCGCAGGGAATCAACCTCAAGACGGTCGGAGGAACAGAGCACGGAACCACGCATGCGGCGCAGACGAGAGCGCAGAGGGTCAAGGCGCAGCCAAATGCCCGAGTGGTCAACGCTGCCAACGTGCGTCCCACTTGTTGAATAGGAGACAAGCCCCGGGGCGGGGGGGGGGCGCGCAAGCGCGCCCACCCCCCCCCGCCCCACCCTTCAGGGCCGACTTGTTGAGGTCAGCCGCACGCATGACCAGACCCGGGAACAGAAGGGGCGGACAGATCGAACTCGCGAGCCTCGGCCAACACGACCAGGGCGGCAGAAGCCTCGAAGAACGAAGCAGGCCAGCCCGCAGCCTCGCAGTTGTCGCGGTAAGTTGAGAGCGCTTCGACGGCGGCGGCGTAGCCGTCGGGGGTGAGGTGACCGCTCACGACCGCACACCGTGAAGCGCAGACCGTAGGCGCCGATTCAGATGCCACAGCGCAAAAACGACACGGGCCCCGAGCATGCAGGACACCGCCAAAAGGGACCAACCAGCAGAGAGACCAAGCATCACGCACCCCGCGTCAAGTGAAAACGGACAGGCGCGGATGTAAAGTCAAACCGGACTCACTGTCAAGTGGAACCCGACATGACCAACGTAAATAAAATGCTTGACAAATGGCAGGAGGTGTGCGCCATCCCATCCGACAACGCAGCGGCTAAGCGGCTGGGGATCAACCGCCAAGCGGTGCACGGGTGGAGGACAGGGCAGAGCTACCCGACCATGGAGCACGTGCTACAGATCGCAGCAGAGATGCACGACCCGGCAGAAAACTGGCTCGTCATGGTGCAGGCCGACCGCGCCAGCAGCAAGGAGGCCAAGGCAGCATGGGCGAAGCTAGCAGCGCGCGCGGGCATAGCGGCATGCCTGTGCATAGGCCTATTGACACCGCCGCAAAGTCATGCTAGCGACCGCCCGCAACTTTCGACAATAACGGGACAGGCTATGCATATGCGTAAGTCATCCGTTGGGGAAGTGATTGCCTGTTTCCCCAAATCGAATCTCGGGGCGTTCGAGCCGTAGCCATTCGACGAAGGCTTCTTCGACGTACACAGGCGAAGAATGTGAATCATGGGCGATATTCGTGGTTCTTGTGGTGTGTGGCCGAGTGTCGTGCCACTCCCGGTAGGCATCGTCTAGCTCGGCGCGGGTTGTGGGATCGATGGCCTCGATCTGGATCATGGTCAGTCTCGCATTGGATGGTGGTATCGCGAGGATACGCCGCCGGGTACATCGGGGGTCATTCATGATCGCCGGTGGTCGAAAGGTGAACCGTCGGGTGACAACGAAACGGCCCGCACGCCGCCTCTGGCACGTCAGCCCGGAAGGCTTCGGCGAGTTGCGCCGGTCCTGCGTGCTGAGCCGGCAGGCGGCGGCGGACTTTTCGCTGCACGCCGGCGCGCGCGTTCCAGGGGTGTGGGGGCGGCAGCCCCGCGAGGCTGCAGGCCGTCCAGGTCAATGCAGTAGATTCTCACAGCCCAGCCCTTGTCTATCGCTGGTCAATTTCCTATCATTGCGGGCTAATTGCTCGTTCCGGGCTGGAGCTGTGTCATGAAAGTATTGTCCTCGCTGAAATCCGCCAAGGCGCGTCATCGCGATTGCAAGATCGTGCGTCGCCGCGGCAAGGTCTTCGTGATTTGCAAGAGCAACCCGCGTTTCAAGGCGCGTCAACGCTGAGCGGCAATCTCACGGATACGCACGATCGGGGCCGCGCAAGCGGCCTCGATCGTTTCGCGACTTGTGGTGGTCGATGTGCGCGCAAGGCCTTGATGCGCGAACTCCATCGCTGCATTGCCGTGGCACATCTGCTAAATAGCACGCGTGGCGCCCGTCCTGGCGCTTGGGGAGGATTGTCCATGGTGCGTTCGATTGCATTCTTCGGGCTATGTACGACGGCGGCCCTGCTGGTGGCATCGGCTGCGACACACGCCGACACGTTGCACACGCAAGTGCGACTCGAGAAACACATGGATCTGCCGCGGGGCGGAATGAGCATGGCGCAGGTCGAGAAGCGTTTCGGCGCGCCTGAGCGCAAGTTGCCTGTTCGCGGCGGCGGCAGTCGCTGGCAACCGCCGATCCATCGCTGGGTGTACCCGGGCTACATCGTGTATTTCGAGCACAAGATCGTGATCCACAGCGTGGCCGATGCCCCCGCGGGCGAGCGTCCGGTGCGCTGATGGTGCAGCGCGCCGTGCGCTGGCCTGCGGAATGGGAGCCGCAGGCCGGGGTTCTTGTCGCCTGGCCGCACGCACAAACCGACTGGGCAGTGCGATTAGCTGCGGTCGAGTCCAGCTACACGGCACTCGTCTGCGCCATCACACGCCACGAACGCTGCGTGATCTGTGTGGCTGATGCCGGGCTGCAGGCGCGCGCGCAGAACCTTCTGGTTGCGGCTGGTGCCCAATTGCAGCGCATACAGTTCGTCCAGGTGCCCTACGATGACACGTGGCTGCGTGATTCCGGCCCGATTGTGCTGCGCGACCAATTGGGCGACGAATTGGCATATGAGTATGCCGATTTTCACTTCACCGGCTGGGGCGGCAAGTTCAGTGCTGAACAAGACGACGCATTGATCCAGCGTCTGCTTGAGCAAGACGTCTTCGTGTCAGGCCGCCATGTTTCGCACGATTTCGCGCTCGAAGGTGGCGCCATCGAGGGCGATGGCGCCGGGACGCTGTTGACGACCTGGCGCTGCCTGCATCAGCGTCATCCGCAATTGGACCGTGATGCGCTGGATGGCATCCTGCGCAAGGATCTCGGCGCACAGCGCATACTCTGGCTGCAGCATGGCTATCTTGAAGGCGACGATACCGACGCGCATATCGACACGCTCGCGCGTTTCAGCCCTGACGGCGGCATCGTGTTTCAAGCCTGCGATGATCCGAGTGATGCCCACTACGCCGAACTCGGCGCAATGCGCGACGACCTCGCCGCACTGCGCGACGCGCAAGGCCGCCCGTATCGTTTGCATGCCCTGCCCTGGGCGCGGCCGATCCGCGATGGCCAAAGGCGTCTGGCGGCTTCTTATGCAAACTATCTCGTCATCAATGGCGCCGTACTGGTGCCTGGCTACGACGACCCGGCTGATGCACAAGCAGCGCGCATCATCGGCGCGGCGCATCCAGGTCGCAGTGTGGTGCAGGTTCCCTGCCGTGCGCTGATCTGGCAGAACGGCAGCCTGCACTGCGTGACCATGCAAATCCCCGCTGGCGCGTTGCGCGGGCCCGCAGGCTAAACTTGCGCTTTGTCCGCGAGTTTTCCATGCGTCGCACTCCATTGAAGCTGGCGCTGCTGCAACAGCGCGATCACGGCTCGGCTACCGCCAATCTCGAGGTTATTGCAGCGGAACTACGCGTCGTCGCGGCAGCGGGAGCGGAACTGGTCCTGCTGCAGGAATTGCACAATGGCGCGTATTTCTGCCAGCACGAGGCCGTGGCCGAGTTCGATCGCGCCGAGCCTATTCCTGGTCCAACGACTGAATTCCTCGCCGGTCTGGCTGCCGAATTGCAGCTCGTGATCGTGGCATCGATGTTTGAGCGGCGCGCGCCGGGGCTTTATCACAACACGGCTGTCGTGCTCGATAAAACATCAGGAATCGTCGGCAAATACCGGAAAATGCACATACCAGACGATCCTGGATTCTATGAAAAGTTCTACTTCACGCCCGGCGACCTCGGCTTCGAGCCCATCCAGACTTCGGTCGGAAAACTCGGCGTACTGGTGTGCTGGGATCAGTGGTATCCAGAAGCCGCGCGGCTGATGGCCTTGGCGGGCGCCGACGTGTTGCTCTACCCCACCGCCATCGGCTGGGATCGTGATGACGCCAGCGCCGAGCAGCAACGCCAGCGCGAGGCATGGATCACCGTGCAGCGCGCACATGCCATCGCCAATGGCGTGCCGGTGGCGACATGCAACCGTGTTGGCTTCGAGCCGCAGCCAGAGGGCGCGGGGGGCATCCAGTTCTGGGGCAGCAGTTTTGTGTGCGGTGCGCAGGGCGAGCTGCTGGCCCAGGCTGGCAGCGAACAACCCGAACGCCTCATGGTGCAAATCGATCTGCAACGCAGCGAGGATGTGCGCCGCATCTGGCCGTTTTTACGCGACCGGCGCATCGATGCCTACGGCGGGATTCTGCAGCGGTATCGTGATTGATGGACACCCCCCTCCCCTCCAGCGATACGCCACCAGCTTTGCCCGCGCAACCCATCGCGCGGGTCGAGCGCTGGGGCGTGGAGTTCGTGCTGCTGGGTACGGCGCATGTATCGCGGCACAGCGTCGATGCGGTGCGCGCGCTGCTCGAAACCGAGCACTTCGACGCGGTTGCGGTCGAGCTGTGCAGCAGTCGTGCCGCAGGCTTGCGCGATCCAGAACAGATCCGACAGATGGATTTGTTCCGCGTGATCCGCGATGGCAAGGTCGGCATGGTCGCGGCCAGCTTGGCACTGGGCGCGTTTCAGCGCCGTCTGGCCGAGCGTTTCGGCGTCGAACCGGGTGCCGAAATGCTGGCCGCGATGGACGGCGCCGACGCGCGTGCGCTGCCGTGCTGGCTGATTGATCGCGAGGTCGGCACGACACTGAAGCGCGCCTGGCGCAATGTCGGCTTCGGCGAGCGCATGCGCATACTCGGCAGCCTCGGTGCCAGTGTGTTCGGCGGTGAGGAAACCAGCGAAAAGGACATCGAGGCGCTCAAGCAAGGCGACATGCTTGAAGATGCTTTCGGCGAGTTCGCGCGCGATTCCGCCACCTTGTTCCGCAGTCTGATCGGGGAGCGCGATCGCTTCATGGCGGCCTCATTGCAACAGCAGGTCGAACGCGCACCACAGGTGCGCCGCGTGCTGGTGGTGATTGGTGCTGGGCACTTGGCTGGGCTGTCGCAGATGTTGCGCGAAGGCGAATGGCAGGCGCAGCGCGAGCTGCTCGAGCTCAATCGCATCCCGCCGGCATCGCGCTGGCCGAAATGGATCGCCATCGGCATGGTGCTCGCGCTATTCGCGGTGATCGCCTATGCGTTTTTCAGGAGCCCCGCGCTGGGGTTCAGCACCCTGCTTGACTGGGCCCTGTTCACCGCGGGGTTGGCCGCGCTGGGCGGCATACTGGCGGGTGGGCACCCATTGAGCATTCTGGTAGGAGCCGTGGTGGCGCCGTTCAAGCCGATCCGCATCCTGCCTCCGGGCGCGTTCGCGGCAATGACCGAACTGCTGCTGCGGCGCCCGCGCGTCGCCGATTTCGAAGCCCTGAAGGGCGATCTGGTGCGCTGGCGCGGTTGGTGGCGCAATCGCGTAGCGCGCATCCTGCTCTTGTTCATGCTGGTCAATCTGGGCGCGCTCGCTGGTGAGTACATCGCCGGCATCAAGATCTTGCGCGCGGTATTTTGAGGCGTTTGCGGCACGGCTCAATATGGCGAGCGCAGGTAGAGCACCGCCGCAAGCGCCAGATGCAAGCCCAACACGGCTAATGAAATCACCACGCGCAAGTGCCTGAAAGCAGGCGGCCATGCCGTATCGCCCGCATCGCGCCGCAGCCACACCGCAAAGCCCATGCCGGTCGTGGCAACCGCCAATGGAATCCATACCGGCACCAGCAAAAGCGCGGCGAAGCCAAGCAGGCCGGGGATAACCGCCTCGATCAAACGCGCGGCATCTTCGTCCAAGGCCAACGCCCTGCCCCAGCGCATGCCACCCAGAAAGCTCAGAACGAGGGCGGCATAGAGCTCAAACACGATGGCGCCCGCCATCCAGCGCGTCGCGGGACTCGCGGCGTAAATCAACGCCGCCAGCAGTGGCAGCAGCCCGGCCAGGCTCAGGGTCCATGCCATGCGCATCGGCGCATTCACGGTGTCTGCTGCAGCAGACGACGGTGGGTTCGGTGCGTTCATGCGCAGATCCGTCAAACGGCGCCAGAGCATAGACGAAGCGCGCACCAGCGCAGCACGCGGAAAGGCTTGCCGATTCCGGCGCTGCGCACGGCGCCATGACGGATTGATCTGTGTATGGGCCCGTCGCAGAAGACCGTGATGCGTGCTGTCAAGTCTTGATACTGAACAAGAGATAAACAGATCCAAGTATCAGCTTGACCTCTTCTGACGTAGTGATATAGTTCAATACAACACCACTTTAGCAACTGACCAAAACGGAGCGCCGCATGAACATCAAAACCATCCGCACCCTCGCTGTATTGGCCTCGATCCTGATGACCGTGGCCATGCTCGCCGGCGTCCGCGCCGGGTTTCAGGCGGCGCCGATCCATGCGCCGCATGCCTTGGTGCGCTGACCAACCGCCCGGTCGCGCATCGAATCACCCTCGGAGTTGACCATGAACCTGTCCAGGATCGCCATCATCACCGCCGCCACATTCATCACCCTACTGCTGCTGGCCGGTGCACGCAGCGGCTTCAGCGGCTACACCGTCGCCGTGCACACGGCCACGGCCAACACGCAACCGGTCTGAGTGAGGCACCGCCATGCACGTTAAAACCGAAGTCTATGTCGCAGTCGCCGCGGCCGCCCTGTCCGCGCTGACGCTGCTGGGTGCGCGCGCCGGTTGCGACATGGGCGTGATGCGCCATCCTGCGCGCAGCGTCGTCGTGACCACGACGCAGTTGCCCGAAGTGGCCATCATCTCGCTCGCATCTTCGCGATCGAGTGACACCGCCGATCGCGCAGGCGCCGGACTGGACACGGGCATGCCCTACTATTCGTTTGCCCAACGCAGCATCCGTCTTTGATGAGCACGCGCCCATGACCGTCACCTGGAACGACAGCGTCCCGATCTACCGCCAACTGCGCGAACGCGTGGTGGCGATGATCCTCGACGGTGCCCTCAAGGAAGGCGATGCACTGCCTTCGGTGCGCCAGGTCGCGGCGGATTTCCAGATCAACCCGCTCACGGTCTCCAAGGCTTATCAGGAACTGGTCGATGAGCAATTGGTGGAAAAGCGCCGCGGTTTGGGCATGTACGTCGTCGATGGCGCGCGCGGCAAGTTGCTCGGCAGCGAGCGCGAACGCTTCCTGCGTGACGAGTGGCCAGCCCTGCTCGAACGCATCCAACGCATGGGCCTGGATGCCATTGCCCTGCTGCAGACTGGCGACCACAAGGAGAATGACCGATGAGCGCAATGATCGAGGCGCATGGCCTGCGCAAACAGTATCGCAACACGGAGGCGCTACGCGGCATCGATTTCAGCATCGAGCCGGGGCGCATCATGGGTCTGATCGGGCCCAACGGCGCGGGCAAGACCACGGCGTTGAAGGCCATCCTCGGCCTGACCGATTTCCAGGGCGAGCTCAACGTCCTCGGACACGATCCGCGCATCGGCCGCGAACACATGATGCAGGAGGTCAGCTTCATCGCCGATGTGGCGGTACTGCCGCGCTGGATCCGCGTCCATCAAGTCGTCGATTTCGTCGCCGGCGTGCACCCGAAGTTCGACCGCGCGCGCTGCGAGGTCTTTCTGGCGCGCACGAAAATCCTGCGCACCGCGCGCGTGCGCGAACTGTCCAAGGGCATGATCGTGCAACTGCATCTGGCCCTGGTGATGGCCATCGATGCACGCCTGCTGGTGCTGGACGAGCCCACGCTGGGCCTTGATCTGCTGTACCGCAAGCAGTTTTACCAGAGCCTGCTCGAGGATTACTTCGACGAGCAGCGCACCATCCTGATCACCACGCATCAGGTCGAGGAGATCGAGCACATTCTCAGCGACGTGATGTTCATCCGCGATGGTCGCATCACGCTGCAAACCGACATGGACAGCCTCGGTGAGCGCTATGCCGAAGTCATGGTCGCCGCCGAGCACGCCGAGGCCGCGCGCGCGCTGAAACCGCTCAGCGAGCGTAGCGTGTTCGGCAAGAGCGTTTATCTGTTCGACGGCGTCGAGCGCCAGCAACTGCAGGCGCTGGGTGACGTGCGCCGGCCTTCGCTGGCCGACATCTTCGTGGCCACCATGCAGGGCTCTTACACATGAACAACATGATCTGGCTGGTGAAACGCGAATTCTGGGAACACCGCGGCGGGTTTTTCTGGGCACCTTTCTGGACCGGCGTGGCGGTATTGGCGCTGACCCTGCTCGGCCTGCTCGCCGGCGAAGTGGGGCTGATGGTGCATGGCGCGCATGGCACGTTCGAGGTCAATGGCGTTACAACCAACCTGCAAGAAATGCTCGCGCACGTAGGTCCGCAGCAAGTCGAACAGGTGGCCAAGGCGCTGGCCGGTTCGCTGTATTCATTGGACGCGGTGTTGACCCTGGTTATCGGGATCGTGCTGTTTTTCTATCTGCTTGGCGCGCTGTACGACGACCGGCGCGATCGCAGTGTGCTGTTCTGGAAATCGCTGCCGGTCTCCGATGCCGCCACCGTGACCAGTAAAGCCCTGATGGCCGTCGTGCTGATTCCGCTGCTGGTGTTCGCCATTTTCCTGTGCACCTGGCTGCTGCTGATGCTGGTGATGAGTGCCGTCGTGCTACTGCATGGCGGCAGCCCATGGCAGTTGATCTGGGGCCAGAGCAACCTGCTGCCGTTGCTGACGCTGCAGATCGCGGCATTGCCCGCACAAATGCTGTCGTCGCTGCTCACGGCGGGCTGGCTGTTGCTGTGCTCCGCAGTGGTGCGCAGCAAACCTTTTCTCTGGGCAGTGTTGATTCCGATTCTGGTCGGAATAGCCAATGGCTGGATCGGCTTGATGGGCGTGCCCACTGTGTCGTCCCATCTGCTGTGGGCAGAAGGCATCAAGCGCTTGCTGCTCGGCACCATCGTGGGCCCGGCGAACACGATCGTCGCGGAGGCCGCCTTCGGCAGATACCACAGAGTCGTGGTGGACTGGAGCACCACCTGGCACGGCGTGGTCGATCTCTACGCCACACCGGGGCTGTGGATCGGCGCCGTAGTCGGCATCGCGCTGATTGCCGGCGCGGTGTGGTTCAGGCGCCGTAGCAGCGAGGCATAAACACGACCGCGCCGATGGCAAGTACCGGCGCCCGCATCCGGCGTGCCGGCGCCGCAATTGCTATTTCTTCTTGTCGTCCGGATGCGCTTGTGCGTTGACCAGTGTCAGCTTGCCATCGAGATCGGCATAACCGGTGAAACCGAAAGTCACCTGCAGACCGGCGAACCAGCGCAATTGCGAGTCCTTCACGCCGGACTCGGAACTCGGCTTGAGCAGGACGGTCTTCGGCAACTTCTTGCGTTCGTCGAGATAGCGAAAGTGGCTGGCCAGGTCCTCCGGCGAGAGCAAGGCGCCATCAAGCAGGAACTGACCGTTCTTGTAGGACTCCAGCACCATGTCGTAGTGCAGTGGCACATTGGCGACCACCGGCCCGCCGGAGCGCACATTGCCGTTGCAACCGGCCAGCAACAAGGTGACGGAAAGAGCGCCAGCAGCCAGCGCGGCACGAATTGCAGTTTTACGGTGACTCATCGAACGAACTCTCCGGTGACAGGGTTCAAGCGCGCGGCAGTGTAACGCCCTTCTGCCCCTGGTATTTGCCGCCGCGGTCGCGATAACTGGTGGCGCAAACCTCGTCGGATTCCAGAAACAGCATTTGCGCCACGCCTTCGTTGGCGTAGATTCGCGCCGGCAGTGGCGTGGTGTTGGAAAACTCCAGCGTCACGTGCCCTTCCCACTCCGGTTCCAGTGGCGTGACATTGACGATGATGCCGCAGCGCGCGTAGGTACTCTTGCCCAGACAGATGGTCAGCACGCTGCGCGGGATGCGGAAATACTCCACGGTTCGCGCCAGGGCGAAGGAATTGGGCGGGATGATGCACACCCCGGCCTGGATGTCGACAAAGCTGCGCGCATCGAAGGCCTTCGGGTCGACGATGGTCGAGTTGATGTTGGTGAACACCTTGAACTCATCCGCGCAACGCACATCGTAGCCGTAGCTGGAGGTGCCGTAGGACACGATGCGCTGGCCATTGGCCTCGCGCACCTGGCCGGGCTCGAACGGATCGATCATGCCCTGCGCGGCCATGCGGCGGATCCAGTGATCGGACTTGATGGACATGTGCGTCTTCCGAAGGCAACGGGGCGGTTTATTCGACGACGATCTTGGGAAACGCGATGGCCTTGTTCAGCGCCTGCTGCGCCAGATGCGCGGCGGTGCGGCGCGCGATCTCGCGATAGCGCAGGGCCAGGTCCGAATCCGGCTGGGCGACCACGGTCGGCACGCCGGCGTCCATCTGCTCGCGGATGCGGATGTCCAGCGGCAGTGCGCCCAGCAGAGGCAATTGATATTCCCGCGCCATGCGCTCGCCGCCGCCGGCGCCGAAGATATGCTCCTCGTGGCCGCAGTTGGAACACACATGGGTGGCCATGTTCTCGACGATGCCCAGTACCGGCACCGAGACTTTCTGGAACATCTTCAACGCACGCATGGCATCGAGCAGGGCGATGTCCTGCGGCGTGGTGACAATCACCGCACCGGATACCGGCACGCGCTGTGCCAGGGTGAGCTGGATATCGCCGGTGCCCGGCGGCAAGTCGATGATCAGGTAATCGAGGTTGTCCCAGGCCGTGCCCTGCAGCAGTTGCATCAGCGTCTGCGTGACCATCGGGCCGCGCCAGATCATCGGCGTGTCCTCGCTCACCAGCACGCCGATGCTCATCACCTGCAAACCATGCGCCCGCATGGGTTTCAGGCGCTTGCCGTCGGGCGACTCCGGCTGCCCGGACAGACCCAGCATGCGCTGCTGGCTGGGGCCGTAAATATCGGCATCCAGCACGCCCACCTGCGCGCCTTCGGCCGCCAGGGCCAGCGCCAGGTTGGCCGATACCGTGGACTTGCCCACGCCGCCCTTGCCCGAAGCCACGGCGATGATGTTCCTGACCCCAACCAGCGGCTGCAAGCCCTGCTGCACGCCATGACTGCGCACGCGCGTGGTGATGGCCACACTCACCGCCTGCAAACCCTCGGCCTGCGCCGCGGCACGCACGGCCTGTTCCAGTTCCGGCCACCAGCCCTGCGCCGGATAGGGCAGTTCCAGTTCCAGCGCGACGCGCGTGCCATCGACACCCACGGCACGCACGAACTCGGCGCCCAACGCGCCACCATGGTGTGGATCGGGCAACGCGGCCAGGCGTTCGCGCAGATGGGTTTCAGCAGCAGACATCGCCAGTTCACCTCGGGTGAAGACGACGAGTATGCCAGAGAGACACCCCTCGGCCCGCACCGTGCGGCGATGCGGCTTGACGCGCGCGCACATGGCTCGCAGGCTCGCACGACCTTCTGCGGAGATTCGCCCCATGCGTACGCTGCGTACATTCGGATGGCCGGCCATGGCCGCGATGCTGCTGGTGCTGTCGGGTCTTGCCGGGCAGCGCGTCCTGGCGCAAACCACGACGCCGGCCGATATGTCCCCGGTTGGCATCTGGAAGCAGATCGACGACAAGACCGGAGAAGCCAAATCGCTGATCCAGATCAACGAGACCAACGGCGAGCTGACCGGCAAGGTGCTCAAGGTGCTGAAGTCAAGCAAGGGCCCCAACCCGCTGTGCGACAAGTGCTCGGGTGCGCTGAAGAACCAGCCGGTCAACGGCATGGAAATCCTGCGCGGCATGAAGCCCGATGGCTCCAGCTGGAGCGGCGGCACCATCCTTGATCCGAAATCGGGCAAGACCTACCGTTGCGACATGCGGGTCATCGACGATGGCGCCAAGCTCAAGGTGCGCGGCTATATCGGCTTCTCGCTGTTCGGGCGCACACAGGTCTGGCTGCGTGAATCCACGCACGTCGCGCCAGCACGCAGCGCCACGACCGAATAATCTCCACTGCAGCGTCCTCGCGATTGTGCTTGTGGCGCGAGGATGGATGCAGCTGCATGGCATAATCGGCGACCGTTTCGGCCATTGTCATCGCCATGAGTCGTCGTTCGCTGGTCACCTGCGCCCTGCCCTACGCCAATGGCCAACTGCATCTGGGCCATCTGCTGGGCTATATCCAGGGCGACATCTGGGTGCGCGCGCAGCGCATGGCGGGCAACACCGCGCATTTCGTTTGCGCCGACGACGCTCATGGCACGCCGATCATGCTGGCAGCGGAAAAGGCCGGCGTTGCGCCCGAGATTTTCATCCGCGACATCCAGCGCAGCCACGAGCGCGATTTCGCCGACTTCGGTGTCGCCTTCGATCATTACCACTCGACGCACAGCGAGGAAAATCGCGAACTCGCCGAGCGCATCTACATCCACCTGCGCGACGGCGGCCACATCGCCCGGCGTTCGATCCAGCAGCTCTACGATCCGGTCAAGGGCATGTTCCTGCCCGACCGCTACGTCAAGGGCACCTGCCCGCATTGCAAATCGCCCGACCAGTACGGCGACAACTGCGAGGTCTGCGGCAAGGCCTACGCACCGACCGACCTGATCGACCCGCACTCGGTGATGTCGGGCGCGACGCCGGAGCTGCGCGACTCGGAGCACTACTTCTTCAAGCTGGGCGATTTCGCAGCATTGCTGCGCGAGTGGCTCACGCGCGATGTTGCGCATCCCGCGGTCAAGGCCAAGCTGCGCGAGTGGCTGGATGGCGGCCTGCGCGACTGGGATATCTCGCGTGACGCGCCCTACTTCGGCTTTCCCATCCCCGATGCACCGGGCAAGTATTTCTACGTCTGGCTGGACGCGCCGATCGGCTACCTCGCCAGCTTCCGCGCGCTGTGCGACAGTGCGCACGGAAAATCGCTCGGCCTGAAGCCCGCGAGCTTCGACGAGTTCCTCGGCGCCGGCAGCACGACCGAGCTGCACCATTTTCTGGGCAAGGACATCATCAACTTCCACGGTCTGTTCTGGCCGGCGATGCTGCACGGCGCCGGCTATCGCGTGCCGACGGCGCTGCACGTCAACGGCTACCTGACCGTCAACGGCGCCAAGATGTCCAAATCGCGCGGTACTTTCATCCAGGCGCGCACCTACCTCGACGCGGGCCTGGAACCGGAGTACCTGCGCTACTACTTCGCCAGCATGCTCGGGCCGGCGCCGACCGATGTCGATCTCGATCTCGTCGCCTTCGAGGAGCGCGTCAATTCGCACATGGTCGGCAAGTGGGTGAACATCGCCAGCCGTACCGCGGGCTTCATGCACCATTTTTTTGACGGGCGAACCGCTGCGACGCTAGCGCCTGAGGAAGACAGGCGACTGCTCTGGTTGGCCAGTCATCTGGACAACGTACCGAGCCTGTACGCCGAGGCCGAGTTTGCCGAGGTCGTGCGCAACTTCGTGCTGATGTCCGATGAGGTCAATGCCTACATCGCCGAGAAGGCGCCTTGGCAGATGGCCAAGGACGAGTCCAGGCGCGCTGAACTGCACCAGGTCTGCACCTTCGCGCTGTCGGCCTTCCGCCTGCTGGCCGGCTGGCTCAAACCGATCCTGCCGGCCACGGTCGCCCGCGCCGAAGCATTCCTGGATGCGCCGATCAAGGGTTTCGACGACGCCACGCGGCCCCTGCTCGGCCACCGCATCAACGCCTTCACGCCGCTGCTCGCCCGCATCGACCGCAAGCAGGTCGCGGCGATGGTCGCGGCGTCCACCGAATCCCTGCAGCCGCCAGCACCCGACTCCGACCCGAGGGCACGACCGATGAACTCGCCTCCCGCTTCCGCATCTGCGAACGCCGGCCGCACCGGTCCCGGATCGCCGCTCCCGGCCCCCGGCTCTTCGACCCCGATTCCCGAGTCTCGGGTTGCGGGTCCCGGCCCTTTCATATCCATCGACGACTTCGCCAAGCTCGATCTGCGCATCGCGACCGTGCTGGCTTGTGAATTCGTGGATGGCTCGGACAAGCTGCTGCGCTTCGAACTGGACGCCGGCGAACTGGGCAAGCGTCAGATCTTCTCCGGCATCCGCGCCGCCTACGCCGAGCCAGAGAAACTGATCGGTCGCAAGGTCGTGTTCATCGCCAATCTGGCACCACGCAAGATGCGCTTCGGCGTGTCCGAGGGCATGATCCTGTCTGCAGGCAGCAGCGGCAATGATCTGTTTCTGCTCGATGCCGATAGCGGCGCGCAGCCGGGCATGCCGGTGCGCTAAGCGTCGGATTCGTCGCGCCCGGGGCCGAACAAATCAGGCTGCGTGGTATCGGCGTCGATGAAACCCGAGAGTCCCACTCCGACCAGACGGTAGCGCGTGGATGTCGGCAGTTCGACGCGCGTGCGCAGTTGCAGCGCCGTCCGCACCAGCGCCACTTCAGATTGCGGTGGCAGCACGCCGGTGTGGCTGCGCGTGAGCGTGCGGAACTGTGTGGTCCTCAGCTTGAGCACCACGGTGCGCGCGATGCGGTCCTGCTCGCGCGCATGCGCGGCCCAGACTTTCGCCGCCAGCTGCGCGATGGGCGCATCGAGCTGATCCAGGCACAGGTCTTGCGCGAAGGTATCCTCGGCGGAGATCTGCAGCGTGGGCCGCTCGCTGCGCACCGGGCTGTCATCGATCCCCAGCGCCAGTTCATGCAGGCGCCGGCCCCAGCGGCCGAACTGCTGTTCCAGCTGCCGCGTGTCCAGCGCACGCAAATCAGCCACGCGACACACGCCGATCCGCGCCAGTTTTTGTTCCATCACCTTGCCCACGCCGGGCAATCGCGCCACCGGCAACGGCGCCAGAAAGTTCTCCGCTGCAGCCGGCCTGATCACGAACAAGCCGTCCGGTTTGCGCCAGTCTGAGGCGATCTTGGCCAGAAACTTGTTGCATGCCACCCCCGCCGACGCGGTCAGCGCGGTCTCCGCGCGAATCGCGGCGCGAATGTCCGCAGCCATCGCCGTGGCGCTGGGAAATGCGTTGCGCGGTGCACTGACATCGAGATAGGCCTCGTCCAGCGACAGCGGCTCGACCAACGCCGTGTAGCGCGCGAAGATCGCGCGCACCTGTTGCGAGACGGCGCGATAACGCGCGAAATCGGGTGCCACGAACACTGCTCCGGGGCACAACCGCTCCGCGCGCGCCGCCGGCATGGCCGAGCGCACCCCGAACACACGTGCCTCGTAGCTGGCCGCACACACCACCGAGCGCGGCCCGCGCCAGGCCACCACCACGGGTCGCCCGCGCAGCGCCGGATCGTCACGCTGCTCGACGGATGCATAAAACGCATCCATGTCGACATGGATGATCTTGCGCGGAACGCCCATAGTCATGCCGGATCAGTGCCGATGCCGGTGATGCGTGTCCGGATAGTGCGGATGGCTGTGGCTCAGCGATTCATGCGCGTGTGGATGGGTATGCGGCTCGTGCCCGTCCCACTTGAAGTCATGCGTGTGCTGATGGTGGACATCGTGACGATGACGATGGGTGTGCGACAACGCCACGTGCGTGTGCGCATGGTCGTGACGCTCGCTGGCGTGCAACCACACGCCGATCGCCATCAATCCGCCCGCCAGCAACAGCGCAAGGCTGCCGTGTTCCGCGAACATCACCAGCGCCAACGCAGCACCGAGGAAAGGCGCGGTGGAAAAGTACGCACTGGTTCGCGCCGTACCCAGGTGCCGCAGGGCGAGCACGAACAGAACCAGGCTCAGGCCGTAGCCGATGAACCCCAGCACCGCTGCAGCCAGTAGCGGCAACAGATGCGGCAAGCGATCGCCGATGGCCAATGCGATACCCATGTTGACCGTGCCCGCGATCGCGCCTTTGATCGCCGCGATTTGCACGGGGTCACTGCCAGCCACTGCACGCGTGAGATTATTATCCAGCGCCCAGCACAGGCATGCGCCGGTGATCGCCAAGCCGCCCCATGTCGCGCCCATCCCGCCCGGGTGTTGCCACGACAGCACCATCGCCCCCGCGACAATCGCCAGCATGCCCAGCGCCACGCGTCGATCCACATTTTCGCGGAATATCACCCAGGCCAGCAGGGCGGTGAGCACACCTTCCAGATTGAGCAACAAGGCCGCGGTCGCGGCCGCGGTGCGCGCCAGGCCCAGCATCATCAGCAACGGCCCGAGCACCCCGCCGAAAAGCACGGCACCCGCCAGCCACGGCGCATCGCGGCGCGTCAGCGCAGCTTCGACGGGAACCCGGTTGCGCACGCGACCCAGCGCCATCCACGTCAACAAGCCCATACCCGATCCGGCATACAGCACGCCGGCCAGCAGCAGTGGCGGCATGCTGCCGAGCAACATCTTGGCCAGCGGCGTGCTGATGCCGAACAACGCGGCAGCAGCGAGTGCCTGGGCGATGCCTTGCGGGAGCGGTCTCATGCGCGACACCAGAGTGGGTGATGCCAAGCCTGTTTGCGGGTCTGGATATTCTGGCACCTGATCCGCCGCGGATGGGTCACGGGCTTGAACCAGCGGCCAATTCCGCCACGCCAGCAACGCGCGTGCGGTCCTGGGCCCGTGATTGCACAATAATCCGCATCGGCTTCCACCTGCAGATGCGCGTACCTGCCCGGCTCATGCCTATTGATCTAGCCCTCGCCGATCGTCTCGATGCGCTGTTGCCACAGACGCAGTGCGGACAGTGCGGCTACGGCGGCTGCATGCCCTATGCCGAGGCCATGGCGCGAGGCGACGCCGCGCCCAACCGCTGCCCGCCCGGCGGCGACACCGTTATTGCCGCGCTGGCGACCGCGCTCGGCCAGTCGCCACTGCCACCGGAGCCCGCATGTGGCGCACACAAACCGCGCACGCTGGCGCATATCCGCGAAGCCGAGTGCATCGGCTGCACGAAGTGCATCCAGGCGTGTCCGGTGGACGCGATCGTCGGTGCGGCCAAGCGCATGCACAGCGTGGTGGCGGCATGGTGCACCGGCTGCGAGTTGTGCGTGGCGCCCTGCCCGGTCGATTGCATCGAGCTGCTGCCGCATGCGCTGCCGCGCATGACGCAGGAGGAGTCCGACACCGCGCGCCAGCGCCATCAGGCGCATCGAGTCCGCCTGCAGCGCAGGCAGAACGATCAGGCGACCGCTGCCGTGGCGCCCGAAAACACGGCGGCGCAACTGCTGGCGGCGGCACTGGCGCGCGCCAAGACGCACCCGCCGTCGATCTGAGCGGCGAGCCTCAGGCGCAATCGCGTGCCGGCTGGCGCTGCAGCAACGCCAGCAAGTCGGCGATGCGCTGACGCTGCTGGCGGCGGTCGAGAATCATGTCGATGGCGCCGTGCTCAAGCAGGAACTCGGAACGCTGAAACCCTTCGGGCAAGGTTTCGCGCACGGTCTGCTGGATCACGCGCGGTCCGGCGAAGCCGATCAGCGCCCTGGGCTCGCCGATGTTGATATCGCCCAGCATGCCCAGGCTGGCCGACACGCCGCCGGTCGTCGGATGCGTCAGCACCGAGATATAAGGCAGCCCGGCCTCGCGCAGGCGTGCCAGCGCGGCCGAGGTCTTGGCCATCTGCATCAGTGACAGCAGGCCTTCCTGCATGCGCGCGCCGCCGGTGGCGGAAAAACACACCAGCGGGCAGTGCAGTTCCAGTGCGTGTTCGGCAGCACGCGCGAACTTTTCACCCACGACCGAACCCATCGAGCCGCCCATGAAGGCGAACTCGAACGCCACCGCCACCAGTGGTTGCCCGCACAAGCTGCCGCGCATGGAAATCAGCGCATCCTTCTCACCGGTCGACTGCTGCGCGATACCGATGCGCTCGCGGTATTTTCTGGAATCGCGGAAGCCCAGCGCATCGACCGGCGTCACGCCGGCATCCAGCTCATGGCCGCTTTCGGCATCCAGAAACACCGACAGTCGCATGCGCGCCGACAGCGGATGGTGATGGCTGCACTTGGGGCAAACCATCAGGTTACGTTCCAGCTCGGGCCGATACAGCGCGGCGCCGCAGCCCGCGCATTTTTCCCAGACGCCTTCGGGCACCTTGCCGCGCGGCGCGGCGCGACGCTCGCGCTGGGCGCTGCCGGGGACGAGTTTCTGCAACCAGCTCATGCGGGACTCCTGGAGTATGGACCGATGCGGGCGCCGCTCAGGCCGCCTTGCGCGCATCCAGCGCGGCGCGGATCGGCGCCAGAAAATCGCGCGCGCGCGCGCAAACATCGGCGGCATTGCCACCGCCCTGCAGCCGCTCGACCAGCGCGCTGCCGATGACCACCGCATCGGCGAAATCAGCGATGGCCAGTGCGCCGGCGGCATCCTTGACGCCGAATCCAACGGCGACAGGCAATTGTGCATGCCGACGCAATGACAGGACTTGACTGGCGATCGCCGCCGCATCGACACGCGCCGCGCCGGTGACGCCGGTGATGGAAACGAAGTACAAAAAGCCCGCCGCGCGCGCGGCCAGGTCATGCGTGCGCGTCGTGGTGCTGGTCGGTGCCAGCAACCGGATCAGATGCAGATCCCGAGCCTGCATCTGCACGCACAGGGTGGCATCGTCCAGCGGACAGTCCACCAGCAGAATGCCATCGACGCCGGCGGCGGCGGCTTCATCGATGAAGTGTTCGACGCCGCGGATCTCGATCGGATTCAGATAGCCCATCAGCACGACGGGGGTGTGCGCATCGTCGTGGCGGAAGGCACGCACCATGTCCAGCACCTGCGTGAGTCCGATCTTGCGCGCCAGTGCGCGCTCGTTGGCACGCTGGATCACCGGGCCATCCGCCATCGGATCGGAAAACGGCATGCCCAGCTCGATCAGGTCCGCGCCGGCATGTACCAGTGCGTGCAGCAGCGGCACCATCGCGGCGGGATCAGGATCACCGGCGGTGACGAACGGAATCAAACCAGTGCGCGCGGCTGACTTGAGTTGCGAAAAACGCTGATCGATACGATTCATGTCGGATTATGCGGAAAGTGGCCGGGAACGCACATGGAGTTTGCGCGCAGTGATCACAGTGCGATCCCTTCGCGCTGCGCGATGGTATGTACGTCCTTGTCGCCGCGGCCGGAGAGATTGCACAGCACCAGCGCGTCACGCGGCAACTCACGCGCCAGCTTGATGGCCTGGGCCACGGCGTGCGCCGATTCCAGCGCGGCGAGGATGCCCTCGCTGCGCGCGAGCAGGTGAAACGCGTGCATCGCCTCGACATCGGTCACGCCGACATACTCGGCGCGGCCGGTGTCCTTGAGAAACGCATGCTCGGGGCCGACGCCGGGGTAGTCGAGACCCGCCGAGATCGAGTGCGTTTCGGTGATCTGGCCATCGTCGTCGCACAGCACGTAGGTGCGATTGCCATGCAGCACACCGGGCCTGCCAGCAGCCAGCGACGCCGCATGGTGGCCCGTGGCCAGGCCCTCGCCCGCGGCCTCGGCGCCCACCATGCGCACATCGCGATCGTTGAGGAAAGCGTGAAACAGTCCGATCGCATTGGAGCCGCCACCCACGCAGGCCGTCAGCACATCGGGCAGACGCCCGTATTCCTGCAGCATCTGCGCGCGTGCCTCGCGTCCGACCACGGCGTTGAAGTCGCGCACCATCATCGGATACGGATGCGGGCCGGCTACCGTGCCGATGATGTAGAAGGTGTCGCGCACATGGGTCACCCAGTCGCGCAGCGCCTCGTTCAGCGCGTCCTTCAGGGTTTTCGAGCCGGAGCTGACCGGCACCACGGTCGCACCCAGCAGCTTCATGCGGAACACGTTGATCGCCTGGCGCGCGATGTCGGTCTCGCCCATGTACACCACGCATTCCAAGCCGAGCCGCGCGGCGACGGTGGCGCTGGCCACGCCGTGCTGACCGGCACCAGTCTCGGCGATGATGCGCGTCTTGCCCATGTGCTTCGCCACCATGGCCTGGCCCACGGTGTTGTTGATCTTGTGCGCGCCGGTGTGGTTGAGGTCCTCGCGCTTGAGCAGGATCCGCGCCCCACCGACCTCGCGCGACAAGCGCTGCGCATGATAGATCGGACTGGGCCGACCGACGTAGTGTTTCAGGTCGTGGGCCAGCTCGGCCTGGAACGCAGGATCATCGCGCAGCTTCAGGTAGGTCGCGGAGAGTTCGGCCAGCGGCGCGATCAAGGTTTCGGCGACGTAGACGCCGCCGTAATCGCCGAAGCGACCCATGGCGTCGGGGTAGGCATTGAAGTCGATTTCAGGCTCGCTCTTGCGCTGCGGTTTCACGGTGGATCTCTCGAAAGAATTGCTGCAATTTGTGCGGATCCTTGATGCCGACGGCACTTTCCACGCCGCTGGACACATCCACACCCCAGGGCCGCGCAATACGCACCGCCCGCGCCACGTTATCCGCAGTCAGTCCGCCCGCCAAGAGCCAAGGTGTCGGCAGTGGCGGCAACTGTGTCCAATCGAAACTCATGCCCTGTCCACCCGGCTCACCAGCGCCATGGCCATCCAGCACGAAGCCAGCCGCATGCGGATACTGCGCCATGCGTGCGGCTACGTCTCTGGCATCACGCATGGCCAGTGCCTTGAACCACGGCCGGCCGAATCCCATGCAGAAAGCATCATTCTCCGCGCCATGAAACTGCAGCAGGTCCGGCTGCAAGGCCGTGTCGATCTCTGCCACGGTGGCCGCCGGCGCATCCATGAACAGCGCGACCATGGCCACCAGCGGTGGCAGTGCCGCGCGAATCGCCAGTGCCTTTGCAAGCGTAAGGCATCGCGGGCTGCGCGGCGTGAAAATCAGGCCGATGGCGTCCGCGCCCAACATGGCCGCAAGACGCGCGTCATCGGCGCGGGTGATCCCGCAGATCTTGACACGCGGTCTCATGCGCAGACCTCTTCGGGCAAGCCGAAAGTGCGCGGGTAACGTGGCCCGATGAAGGTCAGGCCCTGCGGCGGGGCGGTCGGTCCGGCCACGGCGCGATCACGACCCTGCAGCAATTCGAGCAGCCACTGCTCAGGCCGTTCGCCACGCCCGATCGGCAACAGCGAGCCGACGATATTGCGCACCATGTGATGCAGAAACGCATTGGCCTCGATGTCGACGATCACCTCGTCCGCGACACGGCGCACCTTGGCTTGCAGCACGGTGCGCCGTGCGTGGCGCGCCTGGCAGGCGAGTGCACGAAAAGCCGAGAAATCGTGTTCGCCCAACAACGCCTGCATGGCGCGATGCATGCGCTCGGCATCCAGCGGCAGGCGTTCCCAGGTCATGCGATCGTGTTCCAGCGCCGCGCGTGCCGCTCGATTCAGGATGCGATAGCGGTAGCGCCGCGAGATCGCGCTGAAGCGCGCATGGAATTCCATCGCCACCGGTTGCACCCAGCACACCGCCACGCTCGCTGGCAGCAGGCTGTTGGCACCAAGCATCCATGCACGCGGCGCGCGCACGACCGCGGAATCGAAGTGCGCGACCTGGCAGCGTGCATGGACGCGTGCATCGGTGCGACCGGCACAGGTCACCGCGACCTCGTGATCGGCCACGCTGGAGAGCGCGGATTCGATGGCAGCCTGCACGGAGGCACCGTGGCCCAGGCGTTGCCAGCCGAGGAATGCGTCCCCGGCATACTCGATGCCCAATGCGATGCGCATGGCCTCAACGCGACTCCTGCTGCAGGCGCAATCCGGGTTCCGCGCCCCTCAACGCGCGCACGGACCCCACCCACAAGTCTCGCTCAATGCGCGGAGTCCAGCAGCCGCTGCGCTTCGTCCTTCTGCAGCTGGCTGCCTTCGGCGAGCACTTCCTCAAGCATCGAGCGCGCGCCTTCGCGGTCGCCCATATCGAGATAGGCGCGCGCCAAATCGAGCTTGGTATCGATCGGATCGCCATCCAGACCGAGACTGGTTCCTGTCATTGGGGCATAGGGATCCTCGAAGCCCTGCTCGACTTGCGCGTCATACTCGTGCATGGGCGGCTGCGCCGCGGCCATGCCCGGCGCGGCGAGCTCAGGAGCGGTTTCAGCCAGGTCAAGCCCGGCGTCGAAAGATTCTGCCTGCGCTTCGGCAGATGCTGCCCTGGCGAAAAGCGGATGCCGGGGGCGCAATTCGGCGCCCATGGCCATCACCGCCTGCCACTCGTCCGCGCCCGCATCATCCACGTTCGCGTGCATCGCTTCGGCGGTGGCGACGAAGGAGTCGGCATCGCCGCGCGCATACTGCAGCGAGGCCAGCTCGAGGTACAGGCCCGGATCGTGCGGATGCTGCTGCAATTCGCTTTGCAGTTCCGCTTCGTCCTCGCCCGCGTGCCCGGCATCCTCCGGCGTTCCTGCACCGGTGTCTGCGAACACGGGCGCACCAGGCGCGAAGTCATCAGCCAGCGAGGCGTGCGGGGCGAGCGCGGACTTGCGCTTGCGACGGTTCGACACCAAGCCCAACAGGCCGAGCACGATGACAATGGCCGATCCACCCAGCACCCAGGGCTGCATGTAAAACGGGATCTCCGTCTCGGGCTGCGGCATGGGCTTGGGCGCCGGCTCGGCCTTCGCGACAGGCGGCGTGACAGCAACCTTGGCTGCTGCTGGCACGGCGGCCACGCTGGCCGCATGCGCGGTTGCACTGCTGCTGACTGCAACCGTGGCAACCGCGCCGGTCATGGCATGGGCAGCACTGGAGGGAGCGGCGACCGAGGCTGCCTTGGCGGCTGCGGCGGACTCTACCTGGGCCAGCTTGGCCTGCAATTGCGCGATTTCATCGTTCTTCAGAGCCAGCAACTTGGCATTGTTGGTGCTGAGCTGCTGCAACTGCTCGACGCGCGCCTTCAGATTTGCGCTATTCATTTTTGCGCTGGCCAGACTCTCCTCGGTGCGTGCCAGATCCTGCTTGAGTCCGGACACGACGGCATCACTGGTGCCACCCTTGACCCCGGCACGCGTGCTCGCACCATGGCCATGAGCTGGTGGCACCAGTTCAAGGCGTCCCCCAGTGGATGCCCGTGCGCCCGCCGCCGGGATGTGCGTGACGGCGGCATTGGAAGCATTCAGCAAAGGTTGCGGGGCGCGGCCCTGCCAGTCCTCAATCTGCCGGCGCACCGCGGCGCGCGCCACTGCGGGCGGAATCGCGCCGGCCGTGGCTGCGGATGGGATGCGCAGGATTGCACCGCGCTTGAGCTCGTTGATGTTGTCGTGGATGAAAGCCTGCGGGTTTTCCTGTTGCAGCGCACGCAGCATCTGGTCGATGCTGACGCCGACGGGCAAGTGTTGCTGGGCGATGGCGTACAGCGTGTCGCCGCCGTGCACGGTGTAACTGCCGCCGCTGGCGGAACTCGCGGTTACGTTCGCCGGCGCGCTCATGCTGCTTGTGGTTGCAGGTGTCGCCGGGGTCGCGGCCGGCGGCACGGTCGTGGTGCGCAAGCGCGCCGCGCGGGGTGCCGTCACGGGCGCGTTACTGGCGAAGCCCGGCGGATCGAGCAGAACCGTATATTCGCGGATCAGGCTGCCGTTGGCCCACCCGGCATCCAGCAGGAAATCGATGTAGGGATCGCGTACCGGATCCGCCGTGGTCACGCGGATGGCCTTGCCGCCATCAGGCAGGGTGACCACGGCGAACTGCAGCGGTATCGCCATCTGGTTGGTACTGATGCCGGCGCGCTGATAATCGGCAGGCGAAGCAATGGCCAGATGCAGGCTCTTGGCCTCTTCCGCGCTGTCGAAGCGCAGCGGAATCTCGGCCAGCAGCGGCTGCCCCAGCGCCGATTTGACCTGGATCTGCCCCAGACCCAGCGCCATGGCCTGTTGCGTGCCCAGCGCCAGTGCAACTGCAACAGCCAGCGATGCCACTCGTTTCATCGTCAAGCCCCCAATCGATGGATGTCGGCGCCGACATGCGATGGCGCCTGAGCAAAGTGGCGCAACTTTAGATCAGATTGAGCTTTTCACCAAGATTTCAGCAATCTGTACCGCATTCAGCGCCGCGCCCTTGCGGATGTTGTCGGCCACCACCCACAGATCCAGTCCGCGCGGATGCGAAATGTCCTCGCGGATGCGGCCCACGTAGACCGGGTCGGTGCCCTGCGCATGCACGGCAGGCGTGGGATAACCGCCATCATTGCGCGCGTCGATCACCACCACACCCGGGGCCTGCTGCAACAACGCACGTGCCGCGTCGGCGCTGATCTTCTCGCGCGTTTCGATGTGCAGCGCCTCGGCATGACCGTAGAACACTGGCACGCGCACCGCGGTGGGGTTCACCTGGATGCGCACGTCCTCGAGGATCTTGCGCGTCTCCCAGACCATTTTCATTTCTTCCTTGGTGTAACCGTTATCCAGAAACACGTCGATGTGCGGAATCACGTTGAACGCGATGCGCTGGCTGAAGCGCCCGGGCTCCGGCTCCTGGAAGTTGAGCAGTTGCGCTGTCTCGCGGCCCAGCGCATCCAGGCCCGAGCGCCCGGCGCCGGATACCGACTGGTACGTGGCCACGTTGATGCGCTCGATGCCGACCGCGCGGTGGATCGGCGCCAGCGCCACCAGCATCTGCATGGTCGAGCAGTTCGGATTGGCGATGATGCCACGCGCGGTGTGCTGCGCAATGGCGTGCGGATTGACCTCGCTGACGACCAACGGGATGTCGTCCTGGTAACGGAACTCCGCGGTGTTGTCGATGACCACCGCGCCCGCCGCTGCAGCACGCGGCGCATGCACGCGGCTGACCGATCCGCCCGCGGAGAAGAAGGCGATATCGACGTCGGCGAAGTCGTAGTCGGCAAGGTTGCGTACCGTCAGCTGTTTGCCGGCGAACGTCACCGTGTCGCCGGCCGAGCGCTCGCTGGCCAGTGGGACCAACTCCGACACCGGAAAGGCGCGCTCGTGCAGGATCTGCAACAGCACCTCGCCGACCGCGCCAGTGGCGCCGACCATCGCAACCTTGTAACTGTTCTTCTTGCTCATCGGGTGGGTTCTTCGCGGGTGGGTCCAGGGGCGCGTGTCACGGCCAGCACTTCGGGATTCAAAAGGTTCGGCGGATGCCCGGCGTGTGGGCCATGACCGAACAGTGCCAGCACGTTGTCCACGGCTACTGCGGTCATCGCGCGGCGCGTCTCGGCCGTGGCGCTGGCGATGTGCGGGCTGAGCAGCACGTTGTCGAGCGCGAGCAGCCCGGGATGCACGTTCGGCTCGCCCTCGAACACGTCCAGGCCGGCGCCAGCGAGCCGGCCTTCGCGCAACGCGGAGGCCAACGCCGCGTCGTCCACGATGCCGCCGCGCGCCACGTTCACCAGCACTGCGGTGGGCTTCATCTGCGCCAGCTCGGCGGCACCGATGGCATGGCGCGTCTGCGACGTCAGCGGCAGTACCAGCACGAGGAAATCGGACTCGCGCATGAGCATGCCCTTGTCGACGAATCGGGCGCGACATGCGCGTTCGGTGGCCTCGGGCAAGCGCGAGCGGTTGTGGTAGAGCACCGGCATGCCGAAACCCTGCGCGCGCCGCGCGATGGCCTGGCCGATGCGGCCCATGCCGAGGATGCCCAGCGTGCGACCGCGCACCTCCGCGCCCAGCCAGCCCTTGAACTCGGTGGCGTGCCACTGCCCCGCACGCAGCCAGCGCTCGGCAGCGGCCACGCGGCGTGCGGCGCCCAGCAGCAGCGCCCAGGCGAAGTCGGCCACGCTCTCGTTGAGCACGTCGGCGGTGTTGCTGGCGGCGATGCCGGCGGCGGTGAGCGCGGCCAGGTCGAGGTTGTCGTAGCCGACGCCGAGATTGGCGACGATGCGCAGACGTCGGGCACCCGCCACTTCTGCCACGCCCACGCGCTCCTTGAGGCCCACGATGGCGGCATCGCAATCTGCCAGTTTCGCGGCCAGCTCTGCCGGGGTGAACTTCGCCTCCCGCGGCTCGGCCAGGACGCGGAAATACGGTTCCAGCCGGACGGTCACTTCCGGGAAAGTAGGGCGCGAAATCCAGACGCTCGGCTGTTGGGTCATTTGCCTTGGGGTAGTGACATCAGGGAATGCGCGGCGCCTGCGGCACCACGTCGCCGCACTGCGCTCGGTGGCGCAGCGCATGATCCATCAGCACCAGCGCCACCATGGCTTCGGCGATGGGCGTGGCGCGGATGCCCACGCAAGGGTCGTGGCGCCCGCTGGTGACCACTTCCACCGGCTCGCCGCGCAGATTCACGCTGCGCCCCGGGATGCGGATGCTCGAGGTCGGCTTGAGCGCGATCGAGCAGGTGATGTCCTGCCCGCTGCTGATGCCGCCGAGGATGCCGCCGGCATGGTTCGAGGCGAAGCCCTGCGGCGTCAGTTCGTCGCGGTGCGTGCTGCCGCGCTGCGCGACGGCCGCGAAGCCATCGCCGATCTCCACGCCCTTGACCGCGTTGATGCTCATCAGCGCCGACGCCAGCTCGGCATCGAGTTTGCCGTAGATCGGCTCGCCCCAGCCCGGAGGCAGGCCCTCGGCGACCACATTGATGCGTGCGCCGGTGGAATCGCCGGCCTTGCGCAGCGCGTCCATCGCGGCTTCGAGTTCGGGCACCTGTGCCGCATCGGGCCAGAAGAACGCATTCTGTTCGACGGCTTGCCAATCGAAAACATGCGGCGTGATCGCGCCCAATTGCGCGAGATAGCCACGCACGCGCACGCCGTGGCGCTCGCGCAGCCACTTTTTCGCGATCACGCCGGCGGCCACGCGCATCGTGGTCTCGCGCGCCGAGCTGCGCCCGCCGCCGCGCGGATCGCGGATGCCGTATTTGTGCCAGTAGGTGTAGTCGGCGTGCGCCGGGCGGAAGGTTTCCAGCAGATCGTCGTAGTCGCGCGAACGCGCGTCGGTGTTGCGGATCAGCAGCGCGATCGGCGTGCCTGTAGTCAGGCCCTGATACACGCCGGAGAGGATCTCGACAGTGTCGTCCTCGCGCCGCTGCGAGGTATGCCGCGTGCGCCCGCTGGCACGGCGCGACAGATCGGCGACGAAATCGGCGGCATCGAGCACCAGCCCCGGCGGGCAACCGTCGACCACGCAACCGATGGCCGGGCCGTGGCTTTCGCCAAAGGTGGTGACGCTGAGCAGTTTGCCGAAGGTATTGCTGGACACGGGCGCGTCGGTCGGAAATGGAAAGAGGTGGATTATCGGCGCGCGGCAGCCGCGCTGCGGATGGCGGCGGCGTGCTCGAGCAGCGTGGTGCGCTCGATGGCGAATACGCCCATCGGGCCGACCTTGAAATCCAGCCAGACCAACGGCAGCCTGGGCAGCAACTGGCCCAGTGCGCGTTCGCTCTCGCCAACTTCGACGATCAGCAGGCCATCCGGATTCAGGTGCGCGGGCGCATCGCTCAGGATGCGCAGCGCCATGTCGAGGCCATCCTTGCCGGCGGTCAGGCCGAGTCTGGGTTCGTGTGCATACTCGCCGGGCATGGCGGCGTATTCGGCCTCGGTGACGTAGGGCGGATTGGACACGATCAGGTCGTACCGCTGCCCGGCCAGCGCGGCGAACAGATCGGACTTGAGTGCATGCACGCGGTCCTCGACATGTTGGAAGACGATGTTCTCGCGCGCCAGCGCCAACGCGGCGTCGCTGATGTCGACCAGATCCACCTGCCAGTCCGGGTTGTGCGCGGCCATGGCGATGCCGATGCACCCCGAGCCGGCGCACAGGTCCAGCGCGCGCGTGACCTCACGCCCGTCCAGCCAGGGCACGAAGCCATTCTCGATGAGTTCGGCGATCGGCGAGCGCGGCACCAGCGCGCGCGCATCGGACTTGAACTTGAGCCCGGCGAACCAGACCTCGCCAACCAGATACGCAACCGGGATGCGCTCGCTGATGCGGCGTTCGATCAGCGCCAGCAGATGCAGGCGTTCAGCCTGGGTCAGATGTGCCTGGGCATACGCCGGCGGCAGGTCCGGCGGCAGGTGCAGGCTGGCCAGCACCAAATGCGTGGCTTCGTCGAGTGCGTTGTCGTGACTGTGGCCGAAGGTGAGCCCGGCCGCATCGAAGCGGCTCGCCGCGTAGCGGATGAAATCCAGCAAGGTGGTGAGCGCGTCGGTCACATCGGGTCGCTGCGATGGGTGCTCCAGTATAAGGTGGATTGACGCGGCGCCCGCGGCTCGATGTTGGTGGTGCCGCATGGCCCGAGCGCGCGGGTTGGCATCGCTATACTTGCGCAATGAAGCGATTTCATCCGCGGATCGCCCGTCCCGCACTGGCGCTGATCGCGTTGACCCTTGCCGGCTGCAATATCCACTCAGCGCCGCCACCCGCACTGGAGGTCGCACAGCTGTTTCCGGTGCCACGCACCGTGCCCGGGTTCACGCTGACGCGCAGCGACGGCCAGCCGCTGATGCACGCCGATTGGAAGGGCCGCTACACACTGGTCTTCATGGGCTACACGCACTGCCCGGACATCTGCCCGACCACGCTGCTGACGCTGCGCAGTCTGTGGGGCGCGTTGCGCAAGGCTGGCCTCACCGACCGGGTCGCGGTCGAGTTCATCTCGGTGGACCCCGGGCGCGACACGCCCAAACGCCTGGCCGAGTACGTGCACTGGTTCGATCCGGCCTTCACCGGCGCCACCGGCAGCGCTGCCGAGCTGGGCAAAATCTCCAGGGCGCTGATGCTGCCGTTCAAGATCGTACCGGGCGCGCACGGCGGCTACAGCGTGGATCACAGCGCCACGCTGGCAATCATTGGTCCCGATGCACGCGAGATCGGCGTGTTCATGCCACCATTGCACGCCGCGCCGATGGCCGCGGACCTGAAACGCCTGCTGGCCTGGAAGTCCTGATGCGCTTTACCGTTGCGCTGAGCCACGTGCTGCCGCAGCACACGCTGAGTGCGCTGGTGCGCGCGGCCACGCGCTGGCGCTGGCGGCCCTGGAAAAACTGGCTGATCCAGCACTTTGTGCGCAGCTATGCCGTGGATCTGTCCGAGGCGGAGAATCCCGATCCGACCCAGTACGCGCATTTCGATGCCTTTTTCACGCGTGCGCTGCGGCCCGGCGCGCGGCCGCTGGATGCCGATCCGCGCAGTCTGCTGTGCCCCGCCGACGGGCGCATCAGCCAGGCAGGCGCGATCCGCGACGGACGCATCGTGCAGGCCAAGGGTCGCGACTACAGCCTGGCCGAATTGCTGGGAGATGGCGCCGCCGCGCAGCGTTACGCCCAAGGCAGTTTCGTCAACGTGTACCTGTCGCCGCGCGATTACCACCGTGTGCACATGCCCTGTGCCGGGCGGCTTGTCGAAACGCTGCATATCCCAGGGCGCTTGTTCAGCGTCGCTCCAACTGCGGTGGCCGGGGTCGATCGGCTGTTCGCGCGCAACGAGCGGCTGGTGTGCCACTTCGATGGCGTGCATGGACCCTTTGTCGTGGTGATGGTCGGCGCCCTGCTGGTGTCCGGCATCTCCACGGTCTGGGCCGGCACCGTCGTGCCACCCTATGCGCGCGCGCCGCAACGCCTGCGCCCATCCGGACCGCAACTTGCAGCGGGGGCGGAAATGGCGCGTTTCCACATGGGCTCAACGGTGATCATCGTGTTGCCTGCCGGCGCCGCGACCCTGCGGGTCGGGTTGGTCGCTGAACTGGCCGTGCGCATGGGTGAGCGCCTGGGTACGCTGTCCAGTCAGGACAACTGACCCAGTGCGTCACTTTGTGACCCCAAGCGCATATACTTCCGACCGAGCCATTTAGGCTGACGCGCGCCACACCGCGGCGCCGCGATCGGGAGATACCATGCAGCTAGTCGCACGAATCGTTGCCATGGGCCGGGCGCTGCGCCTGAGCCGCCAATTGCGCCAAATCGAATCCGCGATCGGGACTTTGTCCGCACCCTTGCGCGACAGCCTGGCCATGTTGACAGTGAAGGAGCTGGCCAATGCCGCGCGCGCGGAGTCCCCGCATTTGTATGGCTCACCGCCGGACAGGATTTACCAGACTTGGGGCGAAGGCAGCGAGGTCGGCCTGGAGCGCGCGCTTTCGGACAACGCCCAGGTGCGCATGCGCGGGATCGCGCTGTGGATCGCGGTGGTCTACCACGAGACTGAAAACGCCGACCACGCGGCCTTGACCAGCCTGCACAAGCAGGTGCTGCGCCTGTTGCGCGTGATCAAGGAATCCGCTGGAGCCAAACCCGAAGTCTATGCACAGTGGGGCACCGACGGGCGCGGCGAAGCGGCCTGAGCCGCTCGCCATTGCTTCAAGCATGTGTCCGCACGCATGTCGCCTCCTCGGCGCGCGAAGTGCTCTCAGCCGCGACGGCAGGAAGGCAACCGCAGCTCCATGCCGGCGGTGATCACGTAGGGCATGCCCAGACCGTTCGCCTGCGCGATCGACGCCACATCCTGACAGCCGAAGCGCTGGGCGATGCCACTCAAGGTGTCACCAGGCTGCACATGATAAGTGCGCGCGGCGGCAACATCGCGCTGTGTCGTGGCGCCACATGCCGGCACGCGCAGGTCCATGCCGGGCCGGATCATGTATGCCGGAGCGCTGAGGTCATTGGCGCGTGCAATGTCCAGCGGATCGGTGCATCCGAAATGCTGCGCGATGCCATTCAGGGTGTCACCCGGCTGCACGCGGTAGCTGCGTACAGCTGCCACATCGCGCTGCGGCATGCTCGAGCAGGCCGGTACGCGCAGGTCCATGCCGGGCTTGATCATGTATGCGGGTGCACGCAAATGATTGGCGCGCGCGATATCCAGCGGATCCGCGCAGCCAAACCGTTGCGCGATGCCGTTCAAGGTGTCGCCGGGACGCACCTGATAGCGTTGCAGCGCGGCGACTTCGCGACGCGGCGGCGGTGACGCAGCCCAGACCGGTGGTGGCGCAGCCGCATGCAAGGTATCGGCCAATGCTGTCCAGCGGCTGTCCGGCGCGCATTCGGCGGCATACGCGGATTCCAGTTGCTTGGGTATGCGCAGCTTCGTACCGGCCGGCTGCACCGCCTGCGGGTCGAGTTGCGGATTGAGGTTGCGCAAGGTGCGAAACCAGCCATCCTGCATGCCACCGGTCTGCCCCAGACACACCGTCAGCTCGGACAGCGACGCCGGAGCCAGCAGGCTGACATGGCCGGGCACGCCGTCGATCCGCGGAAACTTGAGGTTGTAGCGATCCGGATGCAGGTACAGCCATGCCGCGGCCAGCACCATCGGCACATATTCGCGGGTTTCCGGCGGCAGCGCATCGTAGACCTGCGGTGACCAGAAACTGGCGTCCGCGGGACCGGCCAGACGTCCGATGAAGCCGGGGCCGCCGTTGTAAGCCGCCAGCGTCAATTCGAGATTGTCGTTGAACGCCTTCAGTTGCTGGTTGATGAACTCGGCATTGGCCAGCGCTTCCAGGCGTGGGTCGAAACGCTGGTCGAAACCATTGACCACTCTGAGGCCATATTGCTGCGCTGTTGCCGGCATGAACTGCAGCGGCCCGGCGGCGCCAGCGCGTGATACCGCATGCACCTTGCCTGCCGATTCCTTGGCCATGATGCCGAACAGCAGCGCCTCGGGCAGCCCAGCTTTGCGATACGCAGGCTCCATCTCGGCGCGCAGGAACTGGTAATTGACGTAGCTCGACATCAACTGACTGCGCATCTGTGTCAGCCATTCCTCGATGGCGGCCTTGACCGCATCGTTATTGGCGACCAGGGCGGACAATCCGCCGTTCTTCAGCAGCGCCACCGCGCGCTGCGACTGCGGCACGATCTGCAGTACCGGCGAGGATTCTCCGGCCAGCGCATCGGCATTGGTGCCGACCAGCGCAGCGCGATCGCCGCCGACGTGCTCGCGCAAACGCATCATGCGGTCATAGGTGGCACTGACGCGCCGCATGTCGCATCCCGGCGTGCGGGCACAGGATTGCGCCGCGGCGGAAACCTGATTGAGCGCGTTGAGAATGGCCTGCCCGGCGCCAGGATCGTCGCGATGCTGCGCGGCCAGCGCATCCTGATACGACTGCGCACCTTGATGCAGCGCGGTGTAGATGGCGCCGGCCCGGCCCGTGCCGGATTGTGCCGCGTCGCTGCCCGCGCTCAGGCCCTGGGCCGGGCCGTTGATGCTAGCGCATCCCGATAGAGCCACTGCGATGAGTGCCGCCAACGTGATTGCAAAACCGGAACTGCCGTATCGGATTGCCACGTCGTTTCTCTCCACAGCAGATGCGATGCGCGCACGTTAGCCGTGTGCGCGATTTAGCTCAAGCTCCCGATGGGTGTTTTGCGCAACGCCGAAGCGGCGCGCGGCCACGTGCCACCCCTGCATGCGCGACTAGAATCGACGCCGGATTGGAAGAGTCATGGCAGCAAAGATGAATGGGGGTCCCATTGAAACGTGTCCGACTGACGATTGCCGCGTGGCCTGCGGGCGTCGCCCGCATACGCGCGACGGACAGCATTGAGCCGCGCGCATGAGTCGCTGGCGCCCACCACAACCCGGTTCCACCGCGGTGATCACGCGCGCCGGATTCCAGTCGCTGCGCGCGGAACTGGATGAGCTTTGGCATCGACGCAGACCCGAGGTCGTGCGGGCACTGGCGGCAGCGGCCGCCGAGGGTGACCGCTCGGAAAACGCCGAGTACACCTACCGCAAAAAACAGCTGGGTGAAATCGACCGGCGCGTGCGTTACCTGAGCAAACGCCTGCCCGCGCTGCGCGTCATCGAACACCCGCCGACGCGCACCGACACCGTCTATTTCGGTGCCTGGGTGCAGATCAAGGACAGTGACGGCACGCGCCACGACTACCGCATCGTCGGGCCCGATGAGATCGACCCTGCGCGCTGCTGGATCAGCATCGACTCACCGCTGGCCAAGGCGCTGCTGGGCAAGCACGTCGATGATCACGCTGAAGCCATGTTGCCCAGCGGGATGCATCACTTCGAAGTGTGCAGGATCGACTATGCGGCCAAGCCGGAATCATCATGACCGGGGGGATGCCGGTGCTGTGCTCAGCAGATCGCGCCAGGTATCGACCTGATGCGCATGCCGATGACGCGCCCATCGTACTGCGGCCTGATGTCGCATCTCCGGCATTGCCGTGTTCGCGGCGGGGCGCATGGAACTCCAGGGTCATGCTTGCTGGAAGGAACCCGCAATCTGGATGGAACCCGCAATCAGCTGCTTGCCGCGTGCCCGAACACCGTGCCGAAATACACGATGCGCATCGCGCGCGCATGGACAGCGATGCCGCAGCATGGGCAGAATCCGCATTCGCATGAGCCCCGCCCCCGCCAGCAGCACGTCCCCGATGATCGACGCCCATGGACTGGGTTTCACGCGCCGGGATGAGAGCGTGTTCGGACCGCTGGACTTCATCTTGCGTGGCGGTGAGATCGGGTTGATCGAAGGCGACAACGGCAGCGGCAAGACCACGCTGCTGCGCGTCTTGGCGGGTCTGCTGCGACCCAGCTTCGGCAAGGTACAGGTGCTCGGTGCGCAACCCGGCAGTGAAGAAGCGCGTGCAAGCACGATCACCATGGGCCATCTGCTGGGCTTGAAAGCCGATTTGAGCGCGCTGGAAAACCTGCGCGTCGGCATGGGGCTTTACGGCCATGCGGCGGCATCCGACCCGCGCGCCATGCTGGCCAGGGTCGGTCTGGATGGTTACGCAGACGAGGCTGTGCGCAGCCTCTCGGCAGGGCAGAAAAAGCGTGTCGCGCTGGCGCGGCTGGCGCTGCTGCCGGCGCGGCTGTGGCTGCTTGACGAGCCCTACGCCAATCTCGATCGACATGGCATCAGCCTGGTGAATGACCTGCTCGCCCAACATGCCGCAGCCGGTGGCGCGGCGTTGGTCACCAGCCACGGCGCGGTGAATTTCCATCAGGGCGTGACTTGCACCATACGGCTGGCGGCATGAGCACGGCCAGTCTCGGCAGCGCATTTCGCACGATGCTGGTGCGCGATCTGTTGCTGGCCTGGCGCCGGCGCGGCGATGCCATGCTGCCAGTGCTGTACGCGATCATCGTGGCCACGCTGTTCCCCTTCGCGCTGGGGCCGGAGCACGCGCTCCTGGCACGCATCGCCGGCGGCGTGGTGTTGGTGACGGTATTGCTGGCCATGTTGCTGGCACTGGACAACGTGTTTCGTGGCGATCTGGACGATGGCGCACTGGAACAAATGGTGCTGTCACCCCAGCCGCTGTCCGTGCTGCTGGCAGCGCGCATGCTGGCGTACTGGCTGGTGACCGCGTTGCCATTGCTGCTGGTGGCGCCGGTGCTGGCCTACATGCTCGGCCTGGAACCCGCCGCGCAACCGGTGCTGCTGCTGGCGCTGCTGCTAGCGACGCCCTTACTGGCGCTGCTCGGAATCGTATTGACCGCGCTCACGGCCGGGACGCGTCGCTCTGGTATGCTTTTATCATTGATGTTGTTGCCTTTGGCCGTTCCAATCGTGATCTTTGCCGCCGGTGCCGTGGGCGCCGCGCAACAGGGCTTGCCGTGGATCGCGCCCCTGGCCTGGTTGGCGGCGGCGCTCGCCCTCGCCTTGGTTCTGGCTCCGCTGGCCTGCGCCACGGCATTGCGTATCGCGCTGGACACATGAACGCCTTCAAGCTCTGGTACCACAAGCTCGGCTCGCCACCGTATTTCTACGTGTTCGCGGGCTATATCCAGCCGTGGCTGTGGACGATTGCGATCGTGCTCGCGCTACTGGGCCTGTATGGCGGACTGGTGCTCGCGCCGCCCGATGCCCTGCAAGGCGATGCGTTCCGCATCATTTTCGTGCATGTGCCGGCGGCGTGGATGAGTTTGTTCGTCTATGGCGTGATGGCGGTGTCGGCCTTCGTTGCCGTGATCTGGCGTCCGAAAATGGCCGAGGTGCTGGCCATGGAATCGGCGCCGATCGGCGCGGCTTTCACCCTGATCGCGCTGATCACCGGATCGCTGTGGGGCAAGCCGATGTGGGGTACCTACTGGACCTGGGATGCGCGACTGACCTCGGAACTGGTGTTGTTCTTCATCTACCTCGGCGTCATCGGCCTTTATCACGCCTTTGATGATCCGCGTCAGGGTGCGCGCGCTGCGTCCTTCCTGGCCATGATCGGCGCGGTCAACCTGCCCATCGTGCATTACTCGGTCGTGTGGTGGAATACGCTGCACCAGGGCACCACGGTGCGTTATTTCGGGCCATCCTCGATCGCCCCCTCGATGCTGTGGCCGCTGCTGCTGATGACCATTGCCGCCAAGTTTTATTATGGCGCCAGTCTGATGGGCCGCTCGCGCGTGGCACTGCTGGACCTGGAGCGTGGCAAGGATTGGGTGGCCGATGAAGTTCGTGGAGGCGATGTGCATGGATAGGTTCCTCGCCATGGGCGGCTTCGCCATGTATGTATGGCCGGCCTATGCCGCGTTTTTCATCATTCTTGCGGGCGATGTGCTGGCCACCGTCGTGCGCCGCCGCCGCGTGTTGCGCGAACTGCGCGGCCGCCTCGCCCGTCAAGGCCCCCGTCGCCGTCCGAGGACATCCGCATGAGACCGCTGCGCCGCCGCCGCATTATTCTGGTTGCACTGATTCTGGGTGCCGTGGCGCTGGCCACCAGCGCCATGGTCTATGGCCTCTCGCAGAACATGAACTACCTGTTCACGCCCAGCCAAGTGCTGGCCGGCAAAGCACACGCTTACCGCAGTTTCCGGCTCGGTGGCATGGTCGTGGATGGCTCGATCAAACACGATCAACATTCGCTGCTGGTCGATTTCAGCGTGACCGACGGAGACCATACGATGCCTGTGCAGTACACCGGTATCCTGCCGGACCTGTTCCGCGCCAATCAGGCGGTCATCGCCACCGGGCGCATGCGCGATGGCGTGTTCGTGGCCAGCGAAGTATTAGCCAAACACGATGCCACTTACATGCCGCGTGAGCTCAAGCAGGCCATGGCGCAAGCCCACCTCAAGCATCACATCGCCATGCCTGCCGCGGAGGCCGTGCCATGATGCCCGAACTTGGCCAGGTGGCCCTGATCCTGGCGTTGCTGCTGGCCAGCGTGCAGGCCGTGTTCCCGCTGCTGGGCGCGTGGCGCGGCTCGCCGGCGCTGATCCGCATGGCGCGTCCGGCGGCGACCGGACAGTTCGTGTTCGTGGCACTGGCTTATGCCGTGCTCACGCACGCGTTCCTGGTGAATGATTTTTCCGTGGCCTATGTCGCGCAGAACTCCAACCTGACCCTGCCCTGGTACTACCGCCTGTCGGCGGTGTGGGGAGCGCATTCCGGCTCACTGCTGCTGTGGGTGATGATCCTGAATTTCTGGACGCTGGCCGTGGCGTTTTTTTCGCGGCGCCTGCCCGAGGTATTCGCCGCGCGCGTGCTGGGCGTGATGGGCATGGTGAGCGTGGGCTTTCTTGCATTCATGGTGCTCACATCCAATCCGTTCCTGCGCCTGCTGCCGGCTCCGGCCAACGGCATGGACCTCAACCCGGTGTTGCAGGATCCCGGCCTGGTGATCCACCCGCCCATGCTGTACATGGGTTATGTCGGCTTTTCGGTGGCTTTTGCGTTTGCCATCGCGGCATTGCTGGGCGGCGCTCTCGACGACATCTGGGTGCGTTGGGCACGACCATGGACCAACGCCGCGTTCGGATTTCTTTCGGCCGGCATCGTGATGGGCAGCTGGTGGTCCTACGCCGAGCTGGGCTGGGGCGGCTGGTGGTTCTGGGATCCGGTTGAGAATGCCTCTTTCATGCCGTGGCTGGTCGGCGCGGCGCTGATCCATGCGCAAGCCGTCACCGAAAAGCGCGGCGGGCTGCGCGCATGGACCCTACTGTTGTCGATCTTCGCGTTCTCGCTGTCGCTGCTGGGCACGTTCCTGGTGCGCTCGGGTCTGCTGACCAGCGTGCACGCCTTCGCCTCGGATCCGCGTCAGGGTGCCTACCTGTTGATCCTGCTGGCGATCGCCATCGGCGGCTCACTGCTGCTGTATGCGCTGCGCGCGCCCAAGGTCGTCGGTGGCAAGCCTTTCGCGCTGGCCTCGCGTGAAACGCTGATCGTGATCGGCAATCTGATGTTCGTGGTCAGCGGCGCCATGGTGCTGATCGGCACGCTGTATCCCATCATCGGCGACGCGCTGCATCTGGGCCGGGTGTCGATCGGGCCACCTTACTTCGGACCATTGTTCATCGTGATGATGGCGCCAATCGTGTTCCTGTTGCCATTCGGACCTTTTGCGCGCTGGGGCCGCGCGGATCTGCGCGAATGGAAGCGCGTCGGCATCATCAGCGCGCTGGCGGCGATCTTCGGCGGTGGACTGTTCGCCTGGGCGGCCAGCGGCGGCATGCCGACCTGGCAGGCATGGCTGGGCGGGATTTCCTCGGCATGGGTCTTCGCCGGCGTGGCGCAATACGCGTGGAAGCGCTGGACCGCGGTGCGCGCCGGGCGTCGCTATCCGGCTGAACTCGCGGGCATGCTGCTGGGCCATTTCGGTGTTGGCGTGTTTCTCGCCGGCGCGTTGCTCACCAACAGCCTGAGCGTGGAGCGCGACGTGCGCCTGGCGCCCGGACAAAGCGCGCAAATCGGCAGCTACAGCTATCAATTCGATGGGGTCATCGACGTGCGCGGTCCCAACTGGATCGCACATCAGGGCACTATCGTGGTCAGCCAGGACGGACACAAGGTGGCCGTCCTGCACCCGCAAAAGCGCGAGTATTCCGGCGGCATCGTGCAAACCAAGGCCGCCGTCAGCGCCGGCTTGTTCCGCGATTTGTATGTGGCCCTGGGCGAAGGCCTCGGCACGCACGGTGCCTGGGCACTGCGCTTGTACGACAAACCCTTCGTGCGCTGGGTGTGGCTGGGCGGCCTGTTCATCGGCTTGGGTGGATTCGTGACCTTGCTCGACCGCCGCTTCCGCGTGCGCGCTACCGCTGCCGACGCAGACGCAGACGCGGGTGACGAGCTGACATCGGCGCCGCGCAGGCTGCGCGAGGCCGACGCATGAAGCTGTATCTGCCGTTGCTCGGATTTCTGGCGGTCATCGGGCTGTTCGGTTTCGGCCTGTGGTGGAACAGCGCCCACAACACCACGCTGGTGCCCTCGCCATTGATCGGCAAGCCGGCCCCCGACTGGAAACTGCCACTGCTTTACCAACCCACGCAGACGCTGGACAAGACAGCCATGCTCGGGCACCCCTACGTCATCAATGTATTTGCCAGTTGGTGTTACGTATGCGGCGATGAAGCGCCGGTGCTGATGGCCTGGGGCAAGGATCTGGGCGTGCCTCTGATCGGTTACGACTACCGGGATCGGCGCGCTGATGCGCTGGCCTGGCTGGGCAGGCATGGCGATCCCTACACGCAGGTGGTCGCCGACGAAAGTGGCAGAACGGCGCTTAATTTCGGCGTGTATGGCGCGCCCGAAACCTACCTGATCGATGCGCAGGGCATCATTCGCTGGAAGCACATCGGCCCGCTGACGCCCGGGGTGATCCGCGACGAGCTGTTGCCGCAACTGCATAAACTGGGCGTGCGCCCCAAGGCGGCCGCATGACGCGCTGGCTGCGGTACGCGGTGGTTGGCTTGTTGCTGGGGACGGCTTTTGCCGCCACGGCCATCGACGCGCTGCCATTCAAGAACTCGGCGCAGGAAGTGCGCTTCCAGAACCTCACCCGCCAGTTGCGCTGCCTGGTTTGTCAGAACGAAGATCTGGCCGATTCCAACGCCAAGCTGGCGCAGGATCTGCGCCTGGTGATCTTCCAGCAGATGCAGGCCGGGCGCAGCGACGCGCAGATCAAGCAATGGCTGGTCGACCGCTACTCCGATTACGTGCTGTACAAGCCGCCGTTGAAGCCATCGAACTACGCACTGTGGTTCGGGCCTTTCGTGGTGCTGTTGCTGGGTGCGCTCGGGGTCGTGATTTATCTGCGCCGTCGTGCGCAGCCGCAAGTGGCCTCCGCGCCTGATGAGGATGAAGACTGGTGAATGTTATGTTCCTGACCGCCAGTGGCCTGATGGTGGCGCTGGCGTTGGCGCTCGTGTTGTGGCCGCTGCTGCGCCAAGCCGGACGACAAACGCGTCGTCGCGGCCTGATCGCCCTCGCGGTGCTGTTCGTCCTCGGCCTGCCTCTGGCCAGCGCCGGTTTGTATGAAATGGTCGGCAATCCGGCCGCGCTGAATCCTGCCGCCGCCGAACAACCATTGACGCTGGATCAGGCGATCACCAAGATCAAAGCCCAGCTTGGGCACGACAGCGCCGATCCGAATCTGTGGACACTGCTTGGCCAGGCCTATGGCGCCAAGAACGAACCCGCTCTTGCCGCGAGTGCTTTCGAGCATGCGCTGAAATATCGCCCTGACGATGCCGATCTTCTGGTTGCCTGGGCGCAGGCCGATTCTCTTGCGCAACCGCAGCACATGATCGTCGGCGAGGCGCGCGCGCGCCTCGAACGGGCACTGGCCGTCGATCCAACGCACCAGCGCGGACTGTGGTTACTGGGCATCAGCGATTTCCAGTTGCAGCACTACAGCGAGGCCATCGCCACATGGACGCGCCTGCTCAAGCTGCTGCCGCCGGATTCCGATGTCGCGCGTGGTGTAGCCAAACAAGTTGAACTGGCCGCGGCACGTGGCTCGCTCAAACTCAGCCACGCGCAAGCGCAGGTGCTATCGGCAGCCACCGCGGCCGGCGCTCCGCCCCCCGCGACGGCCGGCAGCAGTGCGCCACGCCTCATAGTGAAGGTGTCGCTCGCGCCGCAACTGAAGGCCAGGCTCGCCGCCGATTCGGTGCTGTTCGTGTATGCGCGCAATCCCAGCGGGCCGTCGATCCCGCTGGCCGTGGCACGGCTGCCAGCCAGTGCGCTACCGGCCACGGTGACACTGACCGATGCGATGAGCATGGCGCCCGGCATGAACCTGTCATCAGCGCAACAGGTGATCGTCGGCGCGCGTTTATCCGCGCAAGGCCAGGCACTGGCGCAGGCGGGCGATCTGGAGGGCAGCGCCGGCCCGGTCGCGGTCAGCCGCACACAGCCCATCAGCATCGTCATCGACAAGGTCGTGCGGCAATGAGCGCAACACAGTGGGATCAGCGCTACGCGGACGAGCACTACCACTACGGCACCGCGCCCAACGCCTGGCTGATCAGCCAGTCCTGGCGACTGCCGCGATCCGGGGCGGCGCTGGCACTGGCTGACGGCGAGGGCCGCAACGGCGTCTGGCTCGCGCAGCAGGGTCTTGAAACCACCAGCCTGGATCAATCCGCCGCCGGACTGGACAAGGCGCGCAAATTGGCCAGCGGGCGCGGCGTCGTACTGCACACCGTGCAGGCCGATCTCGCGGACTGGGACTGGCCGGTGGCGGCTTTCGACGTGGTGGCCAGCATTTTCGTGCACCTGCCTGAAGCCTTGCGCCGCCGCACGCACGCCGGCATCACGCGCGCGCTGCGCCCCGGCGGGCTGTTGATTCTGGAAGCCTTCACACCCGCGCAACTGGCCTGCGCATCCGGCGGCCCCCGCGACCCTGCCCTGCTGCACAGCGAAACCCAGCTGCGCGAAGACTTCGCCGCACTGGAACTGATCGAGCTGCTCAGCGGCGAAGTCGTGCTCGACGAGGGTCCTGGACACCGCGGTCCCGGCCAGGTGCTGCGACTGCTGGCGCGCCGCGCGGCCTGAGCAAGTCGCAGGCTATCGCTGCGCTAGAAACAAACGATTTCAACTATTGAAGACCGCGGCGCAAGCTGCGCTCCGTCCGCACGATTTCGTGCATCCCGCGCGTCCTGCGCGCCACGACGGAGAAACGATCATGTCCGCTGAATTGAAATGCCCGGTAGCGCACAGCCAGGCCGTTGCCGGCGCCATGGGCAATGCAAACTGGTGGCCCAACCAGCTCAACCTGGCGATCCTGCACCAGCATTCCGCCAAGTCCAACCCGATGGGTGAAGCCTTCGACTACGCCGCCGAGTTCAAGACCCTCGACCTCGATGCCGTGGTCAACGACCTGAAAGCGCTGATGACCGACTCGCAGGACTGGTGGCCGGCCGATTACGGCCACTACGGTCCGCTGTTCATCCGCATGGCCTGGCACGGCGCGGGCACCTATCGCATCGGCGACGGGCGCGGCGGCGCCGGCGGCGGCCAGCAGCGCTTCGCCCCGCTCAACAGCTGGCCGGACAACGTCAACCTCGACAAGGCGCGGCGCCTGCTGTGGCCGATCAAGCAGAAATACGGCCGCAAGATCTCCTGGGCCGATCTGATGGTGCTGGCCGGCACGGTCGCCATGGAGAGCATGGGCCTGAAGACCTTCGGCTTCGGCGGCGGCCGCGTGGACCAGTGGGAGCCGGACGACGCCGTGTACTGGGGCGCGGAGACCACCTGGCTCGACGACCAGCGCCATGGCACCCGGCAGGCCGAGCTGGAGAATCCGCTGGCTGCGGTGCAGATGGGTCTGATCTATGTCAACCCCGAAGGCCCCGGCGGCAAGTCCGACCCGCTCGTTTCCGCGCAGATGGTGCGCGAAACCTTCGCGCGCATGGCGATGAACGATTACGAGACCGTGGCGCTCACCGCTGGCGGCCATACCTTCGGCAAATGCCATGGAGCCGGTCCGGTCAGCCATGTAGGGCCTGCGCCGGAGGCCGCATCGGTGGAGAACATGGGCCTGGGCTGGATCAGCAGCTACAAGAGCGGCAAGGGCGGCGACCAGATCGGCAGCGGCCTGGAAGGCTCGTGGACACCGACGCCGACGCAGTGGGACATGAGCTATTTCGACGTGCTGTTCGGCAACGAGTGGGAGCAGGTCACGACGCCTGCGGGCGCGCACCAGTGGACGCCGAAGCAGAACACCGCCAGGAACATGGCCCCATCCTCGTCGGACCCATCGAAGCAGGTGCCGATCATGATGACCGACGCCGACATGGCCATGCGCGTCGATCCGGCCTACGAGAAAATCTCGCGCCACTTCCACAAGCACCCGGACGAGTTCGCCGACGCCTTCGCCCGCGCCTGGTTCAAGCTCACCCATCGCGACATGGGACCGCGCACGCGCTACCTCGGCAAGCTCGTGCCCAAAGAAGAGCTGATCTGGCAGGATCCCGTCCCTGCGGTGCATCACGCGCTGATCGATGAAAAGGGCATTGCCGCGCTCAAGGCCAAGCTGCTGTCCTCTGGCCTGTCGATCACCCAGTTGGTCTGCGCCGCCTGGGCCTCGGCGTCCACCTTCCGCGGCAGCGACAAGCGCGGCGGCGCCAACGGCGCGCGCATCCGCCTCGCGCCGCAGAAAGACTGGGAGGTCAACCAGCCGGCCGAACTGGCCAAGGTGCTGTCCAAGCTCGAAGCCATCCAGAAGGAGTTCAATGCCGCGGCTTCCGGCGGCAAGAAAGTCTCGCTGGCCGATCTGATCGTGCTGGGCGGTTGCGCGGCGGTCGAGGCAGCAGCGAAAAAAGCCGGCGCCGAGATCAAGGTGCCGTTCGCACCGGGTCGCGGCGATGCCACGCAGGAGCAAACCGATGCCGCATCCTTCGCCGTGCTCGAGCCCAAGGCCGACGGCTTCCGCAACCATGCGCGCAAGGGCTACGAAGCGCATGCCGCCGAGTTGCTGGTGGACAAGGCGCAACTGCTCAACCTCACCGCACCGGAGATGACCGTGCTGGTCGGCGGCCTGCGTGTACTGGGCGGCAACGTCGGCGGCAGCAAGCACGGCGTATTCACGCAGCGCACCGGGACGCTGAGCAACGACTTCTTTGTCAACCTGCTGGACATGGGCACGAAGTGGGAGCGCACCGCGACCGCAGGCGTGATGGAAGGCCGCGACCGCAAGACCGGTGCAACGAAGTGGACGGCCACCACGGTGGACCTGATGTTCGGCTCCAACTCGCAACTGCGCGCGTTGGCCGAGGTCTACGCGACGAACGATGCGCAAGCGAAGTTCGCGCACGACTTCGCCGCCGCCTGGGGCAAGGTGATGAACCTCGACCGCTTCGACCTCGCCTGACCCGGCACCGCGCTGGCGGGATGTGGCTGTGGCCACATCCCGCCGCCGCGCCAAGTCGCGGCAAGATGCTCAATCGAGCGGCAGATCCAGGCGCGCGCGCACCGCGGGTTCCAGCGCAGCCAGCCCGGCGCTGCGCCCCAGTTCCAACGCGGCCTCGGGCGGATGGCCCCACTCCCATGCCGCCACCAGCGCCAGCAGCGCGCCGACGCGATTGGCGGTACCGCAATGCACCAGCACGGGCGCGTCGCCTTGAAACGCCTCGTGCAGCGCCATGGCATGGGCGCGGTCCAGGTCCGCCGGCGTGGCGACCGGAATGTTGACGTACTCCAGCCCGCAGTCGGCCGCGCAGGCGGCTTCGTCCCAATCGAGCTCGCTGTGCGGGCGCAGGTTGATCACGCGCCGCACACCCTTGCGCGCCAGCGCCTGCAGGTCTGCATGATCGGGTTGGCCCATGCAGTACAGACGTCCTTCGATGCATCGGGGGGCGCAAGTGGTCATATCGATTCCTGTCTCGGTGGGCTGCCTTGACGCACGATGCTGCTGACTGCCGCACGCGCGGGGACTTGTATACAAAGCATCGGAGCCTCACTATATATCATAAGTAACTAATTTAGATTTCTTCAGGAGTCCGCATGAATCCAGTCATCAAGAGCTTCTTGCATGCGCCCAGCTCGACCTGGACCCACCTGGTCATCGACCCGGCGACGCAAGCGGCGGCACTGATCGATCCGGTGCTGGATTTCGATTATCCATCCGGAGCCACCACCACCGACAGCGCCGCCGGGATCATCGCCGGCATGCGTGCGCTGGACGTGAAGCTGGAATGGATCCTCGAAACCCATGCGCACGCCGATCATTTGTCCGCGGCACCCCAGATCCGTGACAGTCTTGGCGGGCGCATTGCCATCGGCGAGGGCATCCGTCAGGTGCAGGCGCATTTCAGCGCGGAGCTGAACTTCGAGGCAGGCTTCCGCAGCGACGGCTCGCAGTTCGACCATCTGTTCAAGGACGGCGAACGCTTCCATATCGGCCAGCTCGATGCGCGCGTCATCGCCACGCCTGGGCATACCCGCGATTCGGTCAGCTATCTGATCGGTGACGCGCTGTTCGTGGGCGATACCCTGTTCATGCCCGATGGCGGCACCGCACGCTGCGATTTCCCGGGTGGCGATGCCGGGCTGTTGTACGACTCGATCCACAAACTCTACGAACTGCCCGAGGACACGCGCCTGTTCGTGTGCCACGACTATGCACCGGGCGGTCGCGCGCATCGCTGCCTGAGCAGTATTGGCGAGCAGCGCCGCGGCAACATTCATATACACGAGGGCATCAGCCGCAGTCAGTTCATCAGCATGCGTGGCGCGCGTGATCGCAGCCTGGGCATGCCCGCGTTGCTGTATCCATCCGTGCAGGTCAACGTGCGCGGCGGAGAATTTCCGCCCGCGGAAAGCAATGGTCAGGTGTATCTGAAAGTGCCGCTGCAGGCACAGCCGAGGCAATCAGCATGAGCAACACAAGTGGCCTTTATGCGCGTCTGGGCGGCGCGGCCACGCTCGATCAACTCGCCGCGCGTTTCTATGTGTGGATGCGCGAGTTGCCGGAAGCCGCGGCGGTGCACGCCATGCATCAGATGAGCCTGGATCAGGTTGAGGCACGCCTGCGGGCGTTTCTCAGTGCTTTTTTCGGCGGACCGGACGAATACCGCGCACGTTACGGTGAGCCGATGATGCGGCGCCGTCACCTCGCTTTCGCGATCGGCCCCGGCGAGCGCGACGCATGGCTGGCCTGCATGCGGCGCGCATTGGATGAAGTAGTCGCCGATACGACGCTGCGCGCGGAAGCGTACGCACAGATCGCCGCATTTGCCGAGCACATGCGCAACCGCGAAGTGGCTGGCGTCAGTGCGCACGAGTCAGGGAGCGCGTGCACTGGAAGAAGTCATGCGTTGCATATCGTGGCTGCCAAATCATGAGCCACGTACGCCACCGCCACGCGTTGCGCGCAGTATTTCAATTATAAACTCCGCCATTTTTGGAGAATCCCATGTTCGGTACTAACACCGGCAGCAAGCACCCGCTTGATATCGACTGCACGGCCGCGCGGCAGCGCCTGCAACAGGGCGCGAAGATGATCGATGTGCGCGAGGCACACGAGGTTGCGCACGGCAAGGTGCCGGGCAGCCTGCACATCCCGTTGGGCACCCTCGCGGGTGATATCGCCGCGACGTTGGCGCGTCATGGTATCGACCCCGCTGCCAACGATGTGCTGTGCATCTGCGCCAGTGGCGGGCGTTCGCGGCATGCCGCCATGGCCTTGCGCCATGCCGGGTGCGAAACCGCCGCCTCGGTGATGGGTGGCGTCACGGCCTGGGCCGCGACCGGTGGCACACTGGCGCGGGGCTGAGGCGTGCCGACCTTGTAGAAGGGACTTCTCGCCATGGTTCGCGCGCACCGCGCCATCGGCAAAGTCTCGCCATCGTGCCGCGATAAGCACCTGTACGCTCATCGCGACAGCAAGCGCAGCGCTGAGTATTTCCTACAATCTGCGCATGACGCGAAAGCCGATGCGCGCGCTGCGCAGATCAGCCGGCATGTCCATGCGCCATGCGCTCAGCGCCTGATCGGGTGTGCTCGCCCATGAGCTACCCCGCACCACGCGGTTCTGGCAGCCCGGATTGACCCAGGCGCTGCCGTTGTCTGGTGCGCGCACATAGTTGTCGTGCCAGCAATCCTCGGTCCATTCCGACACATTGCCGTCGATATCGAACAAGCCGAAGGGATTGGGCAGGAAACTCATCACCGGTGCCGGACCCCAGTAGCCATCGCCGTAACCTTTGAAGCTGTTGTCCCAGCGGCGCCCCTTGGGTGAGCGATCCAGCGAGCCGGCCAGATTCTCCACGCGCTGCTTCGGGCTGCCCTGACCCCACCAGTACGGGGTGGTGGTGCCGCCGCGTTCGGCATATTCGTATTCGGCTTCACTGGGCAGGCTGTATGTCTTGCCAGTAGCCTTGCTCAGCCAGTCGCAGTAAGCCTCGGCATCGCTCCAGCTGATGTTGATCACCGGCATGCCGCCGGCAGCGGGTTGGCCGTTGTAACCATCGCGCCAGGTGGCGCCTGGATCCATGCGCATGCGGCCGCTGAGCTCGTCGTAGACCATGGCGCCACCCTGGCGTTCGGCATCGGTTATATAGCCGGTGGCACGCACGAACGCGCGAAATTGGGCCACGCTGATCTCGCTGCGCGCCAGCGCAAAACCCTTGCTGAAAGTCACCGTGTGCGCAGGCGCCTGGTTACTGCGGAAGCCGGGTTGGCCGGGCCGCGAACCCATCATGAATGTCCCGGCCGGAATCACCACCATGGTCGGCGCGCTGCCGGCGCGGTCGATGAAGTTGTCCGCGAATACCTGACCCGGCCGGTAACCGTCATACAGCTTCGCATCGCGCACGCGCGCTGCGTAGCTCGCCAGTTGCGGCAGTGTCGGATCCAGTAGCCGGGCCCGTGCAGCCAGTTGTTCGGCCAGTCGCGGCGCCCGCGCCTGCAGCGCGGCATCCGCGCGCGCAACCAGTGCACGCGCATGCTGACGGCGCGCCTGCCGGAACTGCGCGCGCATGGCGATCAATTCCGGGCTGTCGGGGGCCACGCTTTGCGCCTGCGCCAGCAGGCGGCTCACGCGTGGGTAATCCTCACTGGCCAGTGCTGCCCGTGCCTGCAGCAACACGCCGTGTTGCAGATCCCGCACTCCGCGCGTGGCCACAACGTTGCCTGGGTCGAGCGTCAGCACACGCCGATACAGATCCAGTGCGCTGGAGCCCGCAGGATTCAGCGCATGCCCCGCACGCGCCTGCTCGGCGGCCTCGCGCAGCAGCGGCTGCACGTGTTCCAGCACAAACAGACGCGCCTGTAGCGGCGTCGTCGCGGTCAGCCCTCCAGGCAATTTGCGCAGCAGGTTCAGCAGTGCCTGCGCGGCTTTGGCATCACCCTCATCGATGGCCTGCCGCGCATTGCTGGCAAGACGCTGGCTCAGCGCGTCGAGCCCGGCGCGCGCATCGGCATTGCCCGGCGCCAGCGCCAGGGCGCGCTGATACAGTGCTGCCGCGCTATCCGGCGTGCCGACCCAGCGTTCAGCCAGCTCTGCCGCGTGTGCCTGCTTGAGCAGATCCACCACGGCGGGTGGACCGGCATACTGCGGCGTCGACACGATGCGCGCCGTGAGCGGTGCCAGCGCCAGCGGTGGACCGGCGTTGTAGATCGATGTGCCGGCGCTGGCGGGTGTGCTGCCCAGGCTCATGGCCGCGTTACCCAGCGATACTGAACTGCTGTCGCTCGAAACGCTCGCAGCCGGTACGGTCGGAGGCAACATCAGCCATCCCGGCAAAAACCGGTAAACGAGTGCGAACAGCAGCAGCGCCACCGCGGCGCCGATACCCGCCTTGCGTTGCCAGCCAGTTGCAGATTGTCCTGCCATGAGACTGCGGTCCGTTCGATAAAGGGTTGCGCACTTCGAAAACCCTGCAATGGGGTTTTCCGAGGTTCCCTGCTAGGGTGCGCGCCACCTTAGGCAAAGCGGCGCCGCGGAGCAATGCCTGCGTGCCGGAATCGGAGCACTGTGAGAGAAGCGCAATGGATCGACACGCCAGCCGGTCTCGATGACTGGTTGGCGCAACTGTCAACGGATGCGCCCAGCGTCGGGATCGACACCGAGTTCGTGCGCGAGTCGACTTTTTATCCGCGGCTGGCACTGCTGCAGATCGCCGTGGATGACGCCATCGCGCTGATCGATCCACTGGCATTCGATGCGCGGGCGCTGCGCGTCTGGCTCGAGGCCGCGCCACGCATCTGCGTGCTGCACAGCGCCAGCGAAGACATCGAAGTGCTGCGCGACCTGCTGCCGCGCGGTCTGCCGCAACTTTTCGACACGCAGATTGCCGCGGCTTTCGCCGGCCTGGGCGCTGGTGTCGGCTATCAGCGCCTGGTGTCCGATTTGCTCGCCGTCGAATTGCCGAAGGACGCCACGCGCTCCGACTGGATGCGTCGCCCGCTCAGCCAGCAGCAGCACACCTACGCCGTGCAGGACGTGCTGCATTTGCATGCGTTGCGCGAGATGCTCGAAAACAAATTGCACGCGCGTGGCTATGTGGGTTGGTTCATGGAAGACTGCGTGCGCTTGCTGCGCCGTGCTGATGCACCCGCCGATGCACAACCGCAACGCAGCTTCCGCGCTGCCGCGCACTGGCCCGACAGCAGCCTCGCGCGCTTGCGCGCCCTGCTGCTCTGGCGCGATGCCGCGGCGCGCCGCTGGGACGTGCCGCGTGCCTGGCTGCTGCGCGACGAACACTGCGCGGATCTCGCCCTCGACCCGCCGGCCAACCTCACCACGCTGGAAGCTCGCACCCGCGGCCAGCGCGCGCTGCGCCAACCCGTGCGTGCCGAATTGTGGGAGCACCTGCAACAGCCCATCGAAGCGGCATTTATCGAGGCAACGCAGCGCCCGGATGATTTCCTCAAAGGCAACGCCAAGCGCGCTTTCGACGCCATGCGCGAGTACATCGACCGTGAAGCCGTCCGCCTCGATCTGCCTGCCAGCCTGTTGTGCCCGCGCCGCGGGTTGGAACGCTACATCGCCGCGCACGATTGGCCAGCAGAGCTGGCCGGCTGGCGCCAAGGTTTGCTGCAAACGCAATTGGCGCCGCTGTTGCCTTGAATCCACACGGCGGGTGCCGCTGCAGGACACGGTTCACGCTTGTTCCCGTGATACGGGAGCCCGGCAGCGATACGCAGGTGCAACGGGGCTTGGCGACATCGGCCTGGCCAAGTAAACTGCGCCGCTCACGTGGGGCGGTAGCTCAGCTGGGAGAGCGTCGCGTTCGCAATGCGAAGGTCCGGGGTTCGATCCCCCGCCGCTCCACCATCCGCAAATCCCAACCATTGTCATTGCATGGTTGGGTTTTTTTTGACCCTTGCACCAAGCGGCCCTGTGCACCCTTGCGCATGCGGCAAAGAACCGCCCAGACGAACGAGCCCGCTTGCGCGGGCCCGGATTGTGTTGCCGTGCGTGGAAACACGCTCAGCGATCGGCTGCGTCGACCGGCTGATAGCGATGATGTTCTTGCGGCGAAAGCAGATATGGCAGCACGCCGTCATCCTGCGGCAAGGCACCGCTATCCATGCTGGCAGCCAGCGGGTCGGCCATGGACATGGTGTCGCGACGCGCTCCCGCCATGCGATAAGTGGTGGAACCATCGATGCGGGACTCCGCCCGCGCGCTGAGCCAGGCTGGCGCGGGCGCTGCGGCAAGTTGTGCATCCGTGGCGATCGTGCCGAGTTCGGATTGCGGCGGCATCAGCACGAGGGCCGCCACGGCGACCGCGGCGGCGATGGCACCACGCGCGGACCAGCGCAGCCACGGGGCTCCCGACGACGCGGGCAGCGGTTGTGCCGCGATGTGCGCAGCAACGCGCGTTGCAAAACCCGCGCTGGCCAGCAACGGCAGGCTGCGCTGCATGCTGGCCTGGGCGAGGTGGTAGCCGTCCCAACGTCGCATGGCGCTGCCATCGCGATCAAGGCGGCGCAACAGGAACCGCGCGGGCTCGCGGCCGAGTTCACCATCCATGAAGGCAGACAACTCCTCGTGGCTAGGATCATGGCTCATGACGGCACCTGACATCGAATTATGGCTGGGCATTGTTGAATCGGGTCGCGAAAGTGGTGATGCATGTGCAAATCCGGTTGCGAATCACCGCGGCGGGCCGGCAAACCGCTGCAATCGATCAACGATCGTCGAGCAGCGGTCGCAGGTTTTGCTCGATCGCCTCGCGCGCACGGAAAATGCGCGAACGCACGGTGCCGATCGGGCAGTTCATCACCTCGGCGATTTCCTCGTAACTCATACCCTCGACTTCACGCAGGGTGATGGCCATGCGCAAATCCTCAGGCAACGCTTGGACCGTGGAAAACACCGTTTGTTCAATTTCTTGCCGCAGCAACTCATGTTCCGGCGTGGCGCAATCACGCAGCGCTTCGGCGCTGTGCACATGTTGCGCATCCTCGATCGCGATATCGTCGGTGGGTGGACGCCGACCCTGCGACACCAGGTGGTTCTTGGCGGTGTTCACCGCGATTTTGTAAAGCCAGGTGTAGAACTGGCTTTCGCCGCGGAATGAGCCAATGGCGCGATACGCGCGGATAAACGCTTCCTGCGCGATGTCCTCGCATTCGGTCCAGTCGTTGATGTAGCGGGAAACCAGCGCCACGATCTTGTGCTGATACTTGCGCACCAGCAAATCGTAGGCACGGGTATCGCCTTGCTGGACACGCTCCACCAGCATGCGATCCGTTTCGTTTTCGCCCATCCGGGCCCGCTCCCCGCTGAAGATGTTGCGCGCTGATCCGGCCTGCGCTGTCTTAGTACCGTGCGACGGGATGTCGCGTACCGTAGGGTACAGGAAACCCCGTGCGCATCGAACCGGCCGCAAGTCATGTGGCGACCCTGCTGCACCATCGATGCGCCATCTTGCACGACGGCCAATCGACCGCTGGCGCTGCGTCCATGCCAGAATTCGCCAGTGACCGATCCGGAGATCCCTGGTGAGCCGACACCCCGGCGGTGAGATGCAGGAAGGCGAACTCCTAGCGGCAGTGGACCTCGGTTCCAACAGCTTCCACATGGTGGTCGCGCGCTACGAGCATGGTGTGCCGCGCCTGATCGACCGTCTGCGCGAGACCACACGCATGGCCGCCGGGCTGGATGCCAACGGCAGCCTGGATGCGGAACACCGGCAACGCGCCCTGGATTGCCTGGCCCGTTTCGGCCAGCGCCTGGCCGGGGTGGCCCCCCAGCATGTACGCGCGGTCGGCACCAACGCACTGCGCCAGTTGCTGCATCCGCAGGAATTTCTGCGCCCGGCCGAGCGCGCTCTGGGGCAGCCCATCGAGATCGTCTCCGGCCGCGAGGAGGCGCGTCTGATCTTTCTCGGTGTCGCACACGGCCTGCCGGCTTCGCGCCAGCGCCGGCTGGTGGTGGACATTGGCGGCGGCAGCAGCGAGTTCATCATCGGCCATCAGCTCGAACCATTGCTCGCGGAAAGCATCCAGGTGGGCTGTGTCGCCTCGAGCCTGCGCTTTTTCCCGGGCGGCAAGATCACGCGCAAACGCTGGCAGCACGCGCACGAGGAAATCGGCGTGTTGCTGCAGCAATTCGCGATGGACTATCGCGAAACCGGCTGGCAGGAATGTTTTGGATCGTCCGGCACGATCAAGGTCATCGAAGCCGTGGTCTCGGGGCTGGGCCTGAGCGAGCACGGCATCACCCTGCCCGCGCTGGTGGGACTGCGTGAAGTGATGCTGCAGGCCGGACACATCGATCGCCTGCGCCTGCCCGGGCTATCCGAGGAGCGCATGCCGATCTTCCCGGGCGGCGCGGTGATTCTTGAAACTGCCTTCGAGAACCTCGGCCTGGAACGCATGCTGGCGGTGGAAACCGCAATGCGCGACGGCATCGTATGGGACTTGATGGGCCGCGCCGCCGGCAGTGATCCGCGCCGAGCCAGCATTCAGGCACTGGCGCGCCGTTATGGCGTGGACGAAGCCCAGTCCGCGCGCGTGGACTCCACCGCGCAGGCGCTGCTGCAAGCCATCGATGGGCAGTGGGACTTGGGTGAGGACGCCGCCGAATGGCTGGACTGGGCCGCGCGCGTGCACGAAATCGGACTCGCCATCGCGCACAGCCAGCACCATCGCCACGCAGGCTACATTTTGCGCCACGCCGACCTGCCGGGTTTTTCGCGCGACGAGCAGCAATTGCTGGCCTGCATTGTCGAATCGCACCGGCGCAAGCCCGACAAGGCCGCCTTCAACGCATTACCGCCGCGGCTGCGCGTGTTCGCGCGGCGCATCACCAGCCTGCTGCGTCTGGCGGTACTGATGCGCCGCGCGCGGCGTTCCGAAGCGCTGCCACCACTGCGTCTGCAAGCGCAGGGCGAACGTCTGCATCTGGCGCTGCCCATGGCATGGCTGGAGGCGCATCCGCTGACGATCACCGATCTCGATCTGGAACGCGCGCTACTGGCTGAACTCGGTCTCAAGCTGGAACTCGAACGCATTTGATCCGGCTGGCGCGCCAGCGGCCTATCATCCGCACACACTCCCCGAACCAGAATCGCCATGTCACATCGACTGCCCCGTCCGCTGGATCTTGCCCTGCTCGCACTGTGCCTGCTCGCCCTGCCCTGTCTGTCCCTGGCGCAGCCTGTGGCGCGCCCTGCGGCACCGCTGGCGAAAGCCGTTTCGGCAACCGCTCCCGCCAACGCGAACTCGGTTATCGCGCCGCCACCGCGGGTGCTGGTCAAAACCAGCTCCGGCTCCTTTGTCATCGAGCTTTATCCGGACAAGGCGCCGAAAACGGTCGCCAATTTCCTCACCTACGTACACGACGGATTTTATGCCGGTACGGTGTTTCAGCGAGTCATCAAGGGCTTTCTGATCCAGGGCGGACTGTTTAACCGTCAATTGCAGCCCAAACCGACGCGCCCGCCGATCCCGATCGAGGCCGACAACGGGCTGTCCAATCTGCGTGGCACCGTGGCCGCGGCGCGCGCCGCCGATCCGAACTCGGAGACCTCGCAGTTCTTCATCAATCTGGTGGACAACCCGCGCCTGGATTTCATCAGCGACCAGAGCGGCGCCACCTGGGGTTATACCGTGTTCGGCAAGGTGATCGAGGGCATGAATGTGGTCGACGCGATCGGCAATCTGCCCACCGGACCGCAAGGGCCGTTCACCGCGGATGTGCCGCGGCCGCTGCCCGTCATTGAAAGCATGACCGAACTGCCCGCTGACGCGGCGCTGCCAACGGCCAGGCCCGCGCGAGTCAAACCGGGCGCGGTGCATCCGGCAGGTTGAGCATCTTGGCCTGCCTGTTCGTCTCGGACCTGCATCTGGACCCGGCGCGGCCGCAGATCACGCGCTTGTTCGAGCATTTTCTTGCCGGCGAGGCACGCACCGCCGAGGCCGTGTACATCCTCGGTGATCTGTTCGAGGCATGGATCGGCGATGACGACGACAGCGAGTTGCCCGCGCGCATCGCACACGCGTTGCGCGGCCTCGCCGATACGGATGTGCCGATTTTCTTCATCGCCGGCAATCGCGATTTCCTGCTTGGCCGGGACTACGCATCGCGCAGCGGCATGTGCCTGTTGCCTGACGCCAGCGTGCATGCCATCGCTGGCGTGCCGACGTTGCTGATGCATGGCGACGCGCTGTGCACGGATGACCATGCCTACCTTGCGTTCCGTGACCAGGTGCGGGCACCCGAGTGGCAGCGGCAATTTCTTGCGCAAACGATGGATGCGCGCCGCGCGTTCGCCGAGGAGGCCCGCGCCGGCAGTCGCGCGCATACGCATGACACGCCCGAGGCGCTGATGGATGTCAATGCCGAGGCAGTCGCCAGAGCCATGCGCACAGCCGGCGTGCGGCGCCTGATCCATGGACACACGCATCGCCCGGCCGTGCACCGTTTCATGCTCGACGCGCAGCCCGCCGAACGTATCGTGCTGGGCGACTGGTACGCTCAAGGCTCGCGCCTGAGCATATCCGTGGGGGGGCTGCGGCTGGACAGCCTCGACCCGGCGCTGGTCACCGACCACGCCTGAAATTCGGCCGCGCAATAAAATGCACGCGCGCTGGTTTTTCTCACTGTGCTGTTGACGTGCATACGCCTTGCAGGAATAATCCGCGGTTCCCGCCGGTTGTGCCATTGCCTTCCCGCGGGCTGCGCGCCCGTAGCTCAGCTGGATAGAGCACCAGGCTACGAACTTGGTGGTCGGGAGTTCGAATCTCTCCGGGCGCGCCACTTGATACACAAGCAAAGGCCAGCCCAGGTGCTGGCCTTTGCTTTTCCGGCAGACTCGAGTCACGCGCGGATGCTGCTGCCGACGCGCGTGGCATGGCAGAATCGTCGACGCACGTGGAACAGCACGCAGCGGCCCCGTAGCTCAGCTGGATAGAGCGTTCCCCTCCTAAGGGAAAGGTCGCCCGTTCGAATCGGGCCGGGGCCGCCAACATAAAAAGATCACGCCTGTCCGCGGGGCGCGTGGATAAATTGTCTGCTGGTTCGGCAGGAATTGACCCGGTTTCGTTCCCGCGAACCTCGCCGAGTGAAGTCAGCGCGTGTGTCTTCAGGGCCACGATCATCTTCCAGGGATGACCCCGACCCGAACCGTCCAGGCTCATGCCTCGTTGGAATCATGTCGCTTCCTGCGGACTCATTGGTCATTTGAAGAGGCTTTTACTATCGCTGCGGCGCCTGTACGTGGCAGAATTGATGGTTGATGCGGCCCTGAGCCGCGGTTAGCCCCGAGCAATGGCCAAAGACGACGTCATCGAAATGGAGGGCACGGTTTCCGAAACCCTGCCCAACACCATGTTTCGCGTGCAACTGGAAAACGGTCACATCGTGATCGCGCATATTTCCGGGCGCATGCGCAAGAACTACATCCGCATCATCACCGGCGACAAGGTCAAGGTCGAAATGACCCCCTACGACCTGACCAAGGCACGCATCACTTATCGCGTGCGCTAAGCAGCAAATTGCCGGTTACTCAACTGTCACCGGGGTCTGCGCGCTGGTCTCGACTTCGCTGTATAGCTTGCCATCGCGCACGCGCAGGGTCACACGCCCGCCCGTGGCCAGTTTGCCGAACAGCAGCTCATCAGCCAGCGGGCGCTTGACCTGTTCCTGGATCACGCGCGCCATCGGCCGTGCGCCCATTTGCGCATCGAAACCGTGCTCGGCCAGCCAATGCCGCGCGTCCGCCTCGACAGTGAGGCTGACGCGCTTCTCGTTGAGCTGGGCCTCGAGCTCGATCAGGAATTTGTCGACCACGCGCAGTACATGATCAAAGCCGAGCGCGCCGAACTGCACGATGGCATCCAGGCGGTTGCGGAATTCGGGCGTGAAGGTGCGGCGGATGACTTCCACGGCATCGCTGGTGTGGTTCTGCTCGACAAAACCGATGCTGCGGCGCGCCGCCAGCGCGGCGCCGGCATTGGTGGTCATCACCACGATCACGTTCTTGAAATTGGCTTCGCGGCCATTGGTATCGGTCAGCGCGCCGCGGTCCATTACCTGCAACAGGATGTTGAACACATCCGGGTGCGCCTTCTCGATTTCATCCAGCAGCAACACGCTGTGCGGATGCTTGACCACGGCTTCGGTGAGCAGACCGCCCTGGTCGAAACCCACGTAGCCAGGCGGCGCGCCGATCAGGCGGCTGACCGAGTGACCTTCCATGTACTCGGACATGTCGAAGCGGATCAGCTCGATGCCGAGCTGCATGGCGAGTTGCCGCGTGACCTCGGTCTTGCCCACGCCGGTCGGGCCGGCCAGCAGGAAACAACCGATGGGTTTTTGCGGGTCGCCCAGCCCCGAACGCGCCATCTTGATGGCACTGGTCAGCGTGTCGATGGCCTCATCCTGGCCGAACACGACCATCTTGAGGTTGCGATCGAGGTTGCGCAGTACGTCGCGATCGGATGCCGAAACCTGCTTCTGCGGAATGCGCGCCATGCGCGCGACGATGTACTCGATGTCCGGCACATCCACGCGCTGACTGCGCGTTTCGACCGGCAGCAGTCGTTGCCGCGCGCCGGCCTCGTCGATGACGTCGATCGCCTTGTCCGGCAGCAGGCGATCCGGCAGATGCCGCACCGACAGGTCAACCGCGGCACGCAGCGCCTCGGCGGTGTATTCGACGCTGTGGTGCGCCTCGAAACGGCTCTTCAGGCCAATGAGGATCTCCACGCTTTCCGCCAGCGAAGGCTCGGGTACATCGATTTTCTGGAAACGCCGTGCCAGCGCGCGGTCTTTCTCGAAGATGCCGCGATACTCCTGAAACGTGGTCGAGCCGATGCAGCGCAGCTCGCCCGAAGCCAGCACCGGCTTGATCAGGTTGGAGGCGTCCATGGTGCCGCCCGAGGCCGAGCCGGCGCCGATGATGGTATGGATTTCGTCGATGAACAGGATCGCCTTGGGATCCTTGCGCAATTGCGCGATGACGCCCTTCAGGCGCTTTTCGAAATCGCCGCGGTACTTGGTGCCGGCCACCAGCGCGCCCAGGTCCAGCGCCCATACCGTGGTGTCCTTGAGGATCTCGGGCACCTCGCCCTCGACGATGCGCCGCGCCAGACCCTCGGCCAGCGCGGTCTTGCCGACGCCAGCCTCGCCGACATACAGCGGATTGTTCTTGCGCCGCCGGCACAATACGTGGATGGTGCGCTCGATCTCGTCCGCGCGCCCGATCAGCGGATCGATCTTGCCTTGCCGCGCCAGTTCGTTGAGGTTGACCGCGTAATCGCCGAGCGGATTGGATTTGCCCTCGCTGCCATCTTCCTGCTCGCGCTCGCCAGGGCTGCTGTTGCCCGAGGCATCCGGCTCCATCTTGGCGATGCCATGCGCGATGTAGTTGACCACGTCCAGCCGGCTCACCTCCTGCTGGTTGAGGAAGTACACGGCGTGCGAGTCCTTCTCGCCGAAAATCGCCACCAGCACGTTGGCGCCGGTGACTTCCTTGCGACCCGAGGATTGCACGTGGTAAACGGCGCGCTGCAGCACGCGCTGGAATCCCAGCGTCGGCTGCGTGTCGCGCTCGTCATCAACGGGCAGCACCGGCACCGTCTGCGTGATGATCTCGCGCAGGTCGTGCTCGAGCTTGGGCAGATCGGCGCCACACGCGCGCAGCGCCCCGCTCGCGGCGGCGTTGCCGAGCAGCGCCAGCAGCAAATGCTCGACCGTCATGAACTCATGACGATGCTCGCGCGCATCCTTGTAGCACTGGCCTATGGTGAGTTCGAGATCCTTGCTGAACATCGGATTGACCTCTGTTGGATGTCGCCGATATGGAGCCAGCTTAGAGCTTTTCCATATCGCAAAGTAAAGGATGCTGGTGCGCGCGCGCGTACTCGTTGACCTGGTTGACCTTGGTTTCGGCCACTTCGCGCGTGAATACGCCGCACACGCCCTTGCCCCGCTGGTGCACATGCAGCATCACCTGCACCGCGCGCTCCTGTTGCATGCCGAAGAACACGCGCAACACCTCGACCACGAACTCCATCGGCGTGTAGTCATCGTTGAGCAGCACCACCTGGAACATGGACGGACGCTGCAGTTCCGGCTTGGCGGTTTCCAGCGCCACGCCGTATTCGTGTTCGGATTCCGGAGGCGGGTCTGCGGCCATCGCGCGAACGTTCGATTTCATAGGCAAATCATACTCTGCGATGCATGCGACAAAGCGGCGTGAATGGCACAATGAAGGCGTTTCCAGAGATTGCAAACATGGTCCAGCAACCCCTTGCGGAATCGGTGTGGCGACCGCGCGTGACCGTGGCTGCGGTAGTGGCGCGCGGCGACCGGTTCCTGATGGTCGAGGAAACCATTCGCGGCGCGCTGTGCCTGAATCAGCCGGCCGGTCATCTGGAATCAGGCGAGGAGATCGTCGATGCGCTGGTGCGCGAAACGCGGGAGGAAACCGGCTGGCAGGTAATGCCGCGGCACTTCATCGGGGTCATGCCGTGGCTGAATCCGCGCCACGGCGATGTCACGCTGCGCTTCGCCTTCGCCGCCGAGGCGCTGCGGCACGATGCGTCGCAGCCGCTGGATGCCGGCATCGTGCGCGCGTTATGGATGACGCGCGCCGAGATCGCGGCGCAGTCGCCGCGCCTGCGCACCTCACTGGTGCTCTCCAGCATCGATGCCTGGCTGGGCGGCCAGCGCCTGCCGCTGGCAACGATCGGGCGCCTGGGCGCCACGGGCCGGGGCTGAGATGCGCGTAGCTCTGGGTTTGTCCGGCGGGGTGGATTCCTCGGTCGCCGCGCTATTGCTGCAACAGGCCGGGCATGTGGTCGAGTGCATTTTCATGCGCAACTGGCGCGCGGACGCCGACGACCCGCACTGTCACGCCGAGACCGACCGCAAGGACGCCGTCACCGTGGCTGGCCATCTCGGCTTGCGCTTTCGTCTGCGTGATTTTTCGGCCGATTACCAGAGCGAAGTATTCCGGCATTTTCTGGACGAGTACGCGCGCGGGCGCACGCCCAATCCGGATGTGCTGTGCAACCGCGAAATTAAGTTCAAGGTGTTTCTGCAGGCCGCGCAGGCGCTGGGCGCCGAGCGCATCGCCACCGGGCACTACGCGCGCGTGCGCGAAACCGAGCGGGGCTTCGAGCTGCTGCGCGGCGTGGACCGGGCCAAGGACCAGAGCTACTTCTTGCATCAGTTGGGCCAGTACGAGCTATCGCGCACGCTGTTTCCGCTGGGCGCGATGCACAAGCCCGCGGTGCGCGCACTGGCGCGCGAGCATGCCCTGCCGACACAGGCCAAGAAGGATTCGACCGGCATCTGCTTCATCGGCGAGCGCGATTTCCGCAGGTTTCTGGCGCGCTACCTGCCGGCACAGCCGGGCGACATCCTGGATACCGCCGGGCAGCGCATCGGCACGCACCCGGGCAGCCTGTATTTCACCCTGGGTCAGCGCGGCGGGATGGGGCTGGGTGGCGTGCGCGGCGCGGGCGAAGGCGCCTGGTACGTGGTGGGCAAGGACGTCGCCAGCAATACGCTGATCGTCGCTCAGGATGACACCTCGCGCTGGCTGGACGCGCGCACGCTGCGCGCTTCGGCGCCAACCTGGATCGCGGGCCGCGCGCCGGGCGACACGTTCACCTGCCAGGCGCAAATCCGCTACCGCCAGGCCGCGCAAGATTGCCGCGTGCAAATCGATGCAGCGGGCTGTCGCGTGGACTTCGCGCAACCGCAGCGTGCGCCTGCGCCTGGGCAGTCCGTCGTGTTCTACCAGGACGAGGTCTGCCTCGGTGGCGCTACCATTGAGGCCAGCGACGCCGTGTTTGGCGGTTTGCTCGCACCGCCCGAATCCCACCCGATGAGCATGCCGCGATGAGTTCTCCGCAATGACCGCCGATCGCCCGGAAGAACGCACCCTTGCCCTGGCTGGCCTGTTTCAGGCGCTGGCGCTGGTACGCGCGCTGGCTACCAAGGGCCAGGCCGACAACACTGCCTACGCGGCCAGCCTGGCCAGCGTGCTGCGCATCGATGCGCCCGACACGCTGGCAGTATTCGGCAGCATCAGTGACGTGCGCCTGGGGCTGCAGACGTTGGTCAACCAGATCGAAGGCGACCAGGCTGACGCCATGATCACGCGCATGGCGCTGACCGTGCTGCGCATCGAACGCCGCCTGATGGCAGATGGCCCGCGTATCGAGCACCTGCAGCAAGGCTTGCGCGACGCGCAACGCCAGGCCGAGCATTTCGGCAGCCCCGATCATGCCAGCGTCATTGCACGGCTGGCCGGCCTGTACGCCGAAACCGTCAGCAGCCTGCGCCCGCGCGTGCTGGTCACCGGCAATGCACAGATGCTCAATCAACCGGCGCTGGTCGAACGCATCCGCGCCGCGTTGCTGGCTGCGGTGCGCGCAGCGGTACTGTGGCGCCAGATCGGTGGCACGCAATGGCGCCTGCTCCTGCAGCGCAAGCAGATCCTGATGCTGGCGCGCGGGCTGCAGACGCGCGCGACGCTGGGCCAGGGCTGAGCACCGCGTGTGCTGACCGCGGGATATTTTCGACTTGGACTGATCAGGCCTTGGCGCTGATCAGCTGCAGGCATGGGCGCTGCTGCGCCAGCCTGGCCAGCAGTGCCGCGAAGCGGAGCACGTCGGCCTGCCAGGGCGAAGACTCGCGCCAGTACAGCGCGATCTCGCGACCTGGCGCCTGACCCTTGATCCGCGCCAGCACGATGCCCGGCATCGAGGCGAGGCGTTCGTGCGCCAGCGCCGGCACCAGCGCATAACCGCCGCGCAAGGTGGTGAGCGCCGCCAGGCTTTCCAGGCTCACGTCCTGCACGTGGCCCTGCCCATCGTCGGCGTGGCTCTCGGCCATCAGTGTGGCGGTGCTGGGGTCGAGCTGCGTCAGCGCGATCTGGCGGCGTCCGGCCAGCGGGTGGTCGGCGCGCAACATCAGCTCCCACGGCTCGAAAAACAGCGGTCGCATGGCGATCCCGCTGAGTGCCTGGGCAACCGGCGCCAGCACCGCGTCCAGTTCCGCTTCTTGCAGACGTCGCAGCAAGCCCTTGGGCTTGCCCTCGGACAGGCCCAGCCGCACGCCAGGGAAATGCTGCGGGAACGGCGCGATCAGATGCGGCAGCAGATATGGCCCCAACGAGGCGGGCACGCCCAGGCGCAGCTCGCCACCAAAGGCCACGGCGCCGGCCCGCGCCAGTTGCTGCAGGTGCTCGGCGGCATCCAGCAGGGTATCGATGTGCGCCAGCAAGCGCTGGCCGCCCGCAGTGGGTACCACGCGCCGTCCGCCGCGCTCGAACAAGGGCGCACCAAGGGCCTGCTCGACTTTCTGCACCTGATGCGACAGGCCGGACGGGCTGATGTGCATGGCGCGCGCCGCGCTGTTGAAGCTTCCGGCGCGCTGCACTGCCTGTACCAGCGCCAGATCGCGCAGCGACACTGCGGCCAGCATGGTCGAAATCATCGAATGCTGCATGTCATGAAATGCGATTGTATGGAGTGCGCATCCGGCCCATGCTAGCGCGGATGAACCGCTGCCGTTGATGTTGGCGCACCCGGACGAACGCATCCGCGAGCGACTTGTCTCAACTGACCGGGCGCCCGCGCAGGGACATGATCCCGGCCTGCAGCCAGCATGAATCGGGCAGCCATATCGGCCACCAATCCAGCCAGGAGTTCGACCCATGAAAGACTCATTTGCCGTGCGCGACACCCTCGAGGTGCAGGGCCAGCGTTATACCTTCGCCAGCCTCGCCAGACTGGGCCAGCATTTCGATCTCAAGCGCCTGCCCTACTCGATGAAGATCCTGCTGGAGAACCTGCTGCGCCACGAGGACGGCGTGAATGTCAGCGCGCGCGAAATCGAGGCCGTCGCCCGCTGGAACGCGAAACAGGAACCCGAGACCGAGATCGCCTTCATGCCCGCGCGCGTGGTGCTGCAGGATTTCACCGGCGTGCCGTGCGTGGTCGACCTGGCCGCGATGCGTGACGCCATGCGCGCACTGGGCGGCGATCCGAAGCGCATCAATCCGCTGATTCCTTCCGAACTGGTGATCGACCACTCGGTGCAGGTGGACGAGTTCGGCACCGCCAGGGCGCTGGAGGACAACGTCGCCATCGAGTTCCAGCGCAACGGCGAGCGTTACAGTTTCCTGCGCTGGGGGCAGAAGGCGCTGGACAATTTCAAGGTGGTACCGCCGCGCACCGGCATCGTGCATCAGGTCAATCTGGAGCACCTGGCGCGCGTGGTGATGAGCGCCGACAAGGACGGTGCGCGCTGGGCCTATCCCGACACCGTATTCGGCACCGACTCGCATACCACCATGGTCAATGGTCTGGGCGTGCTGGGTTGGGGCGTGGGCGGCATCGAGGCCGAGGCGGCCATGCTGGGCCAGCCTTCGTCCATGCTGATTCCGCACGTGGTGGGCTTCAAGCTCACCGGCAAGCTGCCCGAGGGCGCCACCGCCACTGACCTGGTGCTGGCCGTGACGCAGATGCTGCGCAAGCTGGGCGTGGTCGGCAAGTTCGTCGAGTTCTATGGCGATGGCCTGGCGCATCTGGCACTGGCTGATCGCGCCACCATCGCCAACATGGCGCCGGAATACGGCGCCACCTGCGGCATCTTTCCGATCGATGCCGAGGTGCTGAACTATCTGCGCCTGACCGGTCGCGAGGCCGCGCAGATCGCACTGGTCGAGGCTTATGCCAAGGCCCAGGGCCTGTGGCACGACGCGCACACGCCACACGCCGAATTCAGCGCCACGTTGGAGCTGGATCTGGCCCGTGTGCGTCCCGCGCTCGCGGGTCCGAAGCGCCCGCAGGACCGCGTATTGCTGGAGGACGTCAAGGCCAGCGCCGCCGCCGCCATCAAGCCACTGGCGGCCCTGCGCAAGCCGCACAATGGCGATGCCGCACGATTTGTCGATGAAGGCGGTGACAGTGCGGTCGGCAATGCCGCCAATGCCTTGTCCGAGGGCAGCGTGCGTGTCGAGATGAATGGGCAAACCTTCGACCTCGGTGATGGCGCCGTGGTGATCGCCGCGATCACGTCCTGCACCAATACGTCCAATCCGGCGGTGATGCTGGCTGCGGGGCTGGTCGCCAGGAAGGCCGTCGCACGCGGCCTCAAGGCCAAGCCCTGGGTGAAGACCTCGCTGGCACCGGGCTCGCTGGTGGTGACGGATTACCTCAAGAAAGCGGCGCTGCTGGGCGAACTGGAAAAGCTCGGTTTTTATCTGGTCGGCTACGGCTGCACCACCTGCATCGGCAACTCCGGTCCGCTGCCGGCGGCGGTCAGCAAAGCCATCGCCGCGGGCGATCTCGCGGTAGGCGCGGTGCTCTCGGGCAATCGCAACTTCGAGGGCCGCGTGCACCCGGAGGTCAAGCTCAACTATCTCGCCTCGCCGCCGCTGGTCGTGGCCTATGCCCTGGCGGGCTCGCTCGACATCGACCTTGCCCATGACCCACTGGGCACGGGCAGTGATGGCAAGCCGGTGTATCTGAAAGACATCTGGCCGAGCAACCAGGAAATCTCCGATCTGGTCGCCAGCACCATCGACCCGCAGATGTTCACCCACAGCTACGCCAATGTGTTCGCTGGCGACAGCCGCTGGAACAGCATCGACGCGCCCGTGGGCGAGCTTTACCGCTGGGGTGATTCCACCTACATCAAGAACCCGCCTTATTTCGCCGGCATGCGCATGCAGCCCGCCGCGATGGCCACCATCCAGGGCGCGCGCTGCCTGGGCCTGTTCGGCGATTCCATCACCACCGACCACATTTCACCGGCCGGCAACATCAAGCAGGATTCCCCGGCCGGCCGCTACCTCATCGAACACGGCGTGCAGCCCAGGGACTTCAATTCCTACGGGTCGCGCCGCGGCAACGACGATGTCATGGTGCGCGGCACCTTCGCCAACATCCGCATCAGGAACCTGATGCTGGATGGCGTGGAGGGTGGCTATACCCTGCACGTGCCCAGTGGCAAGCAGATGGCGATCTACGACGCGGCCATGCAATACCAGGCAGAGAAGACGCCGTTGATCGTGCTTGCCGGCAAGGAATACGGCACTGGCTCCTCGCGCGACTGGGCTGCCAAGGGCACGCTGCTGCTGGGCGTGAAGGCAGTGATCGCGGAAAGCTTCGAGCGCATCCATCGCTCGAATCTGGTCGGCATGGGCGTGCTGCCGCTGCAGTTCCTGCCCGGCGAAAGCGCGCAGGCGCATGGTCTGACGGGTCGCGAGAGCTTCGCCATCGTCGGATTCGACGCGCCCGAAGCGCGCGAGGCCACGGTCATCGCGCAGGGCGAGGGCGGCGAAAAGCGCTTCCAGGTGCGGCTCATGCTGCTTACCCCCAAGGAACGCGAGTTCTATCGCCATGGGGGCATCCTGCCCTACGTGCTGCGCCAATTGGCCGCACGCAAGGCGGCCTGAGTTCGCGCTGACAGGGCCCTGGTTGCATGGCTGCGGCACAGGGATGTGCCCGGCAACGAGCACGGCTGCATGCCTTGCGGCGCGCAACGGGTCCGCGCCACCGCCTGCGGCGTCATCCAACTGATGGCTACCGTGTCGGGACGACGCCGGACTGCCCGCGCCGGCACATGCATCAACCCGAGCGTGACTGCGCGCAGGCCGCGCTGATCTGACGCCGCGCGCTGGCATAGTCGCACAGCGCGGTTTCGATCCAGGCGCGGGTTTCCGGTCCGAACAGGCGCTCGTATTTGCGCTCGGGTGTACTGATCCGCCCCGTGGTCTCGCGCTTGCGCCATGGTTCGTGATCGACGCTGCTGACGCGACTGCCGGGCCGCGCCAGCAAGGTGCGATCGGCCGCAAGATCGAGAAACCCGCGCAGCGCATGCCAGGTGCCGTCGAAGTCGCGGGTCAGGTCTTCCAGGCACAGCAGGAAATGCCGCGGGTCATCCTGATGGGCCAGCGACAAGCCCAATGCGTGGTTCCAGCGCCGCGCCCAGGTGACCACGCCACCGGAGAAATCCGGCCACGGCTGGTGCAGATCGGCATCGGCGATCGAGGCCAGCACGTCGCGGCCAGCGCGAATCACATGCACGAAGCGCGCATCCGGCACTGCAGCCGCAATCTCGTCGAGATACAGCAGGTGCTGCGGGGTTTTTTCGATCCACGCGCTGCACTCGGCGCGCGTCGCAGCGCGATCAAGCATGTGCACGAAACGCCGGACGCATGCGCCATCGCGCCATGGGGCCGGCGGACGCCGGCTCAGGCCTGCGCCGTGCTCGAGTTCGCGCAGGCGCCGGCGACCACGCGATTGCGCCAGATGCAGTCGGCGGTGATACCAGCGCCGTCCGTCGCGCGCGTAGGGATCGCCCCAGCGCGCCTGGGTGCCGCCGTACAGGGCTTCGAAGAACCCCGTTTCGGGCAAGGTATATACATCGGGGTGGCGTGCGATCAGCGCTTGCACCACGGTGGTACCCGAACGCGGACAGCCCACAACAAAAATTCGTTTCACTGCCAACTCCAGAAGCCCCCTCCTGGATAACGCGGTCCTCTCATCACGGTTGACCGCGCGGGCATCACACCCGCGCGGTCAATAGCCGTATTACTGCTTGTCGCCGGCAGCGTCAACCGCGAGCGTGCTGCTGTAGAACCGATTGAGGTCCGCGTGATAGGCGGCCAGCGCCTGCGGGTTGAGGTAAATCATGTGGCCCGAATCGTAAAAGGTGAACTCGACGTGGCTGCGCAACTGCGGCTCCAGCATCATGTGGTCGAGGTCATACTCGGTGGCGAAGAATGGCGTGGCCAGGTCGAAGTAGCCATTGGCCGACATCACGCGTAGGTACGGGTTCTTGCGCAGCGCCGCGCCGAGATCACCCGCCACATAGGGCAGCGGCAGCTTCCAGCCCGAGCCCGGCACGGCATGGTGCCAGTCCCATTCGCCGATGACCTTGTCGTTCATCACCTTGTACGGGCGTTCGGAGTGGTACTTCAGCACGTTGCCCAAATACCAGTTGAAGGCCGTGGTAAAGCCCGGCGAGACGAACTGGTCGGACGGGTCGAAATCCGGCGTGGAGCCGATCGCGTTGATATCCAGTCCGGCGTAGCGTCCATCGTAGCGGCCGATGCTCTCGCGCTCGGGCAGCATCAGCTCCTTGCGGAAATTGCTGGCCTCGATGCGCAGGTTGGCGCGCTTGATGTACTCCAGCGGCAACCCGGTGTACTCGTGCAGCTTGGCGGCCACCGCGTCGCGCTCGGCGACAGGAAGGTTTTCACCCTGCGCCAGCGCGTGCGCATACTCGCCCAGCGCGAACTGCTGCACCCTGGCCAGCAGCGCCGGCAAATCGGTGCCCGGATTGCCCGGCAGCTTGTGGTGGTACCAGGCCAGCGCGGTGTAGGTTGGCAGGTACAACTCGTATTTCGTGTCCGACCCCGGCATCAGCAAGCCGTAGTTGAGGATGGACGACTGCAGCACCACGCCGTTCATGCTGATGCCCTGATCCTGCAGATACTCCACCAGCGCTGCCGAGCGCGTGGTGCCGTAGCTTTCGCCAAGCAGGAACTTGGGCGAATTCCAGCGATTGAACTGGGTCAGATAGCGCTGGATGAACTGGCTGAAGGATTTCACATCCTGATCCACGCCCCAGAACATCTTGTCGGTGCCCTTGCCGACCACGTGGCTGTAACCGGTGCCGACCGCGTCGATGAACACCAGGTCGCTGTCATTGAGCAGGCTGTCGTGGTTGGGCACGATGTCATACGGTGCGGGCGGCGTGGCACCTGCATTGTTGAGCGCGACTTTCATCGGACCCAGACCGCCCATGTGCAGCCAGATCGAAGAAGACCCGGGTCCGCCGTTGTACAGAAACGTGATCGGGCGCCTGGCCTCATTGCGCACGCCGTCCTTGGTGTAGGCCACGTAGAACATGGTCGCCACCGGTTCATTCTTGTCATCGCGCAGGATGATGGTTCCTGCGGTGGCGGTGTAGCGCACGTCCTCATTGCCGATGCGCACGCTGCCGTGGGTCACGACCTCGCGCTGCTGCGGCACCGTTGCGGCAGCTGCGGTCTTGGCGGGCTCGGAATGGGCGGCGTCGGCGGCATACGTGCCCGTGGGCAACAGCGCTGCGGCCAGCAGCAGGGGCAGTATCTTGCGTTGCAGTTTCAAGGCGTTCTCCCGGGATTGGTAACAGGCGCTGAATGGCGCGAGCGAAGCATTAGAGCAGTCTTCCAGGCTACGGTTCCGTATCCCTGCCATTAGTCATGGGTGGCCGGCGCCCAGCCAAAGCCAGGAGTGACGCCCCGATGATGGCAACACGGCATTGCAGCGCATCTTGCTGGGCCGCGGGGGCTATGTTGCAATCCGGACCCTACGTGCGCGCAGGGTGCACGCTCCATCTGACGGTCGATGAGGTCAACACATGGGCGTTGAGCGTCCCTGGCTTGCGCACTACCCGAAAAATGTCCCTGCCGAAATCGACCTGAATCGCTACGCCTCGGTCGTTTCAGTCATTGACGAGGCCTGCCTGCGCTTCGCCCAGCGCCCGGCCTATGGCAATTACGGCCATGTCCTGAGCTATGCGGAGATCGACCGCCTCAGTGCGCAGTTCGCAGCGTATCTGGGCGGCACCCTGGGTCTGGCCAAGGGCGATCGCATCGCGATCATGCTGCCCAACATCCTGCAGTATCCGATCGCACTGTTCGGCGCGCTGCGCGCCGGGCTGGTCGTGGTCAACACCAATCCGCTGTACACCGCGCGCGAACTGGAGCACCAGCTCAAGGATTCCGGCGCCAAGGCCATCGTGGTGCTGGAGAACTTCGCCAACGTGCTGCAAGGCGTGATCGCGCATACCGACGTACGTCACGTGGTGGTGACCAGCCTGGGCGAGATGCTGGGCACACTCAAGGGCACGCTGATCAACTTCGCAGTGCGTCATGTCAGGAAAATGGTGCCGCCCTGGCAATTGCCCGGAGCCGTCAGCCTGCATCAGGCGCTGGCGCTGGGCGCGGGTCAGGCACGCCCGCAGGTGGTGCTGGGCCACGACGATCTGGCGTTCCTGCAATACACCGGCGGGACCACCGGCGTGGCCAAGGGCGCGATGCTCAGCCACGGCAACATGGTCGCCAACATGCTGCAGGCCTCGACCTGGATCCAGTCGGTGCTGCACGAGGGCGAGGAAGTCATCGTCACCGCGCTGCCGCTGTATCACATCTTTTCGCTCACGGCCAATTGCTTCACCTTTCTCAAGACCGGCGGCTATTCGTATCTGATCACCAATCCGCGCGACATGCCGGGTTTCGTCAAGGAACTGCGCCAATTGCGCTTCACCGCCATTACCGGCGTCAACACCTTGTTCAACGGCCTGCTCAACACGCCCGGCTTCAACGATCTGGATTTTTCGCACCTGCGCATGACCCTCGGTGGCGGCATGGCGGTGCAGCGTGCCGTGGCCGAACGCTGGAAGCAGGTGACCGGCTGCACGCTGGTGGAAGCTTACGGCCTCACCGAGACCAGCCCGGCGGTGTGCATCAACCCGCTGGACCTGGCCGCCTACAACGGCTCGATCGGCCTTCCGGTGCCTTCCACCGAGGTCTGCGTGCAGGACGACAGCGGCAAGTTGCTGCCCACGGGCGAGATCGGCGAGTTGTGCGTCAAGGGTCCGCAGGTGATGCAGGGCTACTGGAACCGTGCCGACGAAACCGCCAAGGTCATGGACAGCGGCGGCTGGCTGCACACCGGCGACATCGCGCGCATGGACAGCAACGGGTTTTTCTACATCGTCGATCGCAAGAAGGACATGATCTTGGTGTCAGGCTTCAATGTGTACCCCAATGAAGTCGAGGACGTCATGGCCGCCTGCCCCGGCGTGCTCGAAGTGGCCGCCATCGGCGTACCCGACGATAAATCCGGTGAAGCCGTGAAGCTGTTCGTGGTGCGCAAGAATCCCGCGCTGACCGAGGCCGAGGTACGCGATTACGCGAAAGCCAACCTCACCGGCTACAAGCGCCCGCACATCGTCGAGTTCCGCGACAGCCTGCCCAAGACCAACGTCGGCAAGATCCTGCGTCGCGAACTGCGCGCCAGTCCCGGGAATTGAGGCTGCGACGCCGCGACCCCGGCAAACTCAGTCGTTGAAAAGCTCAGGTGTTGAAAGCCTCCACGCGGTCCGCATAGCCGCCGAGCAGGTTCCACAGCGGGATCTGCCGATCCTCGGGTATGCGCGTGAACTCGAAGCACAGCTTGTGCTCGGTCTCGCGCACGCAAGTAGCCTCCAGATTGATGTGCGCATCGCCTTCCAGCAGCAGGTCCAGCGTCCACAACTGTCCACGGCCACCTTGCCACTGCTGCGGGCGTTGCACGCACAGTCCCGTTGCGGAAATGTCGACCATTTCGCTCTGCGCACTCTCGGCGCCGCGGCTGAGCAGGACCGCGCTGACCACATGCAGGCGGGCGTGACGATAAAGGTTCTGTGCACTCATGCTGGTGTCCGGTTCCGGCACCTTGCGCCGGGTACGTAAACGCCCAAGCAGGATTCAGGCCAACCCCGCAGACCGCAAAAATGCTGGCCGAACAGTGCGCAGGGCGTCCGTCGGCGTCACCCGACTGACGCAATAGGTCGTTTGCACGCATCAGGCATCCCGGCGTGACACGGATGGCGCGGCGCCGCTAGTGCCACGCGCGTTGACCCCCTGCGGGGTGCGTGCTACAAGCCCTGCCACCTATTCTGTCGACGCCCGCCATGGCTGATCTCGAACAACAATTTCTCGCCGCCAGCGAGGCCATCAAAAAGCTGGGTGAGCGTCCCGACAACGACACGCTGCTGAAGCTCTATGCGCTGTACAAGCAGGGCTCCGTGGGCGATGTCGATGGCCCCAAGCCGGGCTTCTTTGATTTCGTCGGCACCGCCAAGTACGAGGCATGGGCCAAGCTCAAGGGCACCGCGCGCGATGAGGCGCAGCGCAAGTACATCGAACTGGTGCATAGCCTGGGCGCCTGAGCAGACGTTGCGCGCCCGCCAGCGTCCACCGAATTCCGCCATGCACATGCAACTCGATTGTCCGCACTGCGCGCAGCGTGCCATGCCGGCCGTGGTCAAGGCACTCACCTCACCGTGGCAGGTGCGTGAGTGCCGGCGCTGTGGTTGTCGCATCGGCGTGCCGTGGTGGGGCCATGGGTTGGCCATGCTGCCGATACTGGGCATTCTGATACTGCTGCCACTGGTGCCGATCCGCGACGGTTTGTAGCTGCTGATCGGCATGACGATCGCATTCGTCGCTTACTTCATGCTGCGCCTGGTCGCGGTGCCGCTCGTGTCGCGCGAACCGGATGGTCAACGTCGGGTGTGAACGTGACGCTCAGCGCCCGCGCAAGCCGATTTCCTCGCCCTCGTGGCGGCGGTCCCAATTGCGCAGATCATCGCGGATGTGCTGGATGCCCTGACGACCCAGGCCGTTGCGCTCGGAATCGAGCAGCACGCCATCGAGCAATTCGGCCATGCGCTGCGCGGCGGGCAACATGGCATCCCAGGCATCCAGCGCATTGAGCGGACCGGGCAGCGTCATGAAAAAACCGAGGCCGGGCGTCAGCAGCGCATCGATGCGCGCCAGATCGAAACTGCCGGGCTTGACCATGTTGGCCACGCTGAACACCGGACCCAGCGCCGCGCTGCGCTCGTCGAGACGGTGAAAGATGTTCATGTCGCCGAATTCAAGACCCACTTTTTCGGCCGCCACCACCAGATCGACACCGCGAAATACCCGCCCTTCGCGCGCGGTGACGAACAGACTGATGATGCGCTCGATGTTCGCCTCCTGGCGTTTCCCGGCGCTCTTGGCGGGCGTGGCGGACGCAGGCGTGATCGGTGCCGCCGCGGCCGCATGCGCCAGCGATGCCTGCGGGGTCATGGGACTGACGCCAGGCTTGCCTGTCTCGGCGGGGACCTTCACGGGCGCCGCGGCAGGGTCCGCATCCGGCGCCGCGTCGCCGAAGCGCGGTTCGATGCGCGCGCTCTCGGCGCGTTCGGTCTCGTTGCGCGTGGCGGCCGGTGGGCGCTTGCGGCCGATGATATAAATCGCCAGCAGCGCAACGAAGCTCAAAATCAGCAACGGCAGTCCGATCGCGGGGTCCCAATGCATCGTGTTCTCCGGGGTTCCGCGCCGATCAGCGCGGAGGGGGTCAGGCAACGCCGGCGAGTTTAGCGGCTTCTTCGAGATCCACTTGCACCAGCCGCGACACGCCAGGTTCGCGCATGGCCACGCCGCACAGATGTTGCGCGGATTCCATGCTGGTCTTGTTGTGCGTCACGTACATGAATTGCACGCGCTCGCTCATCTCCTTGACCAGTTCGGTGAAGCGGCCGACGTTGGCCTCGTCCAGTGGCGCATCGACCTCGTCGAGGATGCAGAACGGCGCCGGATTGAGGCGAAAAATCGCGAACACGAGCGCCACTGCGATCAGCGCCTTTTCGCCACCGGAGAGCTGCGAGATATTGCTGATGCGCTTGCCAGGTGGCCGCGCCATGATCGCCACGCCGGCATCGAGCAGATCATCGCTGGTGAGCTCGAGATAGGCCGTGCCGCCACCGAACAGGCGCGGGAAAAGCTCCTGCAAACCGGCGTTGACCTTGTCGAAGGTGTCGCGAAACATCTGCCTGGTCTCGCGGTCGATCTTGCGGATCGCGGTTTCCAGCGTCTCCAGCGCCTCGGTCAGATCAGCCAACTGCGCATCCAGATAAGTCTTGCGCTCGGCCTGTTCGGCGTGTTCCTGGATCGCGGCAAGGTTGACCGGTTCGAGGCGGCGTATTTTCTGCTCCAGGTCCAGCAGCGCGGTGCGGAAACTGTCGATCTCGATGTCCTCGGCAAGGCTGGCCAGCACTTCATCCAGCGCGAGGCCGCTGGCGCCGATGGCTTCGGCGATCTGCGCGGCGCGCAGGCGCTGCGCCTGTTCCGCGAGGCGCTGCTCGGTGCCCTGCTCGCGCTGCCGCAGCAGACGTTGTTCGGCGTGCTGGCGCTCGCCTTCCAGCGTGCGCTGGCCGGTCTCGGCCGCTTCCAGCGCGCCGCGCGCTTCGACCAGTGCGCGATCGGCCAGCAGGCGTTGTTCGAGATACACCGCGCGTTCGGCATCGAGTTCGACCAGCGGCGCGGCGCCAGTGGCGAGTAATTCGGCCAGTGCCTCGCTGCGTGCACGCACTTGCGCATGCTGCGCTTGCGTGCGCGCGATCGCCTGCTCCAGCGCGATCAGCGCGCTGCGCCGCGCCTCCAGGCCCAGCGCCAGCTGCCGCAGCCGCTCGCTGGCCTCGCGCAGATTCAGGCGTGCCTCTTCGCGCGCTTCCAGCAGGTTGCGCCGCGCGGCGTCCAGTCCATGGCGCCGGGTTTCATCAGCGCCCATGCGCGTCAGCGCAGCCTCCAGCCTGGCGCGTGCGCTGCGTGTTTCGGATTCCAGCGCAGTCAGGCGTTGCGCCACGCCCCCAAGCTCCTCATCCAGCCGGGTCAGGCGATTGCGCGCCAGTTCCAGCTTGCCTGCCTGGCTTTGACGTTGACCGGCCAATTCCGACAGCTGCCGGTGCGCCTGGTACAGCTCGCGCTGTGTGTCCTCGCGCAGGCGTTCGTGCTCGGCGCGCGCGGTGGTCGCTGCCTCCACGGCAACGCTGGCTGCCTGTACGGCGGCCTCGGCCGTGGCCAGCATGGCCTGCACGGACGCAATTTCGCGCGCACGCGCCAGCACGCCGACCTGCTTGTCACCACCGCGCAGCACGCGCAGGAAATCGCGACCCAGCCATTCGCCGCCGGCGGTGATGACGCTTTGTCCTGGCGCAAGATTCACCGCCAGCGCGCGCGCGCTGGCCAGATCCGCGGCGGTATGCACGCGTGCCAGCAGGGCCAGTGCCGCCGCTGGTCCCTGGGCATGCATGGCCAATGTGCCTGCAACCCCGGGGGCGCTCGCCTGATCGAGCCCGAGCAGGGTCAGATCAAAATCGTCGTCTGCGCGCAGGGCGCCAGCAGCTTCCAGCGGCTGGACGGTGAGCACGGCGTCGAGCCAACCGGCGAGCACGGTTTCCACCGCGCGCTCCCAGCCCGCATCCACCTTGAGCTGCGCGCCCAGACGCGTGGCCTGCTGCAAGCCGAGGCGCTGCAGCCAGCCGCGCAGTCGCGCATCGTCCTCACCCAGTGCGGCGTGCTGCAGGGCTTCAAGCGATGCCAGCCGCCCGCGCAGCGTCTGCACGTTCTGCCGCGCGTGGTCCTGTGCCGCCTGCTGCTCGCGTTCGTGCGTCTGCGCCCGAGCCAATTCCGCCTTGTGCTGTTCCAGTGCGGCGTTGAGGCGCTCGACCCGTTGCTGCTGCGCATCGTGCTGCTGTTCCAGCGCGCCAATCTCGGCGGCCAGCGCGGCGAGATCGGTGCCGCCGCGTTCGCGTTCCAGGGTTTCACGACGACGCGCCAACTCGATGCTTTCGCGGTCGAGATGGCTCAGGTGCGTGCGTTCGACCTCGGCCGCGCGCGCCACTTCGGCGGATTCACCGCTGTGCGCATCCCAATCCTGCTGCCACGTGGCCAGTTGCGCCTCGGCCTGCTGCAGTGCCTGCTCATGACGCTGTTCTTCAGCGCGCAGGTCATCCATCTGCGGCAGCGCCTCGTTCTGCGCGCGGCGCTGCTCGTCCTGGCGGGCCTGGTCGTCCTCGAGCTGGCGTTCAATCTGCTGCATTTGCACGAGCACCTCGGCCTGCTCACGCTGCAGGCGCTCACGCAACTCGCGGTTGTGACGCAGTTGTTGCTCGACGCGCGCGACTTCCGCGCCGATCTTGTAGGTTTCGGCTTGTGCCGCATTGAATCGCGTGCCGGCTTCGGCATGTGCAGTACGCGCGTGCTCGAGACGATTTTCGATCGCGGCCAGCGCCGCCTGTTCGCGCTCGATCGCCAGCTCGCGGTCACGCAGCGCCTGCTGTTGTTGCGCCAGTTCGGCGCTCAGTGCGCGGTATTCGAGTGCGCGCAATTCGGCCTCGCGCCGCGTCTGTTCGGTTTTCAGTGCTTGCCAGCGCTCGGCCGCGCGGGCCTGGCGGTTGAGGTGATCCAGCTGCTTGTCGACCTCGTCGCGCACATCGCGGATGCGATCCAGGTTTTCACGCGTGGCCTTGATGCGACTCTCGGTCTCCTTGCGCCGCTCCTTGTACTTGGAGATGCCCGCGGCTTCCTCCAGATGCACGCGCAGGTGCTCGGGCTCGGACTCGACGATGTCGGAGATCACGCCCTGCTCGATGATCGCGTAGCTGCGCGCACCGAGGCCGGTGCCGAGGAACAGGTCGGTGATATCGCGACGCCGGCAGCGCGTGCCATTGATATAGTAGTTCGACTGGCCGTCGTGGCTGACCAGACGCCGCACCGAGATCTCGGCGAAGTTGGCCCACTCGCCACCGAGCGTGCCTTCGGAGTTGTCGAACACCAGTTCGACACTGGCCTGCCCGGCCGGCTTGCGCGCGCTGGATCCGGCGAAGATCACATCGGTGATGTTCTCGCTGCGCAGACGGCTGGCCGCGCTCTCGCCCAGCACCCAGCGCACCGCGTCGATGATGTTGGATTTGCCGCTGCCGTTGGGACCCACCACGCAGGTGATATTGGTCGGCAGCGACAACGTGGTCGGGTCGACAAAGGACTTGAAGCCGGCCAGCTTGATCGAGGTCAGGCGCATGCGCGTGCAGGAATCCGGTGAACGCCGCGCTCCCCGCTGCGGCCAAGCCATGAACTGTAGCCAATGCCGCCATCGATGCGCAATGCGAACAGACTCGAATTAAAATTCAATTTATTATGCAACTCATTGAATAAAAATGTTCGAGCTTTGAGCGGTTTGCAAACCTGCTGCAGCATATGGGCGCACTGGGCCGGCGCCCGCTGCGCGCAGGAACCATGGATGGTGCAGGCAGGGCTTTGGCAGCGAAGCAGGATGCGTAGCTGCCAAAGTGCCGTCGCGACGGGCACGCAAGTGCTGGTCGCGACCAGGGTGGTGCGGCTTTGCCGCGCCCGTTTGCCTGCATGGAGCCGCTTTGAATCAGGCTGCAGGATGCCCGGTTTTGCAAACCAATCCCTTATAAGGCACCGCCAGATTTCGGGTCGGTCCCGGATGTGGCCTCGATTTGCAGGGCGTGGATATCGCTGTCCATGAGCGTGCCCAGTGCGGCATAGACGGCGCGATGCCTGGCCAGCGGCGCCATGCCGGCGAATGCGGTGCTGACGATGCGCACGCGAAAATGCCCGCGCCCATCGCGCGCGCCGACGTGACCAGCGTGTCGGGCGCTGTCGTCGATCACTTCGAGCTGCAGCGGCGCGAACGCGTCCTGCAGGCGCGCGCGGATGAGCGCCACGCGCGACGCCGTCACGGCAACACCTTGCGGAAGGGTTTGGCCTCGATGCTGCGGTAGACGCCCGCGGCACGGTATGGATCCGACTCGGCCCAGGCCTGCGCGGCACCAAGATCGGCGAACTCGGCCACGATCAAGCTGCCGCTGAATCCGGCCGCCCCGGGGTCCTCGGCATCGATCGCCGGAAACGGCCCGGCCAGCAGCAAACGCCCCTGTTCGAGCAGCGCGCGCAGACGCGCGAGATGCGCCGGGCGTGCGGCCTGGCGCGCGGCCAGCGAGTCGGGATGGTCAATCGCGGTGATGGCGTACCACATGGGCTAGAGCGCTCGTGAGCGGGAAGTGGGAAACGTGTGTGCCGAGTGTGCGCGAGGTTTGCATGTCACGGGTCGCGGTCTTCCGGGCGCATGTACGGAAACAGCAACACGTCGCGGATCGAGGGCGCGTCGGCCAGCAGCATCACCAGACGGTCGATGCCGATACCCAGCCCGCCGGTGGGCGGCAGGCCGTGTTCCAGCGCGCGGATGTAATCAGCGTCGTAGTGCATGGCCTCGTCATCGCCGCCAGCCTTGGCATTCACCTGGGCCTGGAAGCGCGCCGCCTGATCCTCGGGATCGTTCAACTCGGAAAAGCCATTGGCGATTTCCTTGCCGCCGATGAACAGCTCGAAGCGGTCAGTGACGCCCTTGTCGGTGTCGCTCTCGCGCGCCAGCGGCGACACCTCGACGGGATGCTGGGTGATGAAAGTCGGCTGCACCAGGCTGGCTTCGACGGTTTTCTCGAAGATCTCCAGCAACAGCTTGCCCCAGCCGTAGTCGGGCTTGACCACCACGCCCAGGCGCTGCGCATGCGCGGCCAGCGCGGCGCGGTCGCGCAACTGACCGGGCTGGATTTGCGGATTGTGCTCGAGCACCGCGTCCTGCATGCGCCAGCGCCGGAACGGCGCGTCCAGATCAACCGCACGGCCTTCCCAACTCAGCGCACAGCGCCCGAGCACATCGGTTGCGCAACTGCGCAGCAGGGCTTCGGTCAAGTCCATGATGTCGCTATAGGTGGCATAGGCCTGGTACAGCTCAAGCATGGTGAACTCGGGGTTGTGGCGCGTGGACACGCCCTCGTTGCGGAAGTTGCGGTTGATCTCGTACACGCGCTCGAAACCGCCGACCACCAGGCGCTTGAGATACAGCTCCGGCGCCACGCGCAGGTAAAGCTGCAGGTCCAGCGCGTTGTGGTGGGTGATGAACGGCCGCGCCGTGGCGCCGCCGGGAATGACGTGCATCATCGGCGTTTCAACTTCCATGAAGCGCCGTGGCGCGTCCTCGAGCCAGCGCCGGATGTGGCCGATCACCTGCGAACGCAAGCGGAACGTGGCGCGCGTCTCGGGGGTCACGATCAGATCGACGTAGCGCTGCCGGTAACGTTGCTCCACATCGGCCAGCCCGTGCCACTTGTCCGGCAGCGGGCGCAGCGCCTTGACCAGCAGCCGGATCGCGCTGACCGCCACCGACAATTCGCCGGTTTTGGTGCGTGTGAGCGTGCCCTCGACGCCGACGATATCGCCGATGTCCCAGCCCTTGAAAGCGGCATAGGCCTCGCCCAGCTCGGCACGCAGAAACAACTGGATCGCGCCGCTGCCATCCTGCACGCGCGCGAAGCTGGCCTTGCCCATCACGCGCTTGGCCAGCAGGCGCCCACCCAGGCGCACGCGGCGCGCGCAGGCGGCCAGCGCCTCGGCGCTCCAGCGCTCGGCGTCGGCATACTCCGTAACCAGGTCGCCGGCGAACGCATCCGGCTGGAAATCGTTGGGATAGGCGATGCCGGCAGCGCGCAGCGCCTTGAGTTTTTCGCGGCGTTCGGCGATCAGCTTGTTCTCGTCCGGCGCGCTGTCAGTGGCCGGGGGCGTGGCTTCGCTCATGGGCAGGTTTTCCATCATTGCAGCATCGGGGATAGTCAGGCATCCGCGCGCCTGGAGCCGACTTCAAGGCCAGCCTTCAGGCTGCCCTCGACGAACGCGTCGAGATCGCCATCCAGCACTTTTTGCGTGTCCGTGCGTTCGATGCCGGTGCGCAGGTCCTTGATGCGCGACTGGTCGAGCACGTAATTGCGGATCTGGCTGCCCCAGCCGATATCGGACTTGGTGGCCTCGACCGCGGCTTTCTCGGCATTGCGCTTGTGCAGTTCGATCTCGTAGAGCTTGGCCTTGAGCATCTTCATCGCGCGGTCGCGGTTGGCGTGCTGGCTGCGCTCGGTCTGGCAGGCGACCACGGTGTTGGTCGGCACGTGGGTGATGCGCACCGCGGACTCGGTCTTGTTGACGTGCTGGCCGCCCGCGCCGGAAGAACGGTACACATCGGTCTTCAGATCGGCCGGATTGATCTCGATGTCGATGTCGTCGTCCACCTCGGGCGCGACGAACACGCTGCCGAAACTGGTGTGGCGGCGGTTGTCCGAGTCGAACGGACTCTTGCGCACCAGCCGGTGCACACCGGTCTCGGTCTTCAGCCAGCCGTAGGCGTAGTCGCCCTCGACGCGGAAGGTCGCACTCTTGATGCCGGCCACCTCGCCGGCGCTGGCTTCCAGCAGTTCGGTCTTCCAGCCGCGTGACTCGGCCCAGCGCAGATACATGCGCAACAGCATTTCGGCCCAGTCTTGCGCCTCGGTGCCGCCGGCACCGGCCTGGATATCGACAAACGCATTGCTGCTGTCCATCTTGCCGGCGAACATGCGCCGGAACTCCAGCGTGCCGACGCGACCGGCCAGCGCATCGACATCGGCGGCGATGGCCTTGATCGAAGCTTCGTCGCCATCGGCGATGGCGAGATCGAGCAGTTCGGCAGCGTCGTTCAGCCCGCTTCCGATCGCATCCAGACCCTCGACCACCTGGGCCAGCCGCGCACGCTCGCGGCCCAGCTCCTGCGCGTGCGCCGGATCGTCCCAGATCGTGGGCAACTCCAGCTCGCGGTTGACCTCTTCCAGACGCTCGCGTTTGCCCGCGTAGTCAAAGATACCCCCTGAGCGCGGCAACGCGCCCACGCAGGTCTGCGATCAGGTTGTGGATGGGGTTGGTCTCGATCATGGACGACACGCCGTGTAAAGCATCCGAGGATAGCAGAGCACCGCGCAATTCTTCAGGCCGCCACCCGGCCGGAATCACGTGCGGATCGGCGCGCGGGCACATGGGCGACCTCGCGTTTACAGATGCACGGCTTCGACGTGCTGCAGGAGCAATTGCAGGCGCTCGCGGTCTTGCCAGGTGTCCAGCTGCAGGCGATAGGCCGCGCGCATGCGGGTGGGCGGACGCTCGCCGGGCGCCTGAAAATACACCGCGTCGAGTTCGGGGCCGTGCGGCAGCGCCTGCAGACGCAAACGCCAGTGGCCACCACTGAGCGGGCGCCAGTGCAGGCAAGCGAAATCACCCTCGAACAGCGGCTCGGGGAAACCCTGCCCCCATGGACCACCGTCGCGCAACGCGCGCGCCAGATCGAGGGTGAACTCGTCGGCCTGCAGTTCGCCATCGGTCCACAGCACCGGCTGCAGTGCCCCGGGCGCGAGGCGCGCGCGCACGGCATCATCGAACGCGCTGGCGAAGCGCGCGTAGTCGGCGCTGCGCAGGCTGAGGCCCGCCGCCATGGCGTGTCCGCCAAAGCGCAGCAGCAGACCCGGGTGCGCGGCAGCGACATCGGCCAGCGCATCGCGAATGTGCAGGCCGGGAATCGATCGCGCCGAGCCACGCAGTTCGCCGGGTGCGCCGGCAGCAGGCGCGAACGCCACCACTGGGCGATGCAATTGCTCCTTGATGCGCGCGGCCACCAGGCCGACCACACCCTCGTGCCAGCCCGGCTGCAACAGGCACACGCCGCAGACATCGGCAACGTGATCGGCGTCGGCCAGTGCCAGCGCCTGCTCAAGCATGCCGGCCTGCACCTCGCGGCGCTCGGCATTGATGGCGTGCAGTTGCGCGGCCAGCGCCGTGGCACGCGCGGCGTCATCGGCGAGGAGGCATTCGATGCCGATGCGCATGTCGTCCAGCCTGCCCGCGGCATTGATGCGCGGCGCCAGTGCGAAGCCCAGATCAGCGGCTGAGGCAACGCGCGCATCGCGACCGCTGACCGCGAATAGCGCCGCGATGCCAGGCGTGGCGCGACCGTCGCGCATGCGTGCCAGCCCGGCGCGCACCAGCGCGCGGTTGTTGACATCCAGCGGCACCAGGTCGGCGACCGTTCCCAGCGCGACCAGATCCAGCAGCGGCGCCAGATCGGGCTCGGCGACATCACGGTAGCGCCCTTGCGCACGCAGCGCGGCACGCAGGCCCAGCAACAGGTAGAACATCACGCCGACGCCAGCCAGCGCGCGGCTGGCAAAGCGCTCGCCGGGCAGGTTCGGATTGAGGATGACATCGGCCGCGGGCAGCGCCGTGCCGGGCAGATGATGATCGGTGACCAGTACGCGACAACCGCGCGCGCGCGCCGCGGCCACGCCATCCAGCGCGGCGATGCCGTTGTCCACGGTAATCAGCAGATCGGGTGCCTGCGCCAGCGTGGCGACCAGCGCCGGGCTCAGGCCATAGCCATGCACGAGGCGATTGGGCACGGCGTAATCGACGTGGCGCGCACCGAGCAGGCGCAGGCCGCGCAGGCCCACGGCGATGCCGGTGGCGCCGTCGCAATCGTAGTCGCCGACGATCAGAATGCGGGCATCGCGCGCCAGCACATCCAGCAGCAGCGCGGTCGCGGCCGGCATGGCGGAAAAATCCTGCGGCGCGAGCAACGCGGCCAGGCGCGGCGTGATGCTGGCGGCATCCAGTGCGCCGCGCGCGGCATACACGCGCGCCAGCGCCGGGTGCGGGGCTTGCGGCAGTGGTCTGGCGGCATCCAGCACGCGCTGGCGCAGGCGCATCATGGCCGCCATGCACGCCGCCAGAAACGCCAGCGCTGCGCTGCTCGGATGTGCCAGCGCGCGCCATCGATGAAGGCCAGGCGCAGGATTTCATCGCGACGCAGCGCGCGCGCGGCCTGCGCGATGGCAGCGCGTGCCGACTGCGGATCAAGCGCGGCAAGATCGCTGCAGCGATCGCCGCTAGCGCGCGCCGGCAGCGACCCGTCGACGATGCGGACGCCGGCATGCTGCGCCAGCGCGCGCACCAGCGCATCGCTCGAGCGCACCTGCGTCAACGCGGTACGCGGTCGTGCCGGCAAGGCGCCACCACCCCACAGCCACAGCGCGTTGACCGGCGCCAGGCCCTGCTGCGCGCGCACGCGATTGCGCGAATGCTGATGCAGCAGCACCTGCAGTTCGGTGAACAGGGCGCGCCAGCGGCGGCCTTCGACGCCTTGCGGCAGATGCGGCAGCAGCTGTTCGCCTAGCACCACTTCGGGCGCCGCGAACGTCGGCAACGGGCTGCCCGTGGGCAGGCGCAATTGCCAGCGGTCCGGGCTGGTGATCTCCAGCAGCATGCCCGCATCGCCCAAGAGCGGGCGCAGCGGGCGCGCGAGATCCTCGGCTTCGGCACGCGTCAGGCCCAATGTGCCACAGGCCAGCAGCCGCGCACCGGACATCTCGGCCTGCACCCAGGCCGGGTCGGCGCACAGCCACACGCTGTCGCCGGCGTCGTGCGCGGCGGCCTCGCGCAGCAGCGCCGCCACCGGCAAGGCCGTGCCGGGCAACGCGAATAACTCGCCCAGCGCGGCCAGCAGCCCCGGCGGCTGCGCGGGCAGGCGATCACCACGTCCCAGCAGGCGCCGCAGCGCCAGCTCATCGGCGAGCCGTGCCAGCGACGGCAGCAGCAGCGTATGCGTGTTCATGTGCGCAGCCTAAACCCGGCACCTGGCGCGCACATCAGCCACGCTCACGCAGCCGTGTCGGGATCGAGCCGGGCGTAGATGTCCAGCCACTCCTGCTCGAGCTGGGCGTGCTCGGCGTGCAGCCCGGCCTGCTGCTGCAGCAGGCGCGTCAGTTCGGCATCGGCGTTGGCGTAAAGTTGTGGGTCGGCGAGCTGTTGTGCCAGCGCGGCCAGTGCCTCGGCCAGCGTCTGCAAGCGGCTTTCGACCTTCTGCAGCCGTTGCCGCAGGGGCTTCTCGCGCTCGCGTTGCTGCGCTGCCTGACGGCGCCGTTCGCGTGCGTTGATCTCGGCCCCGGCCGCCTTGCCGGTGCCGCTACGTGCACTGCGCGTCGAGGTGGATTGCAGCGCGGCGTAGTCGTCCAGGTCGCCATCGAAGACCTGCACCTCGCCGTCGTGCACGCGCCAGAAGCGCTCGCACACCAGGCCCAGCAAGTGGCGGTCGTGCGCCACCAGCAGCAGCGCGCCGGGATAATCGTTGAGCGCCTCGGCCAACGCCTCGCGCATGTCCAGATCGAGGTGGTTGGTGGGCTCGTCCAGCACCAGCAGGTTGGGCTTGCGCCACGCGATCAATGCCAGCGCCAGGCGCGCACGCTCGCCGCCGGAGAAGGCCTCGACCGGTTCGAACGCGCGCTCGCCGGCGAATTGCCACTGCCCCAGCCAGTCGCGCAGCACCTGCGGTGCGGCGCGCGGTGCCAGCTCGGACAAATGCGCATAGGCGCTGTGCCCGGCGCGCAAGCTTTCCACCGTGTGCTGGGCGAAGTAGCCGATGACCATATCCTTGTGCGCCTGACGCGTGCCACCCTGCAGCGCCAGTTCGCCAACCAGCGCCTTGACCAGGGTGGACTTGCCGGCGCCGTTGCGACCGAGCAGGCCGATGCGGTCGCCGGCCTGCACGTTGCAGCGCACGTTTTCCAGGATCTCGTGACCGGGATAGCCGATCGCGGCGTCGTCCAGCGCCAGCAGCGATTCGGGCTGGCGCTCGGGTGCCGGAAAACTGAAGCGGAATGCCTCCGCTGGACGCAGCACCACGGTATCGCCCAGTTTTTCCAGGCGTTTCATGCGCGACTGCGCCTGCTTGGCCTTGGTCGCCTGGGCCTTGAAGCGATCGATGAAGGATTGCAAATGCGCGCGTTCGGTCTGTTCACGCGCGCGCATCGCCTGCTGCTGCTTGAGCTGTTCGCTGCGTTGACGCTCGAAGGCGCTGTAATTGCCGGCGTAAGCGCGCGCCGCGCCGGCCTCGATATGCAGGATCTGCGTGCACACCGCATCCAGAAACTCGCGATCGTGCGAGATCAGCAGCAGCGTGCCCGGATAGCGCAGCAGCCAGGTTTCCAGCCACAGCACCGCATCCAGATCGAGATGGTTGGTGGGCTCGTCGAGCAACAGCAGGTCGGATGGCGTCATCAGCGCGCGCGCCAGATTCAACCGGGCGCGCCAGCCACCGGAGAAATGCGCCACCGCGTGCTGGTGCGTCTCCGGCGCGAAACCGAGTCCGTACAGCAGGCGCGCGGCGCGTGCCTCGGCATCGTAACCGTGCAGGGCCTCGATGCGCAGATGCGCCTGCGCGGCGGCCTCGTGATCGTCCGCTTGTGTGGCCAGCGTGGCGGCGCGATGCGCGGCGTGCAGCTCGGCATCGCCGCCAAGCACGAAGTCCAGCGCGGTTTCCGGTAGCGGCGGGGTTTCCTGGTCGACCGCCGCCATGCGCAGGTCGGAGGGCATGTCGAGGCTGCCGGCATCCGGCTCCAGCTCACCCTTGAGCGCGGCGAACAGGCTCGATTTGCCGCTGCCGTTGCGGCCGATCACACCGACACGCCAGCCGGCGTGCACGTTCAGATCAAGGCCGGACAGCAGCAGTCTGCCGCCGCGGCGCAATGCGACACCACGAAAGGAAATCACTCGTAGCGCACGCCGACGATATCGAAGCAACGCGGGCCGGCTGGGGCGTTGAAATCCACGCTGTCGCCGACACTTTTGCCGATCAGGCTGCGTGCGAACGGGCTGCTGACCGAGATCAACCCGGCCTTGATGTCGGCTTCGAGGTCGCCGACGATCTGGTAGGTGATGGTCGCGCCGCTGTCCGCGTCCTCGAGTTGCACGCAGGCCCCGAAGACGATTCGCGGCGCGGCGTTGAGGCGCGCCACGTCGATGATCTCGGCGAAGGACAGCGCGGCTTCCAGTTCGTTGATGCGGCCCTCGATGAAGCCCTGCTGTTCGCGCGCGGCGTGGTATTCGGCGTTTTCCTTGAGGTCGCCGTGCGCGCGCGCCTCGGCGATGGCGTGGATCACGCGCGGGCGCTCGACGGTTTTCAGGCGTTCCAGCTCGGCGCGCAGGCGCTCGGAGCCTTTTCGTGTCATGGGGGCGCGCTTCATGCGTGCAGCTCCTGATGCAGTTCCTGCAGGCTCAGCACCTCGCCCTGGCCACGGAAGTCCAGCGAGTGCAGCAGGGCGCGCGCGCCTGCGATGGTGGTGGAATACGTGACGCGCAATTGCAGCGCCTCGCGACGGATCGAGAACGAGTCGGCGATGGCCTGCTTGCCCTCGGTGGTATTGACGATGAACACGATCTCGCCGTTCTTGATCAGATCGACGATGTGCGGCCGGCCTTCGAGCACCTTGTTGATGCGCGCGCAGACTACACCGTGGCCGCTGAGGAATGCAGCCGTGCCGCCGGTCGCGACCAGGCCATAGCCGCGTCGCAGCAGGTCCAGCGCCACCGGCAGCAGACGTTCCTTGTCGGCGTCGCGCACCGACAGGAACGCCCTGCCCAGCGGCGGCGCCTTGATCCCGGCGGCCTCGTGCGCGCGTGCGAAGGCCGCGCCGAAGCTGCGCCCTACGCCCATCACTTCGCCGGTGGAACGCATCTCCGGGCCGAGGATCGGATCGACGTTCTGGAACTTGGCGAAGGGGAAAATCGCCTCCTTCACCGAGTAGTAATCCGGCACCACTTCACGCGTGGCGCCCTGCTCCACCAGCGAGCGTCCGGCCATGCAGCGCGCGGCGATCTTGGCCAGTGCCACGCCGCTGGCCTTGGACACGAACGGCACCGTGCGCGAGGCGCGCGGATTCACCTCGAGGATGTAGATGGTTTCGCCCTGCACCGCGAACTGGGTGTTCATCAGGCCGTTGACCTTGAGTGCGCGCGCCAGTTGCATCACCTGCGTGCGCAACTGCGCCTGCACGGCGGGCGACAGCGAATACGGCGGCAGCGAGCAGGACGAGTCGCCGGAATGCACGCCGGCTTCCTCGATGTGCTCCATGATGCCGCCGACCAGCACGTTGCCATCGGCATCGGCGACGACGTCGACATCGACCTCGATGGCGTTGTCCAGGAAGCGGTCGAGCAGCACCGGCGAGCGCTCGGACACGCGCACCGCATCGCGGATGTAGCGCGTCAGGTCCGCATCGGAATACACGACCTCCATGGCGCGCCCGCCGAGCACGTAGCTGGGCCGCACCACCAGCGGATAACCGATCTCGCGCGCCAGCACCAGCGCTTCGTCGGCGTTGCGCGCGGTGCGGTTGCGTGGCTGCAGCAGGCCCAGTTCGCTGACCAGCTTCTGGAAACGCTCGCGGTCCTCGGCCAGATCGATCGAATCGGGACTGGTGCCGATCACCGGCGCACCGTTGGCTTCCAGCGCCTGTGCCAGTTTCAGCGGGGTCTGTCCGCCGTACTGCACGATCACGCCGACAGGCTTTTCCAGCTCGACGATCTCCAGCACGTCCTCCAGCGTCAGTGGCTCGAAGTACAGGCGATCGGAGGTGTCGTAATCGGTTGACACGGTCTCCGGGTTGCAGTTGACCATGATGGTCTCGAAGCCGTCCTCGCGCAGCGCCAGCGCGGCGTGCACGCAGCAGTAGTCGAACTCGATGCCTTGGCCGATGCGGTTGGGGCCGCCACCGAGCACCATGATCTTTCTGCGATCCGTGGGTGCGGCCTCGCACTCGTCCTCGTAAGTCGAGTACATGTAGGCGGTGCTGGTGGCGAACTCGGACGCGCACGAATCCACGCGCTTGTACACCGGACGCACGCCCAGTGCATGGCGCAAGTGGCGCAGTGCTGCCTCGTCGGTGCCAACCAGCGCGGCCAGGCGCGCATCGGCGAAGCCCAGGCGCTTGAGCGCACGCAGGCGCGCGGCGTCCAGAGCCTTCAGGCCACCCTCGCGCACGCGTGCTTCTTCCAGCACCAGATCCTCGATCACCGCCAGAAACCACGGATCGATGTGCGTCAGCGTGTGGATTTCCTGCAGCACCAGACCGGCGCGGAAGGCATCGGCCACATAGAACAGGCGCTCCGGGCTGGGTTCGCGCAACTCGCGCTTCAGGCGCAGCAGATCGTCGGGCAGTGACAGATCAAGCTCGGTCGGATCCAGTCCGTTCTTGCCGATCTCCAGTCCGCGCAGCGCTTTTTGCAGCGACTCGTGCATGCTGCGCCCGATCGCCATGACCTCGCCGACCGATTTCATCTGCGTGGTCAGGCGCGCGTCGGCCTGCGGAAACTTCTCGAATGCGAAGCGCGGAATCTTGGTGACCACGTAATCGATGCTGGGCTCGAAGCTGGCCGGGGTCTTGCCGCCGGTGATCTCGTTGCGCAGCTCGTCCAGCGTATAGCCCACGGCCAGCTTGGCGGCGACCTTGGCGATCGGGAAACCGGTAGCCTTCGAGGCCAGCGCCGAGGAGCGCGACACACGCGGGTTCATCTCGATGACCACCACGCGGCCATCCTCGGCGTTGATGCCGAACTGCACATTGCTGCCGCCGGTGTCCACGCCGATCTTGCGCAGGATGGCGATGCTGGCGTCGCGCAGGCGCTGGAATTCCTTGTCGGTCAACGTCTGCGCCGGCGCCACGGTGATGCTGTCGCCGGTGTGCACGCCCATCGGGTCGAGGTTTTCGATCGAGCACACGATGATGCAGTTGTCCGCCTTGTCGCGGACCACTTCCATCTCGAACTCCTTCCAGCCCAGCACCGATTCCTCGACCAGCACTTCGTGCACCGGCGAGAGATCCAGGCCGCGCTTGGCGATGTCCTCGAACTCCTCGCGGTTGTAGGCGATGCCGCCGCCGCTGCCGCCAAGTGTGAAACTGGGACGGATGATGGTCGGGTAGCCCACCAGCGTCTGCACCTCCAGCGCCTGCTCGAAGCTGCGCGCCACCGCGGCCTTGGGGCAGGCCAGGCCGATCTCCTGCATGGCCACGCGGAACAGCTCGCGGTCCTCGGCCATGCGGATCGCCTCGCGCGAGGCGCCGATCATCTCGACGCCGTATTGTTCGAGCACGCCGTGATCGGCCAGATCCAGCGCGCAGTTCAACGCGGTCTGCCCGCCCATGGTCGGCAGCAGCGCGTCGGGCTTTTCCTTGGCGATGATGCGTTCCAGTGACTGCCAGGTGAGCGGCTCGATGTACACCGCGTCAGCCATGTCCGGGTCGGTCATGATCGTCGCCGGATTGGAGTTGACCAGCACCACGCGGTAACCCTCCTCGCGCAGCGCCTTGCATGCCTGCGCGCCGGAGTAATCGAACTCGCAGGCCTGGCCGATCACGATCGGACCAGCGCCGATCAGCAGGATGGTTTTGAGGTCGGTGCGTTTGGGCATGTCAGCGCGCCTCCATCAGCGCCACGAAACGGTCGAAGAGGTCGGAGACGTCATGCGGCCCGGGACTGGCTTCCGGGTGACCCTGGAACGAAAACGCCGGCGCATCGCTCAGTTCGATACCTTGGTTGGAACCATCGAACAGCGAGCGGTGCGTGACGCGCGCGTTGGCCGGCAGCGTGGTTTCATCCACCGCGAAACCGTGGTTCTGGCTGGTGATCAGCACGCGCCCGGAAGCCAGTTCCTGCACCGGGTGATTGGCGCCGTGGTGGCCGAACTTCATCTTCAGCGTCTTGCCACCGACGGCGAGGCCGAGCAACTGGTGGCCAAGGCAGATGCCGAACAGCGGCGTCCTGCGCGCAAGGAACTCGCGAATCGCGGCGATGGCGTAAACACAGGGCTCGGGATCTCCGGGACCGTTGGACAGGAACACGCCGTCGGGCTTGAGCGCCAGCGCGGCGCTGGCCGGCGTCTGCGCGGGCACCACGGTCACGTCGCAGCCGCGATCCGCCAGCAGGCGCAGGATGTTGTGTTTGACGCCGAAGTCGTAGGCCACCACGTGCCGGCGCGGCGCAGCATGCGCGCAGCCGCCGCGGTCGAGATCGATGCTGCCATCCTGCCAGCGATACGCTGCCTTGGTGCTGACCACGCGCGCCAGGTCCATGCCGGCAAGGCCGGGGAAACCGCGCGCGGCGGTCACGGCGCGCACGGCGGCATCGGCGTGCGCGGCCCCGGGGCCGGCCAGGATGCAGCCGGACTGTGCCCCCTTGTCGCGCAGGATGCGCGTGAGCTTGCGCGTGTCCAGTCCGGCGATGGCGACCACACCATGGCGTGCGAGGTAATCCGGCAGGCTCTCGCGGTTGCGCCAGTTGCTGGGCAGGCGCGGCACGTCGCGCACGATCAAACCGGCGGCATGCACCTGCGCGGACTCGTCATCGTCCGCGTTGCAGCCGGTGTTGCCGATGTGCGGATACGTCAGCGTGACGATCTGCCGGGCATAGGACGGATCGCTGAGGATTTCCTGGTAGCCGGTCATGGCGGTGTTGAACACCACCTCGCCCACGGTGGAACCGGGGGCGCCAACGCTCACCCCCGCGAAAAGGGTGCCGTCTTCGAGGGCGAGCAGGGCTGGATCATGCATGGGGGTACGCCTTCCGGATGCGACAAGACCCGCGATCCAGCGCGCGGCGGGACCGAGGTGTGGGGGGACAGCAGGCGAGGCGCAATTCTAGGCGCGGCGCGGCATGAAGTCACGCGCCGCGAGCCGCGCCCTCGCTAGAATGCGCTGGTCAACCCCCGGAGCGCACCGGATGAACGCCGCTGCCCTGCCCGCTTTCGACACCGACTGGCTGCCCGCCGCCACGCACCTGCTCAGTGCGGCGCGCACGCTGCGCCACGAGCCCTTCGATTTCATCGTCGTGCCGGACCTGCTGCCCGCCGCGTCGGCGCCCGCGCTGCTGCCCGACTATCCGCATTTCAACGAGGCCGGGTTCTTCCCCTACACGCCGCAGCAATGCGGGCCGCGCTTCAACGCGCTGGTTGCGGCACTGACCGCGCCGGCGTTCGCCGATGCGCTGGGCGCGCAAGTGAATATCGAGCGGCTCAGCCAGTACCCCACCCTGGTCACGCTGTGCGGGCGCATGAACATGCGCCACGGCACCATCCATACCGACAGTCGTTCCAAAGTGGCCACGGCGCTGCTTTACCTCAACACCAGTTGGCCGGACACCAGCGCGGGTTGCCTGCGTTTTCTGGCCGACGCGCATGACATCGACGCCGTGCTGGTGCCCGAGATCAGACCGCTGTTCGGCACGCTGGCGATGTTCAAGCGCGCGGACAATTCCTTCCACGGCCATCTGCCCTGTGAAGGTGAGCGCAAGGTGCTGCAGATCGCCTGGGTGGTCAGCGAGGAGGCCAAGGCGCGCAAGACCCGGCGTGGACGCTTTTCGCGCCTGATGAAACAACTGTTCGGCGGACTCGACCGCAGGCTCGGCGCCGGCCGCGACCGCAACGCGGGGCACCTGGACTGAGCCCGCCGCGCCAGGATCCCGCTCACGGAATCGTGATATGCACGGCGGCGAACGATGCCGTCACTCGGCATTACCATGCGTACACTGAACTGATACGCGCTGCGCTTGGCCCGACATGGCTGCGTGCCGCATCGCGCAGACCAACCACAGGTGCGCATGAACGGCAGGAAGATACCGCCCGTCTGGATCCTTGCCCTGCCCTGGCTCACCTTCGGCATGGTCAGCGGTTTCGTGCTGGTGACGCTGCCCAACGTGCTGGGCGCGCAGGGCATCCCCGGCGCGCGCCTGGGCGTGGCGGTAGCCGTGATCGGTTCGCCGATGTTCTGGAATTTCCTTTTCGCGCCGCTGCTGGACGTGCGCTTCAATCGCCGCACCTACGCACTGGTGTTCGGCATCCTCGGTGTGGCGGCCACGGCCTTCACCGTGTTGCACATGCACCAGTTGGTCGTGGTCGAGATCGTCATGCTCATCGGCTTTCTGTCCGTGTGCATGTACCAGTCTGCAGTGGGCGGATGGATAGGCAGCCTGATTGGCGAGAACCAGGACAGCAAGCTCGGCGCATGGAGCACGGTGTACAACCTCTCCGGCGGCGGCATCGGCACGATGGTCTCCGGTTATGCCATCGAGCATTGGAACATCACCACCGCGGCAGCACTGTGCTTTGCGGTTTTCCTCGCGCCATTACTGGCGTTCATCTGGATTCCATCCGTCCAGGTCGGCACGGTGCGCCTGGGCGAGAACTTCAGCCGCTTCGTGCGCGAGATCGGTGCCCTGGTCAGGCGTCCGCAGGTGCTGATGGCGTTGGCGATGTTCATCCTGCCTTCGGCCTCGTTCGCGCTGACCAACGTGCTCAGCGGCTGGAGCGGTGATTTCCGCGCCAGCGAACAATTCGTCAGCCTGATCGGTGGCGGCGGCATCATCGCCGGGGGCATCATCGGCAGTCTGCTGGTGCCGATACTGGCGCGGCGCATCCCGCTGCGGGCGCTGTATCTGTCCATTGGCCTGGTCGGGGCGAGCTTCACCCTGTGCATGCTGCTGCTGCCACGCACCGAGGCAGTGTTCGGTCTGGTCTTCCTCGGCGAGAACACGATGCAGTCGGCAGCCATCGCCGCTGCGGCCGCAATCACCTTCGAGGTCATCGGTACCGGCAACCCGCTGGCTGCAACGACCTATGCGCTACTGATCGCTGCCGGCAATCTGCCCATCGACTACATGGCCGCCGTGGATGCGCGCGGCTATGCCTGGCATGGCATCAGCGGAGCCTTGCTCACCGACGCGCTGCTCAGCGCCGGTGCCTGCCTGTTGCTGGTGCTGCTGTTTCGGCGCCGCCTCCTCGCGCAACCGCAGCGCGGCGCGGCTCAGGTCGGCGATCTGTCACGCGGAATATCCAGCACCTGTTCGAGCGTGTAATGGCCCGGCGGGCGCCCCGCCAGCCAGCAGGCTGCCTCAAGGGCCCCGCGCGCGAAGATGATGCGGCTGCCGGCCCGGTGCGTGAGCTCGATGCGCTCGCCCGCGCCCAGCAGCCACACGCCGTGTTCGCCCACCACGTCGCCACCGCGCAACACGGCGAAACCGATCGCGCCCGGTGCGCGCGGCCCGGTCTGCCCGTGGCGCGCGGTCTGCATCACTTCCTCGAGGCGCCGCCCGCGCGCGGCGGCAGCGGCTTCGCCCAGCGCCAGCGCGGTGCCGGAAGGCGCGTCTTCCTTGCGCGCGTGGTGTGCCTCGAGAATCTCGATGTCCCAATCCGGCAACGCGGCGGCAGCCGCGCGCAACAGGCGCGTCAGCAGGCTGATGCCGAGACTGAAATTGGCCGCGTGCAGCACCGCGATGTGCGCGGAAGCGGCATCCAGCGCAGCCCACTGCGCCGCGCTCAATCCGGTCGTGCCGCTGATCAGCGCCATGCCGCGCTCCACGCACAGCGCCAGCGCACGATCAAACCCCCCGGCGCTGCTGAAATCCACCAGCACCCGCGCACCGGCGGCGCCCAGACGCGTGCTGTAGGTCAGCGCGCCGGGCACGGCCGGACTGACCAGCGGCGTGCCCTCCAGCGTCGAGCCCGGCGCCACCAGCGCGGCGGCGAGTTTCAGGCGCGCATCCTGTCGCGTCAGCTCGATCAGGCTGCGCCCCATGCGCCCGGCGGCGCCGTGGATGGCAATACGAATGGGTTCGGTCATGAGCGTTCGGGCAGGGTCAAAACGCGAGCTTAGCGCGGCAGACTCGGCCTGCGCGCCGCGCGATGCGTCAAACGTGTCGCGCCAGCCAGCGCAGCCACTGCGTTTCGTCCCAGACCTCGACGCCCAGCGCGCGGGCCTTGTCGAGCTTGCTGCCGGCTTCGGTGCCGGCGATCACCAGGCTGGTGGTCCTGGACACGCTGCCGGCGACCTTGGCGCCGAGCTGTTCCAGCGTGGCCTTGGCTTGCTCGCGGCTCATTCGGGCGAGCGTGCCGGTGAGCACCACGGTCTTGCCTGCAAGCGGGCCTGCGGATGTCGAAGCGCCTTCAGCTTCGGCCAGCACCCTGCGCGCGTAGGTATCGGCAGCGACAAGGGCATCGAAGTCGGGCGTATGCAGCCAGGCATCGAGCGCGGCCTGCGCGCGGCTGTTCAAACCCGTTGCGGCGCCATGGATCGCGCGCAGGGCACGCGCGTCGGGGCAGGCCTCGGCCAGCGTTTGCGCGCCGCCCTTGCCGATGTTGCGGATACCGGCGCGTTCGATCAGTGCCGCCCAGTGCAGATCGCCCAGCAAGGCGCGGCGCGGGGCATGCTCATCGCTCGCTGCCACGCCCGCGGCGAGCAGCGCATCCACTGCTGCGGCGTTGCCCGGCTGCGCGAAAAAAGTGGCGATGGAATTGGCGACCGCGTGGCCGATATCGGGCAGGCATTCGAGCACCAGCACCGGCGCACGACGTACGCGCTCGAGGCTGCCCAGCGCGTCGGCCAGCGTCTTCGCGGTTTCCTCGCCGATGTGCATGATGCCCAGCGCGAACAGCAGCCGCGCCAGCGTGGGTCGCGTGCTGGCGGCGATGGCGGCGATCAGGTTCTCGGCCCACAGCGTGGCGACCTTGCCCTGCTTCACCGTTTCCGGCGTGGTGCCATCGCGCGCATCCGCACGGCGTTTCATCGCCAGCAGGTCGTCCAGCGTGAGGCGATACAGATCGGCCGGCGTGTGCACGTAGTCGAAGGCGATCAGATCCTCGACGTAGCGCTCGCCCAGACCGTCGATGTCCATGGCCCGGCGTGCGGCGAAATGCAGGATCGCCTCGCGGCGCTGCGCCGCGCAACTCAGGCCGCCCGAGCAGCGCCAGGCACTGGCACCCGCCTCGCGCAGCAGTTGCGCGCCGCATACCGGGCAGTGCGTGGGCATGTGCCAGGGCTGCGCGTGCGGCGGGCGGCGCTCGGCTACCACGCGCACGACTTCGGGGATCACGTCGCCGGCACGGCGCACGATCACGGTATCGCCGACGCGCACGTCCAGCCGCCCGATCTGGTCGGCGTTGTGCAAGGTCGCATTGGTGACGGTGACGCCGGCGACCTGCACCGGCGCCAGACGCGCCACCGGCGTGGCGGCGCCGGTGCGCCCGATCTGCACGTCGATGGCCTCGAGCACGGTCATCTGTTCCTCGGCCGGAAACTTGTGCGCGATCGCCCAGCGCGGCGCGCGCGCGACGTAGCCCAGTGTCTCCTGGTCGGCATAGCGGTCGAGTTTGTAGACCACGCCGTCGATGCCATACGGCAAATGATCGCGCACCGCGCCAATGCGCTGGTAATAGTCGATCAGACCGGTGAAACCGTGCGCGGTGGAGACTTCGCGGGCAACGGGAAAGCCCAATTCGCGCAGCCATGCCAGCATGCCCGACTGGGTGGCCGGCAGGCCCTCGCGCGGATCGGCGATGCCGATTCCATACGCCATGAAAGTCAGCCGGCGCCTGGCCGTGATGCGCGGATCGAGCTGGCGCAGCGCACCTGCGGCGCCGTTGCGCGGATTGGCCAGCGCAGGCTGGCCTTGCGCAAGCGCATGCCGGTTGAACGCATCGAAGTCGGCACGCAGCATGATGATTTCACCGCGCACCTCGAACACGGCGGGGGCATTGCCGCGCAAACGCAACGGGATGGCGCGTACCGTGCGCAGGTTGGCGGTCACATCTTCACCCACGCTGCCATCACCGCGCGTGGCGCCCTGCGCCAGCAGCCCATGTTCATAACGCAGGCTGATGGCCAGCCCGTCGAATTTGGGCTCGACCGAAAACTCGAGGTCATCGCGGCCCAGCGCCTGCCGCGCATCGAGCACAAACCGCTCGATGCGTTTACGCGCCTCCCCGGGGCGTTTTTCCTCATCGACCGTGACCGATTCGATCGACAGCATCGGCAGCGCATGGCGCACCTCGGCGAAGCCGCCGGCCGGTCGCGTACCGACACGCTGCGTGGGCGAATCGGCTGTCACCAGTTCGGGATGCGCGGCTTCCAGCGCCTGCAGCTCGCGCAGCAAGCGGTCATATTCGGCATCCGGGATATCCGGATCGTCGAGCACGTAATAGCGGTGATTGGCGTCTTCGATGCGCAGACGCAGGCGGGCGATTTGCGCATTCGGCGCAGACGGGTCGGACATGAACACGCTCCTCATGCGGCGGCATCGCCGCAAGATCACAACTTGCTTGCAATGTGCACCGCATGGCTCCGGCGCATAGTGTGGTGCCGCATAATCGCCGCAGCGGCGCGTTCGCGCCAGACATGCCAAAACCGCGATCGTTGGAATCGACACCATGAGCAAATCCGCCCGGCTGCCCGCGCCTGCCGCACCCCATGCTTTCGATTTCAGCGGCGCGGCGCTGCATGCGGCATGGAAACAGCTGCATCTGGGCGATCTCGAGCCCTGGCCCGATGCGCAACGCGCCGCGACATTGCTGGCGCTGCCCGCACAGCCACATGCGGACGCCGCTTCGCTGGCTGCCGCCTTGCAGGATGCCTGGCGCGCCTATCACATCGGCGAATTCGAATCCGCGCAGGCGCAAGGCATGGCCCTGGGCGTGGCGGGCGCCTCGGTCGCGGTCAAGGCCGGCTGCGCGCACGCGCGACACATGCTGGGCGATGCCGCCGCGCGGCGGCAGTACGCCAAGGACCTTATCCCGGTCGCCGCGACGCTGCGCGAAATCCTGCCCGGCGAAGCCAACAGCCACTATCGGCTGGCGTGCGCGCTGCACTTGCATCTGCAGAACATGAGCCCGAATGCACGCCTCGACAACGCGCAACTGCAAATGCAGCACGCGGCTTTGCAGAACGCCTTGCAGCTCGCCCCGCGCCACGCCGAGGCACAACTCGCACTGGGCGCTTTCCACGCCACGCTGGTCGGACGCATGGGCGCGATCGCCGCGAAGATGAGTTGCGGCGCCAATGCCACCGCCGCGGAACATCATCTGGAAACCGCGCGCCGGCTGATGCCAGCCAACCCGCTGGCATGGCTGGAAACCGGCAATGCGTTGCTGGCACTGTCCGGCATGCGCCGCGGCGCGGCGGTGACCGAAGCCTTCGAGCGCGCCGCGAAGCTCACGCCGCACGACGCCGCCGCGGCGCTCGATGCCACATGGGCGCGCATGCAGTTGCTCTGAAACGCGATCGATCGGGGATACGGCGACCGCGACGCAGTGTTATGATGTAACGATTGACGCAAGTACTGCGGAGCCAAAGCGTGGACTTCAACCTCTGGGCCCCCGGTCATCTTGATGTCGGCGCCGCGCTGATCACCGCCTTGCTGCTGGGCATCGTGCATGGCATCACGCCGGACGAGCACACCTGGCCGATCACCTTCAGCTACGCCGTGGGTGGCTATTCCACCCGCGCCGGCCTGCGAGCAGGGGCACTGTTTTCCTTCAGCTTCATCGTGCAACGCGCGCTGGCCAGCGAACTGGCCTGGCTCGGGCTGGCGCACTGGATGGGCCTGAAGGGTCTGGATTACGCGCTGTATATACCCGTGGGTCTGCTGATGTTGTTCGGCGGCATGCTCATGGCACGACAGCGGCATGCGGTGCACCTGCATCTGTTCGGACACTGCGATGAACCGGCGTTGATGCAGGCCGCCGATGCGTCGCTGCGCGGCCACGGCACCCGCGACGCGCGCGCGCGCAAGCTGGCCGGGTGGATGCCTGCCGTGCACGGTTTTGTCGCCGGCTGGGGGTTTGGCGCCTTCGCGCTGATCCTCTACACCACGCTGGCACCGGCGATGCCTTCGGCTTGGTGGGGCTGGGTGCCCGGCGCGCTGTTCGGGCTGGGCACGGCACTGGTGCAGGTGCTGGCCGGCGCGCTGTTCGGCCGCATCGCTGCGCGGCGCAGCCTGCCGCCCGAGGCCATCCGCGCGGTCGCGCTGACCACCGCCACGCGCACCCTGATCTGGGGTGGCCTCGCTTACGCCAGCGCCGGCGCACTCGGGCTGCTGCTGCCGCGCCTGCGCGAGTTCGGCATCGTGACCGGTCTGCACGTGCACAACCTCGATCACCTGGGCGTGCCGTTCATGCTGGCGGTGGGCGTCGTCCTGGGCGTGGGCCTGACGACGCTGATCACCGAGACACGGCGCTGGCAGAAACGCTTGCGCAGCGCCACGGCAGCGCCGGTCATGGCGCCTGGCGCCACGAAGGAATGAACGGCTGCGTGCAACCCAGACGCCTAGCCCTTGCCGCGTTTTTCCAGCAGCGCCTGCAAACCGGCAAACGGCTGCGCCGTCGCGGCGGCAGGCGCAGCGGCCGAACCCATGCTGCCCGCGGCATGATCGACATGCCGCGCGTGCTCGTTGTCGTGACAGTACACGCACAACAACTCCCAGTTGCTGCCGTCGGCCGGGTTGTCATCGTGGTTGTGGTTGCGATGGTGCACGGTGAGTTCCTGCACGTTGGCGCGGGTGAATTCGCGCGCGCAGCGGCCACAGACCCACGGGTACATCTTCAGCGCACGCTCGCGGTAGCCGTTGTTGCGTGTCTCGGCAGCGCGCCGCGCATCGGCGACGATGCGATCAAGGCGTGCATGGTCCGGCGTGGCTTTGGGGGGGTGCATGGCTCAGCTCCGCGATGTCCTGGCGCCTACGTTAGCGCATCAAGGCTGCAGCGCGCGCGCGTTCATTCCGTCCACAGCCGCGCCCGGGGATGAACACCGTGCCCGCGAACCCGGACGCCGCTGACCTGCTGCAGCACATCTGGGGTTATGCCGAATTTCGTGGCCTGCAGCGCGAGGTCATCGAGCACGTGCTGGGCGGCGGCGACGCGCTGGTGCTGATGCCCACCGGCGGCGGCAAGTCGCTGTGCTTCCAGGTCCCGGCGCTGCTGCGTGACGGCCTGGGCATCGTGGTCTCGCCGCTGATCGCGCTGATGCAGGACCAGGTGGCCGCACTGCGCGAGCTGGGCCTGCGCGCGGCCTTCCTCAATTCCACGCTCGACGCCGAAACGGCGCGCAGGGTGCAGGAACAGGCGCGGCGCGGCGACCTGGACCTGCTCTACATGGCGCCCGAGCGCCTGCTGAGCGACAGCGGACAACGCCTGCTGGACCAATGCCGCATCGCCTTGTTCGCCATCGACGAAGCACACTGCGTGTCGCAGTGGGGCCACGATTTCCGCCCCGAGTACGGGCAACTGTCGATCTTGCGCGAGCGCTGGCCGTACGTGCCGCGCATCGCGTTGACCGCCACCGCCGACGTGCCCACGCGACAGGAAATTGCCGACAAACTGCTGCGCGATGGCCGCGCTTTCGTCTCCAGCTTCGACCGCCCCAACATCCGCTACCGCGTGGTGGAAAAGCGCGATGGCCGTGCGCAACTGCTGCAGTTCATTCGCGGCGAACACGCCGGGGATTGCGGCGTGGTGTATTGCCTGTCGCGCAATACGGTGGAAGAAGTGACCACCATGCTGGCCGCGCAAGGCATCGCCGCCCTGCCCTACCACGCCGGCCTGCCCGCCGAAATGCGCGCACACCACTTGCGCCGCTTTCTGGATGAGGACGGCATCGTCATGGTCGCCACCATCGCCTTCGGCATGGGCATCGACAAACCTGACGTGCGCTTCGTCGCGCACCTCGACATGCCCAGGTCCATCGAAGGCTATTTCCAGGAAACCGGCCGCGCCGGGCGCGACGGCCTGCCCGCGCAGGCGTGGCTGGCCTACGGCCTGCAGGACGTGGTGCAGCAGCGCCGGCTGATCGAACTATCCGAGGCGGACGCCACCTACAAGCGCCTGTCCACGGCCAAGCTCGACGCCATGCTGGCCCTGGCCGAGGCCGCCGACTGCCGCCGCGTGCGCCTGCTGGCCTACTTCGACGAAACCAGCACGCCTTGCGGCAACTGCGACAACTGCCTGAGCCCGCCCGAGCTGATCGACGCCACCGAGTCCGCGCAAAAACTGCTGTCCACCATCTACCGATGTCAGCAAGCGAGCGGCACGCGTTTTGCCGCCACGCACATCATCGACGTACTGCGCGGCAAACGCGGCGACAAGGTCGAGCGCCACGGCCACCACGCCGTATCCACTTTCGGCATCGGCGCGGACCTGGACGAGCAGGACTGGCGCAGCCTGCTGCGCCAGCTCGTCGCGCAACATCTGGTCGAGGTGGACGCCGCGCACTTCAATGTGCTGCAGCTCGGCGCGGCCAGCCGTGAGGTGCTGCGCGGGCAGCGCCGGATCCTGCTCAAGCGCCGCGCGCCGGGCAGCGAACGCAGGCGCCGTGCCCCGCGTGGCGTCGCCGGCAGCGGCGCGACAGCAGCCAGCGCAGGCGCGGCCCTGCAAGCCTTGTCCCGCGTCGATGCCGCGCTGTTCGAGCGTCTGCGCGCCTGGCGCGCCAGCACCGCCAAAGAGCACGGCGTGCCCGCCTACGTGGTGTTCCCCGACGCCACGCTGCACGCCATCGCCAGCACCCGCCCCGCCACGCTTGCTGACCTGCGCGGCATATCCGGCGTCGGTGATGTCAAGCTCGAACGCTATGGACCCGCGCTGCTGGCATGCATTGCCGACGCAAAATAAGGCGATTGGTACTCGACACATCCTGATCGAACGTCCCGAATCCCGCGCCCGGGCGCGTACTTACGAGTAATGACGAAGCAGACAGAGACGCCGCAAGCCGACGGATCCGACACCGTGCTGCAGCGCAAGCAGGTGGCGCGCGCGGAAGATCGACCCGCACCGCGCGCAGCAAACTGATCGCGAGGCGCGGATGCGGCGGCGACTCTCGATCGTCTCCGGCTTCCATCGCCTCTGCGATAATGGTGCGGATGTCCGCGTCCCACTCCTCCGATGGCAAGCCTTCCGGCTTCGGCAAGGCGTTCCGTTCGCTGCGCAACTACAACTTCCGCATCTGGTTCCTGGGCGGGCTGGTATCCAACGTCGGCACCTGGATGCAGCGCATCGCGCAGGACTGGCTGGTACTCACCGTGCTCACCCGGCACAACGCCAGCGCCATGGGCGTGGTGGTGGCGCTGCAGTTCGTGCCGCAATTGCTGTGCCTGCCGTGGAACGGACAGGCGGCCGACCATCTCGACCGGCGCAAATTGTTGATCGCCACGCAGATCGCGCAGGGCCTGCTGGCGCTGGGTCTGGGCCTGATCACCCTCGCTGGCATGGTGACGCTGTGGCAGGTGGACGTGTTCGCGTTCCTGCTGGGCTGCGTCACCGCCTTCGATGCCACCGCACGACAGGTGTTCGTCAACGAGCTGGTCGGCGAAGCGCAACTGGCCAACGCGGTGGCGCTGAACTCCACCTCGTTCAATGCCGCGCGCATGATCGGCCCGGCCGTGGCCGGCACCTTGATCGCCGTGATCGGCACGGGCTGGGTGTTCATGCTCAACGCGGCCTCGTTCGCGGCGGTGCTGGCTTCGCTGATGCTTCTGCGCAGCGGCCAGTTGCACCCGCAGATCCGCAGCGCGCACAAGGCTGGCAGTCTGGCTGAAGGCTTCCGCTACGTCGGCCGGCGTGCCGACCTGATGGCGGTGCTGGTAATGGTGTTCGTCATCGGTACGTTCGGCCTCAATTTTTCGATTTACATCTCGACCATGGCGGTGACCGCATTCCATGGCAACGCCGGTCTGTATGGACTCCTGACCTCGTCGTTCGCGGTGGGCTCGGTGGGTGGCGCGCTGTTCTCCGCCCATCGCGAGGGCCCCGGCATGGCGTCGCTGGGCTTCTCGGCCTTGGGCTTCGGCGTGGGCTGCGCGCTGGCCGCGCTGGCGCCCGATCCGGCGCTGTTCGCCGCCGCGCTGGCGCTGACCGGTTTCGCCGCGCTGGTCTTCGTCACCGCCAGCACCAGCTTCATGCAACTGGCCAGCGCGCCCGGTATGCGTGGGCGGGTGATGGCATTGCGCATGGCCGTGGCCATGGGCGGCACGCCGCTGGGTGCGCTGGCGGTGGGCATTGTGGCCGACCATTTCGGCCCGCGCTGGGCCATGGGCGTGGGCGCTGGATCAGGCATCGTGGCGGTGCTGGTGGGGCTGCACTATCGGTCGGCCAGACGGCGTATCGCCACCGAGGAAAGCTCGTCGGCCTGAGCACGAAACCGGCCTTTCCGCGCTCCGCCTTCCGGTGACAGCCGCCGGATAGCAAGCACACTGCTGGTGCGCCGGGCGTTGGCGAAATCCAGCGGTGTTGCGGCGCGCTCGCGATTGACCAGTTGGCCATTGCGCGCGATCACGGCGGACCATGGTTCAACGGCACAAGCCGCAGACAGGATGAACGTGTCGACAGCGGGGGTTGATCATGTGGAACGCGCAGGTCGATTGCCAACGCGCGCCAACAGGTCAAGCGGACCGGATTCGTCGTAAAGGCAACGCTTGGCATCGGTCAGGTGCCGTCACCTTGGGTGCTGATACGAACCGCCGCCGCCATCCCCGTTATCGCCGCCATCGCCCCGGTGGTGACGTTCGGAGTGGTAGTCGCCGCGCCGGTAGTCGCCGTCACGGTTGTTGCCATAGCCGGGGTAGAAACAGCCGCTCAGCGAGCAGCCGAGCAGCAGGATCGCCGCAGTGGCGAAAATGCGTCTGATCGTGGATGAGGACATCGGAGTCTCCGGCCGGGGGTGTCGGGCCGAGCATGGCATATCGACGCTGGCACAAGCGGGTAGGTCATACGGGGGTCGGGGTTCCATTCAGCGTCAACGTTCAGCGTCATCAAGTGAATCTGGCGCCGTCAGCAGTCACCGTTCGTCGGCAGACCATCAGCACGGTGTCCACGTGAGGGTCATCGATCAGGCCCGGCTGCCAGCGCAGCTTCCTCTGCATGTGCAGGCCGACGGGCATGAACACGTGGTTGTACCACCACATCGCGCGTTCGCGATGATGGATCAGATGCCACATGCCCCAGGCGACCAGGCGCGGGAATTTGGGTTGCATGCCGAAGACGGCACTACGCTCGATGTCAAACCCGTGACGCCGCAGCATGTTGATCAGGTCCTGCGGTTCGTAGCGGCGGCGGTGGCCGACGAAGTCGTCGAACGCAGTCCAGGCGGCCTCGTGCAGTGGCACCGAGAGCAGCAGGATGCCACCGGGCGCACACACGCGGGAAAGTTCAGCCAGCGCGGTCGCGTCGTCGTCGACATGCTCGACAATGTCGAAGCTGCAGACCAGATCGAAGGTCTGGTCGGCGAACGGCAACGCGTTGATCACGCCGACTACGGCGGCAGCACCACGCTCCAGGAAGCGCGTCATGGCCGCAGCGCTGATGTCAAGGAACTGGGTGCGCTGCAGCGGCAGGCGCGGGCGTAAACCCGGCGCCACTTCCAAAGACCTTTTCGATTGCGCAGCCAACGTCGATAACAGAGGCCACGTGTTGAACCGGTACGGCTCGATCAGCAGGGCATCGGCCCACAACGTGTCATACAACGCCCGGTTGGTCGCGGCCAGTTCCGTGTCGCTACGTACATGTACCGCGGAGTCGCTCATGCGATTGCACCACCGAGGCGTCAGGCAAAACGATCAAGCCTCCAGCCGCGGCATTTTGGTCCGTTCGGTCAAACCGGGTCACCATGAACGGAACCTTGCACCGCACCCACCCCGAAGCCGAAGCCCGAGCCGGCTGTGCGACCTGTTCTATCCGGGTTTGCCGCCCATGTCGATCGGCTTGCCGTTGGACAGGAAAGTCAGGTAACTCGCCAGGTCGGTCAGTGCCTGGCTGCCGTAGGCGGGCGGCTTGCCGCCGAGGCCACCGGCGATGCACCCGCGGATCTGATCTTCCAGGGTGATGACCTTGCCCGCGCGTGGGCTGTAGCGCGGAAAAATCGCGGCGGCGTTGGCCAGACTCGGGATTTTGCCACCGCCGGCGACCTGTCCGGCGATTTTGCCGCCGCCCGAATGGCAGCTCTGGCAAGTCATGCCGTGGCCGCCGAACGTATCGGTCGCAAACAGATGCGCGCCGCGCTGGACCGCTGCTTGCAGTGGATCCGCCGCCTTGGCCCAGGCGGCGGGCGAGCACAGTCCGAACAGCAGGACGCCGACGATCAGGTGCATGGCGATGGTCGTTTGTTGCTTTGCATTCATAGTGAAAATCCTCCAATCATTGACTCCGATACATGTGACGCGACGACAGGCAGACAGCCAGGGACGGAGTGAACGGAGATCACGCCGACTTGCGGTGCAGCGCAACCCAGGCCGTGTAGGCATCCAGGAATTTCTGCATGAAGCCGCGCGTGGCTTCGTTGGCGATATGGCCCTGCGCGTCGAACAGGCTGCCAGCGCCGCCGAGATAGGCCTCGGGCTGCGCCATGGTCGGCACGTCGAGGAACACCAGCGACTGGCGCAGGTGGTGATTGGCGCCGAAGCCGCCGATGGCGCCGGGCGACACGCTGATCACGGCGCCGGGCTTGCCACCCCAGACGCTGTGGCCGTAAGGGCGCGAGCCGACATCCAGCGCGTTCTTGAGCACGCCGGGCACCGATCGGTTGTATTCGGGGGTGACGAACAGCAGCGCGTCACAAGCCTTCACCGCATCGCGAAACGCGGTCCATTCGGGGGGCGGCGTGGCATCGAGATCCTGGTTGTACAGCGGCAGTGCGCCGATCCCGATCAGCTGCAGATCCAGCGTGCCGCGCGCCATCTCCGCGAGCGCCAGAGCCATGCGCCGGTTGAAGGATTCCTTGCGCAGACTGCCGACGAGCACCGCCACGTTTGCCGTACTGCTCATGCGTGCATTCTCCTGATGGTGATGGGCATGCGTCGCATCATCGCGACGCAGCGGCGTTCATCATCCGCCGCTGCGTCGCCCAGCGCTAGAGCACGCGCTGCCCCTGCGCGATGTCGGCGTGCAGTTTGCGCTCGCCAGCTTGCGCCTGCCGGTCGAGGTGATCGAACACGGCGTACTCCGCCTGCGTCGGCCGGTCGTAGCTGAGGTCGATGTCAGCGGCGAGGTACGCCAGATGGCTGCGCAGTTTCGTCTCGTGCAGCAGGCTGCCCTCGCTGGACTGGATCTGCAGCGCGACCAAGTCGGCGATATCGGCATCGAGCGCGTTCAGCGCCGGCTGCGCCCTGGCCTTGGCCAGGGTGCCCGCGGCGACCGCGCCGTCGAGCTGATCACGCAGGGCGATGGCCTGGTTGAGGGTGCGATCCAGCGTGTCCAGCGCGGCGTGGATCTTCAGCCCCAGCGCAAGGCGCGCGGCCAATGCGCCGGGCGCCGGGTGCAGGCGTGGATCGAGCGCCACGGTGAAGGCCTGCTCGGACTTCTTGCCGCCGAAGTCGAGCACCGCGGTGTAGCGCCCGGGCACGACGACCGGGCCTTCGACGGTGTCATCGAGTCCGCCGGCGGCGATCGGCGCCTGGAAGCCGGTGACTTCGGTGGCATCCGGCCAGCGCAGGTTCCACTGCAGGCGGTTCATGCCGGGCGCGATCGCGGTGAGTTTGGCGTCCGCGGCCTCCTTGGCCTGGATCGGCGTCCAGTTGTCGCGCACGGTGGCGGCCGGCTTGGGCGCCGTGGCCTTGAGGTGCAAGTCAAAGCGGCGCACCACCTGCCCCTGCGCATCGACGAAGCTCAGTGTCACCGGCGCCTTGCCGTCGTAGTCCGCCGGGATGTGGAAGTACACATTTGCGCCGAACGGCGGATTGGCACCTGCGTCGGTCACGAACTTGGCATACGGGCTGGCGCCATAGGCGTGGGTCAGCCAGGCGGTTTCGGGCGCGAATACCTGCGCGGCATCGGCAGCGACCGTCGGCTGCCGGGTCATCTGTTCCAGCAGGGCCAGGTTGTCCAGCACCCAGAACGAGCGCCCGTGCGTGGCGGCGACCAGATCGCCCTGGCGCACGTTGATGGCGAGATCGCGCACCTGCACCTTGGGCAGGTTCAGCGCCAGCGGATGCCAGTACAGACCACCGTCGTAACTGGCATAGACGCTGTTCTTGGTGCCGAGGAACAGCAGCCGCGCGTCGTTCGGATCCTGGCGCACGACAAAGGCGTACTGGTCGGCGGGCAGGCCCGTGGTGATCGGCGTCCAGTGCGCGCCGTAATCGGTGGTCTCGAACACGTAGGGATGGAAGTCGTCCCACATGTAGCGCGAGGCGGTCAGGTACGCCGTGCCCCTGGCTACATGCGAAGGCTCGATCGAGCTGATCTGCGCCCAGCCGGGGATGCCTTTGGGCGTGACCAGCTTCCAGCTCCTGCCGCCATCGATGGTGACGTGGACGAGGCCGTCGGCCGAACCGGCCCAGATGATGCCGGCATCCAGCGGCGAAGGCGCCAGCGCCGAGATGTCGGGGAAGATTTCCGCGCCGGACTGGTCGAGATCGACCGGGCCGCCGCTGGGCCGTTCGGTGGCGGGATCGTTGCGCGTCAGGTCGGGGCTGATGCGCGTCCAGGTCTCGCCGCCGTCGGTGCTCTTCAGCACATACTGCGAAGCCAGCAGCAGTTCGCCTGGCTTGGCTGCGGAAAACAGGATCGGGTGCGTCCAGCCGAAGCGGTACTTGAGCTGGTTGGACGCGGCGCCTTCCTGGTACTCCGGCCAGGGGCTGACCTCGCGGAACTGGCCGGTGGCCATGTCATAACGCAACTGGATGCTGAAGTAACCGCTGCCGTAGGTGATGTTGGGGTTGCCCGGCTGCGGTGCGACGAAGGTGGCCTCGCCGTAGGCCACGGAATGCCAGGCGCCCAGCGGAATCATGCCGGCGCTGGCGGCGCTGGGGCCCTCGAAGGAACCCTCATCCTGCTGCGCGCCATAGATGTGGAACGGAAACTGGTCGTCCAGTGCCACGTGGTAGAACTGTCCGGTCGGCTGGTTGTGATCACCGCTCCAGGTCAGGCCGCCGTCGGTGGACACGGTCGCGCCGCCGTCGTTGCCCTCGAGCAACACCTTCGGATCGTGCGGGTTGATCCAGACGATGTGGTTGTCGCCGTGCGGCGTGTGCAGCTTGGCGAACGCCTTGCCGCCGTCATGCGAGACCCACAGCGCATCGACCTCGGGCACGTACACCGTGTTGGCGTCGGTCGGGTCGGCGTAGATGCTCATGTAATAGAACGCGCGCTGGCGCAAACTCCAGTGGGCGTTCACCCGCGTCCACGTCGCACCGGCGTCGTTCGAGCGGAACACGCCGCCGCCCCGGGCCTGCACGATCGCGTAGACCACGGCCGGATCGCTGGCCGCGACGCTGACGCCGATGCGTCCCAGCGTGCCCTGCGGAAAGCCCGTGTTGCGCGAGATCTCGGTCCAGTGCGCGCCGCCGTCCGTGCTCTTGTACAGGCCGCTGCCGGGGCCGCCGTCCTGCAGCGTCCACGGCCGGCGGTAGGCCTGCCACATCGCGGCGTAGAGCACGTCTGGGTTCTTCGGGTCCATCACCAGGTCGATCGCGCCGGTCCTGGCATCGACGTAAAGGATCTTGCTCCAGGTCTTGCCGCCATCGACCGACTTGAACACGCCGCGTTCGGCGTTGGGCTTGAACACGTGACCCATGGATGACGCGTAGACCACGTCGGGGTTTTTCGGATCGACCACGATCGCGCTGATGGTGTGGGTGTCGGCCAAGCCCGCCGCGCGCCAGGTCTTGCCGGCGTCGTCGGAGCGGAACACGCCGTCACCGGTGATCATGTCGCCGCGGATGTCGCTCTCGCCGGTGCCGACGTAGATCACCTTCGGGTTCGACGGCGCCACCGCGATCGCGCCGATGCTGTTGCTGGAACCGGGCAGCGTGCCGTCGGTGAGATTGACCCACTTGACGCCGTAGTCGGTGCTGCGCCACACGCCGCCGTCGACCCCGCCCATGTAGAACAGGTCGCGCTCGCCGGGAACGCCCGCCACCGCGACCACGCGTCCGCCGATGTAGGGGCCGATGCTGCGCCACTTCATCAGCGCGTTCAGCGGTGTTGGTGCCGACTCGGTGCCGGCGCGCGCGTTGCCCGCGGCCAGCACCAGGCACAGCACGAGTGTGCACAAGCCGGCGAACGCGAGGGTCGTGCGAGAAACACGTGAATCCATGACCAATCTCCGCATGCCGGAACCATGCCCGGCTTACGGAAACCTAATCAGATTGCATGGCTGCCGCAAAGCAAATCCACGCATCGAGATCATACGATGATGGCTTTAAACCGTAATATTTACGTGATATGTGCTCGGCGCAGTCGTGGCGCCCATCCGCTGTCACCCGCCACGCTGGCTGTAGCGCGTGGCGACGTAGTCCTCGAGGATGCCGATGAACTCATCGGCGATGCCCGCGCCACGCAAGGTGACGGTTTTCTGGCCATCGACGAACACCGGCGCGGCCGGCGTCTCGCCGGTGCCGGGCAGCGAAATGCCAAGGTTGGCGTGGCGCGATTCGCCGGGGCCGTTGACCACGCAGCCCATCACCGCCAGGGTCAGATTTTCCACACCGTCGTATTGCAGGCGCCATTCGGGCATGCGCGCGCGCACGTGTTCCTGCACGCGCTGCGCCAGTTCCTGGAAGAAACTGCTGGTGGTGCGCCCGCAGCCCGGACACGCGGTGACCAGCGGCGTGAACGCGCGCAGGCCCATCGTCTGCAGCAGCTCCTGCGCGACGATCACCTCGCGCGTGCGTGACTCGCCCGGCGCCGGCGTCAGCGAAATGCGGATGGTGTCGCCGATGCCTTCCTGCAGCAGCACAGCAAGCGCCGCGGTGGAGGCAACGATGCCCTTGCTGCCCATGCCGGCTTCGGTGAGACCCAGATGCAGCGCGTAGTCGCTGCGCGCAGCCAGGTCGCGGTAGACCGCGATCAGCTCCTGCACGCCGGACACCTTGCACGACAGGATGATGCGGTCGCGCGCCATGCCCAGTTCCTCGGCGCGCGCGGCCGAATCCAGCGCCGAGCGGATCAGTGCCTCGCGGCCCACCGCTGCGGCATCCCATGGACTCTCGCGTGCATGATTCTCGTCCATCAGCCGCGCCAGCAGCGACTGGTCGAGCGAACCCCAGTTGACGCCGATGCGCACCGGCTTGTCGTGGCGCAACGCGGTTTCGATGATGGATGAAAACTGCGTATCGCGTTTTCTGCCGAAGCCGACATTGCCGGGATTGATGCGGTACTTGGCCAGCGCCACGGCGCAGGCCGGCTCGGCGGCCAGCAGCAGATGGCCGTTGTAGTGGAAATCACCGATCAGCGGCACCTCGACGCCCATCATGTCCAGGCGTTCGCGGATACGCGGCACGGCGGCCGCGGCCTCGGGGGTGTTGACGGTGATGCGCACCAGCTCGGAGCCGGCGCGCGCCAGCTCGGCCACCTGTTGGGCGGTGCCGGCGACATCGGCGGTATCGGTGTTGGTCATCGACTGCACCACGACCGGCGCGGAACCGCCGATGCGCACGCGCCCGATGCGCACCGCGCGCGTGACATGTCGCGGCGCGGCGCTGCCGACCGGCGCGACGACGCTCATGCCTCGGCTCCAGCCGCGGCGTTCGCCGGCACGGGCCGCGACGCGGCGCTGACGCGCAGGCGCTGGTAAGCCGGACTGAGCGCCTCGCTGGACTCGATCTGCGCCATGCGCACCGATGGCAACGGCTGCCAGTCACGCGGGTCTTCGGGCAGGCTCAGTTCGAGCGCGGCGGGAATGGCGTCGTTCAAAGTCGCCAACAGCAACTGCTCGTGATCATCACCGTGCAGCAACAGCGCGCGTACCGCGTTGCGCAACTGGCCGCGCGCATCGGGGAAACGCACCGCCGCCGGCAGCGTCTGCCGCGCCAGCAGCTCGACGCCGGTATCCAGTTGCCCGGATTCCTCGATGCGCAACCAGCGCACGACGCCGACCATCCAGTCCTGCGTGTCGCCGCGCTCGGCGGGCGGAGCCAGACCGACGATCTCGCCGACGCGGATGCGCATGCCGGTCTCGGCGTGCCACAACAGGCGATAACCGCCGAGGCTTTGATCGAGTACCTGCACGCGCTGCACGGCGACGCCGCCGCCATCGGCGGGCGCGGCCCAGGCCGGGCTTTGCGTGTGCGCGCCGATGCTGATGCCGGCGCCGCGCAGGCCGCTGAGAAAGGTCTGGAATTGCTGCCCGCCAGCCAGCAGCATGTGCAGCGCATGCAGGCCGATGACGGCTTCGAGCGGGTGCCCAGCCTGCAAACGCGCATGGCCGCGTTCGGCGCTGCCGCTCCACGTCGATTGCAGGCGTTCGAGGAAGGCGTGGCTGACTTCCAGGGTCTTGCCGTCGGGCAACCGATAACTGGCGTGCGCGATGCCACCAGGCTGCATCTGGCGATCCGCCGCCAGTGCCGCGCGCGCGGGCTCGGCGTCGAAATCGTGCAGGCCGGGCGCGGCGGCGCGACGCTCCTCGGGCAGGTAACCGGGACCAGTATCGGCGGCCAGATCGAGCGCGATGGCGCCGCTGCCGCCGGCGTGCAATCGGCAGCGCGCAGCGAATACGCCGGTGATCTCGTAGGCGTCGGACAACTCGCGCGTCGAGAAGCGGTACGGGTTGGACAGCGCCAGCAACAGCGCATGTTTGTAGATCGTGCCCGGCGACAGACGCTGCGTCGGATCCAGCGTCACGGGTTTGTCTGCGATACCGCTTTCCAGCGCGAACGCATAAGCCGCGTGCATGCGCAGCCAGGCGCCCGCGGGCGGGGTGCGATACAGGCGGTAATGCCACAGCAGGCTCAGGCCCCCATGCCGCAGCGCGCGCGCCAGGCCCTGCGCGATCGCCTGGCTGCGCATCCAGCCGACCCTGCCAGCCGGCGCACACAGTTCATACACGGCCAGCGCGTAGCCATCGGCCAGCGCGCGCTGGAAGCCGCTGACGATTTCCGCCAGCGCCAGTTTGGCCGCGGGCAATGGAAAGCTTTCGTTGCTGAGCTGGCGCTCGAAGCCATCGGACAACTGCGCGACGCTGGCGCCGAGTCCGTCCAGTGCCGCGAGCCGCTCGCCACCCGGCCACACGGTCGTCAGCATGCGCTCGAGCAAATGCGTGAGCTCGCGCGCGGCCACCGCAGGGTTGGCCATCGGCAACTGCGCGATGTTCTGCTGCATGCGCCGGGCGCTGGCGGGAATCCCGCCCGTGGCCGGCACGCGCGCCGGCATGCCTGCGATCAGGCGCGTGTAGGCCTCGCTCATCCATTTCCCCAGTGACGGTATCCGGTGCGCATGCGGTGATGATCCTCGACCGTGCAGGCTAGCGCCATTTTAGCCCCAGCCGGCGCGCCGCCCCAGCGCGGCAGCGGAACCCCCGGTCATGAAGTGATCCGGGCGAACCATGTCGGTGCGGTTTTTCGCGGCGCCCTACACTGTGCGGCATGAATCAGGCTAACGCTTCCGCTGCCCCGCATGCCTCGACGCCTGCCCTGCGCCTGATCGCCGGACAGGTGCTGAGCCGCGCGGCCGGCGCACCGCTGATCACCGGCAACCGTGTGCAATTGCTGATCGACGGCGCGCAGCACTTCGAGGCCTGGGCGGCCATGATCGAATCGGCACGCGATTACGTGCTGCTGGAGAACTACATCATTGCCGACGACATCGTGGGGCGGCGCTTCCGCGACCTGCTTGTCGCCCGCGCGCGCGCCGGTGTGCAGGTGGCGCTGATCCACGACTGGTTCGGCACCTTCGGCAATGCCAAGCGCGCGTTCTTCGAGCCGCTGCGCGCCGCTGGTATCGCGGTGCGCGTGTTCAATCCGCCGCGCCTGGACAGTCCGCTGGGCTGGATCGGCCGCGATCATCGCAAGTTGCTGGTGGTGGACGGGCGCATCGGCTCGCTGTCCGGCGTGTGCGTGGCGGCCAAGTGGCTGGGTGACGCGGCGCACGGCATACCGCCCTGGCGCGACACCGGGCTGCTGATCGAAGGCCCGGCCGTAGCCGATCTGGAAGCCGCGTTCCGCGAAAGCTGGGGCGGCATGGGGCCGGCGCTGGAGTTCGCCGCGGCACCGGCTCCCGCGGCGCAAGGTGAAGTCGCATTGCGCGTGATTGCCACGGTGCCGGCGCAGGCCGCCATGTACCAGCTCGAACAACTGATCGCCGCCATGGCCACGCGCACGCTGTGGATCTCCGATGCCTATTTCGTCGGCGTGCCCACTTACGTGCGCGGCCTGGCCGCGGCCGCGGCCGATGGCGTCGATGTGCGCCTGCTGGTGCCGGGCAACAACAACCTGCCCGCGGTTGCAGCGTTGTCGCGCGCGGGTTTCCGGCCGCTGCTGGAAGCCGGCATCCGCGTATTCGAATGGAACGGCAGCATGATGCACGCCAAGACCGCGGTGGCTGACGGGCGCTGGGCGCGCGTGGGTTCATCGAATCTCAACCTGTCGAGCTGGCTGGCCAACTGCGAACTCGATGCCGCGATCGAAGACATCGGCATCGCCGAACAGATGCAGGAGCACTACCTGCGCGATCTGGACAACGCCACCGAACTGCTGCTGGCCGGCCGGCGCCCGCGCCCGCAGGGCGAGCGCCGCCGCAGTGCGCGCGGCGGCAGTTCATCGCGCGCGGCAGCCACCGCCCTGCGCCTGGCCAACACCGTGGGTGCGGCCATCGCCAATCGCCGCGTGCTGGCCGATTCCGAGCGCGGCGTGCTGTCGCTGGCCGGGATCGCCCTGCTGTTGCTGGCCGCGCTGGGCGCGTGGTGGCCGCGTGTGCTGGCCTGGCCGCTGGCCTTGTTTGCCGCGTGGCTGGGCGCCAGCCTGCTGTGGAAACGCATCCTGCGCCAGCGCGAGGCACGGCGGCGCGCCGCTGCCGCAACGCGCGTGCCCGGAAAATAGTGCAGCGAACCTTGACGCAGGCTGGCGGAATGCTTTCACTGCTGACTCGCATATTCCTAATGTGCGATTTGCAAATGCGGCACACCGGCGCGAGGAGCCCATCATGGTCACATCCGTCATGCGTTTACGGTTTGTTTCGAGCATTGCTGTCGTTGCGCTGCTGCTGCTGGGCTTGAATCAAGCCCATGCCGCCGAGCGGCTCAAACCGTTCGAGCTCGCCTACACCACCAGCGGCGACATGGCGCAGGTCGTCACCCGGGTCGAGAAACAACTCACCGATCACGGATTCAGCATCGTCGGCAGCTATGCGCCCTACTCCGATGCCGCCTTTCCGGCAGGCGAAACGGTATCGGCCGAGGTGATCGGCGTCACCAACCCCGCGTTGCTGGCCGCCGCCGCGGAAACCAAGTTCGGCGGCTATGCCGCCGTGCAGCGCGTCAGCGTCACCCGGGTGGTCAGCAAAGGCGCCACGCAAATCCAGGTGGCCTATACCAATCCGAGCTACATGGCCAATGCCTATCGTCTGAAACGCGATCTGCGCGGCGTGGCGGCGGATCTCGGCAAGGCGCTGGGCGCGCAGCAGGCCTATGGCTCCAAAAAAGGCCTGACGGCAGCGGACCTGAGGGACTACCACTACAAGTTCCTGATGCCGTACTTCGACGATGCCCACCACCTTGCCAAGTACGACAGCTACGCGCAGGCGCTGAGCGCGGTGAAGGCCGGCCTGGCCGCGCACAATGGCGGTGCCAGCGAGGTTTACGAGGTCGCCATCCCCGGCAAGGAGCAGACATTGTTCGGGGTGGCACTGGCCGGCACCACCGGCAACAAGTGCAGCGGCGATGAGTACATCATGAGCCGCATCGACTTCAGGGCGCTCAAGTCGACCGCCCACCTGCCCTACGACATCCTCGTATCCGGCGACCGGGTTTACGCACTGGCGGTGAAATTTCGCATCGCCATCAACTTTCCCGACCTCAGCATGATGGGCTCGAACAGCTTCATGAGCATCATGTGCGCGCCGGATTCCATCGAGAAGGCACTGAAGGCCGTGGCGCGCGGAAGTACTGTGGCGACCTCCACTCAGCAGGATTGAGCAACACGCAAACCCGCGCGGCACGATGCCGTGCGGGTTTGCAACGACCGCGTGTTGACGCAATCAGACTGAAAAATTCACAGCCCCTCAGCGTGCGCCGAGGTAGTCGCCCTTGCCGATCGCGACGCCGTTGTGGCGCAGGATGGCGTATGCCGTGGTGATGTGGAAAAACAGGTTGGGCAAGGCATGCTCGAACAGATACGTGCGCCCGGCGAACGTCACGTCCTGCTTGCGGATTTGCAGCACCACCGTGCGGTCCTCGCTGCCGGAAAACGCGGCGGCCGGGATGCCGTCGACGAATGCCAGTGTCCTGGCGATGCGCGCCTTGAGCTCGGCGAACGTGGCCTCGGTGTCCTCGTGCTTGGGCACTTCGATGCCGGCAAGGCGCGCGGCGGCGCCCTTGGCGGTATCGCAGGCGATCTGCACCTGGCGCGTCAGCGTGAACATGTCGGGCGCCAGCCGATCGTTGAGCAGGATCGCGGGATCGAAGCCCTTGGCCTCGGCATGCGCCACGGCCTTGTCGAGAATCGCGGCGAGCGCGCCCAGGCTGCGATCGAAAACCTTGACCGTGGCGTCATACATCAATGGGTTCATGCGGTTGTCTCCAGGGAAGTTGGGGGTAGAGCTGGCGTGACTGCGCGCAGCGTCACATGCGGCGCGCGAAATGGCGGAAGCGGCGAGATTCGAACTCGCGAACGGTTGCCCGTTGCCGGTTTTCAAGACCGGTGCCTTCAACCACTCGGCCACGCTTCCGTTGATTTCGATGGCGGGCTGCGCTGCAGCAGCCTGATCCAGTCGACATTCTAGCCGCACGACGCGGGCGTCATGCGATGGCCGGTGCGCCGGCGGCGGTTCAACGCGGCGACTTGGGGGGCTTGCCCAGCTTCACCGACACCACCACCACGACCAGCACCAGCAACAGCGGCAGCAACATGCCCAGACCGAACACCAGTACCTGCGGACTGCGCACGCTGGCCGCGGTCACCGGATAGGCCACCGTCAGCAGCAGCAGCAGGGCCTGCGGCAGCAGGCGGCGGCGCCAATACCACGCCATGCCCAGCAACAGCAGCATGCCCGCCAGGAACAGCGGCCCATGCCACCACGGCAACCATCCGATCATGCCGATGCCGAGAAAAAACCCGGCCCAGGCCGAAATCACCACACCGGTGAACAAGCCGATCGCCAGATGTGCGGCGGATGCGGACGCAGGCCGGGCGCTCACACTTTTTCGCAGCCGCCCATGTAGGGGCGCAGCACCTCGGGCACACCAATCGTGCCATCGCTGTTCTGATAGTTCTCCATCACCGCGACCAGCGCACGGCCCACGGCCACGCCGGAACCGTTGAGCGTATGCACGAGTTCGGGCTTGCCGCTGTCGGGATTGCGCCAGCGCGCCTGCATGCGCCGCGCCTGGAAGTCGGTGCAATTGGAGCACGAGCTGATCTCGCGATAGGTATTCTGCGAAGGCAGCCACACTTCCAGATCGTAGGTCTTGGCTGCGCTGAAACCCATGTCGCCCGTGCACAGCAGCAGGCGCCGATACGGCAGACCGAGTTGCTCAAGCACCACTTCGGCGCAGCGCGTCATGCGCTCGTGCTCGGCGGCGCTGTCGGTCGGCCGGACGATACTGACGAGTTCGACCTTCTCGAACTGGTGCTGGCGGATCATGCCGCGCAGGTCGCGCCCGCCGCTGCCGGCCTCGGCGCGGAAACACGGCGTGTGCGCGACCATGCGCAGCGGCAGCGCATCAGCCTCGACGATGGACTCGCGCAGCAGATTGGTCAGCGCGACTTCGGCGGTGGGGATCAGATAGCGCCGCGTGTCGCCGACCTGGGTGGCGAACAAGTCCTCTTCGAACTTGGGCAACTGCCCGGTGCCCTGCATCACCTCGGGATTGACCAGCAGCGGCACGTTGCATTCGGTGTAGCCGTGCTCGCGCGTGTGCAGATCCAGCATGAACTGCGCCAGCGCGCGGTGCAGGCGCGCGATGCCGCCGCGCAGCACGGTGAAGCGTGCGCCGGACAAACGTGCGCCGGCCTCGCCATCCAGCCCGCCGTCGCGCGCGCCCAGCTCGACGTGGTCGCGCACGGCAAAATCGAACGCGCGCGGCGTGCCCCGGCGGCGCTGCTCGACATTCGCGGTTTCATCCTTGCCATCCGGCACCGACGCCTCGGGCAGATTGGGCATGCCCAGGGCAATCGCGGCCAGCCGATCCTGGATTTCGGTCAGGCGCTGCTCGTTGGTCTTGAGGCGATCGCCCAGACCAGCCACCTCCGCCATCAACGCCGTGGTGTCCTCGCCCCTGGCCTTGGCCTGGCCGATGGCCCTGGAGCGCGTGTTGCGCAGGTTCTGCAGTTCCTGCGTCGCGGTCTGCACCTGCTTGCGCTCGGCCTCGAGCGCGCCCAGCAGCGCGGTTTCCAGCGCGAAACCGCGACGCGACAGCTGCGCAGCGATTGCATCGAGCTGCGTGCGCAGCAGAACGGGATCAAGCATGGAATCTCCAAATCAGAACGGTGACGCCCGCATGGAACACCTCGCGGGTTTCGTCATGCCTGCGCAAGCGGGCACCCATGAAGCGTCGGCGACTGGATTCCCGCCTGCGCGGGAGTGACGGCTGCAAACCTCTCGCGTCGATTATCGCGAGCGCGGCCCGCGCAGCGCAAACCTCAGGCCGCGGCTGGATGTTGCGGGCGCACCCAGAACAGCAGCAGCAGCGCGGCCAGCAGCGCGCAGCCGGAGCTGAAGCCGAACGCCACCAGCGGCGCCAGGTGCTGCCACAGCCAGCCGAACAGCACCGAGGCCGGCAACAGCATCAGGCCCACCACGAGGTTGTACCAGCCATAGGCGGTGCCGCCGCGCTCGCGCTGCGCCAGATCGCCCACCAGCGCTTTCTCGGCACCCTCGGTCGCGGCCAGAAACAAGCCATAGAACGCGAACATCGGCCACAGCAGCGCCACCTGCGCCGGCAGCAGGCCGAACGCCAGATAAAATAGCGCGTAGATCACCCAGCCCGCGGTGATCACGCGCGTGCGCCCCAGGCGATCGGACAGGCTGGACAGATGCGTGGAGAACAACGCCGCCACGCCCGACATCAGTGCCCACAGCAGCGGGATCTGCACGTCGCTGACACCCAGATCGTGCGCGCGCAGCAGCAAAAACATGTTGGATGAATTGCCCAGCGTGAACAGCGCCAGCACCACCAGATACCGCCGCAGCGCCGGGCTTTGCTCGCGCAGGCGCCAGTCGAACGGCACCGACTTGAGCGCCGGGGACACCTCCGGTTCCGGGATCGCCAGCGCCAGCGCGATCACCACCAGCGCCGGGATGATGGCCAGATAGAAAATATGCGCGATCGGCATGCCCGCGGCCAGCAGCCCGGCCGCAGCCAGCGGACCGATCACCGCACCCAGATTGTCCATGGCACGATGAAAACCGAACGCCAGCCCGCGCTGCCCCGGCGCCACGCTGGCATTGAGCAAGGCATCGCGCGGGGCGGTACGCAGGCCCTTGCCCATGCGATCGGCAAAGCGCAATACCAGCACGCCGGGCCAGCTCGTGGCGAGGCCCAGCAGTGGGCGCGCGATGGCGCCCAAGCTGTAGCCGCCGACGACCCAGATGCGCATGCGCCGCATGCGGTCGGCCAGCACGCCGGCGACCAGCTTGACCAGGCTGCTGACCGCCTCGGCCACGCCCTCGATCAGGCCCAGCGCGCGCGGCCCGGCCATCAGCACGGTGGCCAGGTACAACGGCACCAGCGGATACACCAACTCGCCAGCGCTGTCGTTGAACAGGCTGATCAGGCTCAGCAGCAGCACCGTGCGCGGCAACGCGCGCAGCAACTTCCTCATGCCTTGCCCTTGCCACGCGCCTGCGCGCGCGCCGCACGCAGGGCATCGAGTTTTTCCTTGATGCGCAATTCCAGACCGCGCTCGACCGGTGCGTACAGTTGCAGGTCGTCCAGCGCATCGGGCAGGCAGCGTTGATCCAGCGCCACGCCGCCTTGCACGTCGTGGTCGTACTGGTAGCCCTTGCTGTAACCCAGCTCTTTCATCAACCTGGTCGGTGCGTTGCGCAGGTGCATCGGCACCTCCAGCGTGCCGGTTGCGGCGACCACGCGCCGCGCCTCGCCCAGCGCGCGATAGACCGCGTTGCTCTTCGGCGCCACGGCCAGATACACCACCAGTTCGGCCAGGCCCAGCTCACCCTCGGGACTGCCCAGGCGTTCATAGGTATCCCAGGCATCCAGCGCCATGCGCCACGCACGCGGATCGGCCAGGCCGATGTCCTCGACCGTCATGCGCAACATGCGTCGCGCCAGGTACAGCGGATCGCAGCCGCCATCGAGCATGCGCGTCAGCCAGTACAGCGCGGCGTCGGGATCGGAGCTGCGCACCGATTTGTGCAGCGCCGAGATCTGGTCGTAGAACTGCTCGCCGCCCTTGTCGAAGCGGCGCGTGCGTTCGGCCAGCACGCGCGTCAGCGTGTCGCGATCGATCACCCCGTCGCGCGCCAGTTCGCTGGCGATTTCCAGGAAGGTAAGCGCACGGCGCACGTCGCCATCGGCGGCCTGCGCAATCGAGTGCAGCGCGTCGTCCTGCAGCTTGAGCTGCAACGCGCCGAGGCCGCGTTGGTCATCGTCCAGCGCCTGTTGCAGCGCGACCACGATGTCGTCGGCCGAGATCGCCTCCAGCACATGCACGCGGCAGCGCGAGAGCAGCGCCGAGTTCAGCTCGAACGACGGGTTCTCGGTGGTGGCGCCGATGAACACGATGATGCCGCGCTCGATCGCGGGCAGGAATGCATCCTGCTGCGCCTTGTTGAAACGGTGCACCTCGTCCACGAACAGCACGCTGCGCAAACCCTGCGCATAGCGCGCCTCGGCCAGCGCCAGCGCGGCGCGCACCTCGGCCACGCCGGACAGCACCGCGGAAATCGCCACGAACTCGGCATCGGCGTAATGCGCCACCAGCCGCGCCAGCGTGGTCTTGCCGCAGCCGGGCGGCCCCCACAGCACCATCGAGTACACCTTGCCCGCCTCCAGCGCCATGCGCAGCGGCGCGTCGGGCGCCAGCAGCCGACGCTGGCCGACCATTTGCTGCAAGCGCTGCGGGCGCATGCGTTCGGCCAGCGGCTGCAGCGCGGTGGACTCGGGCAGCAGCGAGGGCGAGACGTTGGCGGGCTTGCGCGACATGCGCGGATGATACGGCCGCAGCCGTCTCAGTTCTTGAGCGGATAGGCCTCGGCCGTCGGCGCGTCGCCGATCACGTCGGCACCGGGCGGCGGGGTGAAACGGAACGTGTCGGTCGGCAGCTTCGCATTGCGACGCCAATCGCTGAAACGGATCGTGGTGCGATCGCCCAGCAGATCCTCGAACACCATCGTCTGCAACTGGTTGTCGGCGAAGCCCAGCTCGGCGTACTTGAACTCGGCGTGGTCGTTGTCCGGGCGCAGCTTCAGCCACGCCTGGCCATCGTGCGCACCATCCTCGCTGACCTTGAACTGGCGGTCGAGCAATTTGAGGTCGGTGAGCACATTGAGCGGACTGTGCGCCTCGGCGCTGTTCTGCGCGCGCACCGTCACCTGCTGCAGGTCGGGGTCGTACACCCACACGCGTGTGCCGTCGGCGACGATGAGCTGGTGGTAGGGCTTGTCAACCTGCCAGCGGAACAGCCGCGGCGCAGCCAGTTGCAGCGTGCCGCTGGCGCTGCGCCCGGCATTGCCGTTGGCATCCACGCTGACCTGGCTGAAATGCACGCTGACCGATTGCAGACCTGACGCGAACGCATCGAGCTGCGCGCGTGCACTGCCTGCAGCCTGCGCCAGCGCGGGCAATGCCAGGCCCAGCGCGCACAACATCACAAGGGCGCCACGGACACCGGCGAAACGCGCGACATGGGGATTCTGGGTATTCATGCTGGCCATTGGCAGACAGTGGAGAAACGTCGCATAGCATGCCGCCCGGTGGCTGCATCGCGATGAAATGACGCGCCATGCAGCGTGCGCACCGGTGTTCGCCGCGCTACGGTCCAGCGGCGCGCAATGCGCCATTCGGCGCCATCGCGGCGGTCCTGCGGGGTCGGGTTCAGGGGATCAATACTCACGTGGCGGCGGCGCCAGCACGCTGCGATTGCCGTTGTGCTCGGGCGGGCTGACGATGCCCTGCTGCTCCATCATCTCGATCAGCCGCGCGGCGCGGTTGTAGCCGATGCGCAGATGCCGCTGCACGCCCGAGATCGAAGCGCGGCGGCTGCGCACGACGATGTCCACGGCCTTGTCGAACAGCGCATTGTCGCTGCCGTCCTCGCCTTCGGCGTCCTCGGGCAGGCCGGACTCGCCGATCACCTTGCCATCGCCCAGCGTCTGCACTTCCTCCAGCACGCCGGTGATGAAATCAGGGCGGCCCTGCGCACGCAGCCATTCGACCACGCGGTGCACCTCGGCGTCGTCGACGAAGGCGCCATGCACGCGCTCCGGGGTGGCGGTGCCCGGTGGCAGGTACAGCATGTCGCCGTGGCCGAGCAGGGTCTCTGCGCCGGACTGGTCGAGGATGGTGCGCGAGTCGATCTTGCTGGACACCTGAAACGCGATGCGCGTCGGAATGTTGGCCTTGATCAGGCCGGTGATGACGTCCACCGAGGGCCGCTGCGTGGCCAGCACCAGGTGCACGCCGGCGGCGCGCGCCTTCTGCGCCAGGCGCGCGATGAGTTCCTCGACCTTCTTGCCGACGATCATCATCATGTCGGCGAATTCGTCGATGATCACCACGATCGAGTACAGCGTCTGCAGTTGCGGCGGCGGCGCGTTGGGCGCGCTGGCATCGGGCTTGAACAGCGGGTCCAGCAGCGGTTGCCCGGCCGCCTGCGCCTCGCGCACCTTCTTGTTGAAACCGGCCAGGTTGCGCACGCCCAGCGCCGACATCAACTTGTAGCGCCGCTCCATCTCGGCCACGCACCAGCGCAGCGCGTTGGCGGCTTCCTTCATGTCGGTGACCACCGGCGCCAGCAGGTGCGGGATGTTCTGGTAGACCGACAGCTCGAGCATCTTCGGGTCGATCATGATCATGCGCACTTCGCTGGGTGCGGCCTTGTACAGCAGGCTCAGCACCATCGCGTTCAGCGCCACCGACTTGCCCGAGCCGGTGGTGCCGGCGACCAGCAGGTGCGGCATCTTGCCGAGGTCCACCACCGCGGGCCGACCGCCGATGTCCTTGCCCAGCGCCAGCGCCAGCGGCGACTTCTGCGCGTCGTACTCCTTGGAGCGCAGGATCTCCGACAGATAGACGATCTCGCGGTGCGCGTTGGGAATCTCGATGCCGATCACGTTCTTGCCGGGGATCACGTCGACCACGCGCACGCTCTGCACCGACAACCCGCGCGCGATGTCCTTGTCGAGGCTGCTGATCTGGCTGCCGCGCACGCCGGCGGCGGGTTCCATCTCGAAACGCGTGATCACCGGTCCGGGAAACACGGCGACCACACTGGCCTCGATGCGGAAATCGCGCAGCTTGGCGGTGAGCTGCTCGGACAGCACCTTGAGCATTTCCTGCGACCAGCCCTTGTTGAGCGTCGGCTTGGCCTCGTCCAGCAGGGACAGCGGCGGCAATTGCCCGGGCACGGCCGGACCCACGAACAGCGGGATCTGGTTTTCGCGCGCGGCACGATCGCTCTTCTCGACCATGGGCAGCGGCGGCGGCTCGATGCGCACCGGTTCGCGCTCGGACTTGCGCTTGCTTTCGACGCGGCGCACTTCTTCGCGCTCGATGCGTTGGCTGCGGGCGGCCAGCACCTCGGGCGTGCGCTTGAGGTGCGCGCGCAGCCAATCGCCAAGGAGCAGCGTCAGGCGCCCGGTGCGATCCATCACCGCGAACCAGGACAGGCTCGTGGCCAGGGTCACGCTGACCAGGAATACCGCGAACAGCAGCAGCGTGGCGCCGGGCAAGCCGAAGCCACCTTGCAGCGGATGCCCGATCAGACGCCCGAGGATGCCGCCGTAACCCGCCGCCAGACCAGTCGCCGTGCCCAGACGCAGCGTTGCCAGCGCCGCGCCGCTGGCGACGAAGCCGACAAAACCGATCAGGCGCAGCGTGGGCTCCAGTGGCGAGCGCGGCAGGCGCGCACGCTCACGCAACACATACAAGGCCAGCACCGCCAGCAACACCGGAAACGCGTACGCGGTGATTCCGAAAAACCACAGCAACGCGTCGGACAGGTACGCGCCGATCAGACCGCCCCAGTTGGCCACGCCCAGTTGCGGCCCGGAGTGCGACCAGGACGGGTCGTTGCGGTTGTGCGTGAGCAGGCATACCAGCACGTAAAGCGCGACCGGGAAAAGCAGCAGAGCGCCCGCCTCGCGCAGCAGACGCCGCGCGCCCTCGCTGAGCGCGATCCTGCCATTCGTGCCGCTCGTCTTGCCGTTGGCCGCCACCGTCATCCCGCATGCCGCAAACCCGCCGCAGATTACACCAGCACAGACTGCGGCCGGCATCTGGAAGCAGTGGTGCGCCGTGTCGGCTGCGCCGCCGCGCAGCCGGGTGTCGCGCAAGTTGCCAGGCGCAGCGATGAAACCCGGCGACCCGCGCGCGCGGCCTCAGACCATGCCCTGCAGCGCCGGATGCACGATCTTGCCGGCCTCGACATTGATGCCCTTGCGCAGCGGCTCGAACTGGCGCCAGTCGCCATCGGCGGCCAGACGCTGCACGTAGGGCAGGATCGCCGCGCAGATGGCGAGCGAGGAGGTCTGCGGCACCGCGCCGGGCATGTTGGTGACGGCGAAATGCGTCACCCCGTGCACGCTGTAGGTGGGATCCTTCCAGGTGGTCGGACGCGAGGTCTCGAAGCAGCCGCCCTGGTCGATGGAGATGTCCACCAACACGCTGCCCTTCTCCATCGATTTGACCATGGCCTCGGTGACCACGCGCGGCGCCTTGGCGCTGGGAATCAACACCGCGCCGACGACGATGTCGGCACCCGCCACTTCCTCGGCCACCAGGGATTCGTAGGCGTACAGCGCGGTGACGTTGGGCCCCAGCGCCATCATCTCGGCCATGCGATCCGGGCGCTTGTCGAACACCGCCACATTGGCGCCGGCGGCGGCGGCCAGCGCGGCGGCATTGCCACCGGCGGCGCCGGCACCGAGCACCACGACCTTGCCACGCGGCGTGGACGCCATGCCGCCGAGCAGCTTGCCCTTGCCGCCTTGCGGCTGGTGCAGCAGGGTCGTGCCCATCTGCGTGGCGATGCGCCCGGCGATCACCGACATCGGGTGCAGCAGCGGCAGGCCGCCGTGGTCCTCGACCGACTCGAAGGCCACGCCGGTCAGGCCGATGGCCAGCAGTTTGCGCGTCAGTTCCGGCTCGGCGGCCAGATGCAGGTAGCAGAACAGCAGATGGTGCTTTTTCAGCAGCGCGAGGTCGCCGGCGATGGGCTCCTTGACCTTGACGATCAGCTCGCCCTTCTCGTAGAGGGCCGCGGCATCGGGCACGATGCGCACACCGATCCGCGTGTAGGCGTCGTCGCTGAAGCCGCTCTTCAGGCCGGCGCCAGACTGCACGTAAACCTCGTGGCCGTGACGCAGCAGATCGGCGCAAGCCGCCGGGACCAGGGCCACACGGCCTTCGAGCGTCTTGGTTTCTGAAGGAATGCCGATACGCATGGGAAAAACCTCGCAGGGAAATGGGGGAACATCGTCGCGCGGCTTGATTCAGGCATCCGCCGTCCCCATGCTGCGGCACTTCAGGCCTGTCGCGATGGGCGCGTCCAGCACGCGCGGCAGGCCGCGTTTTCGCCGCAACCAACGGGAAATTGTACATGAGCCCCCCGCGCCACAGTCGTCTGTTGATCCTTGGTTCCGGCCCCGCCGGCTACACCGCCGCGGTGTATGCCGCGCGCGCCAACCTCAAACCGCTGCTGATCACCGGGCTGCAGGCCGGCGGCCAGCTCACCACCACCACCGATGTCGACAACTGGCCCGGTGACGTGCAGGGCGTGCAGGGCCCGGAGCTGATGGAGCGCATGCAGCAACATGCCGCACGCTTCGATACCGAGGTCGTGTTCGACCATATCCACGAGGCGCGCCTGGGCTGCCGCCCGTTCCTGCTCGTCGGCGACAGCGGCGAATACACCTGCGACGCGCTGATCATCGCCACCGGCGCCAGCGCCAAGTACCTGGGCCTGCCCTCCGAGCAGGCGTTCGCCGGCAAGGGCGTGTCGGCGTGCGCCACCTGCGACGGATTTTTCTATCGCGGCAAGGGCGTGGCGGTGATCGGCGGCGGCAACACCGCGGTCGAGGAGGCGCTGTATCTGGCCAACATCTGCGACAAGGTCACCCTGGTGCATCGCCGAGACAGCCTGCGCGCGGAAAAAATCATGCAGGACAAGCTGTTCGAGAAGCAGCGCGCCGGCAAGATCGAGATCATCTGGAACAGCGGCGTGGACGAGGTGCTCGGCGATGCCAGCGGCGTCACCGGCCTGCGCCTGAAGAGCACGCAGGACGGCAGCACGCGCGAGATCGCCGTGCACGGCGTGTTCATCGCCATCGGCCACAGCCCCAACACCGCCATCTTCAAGGACGAACTGGCCATGCGCGAAGGCGGCTACCTGGTGGTGCGCGGCGGGCTGGAGGGCAATGCCACGCAGACCAGCATCCCCGGCGTGTTCGCCGCCGGCGACGTGGCCGACTCGGTTTACCGCCAGGCGGTCACCAGCGCCGGCACCGGCTGCATGGCCGCGCTGGACGCCGAGAAATACCTCGACGGCCTGGGGCACTGAGCGGCAGCATGCGATGACGCTGGCGCTGCGCATCATCGAGCGGCTGGACACGATCGCCGCCGCCGACTGGGATGCGCTGCGCCCCGACGACAATCCGTTTCTCAGTCACGCGTTTCTCGCCGGACTGGAGCGATACGGTTGTCTACGCGCCGAGTGGGGCTGGCAGGCGCAGCACCTGGGCTTGTTCGAGGACGCGCGACTGCTGGCCGTCGCGCCGCTCTATCTCAAGTTCAACTCGCACGGCGAGTTCGTGTTCGACCACGCCTGGGCGCAAGCGCTGCAGCGCGCCGGCGGCGACTACTATCCCAAGCTGCTGTGCGCGGTGCCGTACTCGCCCGTGGTGGGGCCGCGCCTGCTGGCCGGCGCGGACGCGCATGCGGATGCACGCCGCGCCGCGCTGCTGGCTGGCCTGCGCGAGCTGATGCAAAGCGCACGCGTCAGTTCCACGCATCTGCTCTTTCTCGACACCGCCGACCTCGCTGCCTGCGCGCGCGACGACGCGCACTGGCTGGCGCGCAGCGACGTGCAGTTCCACTGGAGCAACCGCGACTGGCACACGTTCGAGGATTTCCTGGCCGCGCTCAAGCACAAGAAACGCAAGAACATCCGCGCCGAGCGCGCGCAGGTCGCCGCATCCGGTCTGCACATTGAATGGCGCGCGGGCGCCAGCCTCGAGGCGAGTGAATGGCGCGCGGTGCATGCGCTGTACCTGGAAACCTTCGACGCGCACGGCAACCATGCCGCGCTCAGCGCCGATTTCTTCGCCCACCTCGGCGCCACCCTGCCCGGTCAGGTGTGGCTGGCGCTGGCGCGCTCCGGTGATGACATCGTGGCGATGGCGCTGTTCCTCGCTTCTTCGAGCACGCTGTACGGGCGCTACTGGGGCAGCCAGGTGCCGTTGCCGGGCCTGCATTTCGAGCTGTGCTACTACCAGGGCATCGAACATTGCCTGCGTGCCGGCCTGCAGCGCTTCGAGCCCGGCGCGCAGGGCGAGCACAAGCTGGCGCGCGGCTTCCTGCCCACGCTCACCCACTCGCGCCACGCCATCGCGCATGCCGGGCTGCGCCACGCCGTGGCGCACCATCTCGAAGCCGAACAGGCGCAGGTGCAAGCATGGCGCGGGCAGTTGCTGACGCATTCGCCTTACGCACAATGAAAATGCGCGTGCGCTGATCGCCCACACATCACGATCCGCCCGCGCCGGCCCTACGATGTCCACATGAGCAGCGCCCGCCCCTACCTGCTGGCACCCGATGACACGCGCTTCCCGCCGGTCGCGCGCGCGCATGCATCCGGGCTGCTGGCCATCGGCGGCGATCTGCGGCCCGAACGCCTGCGCGCGGCGTATGCGCAAGGCATCTTTCCCTGGTACAGCGCGGGCGAGCCGCTGCTGTGGTGGTCGCCCGATCCGCGCTGCGTGTTCGACACGGCAAGCACGCATCCGCACCGCCGCTACGCGCGCACGCTGCGCAAGCTGGACTGGACGCTCAGCGCCGATCGCGCCTTCGCGCAGGTACTCGACGCCTGTGCCGCTCTCCGCCCCGGCCAGACCGGCACCTGGATCACCCCCGCCATGCGTCGCGCGTATGTGCGCCTGCACCTGCTCGGTCACGCGCATTCATTCGAAGTCTGGGACGGCAGCGAATTGGTCGGCGGCCTGTACGGCGTCGCCAGCGGCGGGATGTTTTCGGGCGAATCGATGTTCAGCGCGCGCAGCGGTGGCTCCAAGGTCGCGCTCTACCTCGCCTGCCGCGCATTGGCGGCGTGGGGCATGCCGCTGCTGGATGCGCAGGTGGCCAACGCGCACACACAGGCGCTGGGTGCCATCGAAATACCGCGCGCGCAATTCAGCGCGTTGCTGCAGGATCTGGCCGGCATGCCATCACCCGCCGACTGGGACGCCGCGCTGCCGCTGCGCCACGCGGCGGCGCTGGTGGCTGAGAGACGCTGAATTCAAACGCTGCCTGCACCGTGGTTGCCACTGCATCGCGCTGCGCTGTCCCGCATTGACTCGCAAGCCTCGAGTGTCACCCGCGCGCAGTGCGCGCACACGATCCACTCCGCGGAATGATGCGCGCCAGGCGACCGGCAAGAGCGCGGCGCCTGGCGGCAGGGTCGCATCAGCGCCGCTGCAGCTTGCCCAGCAGGCTGAGGATTTCGATGTACAGCCACACCAGCGTGACGGTGAGACCGAAGGCGCCGTACCACTCCATGTTGCGTGGCGCGCCGGCGGCGGCGCCGCGCTCGATCATGTCGAAATCGATCAGCAGGTTGAACGCGGCGATGCCCACCACCAGCAGGCTGAAGCCGATGCCCAGCGGGCTGGCGCTGTTGATCAGGCCGATCTGCGAACCGAAGAAACCCATCACCATGTTGATGACGTACACCAGCATGATGCCGCCGGTCGCGGCGACGATGCCCATGCGCAACTTGTCGGTCACCTTGATGATGCCGCTGCGATACAGGAACAGCATCACCGCCATCACGCCGAAGGTCAGCGCCACCGCGGTGACCACCACGCCGGGATAGCTGAGATCGAAAATCGCCGAGATGCCGCCGACCACGAAGCCCTCGGCGATGGCATACAGCGGCGCGGTGATCGCGATGAAGCGCTTGGCGAATACCGACACCAGCGCCAGCACCAGACCGGCGATCAGCCCGCCCATCAGGAACGGCGCGACCGCGGCCATGGCGGCGGCGGCCGCATCCTTGCCGCCGACGGCCAGCGCCGCGTCGAAGCGCAGCCAGGTCCAGCCTGCGGAGACGCAGACCAGGATCAGCATGATCGCGGTCTTGCCGATGGTGCCGTTGACGGTCATGCGCTCGCCGCCGATGGCGAGGCCTTCGAAGTTGGACGAACGCAGCAGCGGATTGCCGGATGCCATGACGAAACCCTGATTGAGAGAAAAATGTCGGAAATGTGCGGTTTGTGACCGCGCCCGTGCGCCGATGCCCCCGGCGCATTGCAGGGCGCACGATACACCGCGCGCGATGAAACCACGCACAACCGCGCGTTTGCGATTTCGTAAGCTCTCGGGCCTGCCGTGTTTTTCTTCCCCCTCTTGGAGAGGATGGCTCGCAGCGCCGGATCCGGCCTTGCACAGTTGCATTTTGTCCGTGGGTAATTGCTCTTGCGTGGTGCTTGGCAAGGTTCCCTTGTTCCGCCCGGCTGCCGCCGCGCGGGCTACTTTCCTTCTGGGGAAAGTAGCCAAAGCCATCCACGCGGCGGTCTGCGCCGTGCTGCGCACGGTGCCCTGTGCTGCTCGCCGGCCGCGAGCCGGCGCGAACTCGCCCATCCATGGGCTCGAACATGCGCGCCTTTCCCTCGCGCCCAACTGCGCTGCTCGGCGCAGACCAACGCTACCAACGTCGCAGGCAATGGCAACAGCGCGTACGCAACCAACTTTTCAACACACGACCGCGCTTGCTGGCGGCGCGCGATAGGCGACCCATGGGAATCAAGTCGCCGGCTCGTGAGCCTTGCGCGTTCGCCCTACCCCAGCCCCAGCCCCGCCGCGACGATGTCGCCCTCGCCTGGCAGCACCAGGAACGCCGCGCCGGCCAGCGGCGTGTAGGTGTCGACGCCGACCACCCGCGCCTGCGGCGTGGCGCCGAAGCCGGCCTCGCTGAGCGCGGTGATGACGCCCTCGCCGACGCCGGCGCTGTGGCGGCCCTCGTCGACGATGAGGATGCGCCTGGCGCCTTTGGCCTGCGCGGCGATATAGGCCGCGTTGAGCGGCACCAGCCAGCGCAGGTCGATCACGCGGATGCTCCAGCCACGTTGCTTTTCGAGCTCGCGCGCGGCGCGCAGGCTCATCGGCACGCCGTTGCCGTAGGTGATGATCAGCAGATCATCACCCGCGCCCCCATGTTCCGGCGGATAGACCCTGCCCTCGCCCAGCGCCATGGCCTGATCGGGCGCGGGATAGGCGAACTGCCACGCGCCATCACCGGGCGCGTACAAATCCTTGGTCATGTACAACGCGATCGGTTCGAGGAACACACTGACGCGGCCATCGACCTTGGCAAGCGCCATCAGCGTGCGCAGCATGCTGGCGGCATCGTCGCCGCGCGCGGGGCAGCCGACGACCAGACCAGGAATGTCGCGCAGCGCGGTGATCGAGTTGTCGTTGTGGAAGTGCCCGCCGAAGCCGCGCTGGTAGCCCAGGCCGGCGATGCGCACCACCATCGGATTGCGGTACTGGCCATTGCTGAAAAACTGCAGGCTGGCGGCCTCGCCGCGGATCTGGTCGCAGGCGTTGTGGAAGTAGGCCAGATACTGGATCTCGGGAATCGGCAGCAGGCCCATGTTGGCGTAACCCTGCGCCAGGCCGAGGATCATGGTTTCATCGAGCAGGGTGTTGAACACGCGCTTGCCGCTGAACGCCTTGAACAGGCCCTTGGTCACCGTGTACACGCCGCCCTTCTGCGCCACGTCCTCGCCGAACAGCAGCGCCTCGGGATATTTGATCAGCAGGTCGTGCAGCGTGGCATTGATCTGCAGCGCCAGATGGCGCGGCGGCAGCGTCTCGGGCAGCTTGTCGGCGCCGCCGAACACGGCGAGGCGCTGCGCGGCGTCGGGCGCGCGCGCGGCTTCCACGGCCACGGCCGCCGGCGTATACGGCGCCAGCGGCGCGATCACCTCGGCCAGCGAGTCGAGCTTGGGACGGCGGTCGGCCTCCTCGGCGGCGGCGAAGCAGCGCTTGCGCGTGGTTTCGTACAGTTCCAGCAGCGACTGCGGCGTGTACACGCCGGATTCCAGCGCGATCGCCGCGCTGCGCAGCAGTGGATCGCTGGCCTCCACCGCCACCAGTTCCTCGACGCTGCGCCATTCGATCTCGAAATCGGTGCCGGCGTGACCCATCACGCGCGTGGTGCGCAAGTGCAGGAAGGTCGGCCGGCGCGTGCGCCGGCAGTGTTCGACGGCGCGCGCGACATCGGCGTAGCCGGCGGCGAGGTCAAGACCATCCGCGTAGAAATAGTCCAGGTCGCGACGCCCGCTGTAGTTGGCGCTAATCCAGTCGGCCGGCGTTTTTACCGAGATGCCGATGCCGTTGTCCTCGCACACGAACAACACCGGCGCCGGCAGCTTCTGGTAGGCCGTCCACGCGGCGGCGTTGAACGCGGTCTGCGCGCTGGCGTGGTTGCTCGAGGCATCGCCGAACGAGCAGATCGCGATGCTGTCCTCTGGGATCGGCAGCGCGTGCCTGACGCGCCGTGCCTGCTCGATGGCGATGGCCGTGCCCAGCGCCTTGGGCAGGTGGCTGGCGATGGTCGAGGTCTGCGGCAGCACCCACAGCGGCTTGCTGCCCCACACCTTGTGGCGCCCGCCCGAGGCCGGGTCGTCCTTGCTGGCGGCGAAACTCAGCGCCGAGTCCATCACCGGATCGAGCTTGTTCGAACCAGTGTCCGGCAGCTTGCGGAAACGCTCGGCCATGAACGCGCCGGAGCGGTAGTGCAGGAACGCCGGATCGGTGTGCCGCGTCAGCCGCGCCAGCATGGCGTTGCCCTCGTGACCGCTGGAGCCGATGGTGTAGAACACCTTGTTCTTGACGCGCAGCACGCGCGCCATCAGGTCCAGATGCCGCGAGATCAACTGCGACTCGAACAGCTCGCGAAAGCCGTGCGCATCCAGCGTGCTGCCCGGCAGCACCGGCGCATCGCCACGCGGCGGCTGCGCTGCGCGGCCGCGCCAGTTCTGCACGAACTCGGTGAAGTTCTGATCGACGATCTCGGCGCGATTGAAGCCCTTGTGGCGGGCGGCGATGGGGGGCTGGACGGACATGGCGATTTCGTGTGAAAGAGGATGGGGGTGCGCTGGGTGCCTGACTGCTCAGGGCGCGCGGGCAGGCAGCGCCTTGAGCAAGGCCACGCGCTGGAAGTCCTTGGGCCGGGCGAAACTTTGCAACACGCGGATCTGCTCGGCGACCGTCGGAATGGGCACCGACAGACCGCCGATGTCCACGCGGGTGCTCGCGCCGATCCGCACCGGCACCCAGCCATCGGCGCCCGACACCTCAAGCCCGCCCATCACCTCCACCGGCAATCCGCCGAAATGGAAGCGTGCGAGGAGGTACGAGCGAAAGCGCGGGCTGTCGGCCGGCGTGTACTCGAGATCCCGCCGCGCCTGCCAATGCCCGGCCATGGCCTGCGCATCGCGCACGCTGGTCAGCACGTCGAGATCGGCCACCGTCACCGCGGCGCCGGCCAGGTAGGCCGCCGCGCTGCCGATCACGATCCACGGATCGCGGCAGTGCCGATGCAAGTCGGGCACCGTGGCAAGCAGCGCTGCGCGCACGACGGCGTTCTGCGAATCGGGCGCGTTCTGCATCAAAGGCTCATCCGCGCTGCTGCGACTGCACTCGTGCCATCGACATGCTGCGGCGGGTACCGGCACGGGCGCGATGGGGTGGCGCGGATCACGGGCGCAACGCCGCTCAATGCGCTTTGGGCTGGTAGCTGCAGTACGACTCGACATCCGTGATTTGCGGAATGTCATGGCTGATGCAGGACCACTTCACGCTGTCGCCTGCGCGCGTCGGCGTCAGCCAGACGCCGGTCAGGTCCGGGCTGACCGCACTGGTGAAATGCACCTCCAGCACGCCACCCTTGTGCACGGTGATGCTGCTGATCTCGTTGCTGGTCAGATAATCCGGCTCGCCGACGTGCGCGGCGGCGTTGCTGTCCGGCGCCTTGCCGCGCTTGATGGCGTCCTCGATCGCCATCTTGGTGGCGGCCAGCAACAGCGAGCTGAGCGCGATATGCAACTCCTGCGGGTTGATCTCGGGCCCCTTGGTGACGGTGGCGGCTGGTGCCGCCGTCGTGGTGGCGGGCGGCGCGGCCAGCGCGGTGGCGCTGAGCAAGGTCAGCAGGCTGGCGAGCGGCAGAACGAAACGACGCATGGCAGTGTCCTCAGAACGCATTGATGCCGGTGATTTCGCGGCCGACCACGAGCTGGTGCACGGTTTCGGTGCCCTCGTAGGTGATCACCGATTCCAGATTGAGCGCGTGGCGGATGGGTGAATGTTCGGTGGTGATGCCGGCGGCGCCAAGCAGTTCGCGGGCCTCGCGTGCGATGTCCAGCGCCATGCGCACGTTGTTCCATTTGGCCAGACTGACCTGGGTCGGATGCAGCGTCCCGGCATCCTTCATGCGGCCCAGATGCAGGGACAGCAACTGCGCGGTGGTGATGCGCCGCGCCATGTCGGCCAGCTTGAGTTGCACGGCCTGATTGGCGGCCACGGGACGGTCGAACAGGATGCGCTCCCTGGTGTACTCCACCGCCTCGCGGAAACAGGCAATGGCAGCGCCGATCGGTCCCCAGGTGATGCCATAACGCGCCTGCGTCAGGCAGCCCAGCGGGCCTTTGAGACCCTTCACGCCGGGCAGGCGATTGGCATCGGGCACGCGCACGCCGTCGAAGAACAGCGCGCTGGTCACCGAGGCGCGCAGCGACATCTTGCGGTGGATGTCGCGTGTGTCGAAGCCGCGGGTGCCACGCTCGACCAGGAAACCCTGGATGCCATCGTCGGTCTGCGCCCAGACGATGGCCACGTGCGCCAGGCCACCGTTGGTGATCCACATCTTGGCGCCGTCGATGATCCAGTCGCCACCTTCGCGGCGCGCGCGCGTTTTCATGTTGGCCGGATCGGAGCCGCCATGCGGCTCGGTGAGGCCGAAGCAGCCGATGACCGCGCCGCGCGCCATGGCTGGTAGCCAGCGCTGGCGCTGTTCCTCGCTGCCATAGGCGAAGATCGGGTACATGCACAGCGAGGTCTGCACCGACACGAAACTGCGCATGCCGGAATCGCCGCGTTCCAGTTCCTGGCAGATCAGACCGTAACTGACGGCGTTCATGCCGGCGCAGCCGTACTGCTCGGGGAAGTAGCTGCCCAGCAAACCCAGCTCCGCCATCTCGGCGATGAGTTCATGCGGAAATTCGCCCTTGTCGAAGTACTCGCCGATCACCGGCAGCACGCGCTCGTCGGTGAAGCGCGCCACGGTGTCCTGCACCATGCGCTCTTCGTCGGATAACTGGCTGCGGACGTCATACAGGTCGTAGGGATCGAGGCGGGTGGCCATGGGGCGAACCGGTGCGGAAAGGTCGTGCATTTTAGCCTGCACGCGCCTGCTCGCGCCGTGCGCACCGCCAGGTCAGGCCCGCGGCACGTGTCCGGTGGCCACGTGGCGCCGCGCCGAATCGACGTTGGCCTGCGAATCGTCGAAGAAGATATCGGCGCCGAAAGCCTGCAGAAACGGTCCCTTGTCGCGTCCGCCCAGAAACAGCGCCTCGTCGATGCGCACGCCCCAGTGGCGCAGGGTCAGGATCACGCGCTTGTGCGCCGGCGCCGAACGCGCCGTGACCAGGGCAATGCGCAGCGGCGAATCCTCGGCCGGAAATGCCGATTGCAGGCGCTGCAACGCGGCCAGGAAACCGCGGAACGGACCGCCTTCCAGCGGCTCGAGTTGGCGCTCGTGTTCGTGCTGGTGGAAGGCCTCCAGGCCCTGCTCGGCGGAGATGCGCTCGCCCTCCTCGCCAAACAGCACGGCGTCGCCGTCGAAGGCGATGCGCAACTGCGGCGACTGTTCGGCCGGCGCCGCCGAAGGCAGGATGGTGGCCGCGGCGACGCCGGCCTTGAGCGCACGCGCCACGTCCTCGGCGTGCGCCGACAAGAACAGATCAGCACCGAATGGATGCACGTAACCCGCCGTGGGCGCGCCGCTGGTGAAGGCGGCACGCACGATCTCCATGCCGTAATGCTGGATCGAGTTGAAAATGCGCAGCCCGGTATCGCCGGAGTTGCGCGACAGCAGGATCACCTCGACGCGCGGCGCCGTGGGCGCCAGCGTGTTCAATCGCAGCAGCTTCTGTGCCAGCGGAAACGCCACGCCGGGTGCCAGCACCTCGTCCTCGTGCGCGATCTGGAACTGCCGGTAGGCCTCCAGGCCCTCGCGCTCGAACAGCGCGTGGCTCTCGCCCAGGTCGAACAGCGCACGCGATGAAATCGCCACGACAAGGCGGTCATCGGCTGCGGCGTGCGGGTCGTGTGCGTTGGGCATGGGTGGTGAAGTGGAGCGGACTCGGGATGGGGACTCGGGCAGACTGACATGATTTGGAGGCGGCGCAAGTGCAGTCCCGGGTCCCGGCTCTACAAGGCAAACTGCTCGTCGAGGATACGCTCGGCCAACTTGTGTTCGGGATCGAACAGCAGGGTCACGGCGCGCGCGGACTGCGCGCGCACAACGACGCTGCGGATGTCGCGCACTTCATGGAAGTCGGCGGTGACGCTGACCGGACGCAGCACGGGCTCGCGCACCTCGATGCGCACTTCGGTGTCCATCGGCAGCAGCGCGCCGCGCCAGCGCCGCGGGCGGAACGGGCTGATCGGAGTGAGCGCGAGCACGTTGGCATCCAGCGGCAGGATGGGGCCGTGCGCGGACAGGTTGTAGGCGGTGGAGCCAGCCGGCGTGGCCAGCAGCGCGCCGTCGCAGATCAGCTCATCGAGTTTCACCTGGCCGTTGAGCGCGATTTGCAGGTGCGCGGCCTGGTTGGTCTGGCGCAGCAGCGCGACTTCGTTGAAGGCCAGCGCATCTTCGCTGCCAGACTCGCGCGTCTGCACGCGCATGTGCAACGGCGCCAGCGGCGTGGCGTGCGCGCGCGCCAGGCGTGCAGGCAGATCGTCGGCATGGAAGTGGTTCATCAAAAAACCGACCTTGCCCAGCTTCATGCCGTACACCGGCACCTGCAGGTCGAGCATCGCGTGCAGGGTGCGCAGCATGAATCCATCGCCACCCAGCGCGACCAGCACTTCGGCCTGCCGCTGCGCCACTTCGCCGTAGCGCGCGACCAGCGTCGCGCGCGCCTGCTGCGCCTCGGCCGTGGGGTTGGCCAGGAATGCGATGCGCGTGCTCACGCGCGCAGCGCCGGCAAGGCCCCGGGCCGCGGCACGCGAATCACGCCGTGCCGGCCTGGGCCAGTTGCGCGAGCCGGCGCACCGCCACCGAGGCGATCGGATAATCCAGCGGCAATGCGCGGATCTCGCCGAGCATGGTCAGCGTATGGCGCAGCCCGGCGTCCTCGCGCGCCAGCCACTGCTCGACGCCGAGGCCGCTGGCCAGCACCTGCACTGCGAGCTGTCGATGCTGATGCGCGAGTTCATCGCGCAACGAGCCACGCGCCTGCGCATGCCAGCGGCTTTCCACCGGCAGTTCCTCGATGCGTACGCGCATCCAGTCCAGTTCCAGCGCCGTGCCGAGATCGAAGAACGCATGCGCCACGCGCGCGATCGGCTGCTTGCTGTCATGCGCCACCTCGACCACGTCCAGGGCCAGGCCCAGCGTGGGCAGCGCGGCGAGCTTCTGCGCCAGGGCATCCGGCAAGCCGGCCTGCTGCCAGCGCTGCACCAGCTCGGCATGCGCCTTGCGCCCGGCTTCTGGCAGGCTGGCGGGGATCGCGGCGCGCACCTCGGCGAAGCCTGCGTCGTAGCGCTGCACCTGGGCGGCAATATCCAGCGTGGCACCGGGACGATTGAGCAACCAGCGCGTCAGGCTGCGCACCAGCTCCCATACTGCCAGCACGGCCTCGATCTGCACCGCGTCGGTGACGCTGCCATCCAGCGCCTCGATCTCGGCCCACAGCTCGCGCGCCTGCATGACCTCGCGGGCGATGGTGAAGGCCTTGGCCACGGCCGCCGCGCCCTGCCCGGTGTCCTCCTGCATGCGCAGCATGAAGCTGGCGCCCATGCGGTTGACCAGGGTATTGGTGACGGCCGTGGCGATGATCTCGCGCTTCAGGCGGTGGCGCTGCATGTGCGCGGCGTAGGGGCCATGCAGCGGCTCGGGGAAATAGCGCACCAGCTCACGGGCGAGATAAGCATCCTCGGGCACGTCGGAATCCAGCAGCTGCTGGTAGATCTTGATCTTGTCGTAGGACAGCAGGATCGCCAGCTCCGGGCGGGTGAGGCCGAGGCCGCGCGTCTTGCGCTCGGCCAGTTCGGTGTCGGTGGGCAGATACTCGATGCCGCGGTCCAGCGTGCCATCGGCCTCGAGCGTGCGGATCAAGTGTCCGAACGAGCCCAGCCGCTTGACCGCCATGTGCTCCATCAGGCTGATCGCCTGGTTCTGGCGATAGTTGTCCCACAGCACCAGGCGCGCGATCTCGTCGGTCATGCCGGGCAGCAGGCGATTGCGCGCGGCTTCGTCCAGCTCGCCGCGCTGCACGGCGTCGTTGAGCAGGATCTTGATGTTGACCTCGTGATCGGAGGTGTCCACGCCGGCCGAGTTGTCGATGAAATCGGTGTTGAGCTGCACGCCGTGGAAGGCCGCCTCGATGCGCCCGCGCTGGGTCAGGCCGAGGTTGCCACCCTCGCCGACGATCTTGCAGCGCAGCTCGTTGCCGTTCAGGCGGATCGCGTTGTTGGCGCGGTCGCCGACATCGGCGCTGGTTTCGCTGCTGGCCTTGACGTAGGTGCCGATGCCGCCATTCCACAGCAGGTCCACCGGCGCCTTCAGGATCGCGCGCAACAGATCGGTGGTCGCCATGTGCTCGACCTCGTCGCCGATGCCAAGCGCGGCGCGCACTTCGGGCGAGATGGGTATGGACTTGCTGCTGCGCGGCCAGATGCCGCCACCCTTGGAGATCGTGCTCTTGTCATAGTCCTGCCAACTCGAACGCGGCAGCTTGAACATGCGCTCGCGCTCGGCGAACGAGCGCGCGGCATCCGGGTTGGGATCGAGAAAAATATCGCGATGGTCGAACGCGGCCAGCAGGCGGATGTGCCGGGACAGCAGCATCGCGTTGCCGAACACGTCGCCGGACATGTCGCCGATGCCGACGCAGGTGAAATCCTCGCGCTGGCAGTCGCGGCCCAGCGCGCGGAAATGGCGCTTCACCGATTCCCAGCCGCCGCGCGCGGTGATCGCCATGCGCTTGTGGTCGTAGCCGTGCGAGCCACCGGAAGCAAACGCATCGCCCAGCCAGTAATCGTGCTCGATGGAAATGCTGTTGGCGATATCCGAAAACGTCGCCGTGCCCTTGTCGGCGGCCACCACCAGATAGGGATCGTCCTGATCGTGCCGCACCACGTCCTGCGGCGGCACGATGTGGCCCTCGACGATGTTGTCGGTGATGTCCAGCAGCGCGTTGACGAACAGGCGGTAGCAGGCGATACCCTCGGCCAGCTGCGCTTCGCGATCGCCACCGACGGGCGGGCGCTTGACGAAGAAGCCGCCTTTGGAACCCACCGGTACGATCACCGTGTTCTTGACCATCTGCGCCTTGACCAGGCCCAGCACCTCGGTGCGGAAATCCTCGCGCCGGTCGGACCAGCGCAGGCCGCCGCGCGCGACCGGGCCGAAGCGCAGGTGGATGCCTTCGACGCGCGGGCTGTACACGAAAATCTCGCGGTACGGGCGCGGCTTGGGCAGCTCGGGCACGCGTGCGCAATCGAATTTGTAATTGATGTACTCGCGTACCGAGCCTGCCGGGCGTTGGAAATATCCGGTGCGCAGCGTGGCGCGCACCACGCCAAGGAACAGGCGCAGGATGCGGTCATCGTCGAGACTTTGCACATCGTCCAGCGCGGCCTTCAGCGCCTGCTCGATGCACGCGACCTGCTCGGCGCGCGGCAGCGCCATGGACTTGATCAGGTCGTCGATCAGCGCGGGATTGCGCACGCTCAGCTCGGCATCCACCAGCGTTTCCAGCTCAGCCTTGAACCGCGCCTGCGCGGTCGCGTCAAGCTGCTCGCGGCGCGGATCGAACCTGGCCATGAACAGCTCCACCAGCAGGCCGGCGATCAGCGGATAGCGCCCGATCACTTCCTCCATGTAGGGCTGCGAATAGGGCAGGCCGACTTGCAGAAGGTACTTGCAGTAGCCACGCAGCACGGCGACCTGGCGCCATTCCATGCACGCACCCAGCACCAGGCGGTTGAAGCCGTCGTTCTCGGCCTGGCCACGCCAGATCGCGGCGAAGGCCTCGGCGAACGGCACGGCCACGCTGGCCACCGGGAACGCCAGCCCGGCCGGCTCGGCCAGATCGAAATCGTGGATGGTCACCGGCGTGCCGTGCATTTCCAGTTCGAGCAGATGCTCGGCGCTGATGCGCACGCCGAGGTTCTCCAGCATCGGCAGCACATCCGATAGCGACACCGGCGCACCGAAGTGGATGACCTTGAAGCGCAGCGCGCCGCTGCCTCCAACGCGGTACAGCGAGATGGCCGCGTCGTCAGCGCCGCGCAGGCCAGCGAGGTGCTGCACATCGTCGGCTGCCAGCTCGGCGCCGACGTCCTCGATGTATTCGACAGGCAGCAAGCGGCCGAAGCGGTTGGCCAGGCGCAGGCCCTTTTCCTCGCCGTGGTGACGAATCAGCACTTCGCGCAGATCGTCGTGCCAGTTGCGCGACAGCGCGGCGACCGATTGTTCCAGCGCGGCGACATCCACTTGCACCTGTGCACCGGTGCGCGGCCGCACCACGGCATACAACCGCGCCAGTGGCGATTCATCGACCAGCACCTGCGAGTCGATGCGGTCGCCGCTGAGCGCATCACGCAGCATGTGCTCCAGACGCTCGCGCACACCGGCGCTGAAGCGCTCGCGCGGCACGTAGATCAGGCACGAATAGAAACGTCCGTAACGATCGGCGCGCAGGAACAGGCGCGGACGCGCGCGTTCGGCCAAACCGAGCACGCCCATGGCGGTGGCTTCCAGTTCATCCGGACTGGCCTGGAACAGTTCATCGCGCGGCAGGGTTTCGAGAATGTGGCGCAGGACCTTGCCCAGGTGCGAATCGCGGCGCAGGCCGGACCGATCCAGGATCGCGCTGACGCGCCGACGCACCAGCGGAATATCCTGCGGACGCGCGGTGTAGGCCGAGGAAGTGAACAGGCCGAGGAAGCGCTGTTCCATCACCGGCTTGCCCTGCGCATCGAAGCGCAACACGCCGATGTAGTCCATGTATCCGGCGCGGTGCACCGTGGCGCGCGCGTTGGTCTTGGTCAGGATCACCGACCGCTGCGCGCCGGCGAGCGGCAGGTCGCCGGTCACCAGGCTCTTCAGCGAGCGCGACGCGTGCGAGCGCTCACGCTCGCGCAAGATGCCAAGGCCCGAATGCGCGATCGCACGCAGGACTTCGTCGCCGCCCTCGGTAACCACTTCGTACTCGCGATAGCCCAGTAGCGTGAAATTGTCGGCAGCCACCCAACGCAGGAATTCCTGCGCCTCGCCGATGCTGGCTGCATCCGCGCCCGGGTGCTGCGGCAACTGCGCGGCGATCTCCAGCATGCGTTCGCGCATCGCACCCCAGTCGCTCACCGCGGCGCGCACATCGGCCAGCGCGGATTCGATCGCAGTCTGCAGCCGCATCACCTCGCTGGCGTCGGCGAGGCGATCGATCTCCAGATACATCAACGATTCGGCGATGCCATCCTCACCCAATCCCAGCAGGTTGCCGCCGGCGTCGCGGCGCACGCTGAGCACCGGGTGCAGCAGCGTATGGATGTCGAGGTTCTCGGCACGCACCGCCATGGTCACCGAATCGACCAGGAACGGCATGTCGTCGGTGAGGATGCTGATCGCGGTGAACAGGTTCTCGGCGCTCTGTCCCTCGGCGCCGGGCTTGTGCACCAGCACGCGCGCCTGGCCGGGACGGCGCTCGCGCATGAAACCCAGCAGGTGCGAGGCCAATGCCGCCCAGTCATCGGACGGGCGCGAAGACAGTTCGCTGTCAGCGGCGCGCCCGAGCAATGCTTGGGCGAATGGTGCACCGATTTGCTTGTGTTGCGCCGCAAGCTTGCCGGTGACTTCCTTGATCAGGGCGGCATGCGACGTTGAGCGATCACTCTGGGCTAGCGCGTTCATCGAGATTCCGTAAGCGATAATGGGATGGCACAACAGACCCGTGGCCAGCCCCAAAGTTTACCCCCGCACGGTGACGCCTGGCAGCGGCATGGATGCGGGCGTGTAGTCCTGCACTTACACCGCATCGCGCAAGCGCCCGACTGACACAGCGCTGCACACCGCGCAGACTGCGCAGAGTCACCGCGAGCGCCGCAGGACGCGGCAAGCAGGATGCTCATCGTCAAGTGACTCGTCGGGCCGTGCGCGGGGGCGCAAGGCCCGATTCTTGTTGGATTTTCCGCGGCGCAGGGCGCCGTGGCGCAGGCCCATAGCGCCTGATTCGACATGGCCCCATGGCCGCATGCATGTGCAGTTCGGCTCGTTAGCTGCAGTTTTTGAATGCAATGCAACGCACGTCGACCCGTTCAGCATTCGCAAGCCTGACCTACTGCCAGTCCGCCACAAACGATGCGATGATGGCCCGCCCTGACCGCCCGCGGCGCAGCCATCGAGGCCTCTGTCCTGTGCAATTGCGCGCTATCCCGGCCTTTGCCGACAACTACATCTGGATGCTCAGCGATGACCTCGGCAATGCGCTGGTCGTTGACCCGGGTGCCGCGGAACCGGTCGAAGCCGCGCTGCAGGCGCACGACCTGCGCCTGCGCACGATCCTGATCACGCATCACCACGCCGACCATATCGGCGGCCTGCAGGCCCTGGCTGCGCACCATCACCCGGCCGTGTACATGGCCGATGACGCACGCATCGGCGGCGATGGGCAACGCGTCCACCACGGCGAAGCACTGACACTGGCCGCTCCTGCACTGCGCGCTGTGGTGCTCGCCCTGCCCGGCCATACGCGCAACCACGTGGCCTATCACCTCGCGCCATGGCTGTTCTGCGGCGACGCCTTGTTCAGCCTAGGCTGCGGGCGTTTGTTCGAGGGGACCCCCGCAGACCTGCTGCTGAGCATGCAACGCATTGCCGCGCTGCCGCCGGATACGCTGGTCTGCGCCGCCCACGAATACACCCTGGTCAATGCCAGCTTCGCGCTGAGTGTGGAACCCGATAACGACGCGCTGCGTGCGCGTCGGGAGCACGTGCAGTCGTTGCGCGCACGCGACCTGCCAAGTCTTCCGGTTGCCCTGGCCGAGGAACATGCCAGCAATCCGTTTTTGCGTTGGGATGCACCCACCGTGCGCGCCTGGTGCGCTGCGCACGGCGCTGCCACGGCCTCGCCCGCGGCTTGCCTGGGCGCCTTGCGCGCCGGCAAAGACGCATTCCGCGCATGAGTCGCGCAGCGCGTCTGCTTGCAGCGGCAGGGCTTGCCGTGCTGCTTGCCGGATGCGCGAGCGCGCCGCCAGTGCGACCACAGGCGCCAGCGCTTGCGATCGCGCCGACACCCGTGCCCGCGGGCGCCGGCAGCATCGCGAGACTTCCGATACCGGTCGTTCCTGCGCCGGCACCGCGCGATCTGTGGCAGCGCATGCGTGCCGGACTGGCCATGCCGGGCTGCGATGCCGATCCGCGCATCGTGCCGATGGCGCGCATGCTGGTGGGCGATCCGAACGTTTTCGAGCAGACCCTGTCGACTCTGCGTCCGATGATCGCGTTGGTGCAACAAGCGGTGGAGGCTGCCGGTATCCCCAGCGACTTCACGCTGCTGCCGATGGTGGAAAGCGGCTATCGCCCGGACGCCGTGGGCCCGGGCAATTTCATCGGCATGTGGCAGTTCGATCGCGGCACCGCGCGTGCGGCGGGCATGCCGCTCGTGCCTGGCTATGACGGCCGCCGCGACCCCTGGATATCCAGCGTGCGCGCGACGCGCATGCTGGCCCGCTACGGTCGCGATTTCGACGATTGGCGTCTGGTCGTGTGGGCGTTCAATCAAGGTGAATGGGGCATCAAACGCATGCTCGCCCAACGCGGGGAGCCGCCGGCAAATCCGGCCCTGCCCGACTGGCCGATGAATGCACCGGCACGCGATTATCTGCTGCGCCTGATGGCCTATAGCTGCGTGATCCGCGAACCAGGCCGCTTCGACATCCACCTGCCGCCGTCGGTACCGCCTGCCCAGCTCTGGCTGGCGCGACTCGACGCCCCGCTGCGACCAGCGCTGGCAGCCCATCTGGCCGGCCTGCCCGCGGCGACCGTGCGCATGCTCAATAACGGCTATTTGCGTGATCGGATGCCCGCCGATGCCCCCATGCACTTGCTGTTGCCGCGTGCGGCCCGCCAGCGGTTTCTTGATTCCTACGCACAATTGCCACCTCGACAATGGGCCGATTTCACCCGCTACCGCGTACAGCGCAGCGACTCGTTGCTCAGCCTGCTGCCGCATCTCGGCAACACGGACGTGCAGCGCTTGGCCAGCATCAATGCCATCGAACCCGATGCCATGCTCGCGCCAGGCACCACGCTGTGGCTGCCCAAGGCGCAGTACCAGCACGCGCTGACACGCGTGGGCGGCGCCTCTGGCGTGCCGGTCTGGCATGATGTCAGCACGGGTGAAAGCCTGTGGTCATTGGCACGACGCTTTCGCGTGACGGTGGGCGAATTGCGCGCCTGGAATCATCTGCACGGCAACGAACTGCGCGTGGGTCAGCGTTTGCGCCTGGATGCGCCGGGATAGGCGCAGCGCGCGCAGGCGTTACACTTGCGCGCCAGCACGCCACCGCGTGCCAATCATCCGGAGGACACATGGGGTTTCTGCACGGTAAACGCGCGCTGATTACCGGCGTGCTCAATCACCGCTCGATCGCTTGGGGTATCGCCAGCGCCATGCATCGCGAGGGCGCCGAACTGGCCTTCACCTACGTCAACGACAAGCTCAAGGATCGCGTCGACGAGGCCGCGGCGGCATTTGGCTCGAACATCGTGCTACCCTGCGATGTCGCCGACGACGCGCAAATCGACGCCCTGTTTCCGGCGCTGGCGCAGCACTGGGACGGCCTCGATATTCTGGTGCACTCGATCGGCTACGCGCCGCGCGAGGCGCTGGCCGGCGAGTTCCTCGATGGCCTGAATCGCGAGAGCTTCCGCATCGCACACGACATCTCCAGCTACAGTCTGGCCGCGCTGGCCAAAGCGGCACGTCCACTGATGCGCGGACGTAACGGCGCGATCCTGACGTTGACCTATCTGGGTGCCGAACGCGCACTGGCGAGTTACAACGTCATGGGGCTGGCCAAGGCCAGCCTCGAATCCAACGTGCGTTATCTGGCCTATAACCTTGGCCCCGAGGGCACGCGTGTCAATGCCATCTCCGCCGGCCCGATCCGCACACTGGCGGCATCCGGCGTGGCCAATCTGCGCAAGATGCTCGACCACGTCGCCGAGAAGGCACCGCTGCGGCGCAATGTCAGCATCGAGGATGTCGGTAACGTTGCAGCCTTCCTGTGCTCGGACCTGGCCTCGGGTATCACCGGCGAGGTGACCTATGTTGACGCCGGCTACAACACCCTGGGCATGACCGGCTTGTAAACCGGCAACGCCAAGGCAGCACGCGTGCACAAACGAAAAAGCCTCGCCGGCCGCGAGGCTTTTTCATCGGCGCTGGTTCGCGCGACTTACATCCGATCAGGCGCAGTCTCGATCTTGGTGGCGCGCCGCAGCGCATCGAGGAAAGCCTGCACGCTGGCGCCGCTCTGCATCTGGCGCAGCTGCGCGGCAATGAACTCACGTTGCTCGGGCGGCAGCTTGGACACATCACCGGGATGCACTGCGTCGAGTTGCACCAGCGCGTAGCTGCCATGTCCCAGGTCCACCGCCGAGCGCACGCTCTTGCCAGGCGCCGGCGCGGCCAGCTTGAACACCGCCGTCAGCAGCGCAGGATCCAGGTTGGGCATGCCCGGCGTGGCGGCATGGATATCCTGCACACTGGCGCCGACGGATTTCGCCAAGATATCGAGCGCCGTTCCAGCCTTGAGTCTGGCCAGAAGCGCATCAGCCTGCCTGCCGGCGGCCGCAGCGACACGCTGCGCCAGGATCGTGGCCTGGATCTTGGCTGACACCGCCGCCAGCGGCAGCGGCTGCGCCGGCACATGCCGCGCCAGATGCAGCAGTACCAGATGCTCGGGCGAGAGATTGATCGGATCGGAGGTATTGTTGTCCTTGAGCACCTGCCCGGAGAACGCCGCCTGCGTCACCTTGGGATCAGCGAACAAACCCGTACCGCCGCTGCGCGCGAACAGCGGGCTGACCTGGACCGGCACATTCAGCGCCTTCGCGGCTTCCTCCAATGAGCCGGGATTGGAGTCGATCGCATCGATCAGCTTGCCGGCGATATGGCTGTATTCCTTGCTGCGCGCCTGCTTGATGTAATCGGCCGTGAGTGCATCCTTCACTTCGGCGAACGGCTTGGTCGCACCCGCACGCTCGGCCTGCAACTCGATGATGTGATAGCCATCGCTAGTCAGCACGGGCGCCGAGATCTGCCCGGGTTTGAGCGCGACCATCGCCGCCTGGAATGCCGGATCGGTATCGCCCAGCCCTAGCCAGCCCAGGCTGCCGCCCTGATTCTTGGAGCCCAGATCGTCGGAATACTGCTTGGCCAGCGCGGCGAAATTCGCGCCCGGCGCATGCGCCATCGCATCGACCTTCCGAGCTTGCGCCAAGGCCGCGGCTTTTTGCACGGGCGTCGCATTCTTGGGCAGCGCGATCAGGATATGCGACACCTCGTACTGGCTGGGCACGATGAAATGCGACTGGTTCTTGGCATACAGCGCGCGCAATTCCGCAGCGCTGGGCGCGGGCGGCGCCGGCACGTTATCCACACTCAAATCGACGTACTGCACGGCGACCTGCTCGGGGCTCATGTATTCCTGCGCATGCGCCTTGTAGTAAGCGCCAATTTCGACCGCGCTGACCGTGCTGGGTGTTACCTGCGGCACCGGCAGATCGACATAGCTGAAATCACGCGTCTGTCCGATCAGTCGCAAATAACCATCGACCTCGGACTGCGTGACGATGCTGCCGTCGCCCAGTGCCTGCGGCAGCAACTGCACGCTCAGATCGCCGCGTTCCATCTCCTGAAACCGTTCCGGCGTGAGGCCGTTGGCCGACAGCACGGCGGTGTACGTGGCGGGGTCGAATTTGCCATCAACCTGAAATTGCGGAACCTGGGCGATCTCGCGGCGCAACAGGCTGTCCGGCACCGCGGTGCCCAGCTTGCTGCCAAGGTTGATCAGCAACTGGCGCTGGATCAGGCCTTCGAGCACGTCCTGCTTGAACACGTTGCCATCAAGAAATTTCGGATCAAGCTGCGGGTTGTTCTGCAACTGCTGCTGGCGTGCGCGATTCAGCGCGTCCTGGAACTCTTGCCCGCCGATCTGTTGACCGCCCACCTTGGCGACCCACGTGGCATGGCTGGCGACGAAGTAACCCTCGATGCCGAAGAATGCAAAGACGAAGATCAGAATCCCGAACAGGATCTTGGCGAACCAGCCGGAGAGTTTGTCGCGCAACAGGGTAAGCATGCTTGATTTCCGCTGACTTGAATCATTGCGTTCGGTGGCCCGCAGCAACGCGTGCTGCGGCGGCTGCAAGGCCAACTTCCGGCATCGCGCGCGCGATACGCATAAAAGCGCAGGGCGCCGGATCGGCGCCCTCGCTGCACGTTGCGGAGTATGCGGAAATCAAAACCCGCGACTCCCGGCTTGTCCGGCCGGCATTCTAACCGTCCGCACAGCACTCCGCGATGCTGGTGGGTGCTGAGGGTTTCGAACCCCCGACCCTCGCCTTGTAAGGGCGACGCTCTACCGCTGAGCTAAGCACCCGCGTGCGGGCTTCAGTTGACGGCATCCTTCAGTGCTTTGCCGGCCTTGAACGCGGGGTTTTTCGAGGCCTTGATCTTGATGGCCTGGCCGGTGCGCGGATTGCGGCCGGTACGAGCGTTGCGCTTGCGCACGGCGAACGTGCCAAAACCGACCAGGGCCACGGTGTCGCCCTTCTTCAGGGCCTTCTTCACCGCTTCAACGAACGCGTCGATCGCGCGACCGGCATCGGCCTTGCTGACTTCCGCGCCACTGGCAACGGCTTCGATCAATTCGGATTTGTTCATCTGGGTATTCCCTCGTGAGTGTGGATGCTTGCTGCAAGCAACAGGACTGAGGCTGGGCGCGAACGCCCCCGTGCAAAAATTTCGAGCATTCCCGCGATCTCGCGCAGACCTTCACGCAATCGCGGCGCCGCCTTTATACCAGTGCCTCGCACAGGGCCGCAATACAAGGCGCAGCAAGGCTCAGGGCTAACTTGAACATATTCTCAATGGCGCTGCGAACGCGTCGCCGAAGTTGCCGGCGGCGCGGCCACCGGCGGCGACGCCGGTTCAACCAGCTTGCCCACGTTCTGGGCATTGGCGGGCGCGCTCGCGAAGCCGTCGATGGCGGCGAGCGGATGTTCCAATGCCAGGTCGAGCACCTCGTCGATCCACTTGACGCAGTGAATCTGCAGCGAGCCAGTGACATTGGCTGGAACCTCGGCAAGATCCTTGCGGTTGTCCTCGGGGATCAATACGGTGCGAATGCCACCGCGATGTGCCGCGAGGAGTTTTTCCTTGAGCCCGCCGATCGGCAACACCCGACCGCGCAGGGTGATCTCGCCGGTCATTGCCACATCGGCGCGCACCGCCACGCGCGTCAGTGCCGACACCAGCGCAGTGCACATGGCGATGCCGGCGCTGGGGCCATCCTTGGGCGTGGCCCCCTCGGGCACGTGCACGTGGATATCGAGCTTCTGGTGGAACTCCGGATCAAGCCTGAGCCGGGCGCTGCGCGCACGCACCACCGACAGCGCAGCCTGCACCGACTCTTGCATCACCTCGCCCAGTTGCCCAGTGTGCAGTAGCTTGCCTTTGCCCGGCACCACGGCGACCTCGATGCTGAGCAGATCGCCGCCCACCTGCGTCCAGGCAAGGCCAGTGACCAGGCCGATCTCGTTCTGGCTTTCGGCACGTCCGAAAGCGAACTGCCGCACGCCGAGATAATCAGCGAGGTGCTCGGCGTCCACGACCACGCGCTTGACCGCAACACCCGCACCTGCTTTCTTGCCGGCGCGCTTGCGCTTGGTCGGGGCTGGCACGGGTGCGACCTTGGTCTTGTCGACCGTGATGGTTTCGATCTCGATGGCTGCATCCGCGGTTGGGTCGACATCGGTCGGTGCGGGCGCGGCCAGTGCGATGTCCTTGACGACCCGGCGCGCGATACGCGCGATCTCGCGTTCGAGATTGCGCACACCCGACTCGCGCGTGTAGTAGCGCACGATGTCGCGGATTGCCTCGGGCTCAATGCCCAGTTCCTCGGCCCTCAGACCGTTGGCCGCCAACTCCTTGGACAACAGATAGTTCTCGGCGATGGCGAGCTTTTCATCCTCGGTATAGCCGGGGATGCGAATCACCTCCATGCGATCCAGCAGCGGCGCGGGAATATTGAGCGAATTGGCCGTGGCCACCCACATCACCTCGGACAGATCGAAATCGACCTCGAGGTAGTGATCGCTGAACGCGTGGTTCTGCTCGGGATCGAGCACTTCGAGCAGCGCCGATGACGGGTCACCGCGAAAGTCCATCGACATCTTGTCGATCTCGTCGAGCACGAACAGCGGATTGCGCGTGCCGGCCTTGGCCAGGTTTTGCAGGATGCGCCCCGGCATCGAACCGATATAGGTGCGACGGTGACCGCGTATCTCGGCCTCGTCGCGCACGCCGCCCAGGCTCATGCGCACGAACTTGCGGTGCGTGGCCTTGGCGATGGACTGGCCCAACGAGGTCTTGCCCACGCCGGGCGGCCCGACCAGGCACAGGATCGGGCCTTTCATGCGGTCCACGCGCTGCTGCACGGCGAGATATTCGAGGATGCGCTCCTTGACCTTTTCCAGCCCGTAGTGGTCGGCATCCAGCACCTGTTGGGCGGCGCGCAAATCCTTGCGCACCTTGCTGTGCTTGTTCCACGGCACGTTGACCATCCAGTCCAGGTAGTTGCGCACCACGGTCGCTTCGGCCGACATCGGCGACATCTGCTTGAGCTTGGCGAGCTCCTGCTTCGCCTTGGCCATGACCGACTCGGGCATGCCGGCCTCATCGATCTTGCGTCCAAGCTGTTCGAGTTCGCTGGGCGCATCCTCACCCTCGCCCAGTTCCTTCTGGATCGCCTTCATCTGCTCGTTGAGGTAGTACTCGCGCTGACTTTTCTCCATCTGCGACTTGACACGGCCGCGGATGCGCTTTTCCACCTGCTGCAAGTCGATTTCGGAATCGACCATGCCGATCAACAGCTCCAAGCGCTGCCCGACATCGGCGGTTTCCAGCACTTTCTGCTTGTCGGCGATGCGCACCGACAAATGCGCGGCGATGGTGTCGGCCAGGCGCCCGGCGTCATCGATGCCGGACAGCGTGGCGAGCACTTCTGGCGGCAGCTTGCGGCTTTGCTTGACCAACTGCTCGAACAGGGTGACCAGGGTGCGCGAGACGACATCCAGTTCGCGCTCCTCGCGCGAATACACCGGATCGAGCTCACGGTACTCGGCCAGCAGCATGTCATTCTCGCGGCGGTAGCCAGTGACCTCGGCGCGGAACTTGCCCTCGGCCAGCACTTTCACCGTGCCGTCGGGCAGCTTGAGCATCTGCAGCACGCTGGCCACGGTACCGGTGCGGAACAGTTCCGCTTCGCCGGGCTCCTCGATGTCCGGACTGGTCTGCGCCACCAGCAGGATCTGGCGCTCGCTCTCCATCGCCGCCTCCAGCGCGCGCATGGACTTTTCGCGGCCGACGAACAGCGGGATCACCATGTGCGGGTAAACCACCACATCGCGCAACGGCAATACCGGCAATGCGGCGGACTTGTCGGTGGACTTGTCAGTGGTATGGGCGGGGGTCTCGGTCATCATTTCATCCGGGCAGGCAGGAGCGCACGGGCACGGGCACGGGCACGAGCCTGCACCGCGTACGCAAACATATCAAGTGAAGTGGGGCACAACGCGGGCGGCACAAGGGGCCGCGGTCGATCACGCTGCGCCGCTGGCACCCTCGACGCCAGGCTTGAGGTTGCCTCGGTAGATCAGGTACGGCTCGGCCTGGCCGTTGATCACGGCCTCATCGACCACGACCTTGCTGACATGCTCCAGTGACGGCAGCTCGAACATCGTGTCCAGCAATACCTGCTCGATGATGGTGCGCAGGCCGCGCGCGCCGGTCTTGCGCTTGAGCGCCTTGCGCGCGATCGCGGTCAGCGCCTCGGGACGGAACTCCAGCTCCACCTGTTCCATGTCGAACAGCTTGCGGAACTGTTTGGTCAGCGCGTTCTTGGGTTCGCTGAGGATTTGCACCAGTGCGGCCTCGTCGAGTTCTTCCAGCGTCGCCACCACCGGCAGACGGCCAACGAACTCGGGGATCAGCCCGAACCGCACCAGGTCCTCCGGCTCGACATCGGCCAGCAGCTTGCCGACATTGGGCCTGTTTTTCTTGCTGCGCACTTCGGCACTGAAGCCGATGCCGGTGGTATCGGAGCGCTGTTGAATGACTTTTTCCAGTCCGGAAAACGCACCGCCACAGATGAAAAGGATGTTGCGCGTATCCACCTGCAGGAACTCTTGCTGCGGATGCTTGCGCCCACCCTGCGGGGGCACCGAGGCCAAGGTGCCCTCGATCAACTTCAGCAGGGCCTGCTGCACGCCCTCGCCGGAGACATCACGCGTGATCGAGGGGTTTTCGCTCTTGCGCGAAATCTTGTCGATCTCGTCGATGTAGACGATGCCCTGCTGCGCCTTCTCGACGTCGTAGTCGCACTTCTGCAGCAGTTTCTGGATGATGTTTTCCACGTCCTCGCCGACGTAGCCGGCTTCGGTCAGCGTGGTGGCATCGGCGATGGTGAAAGGTACGTTGAGCAGGCGCGCCAGGGTCTCGGCGAGCAAGGTCTTGCCCGAACCGGTCGGACCAATCAACAGGATGTTGGATTTGGCCAGCTCGACGTCATCGTTTTTCTGGCGCGACTCCAGACGCTTGTAGTGGTTGTAAACCGCCACCGCCAGCGTGCGCTTGGCGCGTGTTTGTCCGATCACGTACTGATCGAGGGTGTCCATGATCTCGCGCGGGCGCGGCAAGTGGTTGCGCGTGGCCGCGGTTTTTTCCTCGATTTCCTCGCGGATGATGTCGTTGCACAGCTGCACGCATTCATCACAGATGAACACCGAGGGACCGGCGATCAGCTTGCGTACTTCGTGCTGGCTCTTGCCGCAGAACGAGCAGTAAAGGATCTTGCCACCTTCGCCGCCACGCCCTTGCCGTTCATCGCTCATGCTGGAATCCACCGTGGACCGATTAGCCTCAAGTTCAACATAGCATAGGAGCGCGCCGCTGGCGTCAAAGCCGTGCCAGGTGCGCGCCACCGTGACCGCATGCAAGGCCGGCGATCCCGCACGGCCTGCTTGCGCCCGCTGCATGCCTGCAGCAAGGCGGTTCAGGCGGTCTTGACGGGCTCTTCGGCGCGACGATCAAGAACCGCGTCGATCAAGCCGTAGGCCTTGGCATCTTCGCCACTCATGAAACGATCGCGCTCCATGTCGCGCTCGATCTGCTCCAGCGGCTGGCCGCTGTGCTGCACATAGATCTGGTTGAGCCGGCCTCGGACATACAGAATTTCACGCGCCTGGATCTCGATGTCCGTGGCCTGACCCTGGGCGCCGCCGGAAGGCTGGTGGATCATGATGCGCGAATTGGGCAGCGCGTAACGCTTGCCCTTGGCACCCGCCATCAGCAACAGCGACGCGGCGCTGGCGGCCTGACCGATGCACATCGTACTGACGTCGCAGCGAATGAACTGCATGGTGTCATAGATCGCCAGTCCCGCCGTGACCACACCGCCCGGACTGTTGATGTACAGGTTGATGTCCTTGTCGGGGTTCTCCGACTCGAGAAACAGCAACTGCGCGACGATGACGTTGGCCATGAAGTCGTCGATCGGACCGACCACGAACACCAGACGCTCCTTGAGCAGCCGCGAATAAATGTCGTAAGCGCGCTCGCCGCGGCTGGTCTGTTCGACCACCATCGGCACCAGGTTGAGGCTCTGCGGCGGTGTGTCGTGCTTGGACATGGGGAGCTCCGATCGGATCGTGCGCCCAGCATGGGGGCTGGGCGCGCAAAGTCAATGCTGTGCCTGGCGGACGATCAGGTCCGATGCGGCGCGGTTTCAGGCGTTGCGCCCGGGACGCAGCAGTTCGTCGAAGCTCATGGTGCGCACCGTGGTCTGCGCATGCTGCGCGATCCACTCCGCGACTTGGTCCTCGAGCACACGCGTGCGCAGATTGGCCAGCTGTTGCTGATCACGCTGATACAGCTCGATCACCTGCTGCGGATCTTCATAAGTCGAGGCGATCGATGCCATGAGTGCCGCGACACGCTGCGCCTCGGGCTGCATGCCTTCGCGCCGTGCGATCTCGCTCATCAACAGTGCGGCGATGACACGGGTGCGTGCCGGGGCGCGCGCCGACTCGACCCGTTCCGGCGCCGGTTGCGCGTCCTGCGCCAGGCCCATGCGCGCCAGCGCCTGCGCCTCGGCTTCCAGCATGGCTCGGGGTACGCTGATGTCCGGGTGCGCCGCCGCCAGCTTCCCAGCGACCTCGCCTTTCAAGCGCGCGGCGACCGCGGCATCCAACTCGCGCTCGAGATTGGCGCGCACCTCACGGCGGAAATCCTCCAGCTCACCCGAGTCGATGCCGAACTGACGCACGAACTCGGCGTCAAGTTTCGGCAGCACCGGCTCCTGCACCGTCAACACACGCAGGTGCATGCGCGCCAGTTTGCCGGCAAGGTGTTCATTGCGGAACTCGGCAGGGAACGCCACATCGAGCTCGAGTTCGGCATCAGGTGCCTGGCCCGACAGCGCGGCGTCGATTTCGGCCAGCAGCGTGCCACTGCCAAGAATGCTGCTGCCGCGATCCATGCCCTCTGCCGGCAGACGCAGATCCGCGGTCTGGGTGTAGTACTCGAAAGCGACATGGTCGCCGCTCTGCGCGGCACGCTCGACGCGCTGCAGGCGTGTGCGCTGCTTGCGCAGGGTCTCGATCATGTTGTCGATGTCCGCATCGCTGACGCTGGCATCGATGCGTTCGATGCTCAGCGCGGTGACATCGACCGCGGGCAATTCAGGAAACACCTCGAAAGTCGCGGTGTAGGCGATTTCGCCGTTCTCGGCCTGACCACTGGTGTTGATCGACGGCGCCGCCACCGGGCGCAGTTGCTGCTCACCCAGGGCCTTCTGCAGCGTGTTCGAGATGATCTCGCTAAACGCCTCGCCGCGCACCTGGGCGCCGAAACGCTGTTCAATGACCTTGCCCGGCACCTTGCCCGGTCGGAAGCCCTTGAGCCGCACATTGCGGCCCAGATCGAGCATGCGCTCGCGCACGCGACCCTCCAGGTCAGCAGAGGGAAACTTCACCGTGAGCCGGCGCTCAAGGCCACCGACATTTTCGAGCGAAACCTGCATGCCTTGGGACTCCTCGCCCGCACGCGCGAAGGCTGCGCGCACGGCGTCTGATGGTGCGAAAGCCGGGACTCGAACCCGGACGGGGGTACCCGCTGGAACCTAAATCCAGTGCGTCTACCAATTCCGCCACTTTCGCACGGGTGTGAAACGGCTGAATAGTGTACGGGATCGCCGGGGACATGAGGAAGGCGGGTGGTGGGCCGTGAAGGACTTGAACCTTCAACCTACGGATTAAGAGTCCGCTGCTCTACCAATTGAGCTAACGGCCCACACAAACCTTGAAAACTGGGGTGGACGATGGGATTCGAACCCACGACAACCGGAATCACAATCCGGGACTCTAACCAACTGAGCTACGCCCACCACGAAAAACTTGAAGCATTGGCGCGCCCGACAGGACTCGAACCTGCAACCGCCGGCTTAGAAGGCCGATGCTCTATCCGGTTGAGCTACGGGCGCATGACCACCTGACAGAGCACGCATTGGTCGGGGTAGAGGGATTCGAACCCCCGACGTCCAGCTCCCAAAGCTGGCGCTCTACCAGACTGAGCTATACCCCGTCGCCAGCAGCCCGCCTGCAACTGCGGGCCTTCGAGCAGACGAATCTTACGTGGCCACACCGCACGCAGTCAACGCGCGCATGCGCCGTTGCATGGCGCCCTGCGCGGCCGCGAAGACCGTTGGCCGCGGTACGCGGAGCGGGCAAAACCCATGCCCTGAGGATTGCCGGCACCGCGCGATGGGTTGCCGCATGCACGCGCCCGTACTGCATGCAATCGCGCCACCCGGAACCCCTTGTACACGCACCGCTGCGCGTCACGCTGGATTCGCGCAGCGGCGCGCGAGGTCTCCCTGAGCGCGTCCGATCCCGGGCACGAAACGCTCGAACACGCGAATCTCGACAGCCGGCGGCCGCTGTTGTGGACAATCCCGACGCGGCGGCCTGAACTCACCCGTCGAGATCTCTGGGTTAGCATCGCCGCCTGTCACCATGCGCACGGATCGAGCCCATGCACGGCGCCGCCGATATCCTGTTGTCGCTGTTCGTCGTGTTCGTAGCTGCGCGCATTGGCGATGAGCTGGCGCAGCGCATGCGCATGCCGGGCGTGGTCGGCGAGATCGTGGCCGGCGCCTTGCTCGGGCCTTCGCTGCTCTCCTGGGTGCATCCAGGCGTGGTGCTGGATGCGCTGGCCGAAGTCGGCGTGGTGTTTCTGCTATTCGCGGTGGGGCTGGAAACGCGCCTGGTCGATCTCAAGCGCGTCGGCCTGATCGCGTTCATGGTGGGCACGCTGGGCGTGATCGTGCCCTTCGGCGGCGCGTCGCTGTGGGCGCACCTGGAAGGCTTTGCGTGGAACAAATCGATGTTCATCGCTGCGGCCTTTGTCGCCACCTCGGCCGGCATCACCGCGCGCGTGCTGCAGGAGATGCACGCGCTGCAGCGGCGCGAGGCGCACGTGATCCTGGCTGCGGCGGTGATCGACGACATCCTCGCCATGCTCTTGCTGGGCGTGGTGGTATCGATGCAGGGCAGCGGCGTGGCCGATCCCGTGCACCTGCTGATCGTGGTGGCCGAAGCGGTCGGGTTTGTCGTGGTCGTGGGCTGGTTGGGCACGCGCGTGGCGCGCAGGCGATCAGCGTGGCTGGAGCGGCCACGCATGACCATGTCGGCGCTGAGCATCGTGCTGGCGCTGTGCCTGGGGCTGGCATGGCTGTCGACGCGCTTCGGGCTGGCGGCGATCATCGGCGCTTTTCTGGCTGGGTTGATCGCATCCGAAACCGACCAGCGCGCGCAGCTTGAGCATCAGATGAAGCCGCTGCTGACGCTGCTGACACCTTTTTTCTTCGTGATGACCGGCGTCAAGCTGGACGTGCGCGTCTTCTTGAACCCCGATGCGCTGATCATGTTGTCCATCGCCACGCTTCTGGCAGTCGTCACCAAATGGTTGGGAGCTTATCTGGGCTCGCTCAAACTGGGCCATCGCAGCGCGATGGCCGTGGGCATCGGCATGGTGCCGCGTGGCGAAGTCGGCGTCGTCGTGGCGAGTCTCGGCCTGGCCGCGGGAGTTTTCAGCGCCGAGGTTTATGCGGTGATCGTCGCCATGTCGCTGCTGACCTCGATCCTGACACCGCCACTGCTGGGCTGGATGCTGCGCCGCGCGCCACGCGAAGAGGCCAACCAGCCCGCATCATGAATGGGCCAGTGACGTGATCGGCTGATGGCCGCGCCGAGCCGGATCAGCCTGCGCCGCCGCCCGGTTTGCCATGGATGCCGCCGCGGGTCAGCGCCATCGGGTCCAGCAGCTTGGCCAGTTGCTTGCGCGGCAGGCCGGTGGTTTCCACCGCCACGTCCAGGATCGGGCGCTTCTGCTTGTATGCCAGCTTGGCGGTCGCCGCGCCCTTCTCGTAACCGATCACCGGGTTCAGTGCGGTCACCAGAATGGGGTTCTTGTCCAGTGCCTGCTGGATGTGCGCCTGGTTGACCTTGAACCCGGCAATGGCATCGTCGGCCAGCGCGCGCATGGCATTGCCCAGAATGGCGATGGACTGCAGCAGGTTGTGCGCGATCAGCGGCAGCATCACGTTGAGCTGGAAATTGCCCGCCTGGCCGCCGAGCGTAATCGCCGCGTCGTTGCCGATGACTTGCGCGCAGACCATGACCATCGCCTCGGGAATCACCGGGTTGACCTTGCCGGGCATGATCGAGCTGCCGGGCTGCAGCGCGGGCAGTTCGATCTCGCCGAGACCGGCCAGCGGCCCGGAGTTCATCCAGCGCAGGTCATTGCTGATCTTCATCAACGCGCAGGCCAGCGTCTTCAACTGGCCGGAGAGTTCGACCGCATCGTCCTGCGCGGCGATGCCTTCGAAGTAGTTGTCGGCGGCGACGAACCTGCTGCCGCTCATGCGTGTCAGCTCGGCGGCGACGACGCTGCCGAATTTCGGATCGGCGTTGATCCCGGTGCCCACGGCGCTGCCGCCCAGCGGCAGACGCTGCATGCGCCTGAGCGCATCGGTGATGCGCGCCTCGGCGCTGTGCAACTGCGCCGACCAACCGGACAACTCCTGGCCGAAGGTGACCGGCATGGCGTCCATGAGGTGTGTGCGCCCGGTCTTGACCACCTTGGCCAGTTCCCTGGCGCGTTGGTCGATGGTCTTGCGCAGATGCGCCAGCGCGGGCAGCAACACTTCGCGTGTTTCCAGCGTGGCGCTGACGTGGATCGCCGTGGGGATCACGTCGTTGGAACTCTGTCCCATGTTGACGTGATCGTTGGGATGCACCTTGAGCTTCGCCGTGGAGGCGACGTGCGCGATGACCTCGTTGGCGTTCATGTTGCTGCTGGTGCCGGAGCCGGTCTGGAACACATCGATCGGAAACTGCGCATCGAACTCACCGCGCGCCACGCGCTCGGATGCGGCGCGCACGGCCTTGGCGGTGGCCTTGGGCAGGTGTCCGAGTCTGGCATTGGCTTCAGCGGCAGCCGACTTGGTCAGCCCCAGCGCACGGATAAAGGCGCGTGGCATGCGCAATCCGGAAATCGGGAAATTCTGCACGGCGCGCTGTGTCTGTGCGCCATAAAGGGCGTCGACGGGGACTTTCAGCTCGCCCATGCTGTCATGCTCGATGCGGTAGTGCTGGCTCATCGCGGATTCCTGGTGCAGGGAGACTGTGTGGCTTGCGAAGCCTGGCATCCTGTGCCGCTTTGCAAGCCATCAAGTATAGCCCCGCGGTGTAAACTTCAGTCTCTTGACACGGCCTCCCGCACGCATGGATCACCCTGCTCTCGTCGCGCTCTCGCCACTGGATGGCCGCTACGCCGGCCAATGCGCGGCCTTGCATCCGGTATTCAGCGAATTCGGTTTGATGCACCGGCGCGTGCGCGTCGAGATTGCCTGGCTGCTGGCGCTGGCCGAACACCCCGACATCCCCGAGTTGCCGGCCTTCGATACCGCCACGCGCGCCGCACTGCTGGCCATCGGCGAGCAATTCAGCGTCGACGACGCCGCCACGATCAAGCGCATCGAACGCACCACCAACCACGACGTCAAGGCGGTCGAGTACTTCATCAAGCAGCGCATGGGTGCCCTGCCCGGTGCGGTCGCGGCCACCGAATTCGTGCACTTCGCCTGCACCAGTGAAGACATCAACAACCTTGCCTATGCATTGATGCTCAAGGACGCGCGCGAAAGCGTGCTGCTGCCCGCACTCGATGGCGTCATCGCGCAACTGCGCGCCATGGCGCATGCGCATGCCGACCTGGCAATGCTGGCGCGCACGCACGGCCAGCCGGCCTCGCCGACCACGCTGGGCAAGGAGGCGGCCAATGTCGTTGCGCGCCTGCAGCGCCAGCGCCAGCAGTTCGCAGCCGTCGAAATCCCCGGCAAGATCAACGGTGCGGTGGGCAACTTCAACGCACACGTGGTGGCCTATCCCGAGGTCGACTGGCAGCAACTCGCGCAGGGCTTCGTCGCGGGTCTCGGGCTGCACTGGAACCCATGGACGACGCAGATCGAGCCGCACGACGGCATCGCCGAGTACTGCGACGCGGTGCGCCGTGCCAACATCGTCTTGCTCGATCTGACGCGCGACCTGTGGGGCTACATCGCGATGGGCTATTTCAAGCTGGCGCTCAGAGCCGGCGAAGTGGGTTCATCGACCATGCCGCACAAGGTCAATCCAATCGACTTCGAAAACGCCGAAGGCAATCTTGGCCTGGCCAACGCACTGCTGGGCCACTTCAGCGAAAAACTGCCCGTCAGCCGCTTCCAGCGTGATCTCACCGACTCGACCGTGCTGCGTGCACTGGGCACCGGCTTTGGCCATACCCTGGTCGCGCTGACCGCTTTGGCGCGCGGCCTCGGCAAGCTCGACGCCGATCCGGCGCGCATGGCCACGGATCTAGAGAGCGCATGGGAGGTGCTGGCTGAAGCCGTGCAAACGGTGATGCGCCGCCACAGCTTGCCCGAGCCTTACGAGCAACTCAAGGCGCTGACCCGCGGGCGCGTGATCACGCCGGCCATGCTGGCCGCATTCATCGAATCACTGCCCCTGCCCGAGTCGGCCAAGGCGCGCCTGCTCGCCCTCACCCCTGCTGCCTACACCGGCCTTGCCGGCGCGTTGGCACGCGACGTCTGAGACTGGTCATGCCAAGAAAAACCGCGCCATCACGCGCCGGCGATGCGCAATCGGCGCAGCCCGATCAGGCCAAGTCGCGCCTGCGTGCGCGACCCACCGTGCCTGCACTCGAAGTCAGCGCCAGTCATGGCATGCCGCTGGGCATGCCACCCTCGCGTTTTCTCACCCGGTACTGGCAGAAGCATCCCTTGCTGATCCGCGGCGCGCTGGCTGGCTGGCAGGTGCCGATCACGCCCGAGGACCTCGCCGGCCTCGCCTGCGAGGAAACCGCGCTGGCGCGCATCGTGCTCCGCGAGCGCAAGCGCGCATCGTGGACACTGCAGCCCGGGCCCTACAGTGAGGCCACGTTCAGCAACTTGCCCGAGCGCGACTGGACGCTGCTGGTGCAGGACGTCGACAAGTGGGATGCCGAGGTCGCCGGCCTGCTGGATTTCGTGCGCTTTCTACCCACCTGGCGCATCGACGACGTGATGGTCAGCTACGCCACCGACGGCGGCGGCGTCGGCCCACACATCGATCAGTACGACGTGTTTCTGGTGCAAGGGATCGGCAAGCGGCGCTGGAGCATCAGTACCGAACGCAACGCGCCGCGCGGGCTGCGCACCGGCACCGATCTGAAACTGCTGGCCGAGTTCACGCCGACCCACGATTTCGTGTTGGAACCAGGCGACATATTGTACCTGCCCCCTGATATTCCCCACGATGGCGTGGCCGAAGGCGCCTGCATGACGTTCTCGATCGGCATGCGCGCACCGGCCGAGTCGGAGCTGTTGCTGGATCTGGCCGAGCACCTCGCCGAGCAACTGCCCGATACCCGGCGCTACAGCGACCCCGATCTGCGCCCGGCGCGCGCACCAGGCCTGATCGATTCCGCGGCGCTGGCGCGCGTGCGTGCGCAACTGGGGCCTTTCGCGCAGCGCATCAAGGCTGGCGAACTGGCACTCTGGTTCGGCTGCATGATCACGCGCTATCGCAGCGCCGCGCCGATCACCGGCGACGGCCCACCGGCTTCACTGGAGCAGGTGCGCGCCATGCTGCTCAGTGGTCGCGCGCTGTTGCGCCACCCATTCGCGCGCTTCGCCTGGATCGAGCATGGCGCCGAGGGGGCCTCCCTGTTCGCCGCCGGACACATCGTGCATTGCCCGCGCGCGCTGGCCGAGACACTGTGCGCCAATGCGCGCATCGAGCCTGACGATGCGGTACTGCGCGACAGTTCCGCACTGACTGCGCTGCGCGATCTGCTTGCTGTCGGCTGCGTGCAATTCGCGCGCGCACCGCGCAAGCGTGCATGATCGCCGCCGGCTTTCACATCGTTCCGGCGCACTGGCCGACCGATGCTGCGGCCTTGCGCGGCGTGCGCGATGCCGTCTTCATCCGCGAACAGCAGATCAGCGCCGAGGACGAATGGGACGACCTTGATGCCGTTTCGCGCCACGTGCTGGCGTTGGCGCTGGACGGCAACGCGATCGGCTGCGCGCGCCTGACCCCGCAGCGGCGCATCGGACGCATGGCGGTGCTGGCCGAGTGGCGCGGCCGCGGCGTGGGCATGGCGCTGCTCACGCACCTGACCGCCGAGGCCCGTGCATTGGGCTGGCCCGAGGTCCAGCTCAGCGCACAACAACACGCAATCGATTTCTATGCGCGCGCCGGGTTTATCGCCTATGGCGACACCTACCTCGATGCCAACATCCCGCATCGCATGATGCGCCTTGCACTGGAACCCTTTGCCGTGCCCGCGCCACGCGCGTTGCAGCCCGCGCCCCCGGCCGAACCCTTGCAAGCCGATAACCTCGCTACGCTGGCCGCCGCCATGTTGCGCCTGCTGCACGATGCACGACATGGCATCACGCTGTACACGCGCGACCTCGATCCCGGCCTGCTCGATCAGGCTCCCATACTCGAAGCGCTGCGCACGCTGGCCGTGCGCGGTCGTGGCGCACAACTCCGTTTGCTGGTGCAACAGCCCGATGCAGCGCTGCGCGATGGCCATCTCATGTTGCCGTTGATCCAGCGCCTGCCAAGCGTGATCCAGTTGCGCCAACCGGTTGAAGACGCCGATTTGCACTATCCATCGGCCTTCCTGCTCAACGATCGCGGCGGCTATCTGCTGCGCGCGCTGGCCTCACGCCACGAAGCCATGGGCAACACGTTCGCGCCCGGCCGCGCTGCGCAACTCACCGCCTATTTCGATCAGGTCTGGGCACGTTCGCAGCCGCTGCGCGAGCTGCAGCCTTTGCAGCTTTGATGCCGCGTGAACCGCAGCACGCATCGCGTGCAAATTGTCGCAGCGCCGCATCATGCGGCTTATAATTGCCGGGATAACCAGCTACATCGCGCCCGTCGCAGTACCACGGGCGCCCCCTTCCCCGTCCCGGTGTCACCGTGAGCGCCAATCTCATCCGCGAATTCCTTCTGTCGTCGCCTATCGCAGGCGGCAATGCCCCCTATGTCGAAGCCCAGTACGAGGCTTGGCTGGCTGACCCAGCCAGCGTCGGCAACGATTGGGACGGTTATTTCAAAAGCCTGCATGGGCGCGAAGCCGGCGACAGCGCGCATGGTCCGGTCATCGACCGCATCCAGCAGGCGCAGCGTCTCAACGGTCACGGTCGCGCGGCGGCGCTCGGCGATGACCGCCACGCACGCAAGCAGGGCGCGGTGCTGCGTCTGCTCACGGCATTCCGTTCGCGTGGGCATCTGGCCGCCGACCTCGACCCGCTGAATCGCGCCAGCAAGCCGGCAGCCCCGGATCTGGACCCGGCTTATCACGGTCTCGATGCGGACGATCTGAATACATCGTTCGATACCGGCAGCTATGCCGGTGGTGACACGCGCATGCCGCTGGGGCGCTTCATCGAGAAACTGCGGCGCACTTACACGGGCACCATCGGCGCCGAGTTCATGCATATCGCCGATCACGATCAGCGCCGCTGGCTGCAAACGCGGCTGGAGCAGGCCGCCGGCAACTTCCTCAGCGAGCCCGCGCAGCGCCTGCGCGTGCTCGACCGCCTGATTGCCGCCGAGGGTCTGGAACGCTACCTGCACACCAAGTATGTCGGGCAGAAGCGATTTTCACTCGAAGGCGGCGAGAGCCTGATCCCGCTGCTGGATACGCTGATCGAGGACTGCGGCCGCAACGGCGTGCGCGAACTGGTGCTCGGCATGGCGCATCGCGGGCGCCTGAATGTGCTGATCAACACCATGGGCAAACCGCCGCGCCTGCTGTTCGATGAGTTCGAAGGCAAGTTCGAGCACGCCGACGATCCCGCGCATTCCGGCGACGTGAAGTATCACCTGGGCTTCAGCGCCGACGTGCACACCGCGGGTGGCCCGATCCACATCGCACTGGCATTCAATCCCTCGCACCTGGAGATCGTCAATCCGATGGTGCTGGGTTCGGTGCGCGCGCGACAGACGCGGCGCGGCGACAACGACCGCCGCGAAGTGCTGCCTGTGCTGATCCACGGCGACGCGGCACTCGCCGGCCAGGGCGTCAACGCCGAGCTGTTCAACCTTTCGCAGACGCGCGGCTTTGGCGTTGGCGGCACCGTGCACGTGGTGATCAACAACCAGATCGGCTTCACCATTTCGCGCCAGGACGATGCACGTTCCACGCACTACTGCACCGACATCATCAAGATGATCAATGCGCCCGTGCTGCACGTGAATGGCGACGATCCCGAGGCTGTCGCGTTTTGTGCACGCACGGCGTTCGAGTATCGGCAGACGTTCAAGCGCGACATCATGATCGACCTGGTCTGCTATCGCCGCCACGGTCACAACGAGGCCGATGAACCCGCGGCCACGCAACCACGCATGTACCAGGTGATCCGCAGCCTGCCGAGCACGCTGGCGCAATACGCCAAACGACTTGTCGATGCCGAGGTGATCAGCAGCAGCGATGCCGAACAGCGCATGGCCGACTATCGCAAGCGCCTGGAAGCCGGCGAACCCGTCACCGAGTTGTCCACGCCGCTGGCCGATGCCTTCCGGGTCGACTGGAGCCCCTACCTCAACGGCACACTGGACAGCGAGGTCGTCACCGGCGTGGCGCGCGCCAAGTTGGCGCGCCTGGAAACCGTGATCACCGACACCGTGCAAATCAAGCTGCATCCGCGTGTGGCCAAGATCTACGAAGACCGCCGCAAGATGGCCGCCGGCACGCAGCCACTGGACTGGGGCTATGCCGAAAACCTTGCCTACGCCACGCTGCTGGATGACGGCTACGGCCTGCGCCTGGTGGGTCAAGACAGCGCGCGCGGCACTTTTTTCCATCGTCATGCCGTGCTGCACGACCAGGATACCGGCGCCACCACCACGCCGCTGAAGCGCGTGCGCGAGGATGCGCACGTCGAGATCATCGACTCGGCGCTGTCGGAAGCGGCGGTGATGGCCTACGAATACGGCTTCGCCAGCGCCGAGCCGCGCACATTGCCGATCTGGGAGGCCCAGTTCGGCGATTTCGCCAACGGCGCGCAAGTGGTCATCGACCAGTTCATCAGCTCCGGCGAGGCCAAATGGGACCGGTTATCCGGGCTGACGCTGTTCCTGCCGCACGGTTATGAAGGCCAGGGCCCTGAACACTCCTCCGCACGCCTCGAGCGCTATCTGCAACTGTGCGCGCTGCACAACATGCAGGTGTGCGTGCCCACCACGCCTGCCCAGGTTTTTCACCTGATCCGCCGGCAGATGCTGAGCCAGGCGCGCAAGCCGCTGATCGTGATGACGCCCAAGTCGCTGCTGCGCCACAAGCTGGCCGTTTCCAGCATCGAGGATTTGACGCGCGGCAGTTTCCAGCGCGTGCTGGCGGATACCACCGCCAAAGCCGGGCAGAAGGTGCGCCGCGTGGTGCTGTGCGCGGGCAAGGTCTACTACGACCTGCTCGAGCATGCGGAAAAAGCCGGCATCCAGGATGTGGCGCTGGTGCGCGTCGAGCAGTTGTACCCGTTCCCGCGCAGCGCCGTGGCGCACGAACTGGATCGTTTCCCGGCCGCCAACGAGATGGTCTGGTGCCAGGAGGAGCCCATGAATCAGGGCGCCTGGTTCCAGATTCGTCACCACCTGCAGGCGGTCGCTGGCGAGCGCACCCTCGGCTATGCCGGACGCGCACGCTCACCGGCGCCGGCCAGCGGCCACTACAACACGCACGTGGCCGAACAGAATGCCCTCGTCGAATACGCGCTGATCGGCCCGGTCGGCGCCGACGCCAACGACTGACCCATCCACCACCCAGCATCCATTTCCATTCCGCAAGCCATCCCGAAGGAATCACGCGCCATGGCCATCGAAATCAAAGTCCCCGTGCTGCCCGAGTCGGTTTCCGACGCCACCATCGCCACCTGGCACAAGAAGCCCGGTGATGCGGTCAAGCGTGACGAAAATCTGGTGGACCTGGAAACCGACAAAGTCGTGTTGGAAGTGCCTTCGCCGGTCGATGGCGTGCTCAAGCAGATTGTCAAGGACAGCGGCAGCACGGTCACCAGCCAGGAGCTGATCGCCGTGCTTGAAGAAGGCATGGCACAAGGAAGCGCGGGCGCCACGGGCGCAGGCAGCGCAGCAGCGACAGCGGTGTCCAAGCCTGCCGCTGCAGCAGCAGCCAGCACGGCAGCCAAGGCCAGCACGCCCGCCGCAACGGCTCCGGCAGCCATTCCGGTCGCGAACAGCTCGCAGCTTTCGCCCGCCGGCCTGCGCGTAGCCAGCGAAGAACGCATCGACCCCGCCAAGGTCAGCGGCAGTGGCCGCGATGGCCGTGTGACCAAGGAAGACCTGGTCAACTTCATGCGCGGCGGCAGCGCGTCCGATGCCACCGCGGCAGCGCCGGCCGCGCGTGGAGCCGACGGTCGTCCCGAGGAACGCGTGCCGATGACACGCATGCGCGCCAAGATCGCCGAGCGCCTGATGCAATCGAAGAACTCCATCGCCATGCTGACCTCGTTCAACGAGATCAACCTCGCGCGCGTCAGCGCATTGCGCAAGGAACTGGGCGAGTCGTTCGAGAAGACCCACGGCATCAAGCTCGGCTTCATGAGTTTCTTCGTGCGCGCCGCATGCGAGGCGCTCAAGCATCGTCCCATCGTCAACGCCTCGGTGGATGGCAACGACGTCATCTATCACGGCTACCAGGACATCTCGGTGGCGGTATCCACCGAGCGCGGCCTGGTGACGCCGGTGCTGCGCAATGCGCAACACATGGGCTTCGCCGACATCGAGAAGGCCATCGCCAACTTCGCCAGGAAGGCGCGCGAGGGCGGCCTCACGCTGGAGGATCTGCAGGGCGGCACCTTCACCATCACCAACGGCGGCACTTTCGGGTCACTGTTCTCGACGCCTATCGTCAACCCGCCGCAAAGCGCGATCCTCGGCATGCATACCATCAAGGAACGCGCCATCGTCGAGAACGGCCAGGTGATCGCCGCGCCGATGATGTACGTGGCGATCAGCTATGACCACCGCATCATCGACGGCAAGGACGCGGTGCTGTTCCTGGTGGACATCAAGAACCTGCTCGAGAATCCGCAGCGCATGCTGCTGGGCTTGTGATGCACGCCCGGGACTCGACACTCAGGACCCGGCAATAGCAGAAATGGCACCCGGCTCGGCATGAGCTTGACCCTGCCGAGTCCTGACTTCCCGCTCACCAGGACTCCCGCACCATGTCAGATCAATTCGATGTCATCGTCATCGGCGGCGGCCCCGCCGGCTATCACGCGGCGATCCGCGCCGCCCAGCTCGGCCTCAAGACCGCCTGCATCGATGCCTGGGCCGGCAAGGACGGCAAGCAGGCGCTCGGCGGAACCTGCCTCAACGTCGGCTGCATTCCATCCAAGGCGCTGCTGGATTCTTCCCGCCAGTTCTGGAATCTCACGCACGGATTCGAGGTGCATGGCATCAGCGCCGGCAATCCGAAAATCGATGTCGCCGTCATGGTCGGGCGCAAGGAAAAAATCGTCAAACAGTTCACTGGCGGCGTGGCCATGCTGTTCAAGGCCAACAAGATCGCCACGTATTTCGGCACCGGCAAGCTGCTCAAAAACCGCCAGGTCGAGGTCACCGCCGCGGACGGCGGCAAGCAAATGCTGCAAGCCACCAATGTGGTCCTCGCCACCGGCTCGGTGCCGATCGAGCTGCCATTCGCGAAGTTCGATGGCAAGTACATCATCGACAACGCGGGCGCACTGGAACTGTCCGCCGTGCCTAGGCGCCTCGGCGTGATCGGCGCCGGCGTGATCGGGCTGGAACTGGGCAGCGTGTGGAAACGCCTGGGCAGCGAGGTGACCATCCTCGAGGCACTGCCGGATTTCCTCGCCGCCGCCGATGCCGACATCGCCAAGGCCGCCGCACGTGAATTTGCCAAGCAGGGCCTCAACATCGAGATGGGCGCCAAGTTGTCCAAGGCTGAGGTCAAGGGCAACGAGGTCCACCTGACCTACACCGGCAAGGATGGCGAGAAAAAACTCGTGGTCGACAAGCTGCTGGTGGCGGTGGGCCGCCGCGCCTACACCACCGGCGCGCTGGGCGATGGCACTGAGGTCAAGCTCGACGAACGCGGGCGCGTGATCGTGGACGAACACTGCTGGACGGGCGTCGAGGGCGTGTGGGCGGTCGGTGACTGCGTGCGCGGCCCGATGCTGGCGCACAAGGGCTTCGAGGAAGGCATCGCCGTGGCCGAGCTCATTGCCGGCAAGGCCGGACACGTCGATTACGACATCATCCCCTGGGTGATCTACACCGAACCGGAAATTGCCTGGGCCGGCAAGACCGAGGCACAGGTGAAAGTCGAGGGCATTCCCTACAAGACAGGCAGTTTCCCGTTCGCAGCGGTGGGCCGTGCGGTGGCCATGAACGAGCCGGCCGGACTGGTCAAGGTCATCGCCCATGCGGAAACCGATCGCTTGCTTGGCGTGCACATGGTCGGCGCCAATGTCTCCGAATTGATCGCCGAAGCCGTGGTGGCCATGGCCTTCAAGGGTTCCGCGGAAGACCTGGCGCGCATCATCCACGCGCATCCGACGCTCAGCGAAGCCGTGCATGAGGCTGCGATGTCGGTGGACAAGCGCGCCATCCACCGCGCCAACTGAAATCAGGATGATTTCATCCCGCGCAGGCCATGGATGGCCGGTGACGCGGGATCAAGGAAGAAGCCGATTTCATCCCGCGCAGGCCAGCGATGGCCGCTGCGCGCAATTTCCGTATCTCCCGACGCTCACAGGCCCGGATGAACAAGGCGACACCATGCGACCGTTTCGATGCCTTTCGCATCCACAGCGATGCATCGGGTTATCGCGCGGGCTTCGAGCGCATCGGCCTCGATGACCTGACCCCGGGCAATGTCACCGTGCGCGTCGCCTGGTCCTCGGTGAACTACAAGGATGCGCTGGCCGCGACTGGCAGGGGCAAGATCCTGCGACGCTTCCCGCTGGTCGGCGGCATCGATCTGGCCGGGCATGTGGTGGACTCTTCCGATGCGCGCTACCGGCCCGGGGACGCGGTACTCGTGACCGGCTGCGGCCTCGGCGAGACGCGCGATGGCGGCTACGCCGAGTTCGCGCGCGTGGCGGCCGATGACGTGATCGCGCTGCCCGCCGGCATGACGTTGCGCGAAACCATGATTCTTGGCACCGCCGGTTTCACGGCGGGTCTGGCGCTGTTGCGCATGCAGCAGAACGGCCAGCATGCCGGTCTCGGTCCGCTGGCCATCACCGGCGCCAGCGGCGGCGTGGGCATGCTGGCGGTGGCGATCTTCGCGCGCGCCGGTTACAGCGTGCACGCCATCAGCGGCAAGCCCGAGCACGCCGATTTCCTGCGCCAGATCGGCGCGATCGAGGTACTGCCACGCACGACCCTGCCCGCGCCATCCAGAGCACTGGAATCGGTACGTTTCGGCGGCGCCCTCGATACCGTCGGCGGACCTGCACTGACGACGCTGCTGGCCTGTTGCGCGCCCTATGGCAATGTCGCCTGCTGCGGCCTCGCGGCCAGCGCCGCGCTTGACAGTACGGTGATGCCGTTCATCCTGCGCGGTGTCAGCCTGCTTGGGATCGCCTCGACCGACACGCCGCACGTGCAGCGCATGGCCGTTTGGCAACACCTCGCCAGCGACTGGCGTCCACACGCGCTGGAGACCGTCGCCACACGCACAATCGATTTCGCGCAGTTGCCCGGCGTATTCGCTGGTTACCTCGCTGGTCAGGCATTCGGCCGTACCGTCGTGCGCGTGGCCGGCGATGCTTGAGCCGGCTTGCATCCGTTGCATCCATCACCCACTGCAATACATCAGGAGGACCCGCATGAAATGCCGCCGCATGAAACCCACGCTTGCACTGCTCGCGTTGATCTCGCTGCCTGCACTGGCCTTGGCCACTCCGCCCCCGACCCGGTTGCAACCGGGTTTGTGGCAGTTCCACTATCGCTCGACGACCGAGATGGAGGGCCATGCCATGCCTGCCATTAACGAAAGCACCAAGCAGTGCATCAAGGACACCAACCCAGCCAAGCTGCCGCTGCTGCCCAAGCTGCCGGCCAACATCAAGTGCACTGCGCCGAGCCTGCAGACCAGCGACAAGGCTTACCACGTGACCATGGCCTGCACTGCCAGCGAACCCAACGGCATGGTGACCCAGATGGACGAAGCTTTCATGATCGCGCCCAGCGACGACGGCAGCCAGATCACCATTGACGGCACCGTGCACCAGCACATCACCGGTTCACCCATACCCATCCCGCCCGTCCTGGTGAAGATTTCCGCCACGGGCCATCGCATCGGCATGTGCCTGGCCGCCAAACACTGAGTCTGTTTTTGCAGGCACCGCGTCACGGCCGACGCGGTGCAGCCGGTGTTAAGCTTGACGACAGTTTCCCACTCTCCTGGTAACGTTCATGGCGCGTGTTCTCATCGTCGATGACTCCCCCTCGCAGCTGATCGGCCTGAAGCGGATCATGGAGAAACTCGGCCATGCCGTGATCACCGCCGAGGACGGTGTCACCGGCGTGGAAGCCGCACGTCGCGAGCTGCCCGACCTGATCCTGATGGACGTGGTGATGCCCAATCTCAATGGCTTCCAGGCCACGCGCAGCATCGCCAAGGATCCGGCCACCGCGCACATCCCGGTGATCCTGGTGACCACCAAGGACCAGGCCACCGATCGCCTCTGGGGGCTGCGCCAGGGCGCGCGTGCCTATGTCACCAAGCCGATCAATGAAGCCGAGCTGGGCGAAGCCCTGCGCGAAGTGCTTGGCGGCTGAGCGATTGCATCCGGCGCGCCATCAAGCGCGCGGATCGAACGTGCTGAAGGCCTTCTGCAACGCCTCGTAGGCCTTGCGCCCTGCGGCATCGTCGGCGGGTGGCGTGCGGATCAGCAGCTCGACAATTTGATCACCCGGCACGTGCCCGGGCATGCCGCGGCCCTTCAAGCGCAGCCTGCGCCCGGATTGCGATCCTGCGGGCAGTTTGAGATCGACCGTACCGGCGAGCGTCGGCACCGGTACCGTGGCGCCCAGCGCCGCTTCCCACGGGGCCACCGGCAGCGATACCAGCACGTCGCGGCCTTCCAGGCGAAACCGCGGATCGTCGCGCAGCACGACTTCCAGCAGTACATCACCCGCGGGCTGACCGCCGCTGCCAGGGTGCCCCTGCCCGCTGAGCCGGATCACCTGACCACTGAGTATGCCCGCGGGAATCTTTACCTCGAGCACACGCTCACGGTTGCCGTCGCGCAAGGCGAAGCGCGTCTTGCCGCCCGTGAAGGCCGTGACCAGATCCACCTCGAGCATGGCGCGCAAATCGTGGCCGCGCCTTGCACGTGGCGCCCCTCGGGAGCCCCCGTGCGCGCCACCAAACAGGCTCTCGAAGAAATCGCTGAACCCCTCCTGGCCCTCGAAATCACCCGCCCCCTGGGCAGCAGGCTGCCCCCAACCCGGCGGCGGATGAAAGCTCTCGCCTGCACGGTAGCCGCCTGCACGCACCTGGTCATAAGACGCGCGCTTGTCCTTGTCGCGCAGTACCTCGTAGGCCTCGTTGACTGACTTGAAGCGCTCCTCGGCCCCGGTTTCCTTGCTGACATCCGGATGATATTTGCGCGCCAGCTTGCGGTATGCCGACTTGATCTCGGCCTCGCTGGCGTCGGGCTTCACCCCGAGTGTGTCGTAGTAATCCTTGAACTCCATGATGCCCTCATCTTGGAACAAAAAAGCCTGCGGCAGCGCTGAGTCTGCCGCAGGCCGCATCCCGGCGCACGATGCACGCGCCGCAAATTACTCGGCTACAGCAATCCGGCGCGGCGTCGTTTCGGGACGCTTCGGGATCACGATCTCCAGCACGCCGTGCCTGCCCTGGGCGCTGATGTTGTCCGGATCGGCGCTGTCCGGCAGCGCGAAGCGACGGTAAAACATGCCGTGCGAGCGCTCGATACGCGTGAACTTGCCCTTTGCGTCCTTGTCCTTGTGCTCGGCACTGCGCTCGCCCTTGATCGAGAGGATGCCGCGATCCATGTGCACTTCGATGTTCTTCGGATCGACGCCCGGAATATCCGCCAGGATCACGAAGCGCTTGTCTTCCTCGCGGATGTCCACGCGCGGCATCCACTGGCTGGTGACGACGTTGGATTGATCGCTTTCATCACCGCCAAAAAAGCGCTCGAATGCCTGTTTCATTTCTTCCTGCAGGCCATTCTGGCCCGCCCATGGGGTGTAACGGGTAATGGTCATGCTCGTTCTCCTCGGGTTCATGCGGCACTGCTGCCGCCTGTTTCCGATGTAGGGATTCCGCGATCCGCTTTCAAGCAGGGCGACCGCGCGCCGCAGCTATGATGGCGGCTGCGGTGTGGCCGCAATCCCCCATCAACGGAGTACTCCCATGACCATCAAGACCGGTGATCGCATTCCCGAAGTCAGCGTCAACGTCGTGCGCAACGGCAAGACTGAAACCGTGTCCAGCAGCAGTCTGTTCAAGGGTCGCAAAGTGGTGCTGTTCGCGGTGCCCGGTGCGTTCACGCCGACCTGCTCGCTCAAGCATCTTCCTTCATACATCGACAGCGCGGCGGCGTTTGCTAAACGCGGTGTCGATCTGCTGTGCCTGGCGGTGAATGACGCCTTCGTGATGCAGGCCTGGGCCGCCAGCGAGAAAGCGCCGGCAAGCATCGCCATGCTGGCCGACGGCAACGGTGCATTCACCAAGGCGCTGGGTCTGGAACTCGACGCCAGCGGTTTCGGCATGGGCCTGCGCGCGCAGCGTTTTGCCCTGTACGCCGACGATGGCGTGATCAAGGTGCTGCACATCGAGGCGCCAGGCGAGTTCAAGGTTTCCGGCGCTGACGCGATGCTCGCCGAACTGACCTGAGTGCACGGCGCGCAGGGCACCTCGATAGGACCTTTCGAAGTGCCCCATGCTGAAACGCAAGCCCTAACCGATCGAGAATCACGATGCTGACGCTGTGTGCCGTGCAACACACCGAGGGTGAATACCTCGGTCTGATGGAAGATCACTTCGAGAGCCGTGCGATACGCTTTCTTTATACGCGCCCCTTCGTTGCCGGCGGCAGCATCCCAGCCGACGCGCAGGGTTTCGATGGCCTGGTTTTGCTCGGCGCCGGTCCGCGCGGTGTGGTCAGCGGCGACATCCTGCCCAGCCTCAACGCCGAGTTGCGCCTGACCGATGCGTTCCTGCAGGCAGGCCTGCCGGTGATCGGCACCGGCGCCGGCAGCCTGATCCTGGCCATGGCCGCCGGTGGTGGCGCGCAAGCACACCCGCTGCGCTTCAGCGTCGGCGAAGCACGACGCAGTGCTGCCGATGCCCTGGCGGGCCACTTGCCGGAGCGTTTTCCGTACGCCCTGTACATGCGCGACCGCGTGCAATTGCCCGCGGATGCACGCGTGCTGGCCATCGACGAGAGCGATGCCCCGATGATCTTCCAGGTGCGTGACAACTGCCTCGGTTTCAGCGCGCATCCCGGCATCAAGTCGGGGATGATCGAGGATCTGGTCATGGAGTTCGACGAAGTCCCCGAAAACATCCCCCAGACCCTTGCGCACATGGCCGCGCAACAGCGCGCGATTGCCGATGCGCTGAGCGAAATCATGGTCGGCGTGGTCAAAGTCACCAGCCTGATGCGCTGAGCCACGCTCGCGCTCGCGGCTTGTGAATTCGTAAGCCGCGAAACCTTGACATTAGCGCCGCGCTCATGTTGCGGCGCCACGTGTTTACATCAGATTCCTCTGATACAACAGGCTCCGACCTGAGGCCAAATGTCGCGCCTCGCCCTGTACCAATAACGGAGACCTGACCTTGGCAAAAAAGCTCCTGATCATGCTGGTCAACACCGACCCGCGCAACGGCGAGGAACTGGGCGCGCCGTTCTTCCAGGCCTCGGTGGCCGCCGCCATGGATTATGAAGTCGAGGTGGTCTGCACCGCGACCGCAGGCCGGCTGATGAAAAAAGGCGTGGCCGAAAAACTCGTGGTCAAGGAAGGTTCGCCCAAGACCGTATACGACTTCATCAAGGAAGCGCACGAAGCCGGTGTGAAGTTCCTGTGCTGTTCGCCCAACCTCGACCTGTTCGACATGACCAAGGAGGATCTGATTCCCGAGTGCTCGGGCATCGTCGGTGGCGCCTATGTCATCGAGGAGGTCATGGAAGGCGACAACACGAAGGTGCTCAGCTACTGATCTCGCAATCCGGCCTGCACGGCTGGAGGAGTGCGTTATGACGACCGCATCACTCGCTGTTGGCGACCCGTTTGCGACCACCGAGGTCGCCACGCGCGAAAAACTCGAAGAGATTTTCGGCGACATCAAATCGCATGCGTTGTATGACCATGAGCTCTATGGCTGCCTCAACTGCGGTATCTGCACCGCCACCTGCCCAGCCGCGCATTACTACGACTTCTCGCCGCGCGAAATCGTGCAACTGCTGCTGACCGAGAATCTGGAAGGCATCTACGACGCGATGCAGGAAAAGATATGGGCCTGTGCCCAGTGCTACACCTGCGCCGCACGCTGCCCGTTCCACAACTCGCCCGGCGGATTGATCATGCTGATGCGTGAAACCGCGATCAAGCACGGCATGCAGTCGGCCAAGGATGTGCTCAAGCCATTCACGCGCGTACTGATGAAGCTGATCACCACCGGCAACCAGTTGGCCCCCAACATGATCACGGCGGATGCGTTCGCCGACTGGGGGCCAGGCATCGCGAAGATCAATGCACCGCTGGACGTCCTGCGCAAGGCCATCCCGGTACCCACCATGCACACGCTGGACACCGCCTGGGTGGTGAACATCAAGACTTCGATCGAGCTGTACACCATCTGGGAAGCTACCGGCGTGCTCGACCAGCTGGAGACCATCGACCCGAATCTGTTCGATGTGGTGACCGACATCATGGACGAGAAGCGCGACGAATATCAGGAGTGGCTTGACGAGCACGAAGCCGCCTAGCACACGTCCATTTCATCAAGTCAGCAAACGAGGTATCCCATGGCCAGCCAAGACGAAAAACCAGCACCCGGTTACACCGGTTTCGGTGCGGAGTGGCGCCCGGTCAAGTTGAGCACCGACGAGGCACAGCGCGCCACGGCCTGGGTCGAGGCGCGCATCGATCGCCGCGAGATGCTCACGCAGAAAGATCGCGTCCAGGACGTGCGCGACATCATGTGGCAGCTCGAAAAGGACGGCGAGATCGTCGTGCATCGCATCACCGAGCAGCACGAGCCGGTGACCGGCAAGACCCTGTACGGATGGGACAAGCGCATCCCCACCAACCAGCTCTGGCACCACAAATCCTGCGGTCAGTGCGGCAACATCCCCGGCTATCCCAGTTCATTGCTGTGGCTGCAGAACATGCTGGGAATCAAGTATCTGGATGAGACCGACCAGACCTCGTGCACGGCGTGGAATTATCACGGCTCCGGCATCGGCAACATCGTCAGCCTGGCCGCGGTCTTCCTGCGCAACTTCCATCAGGCTTATGTTTCGTCGATCTCGCAGGGCCTGCCTGCCGGCTACTACTTCCCGCTGGTGCATTGCGGCACCTCGTTCGGCAATTACAAGGAGGTGCGCGGTTACTTGCTGCATTCGGCCGAACTGCGCGAGCAGGTCAAGAAGATCCTCGGCAAGCTGGGTCGCCTGGTGGACGGCAAGCTGCTGATCCCGGAAGAGATCGTGCACTACTCCGAGTGGCTGCACGTGATGCGCGAACGCATCGCCGAGCACCGCGTGATCGATTGCAGCAACATTCGCGCGACCGTGCATCCGGCCTGCCACGTGCACAAGATGGTGCCGGAGGACGTGCTGTACGACGACACGGTGATGGATGGCAACCGCGTCGCCGTGTCCACCGGACTGCTGCAGACCCTCGGTGCGCAGGTGATCGATTATTCAACCTGGTACGACTGCTGCGGTTTCGGCTTCCGCCACATCATCGGCGAGCGCGAGTTCACGCGCTCGTTCGCGATCGACCGCAAGATCAAGGTCGCTGTCGAGGAGGCCCACTCCGACGTGATGATCGGCCACGATACCGGCTGCATCACCACGCTCGACAAGAGCCAGTGGATCGGCCAGGCGGTGGGCAAGGTCTACCCGCTGTCGGTCATGGCCGACTGCCAGTTCGCTGCCCTGGTCTGCGGCGCGCACCCCTACAAGCTGGCGCAATTGCACTGGCACGCATCGCCCTTCGAAGGGCTGCTGGAAAAACTCGGCATCGACTGGGAAAAATCCAAGGCCGAGTTCGAGGCGTATCTCAAGGAGGTCGCCGCGGGTCGCGTGGAAACGCTGTACGACCCGAAGCGCGCCATCACATCCGGGCCTGGTTACGAGAAGCCGGTGCAGCCGGCGCAGATCGAGGTGAATTCATGACGACTCCGGTATTGGTAGTGGGCGCGGGTCCTTCCGGACTCTCGGCCGCTCACGCGCTGGCCAGCGCGGGACAAAGCGTGATCCTGGTGGACAAGGCCGACCGCCTCGGCGGCGCGCCGATCCTGTCCGGCTACGCCAAGCTGGTGCCATCGGGCGAGTGGGCCAGGGATGCCATCGGCGGCATGGTCGAACGCGTGCGCCAACACGCCAACGTGGAAATTTTCAGCGACACGCGCGTGACCCGTTTCGACGGCGAGCCCGGCGCATTCGTCGCCAGCCTGTCCAATGGACAGCAACGTGAGGTCGGCGCCGCCATCCTGTGTACCGGCTTCACCCATTTCGATTCGGTCAACAAACCGGAATGGGGCTTCGGCACCTATCCCGACGTGGTCACCACCACCCAGGTCGAGCAGATGATTTCCTCGGGCAAGGGCGTCAAGTGTCCATCGGATGGACGCGCGCCTGATCGCGTCGCGATCCTGCTGTGCGTGGGCTCGCGCGACCGCCAGATCGGCCGTGAATGGTGCTCCAAGGTGTGCTGCACGGTCTCGGCCAATATCGCCATGGAAATCCGCGAGGCGCTTCCAAAATGCGCCGTGTACATCTACTACATGGATATCCGCACCTTTGGCCTGTATGAGGACAAGTACTACTGGCAGAGCCAGGAGGAGTACCACGTCAAGTACATCAAGGCGCGTATCGCCGAGGTCACCTCGGATGGCAAACGCCTGATCGTCAAGGGCGAAGACACCCTGGTCAAGCGCCCGATCACCATTCCATTCGACATGGTCGTTCACGCGATCGGCATGGACCCGAATATCGAGAACCCCGACATCGCCAAGACCTTCGGCGTGCAGCTCGAACGTCATGGCTATCTGTTGCCTGGGCCAACCTACCGCGCCATGGGCAGCACCTCGCGGCCGGGAGTCTTCGTCGCGGGTTCTGCGTGCGGCCCGGAGACGATCGACGATTCCATCGCCCAAGGCCAGTCCGCGGCCATTGCGGCACTGGCTGCCCTGCGTGCACCCGCCACGGCGCTGGCAGGCTGAGAGCGGCGCTTGCATCATGAACCAACGCGCATCCGCAACGGAGTTGCTGCCGACACTGGACCTCAGCGGCCCCGCCTTGCGCAGCGGTTTCGAAGAGCTGGTTGCCGCGGCCGAGCCTGGTGGTGGCATCGACGTCTATCTCACCGCGCTGCAGTTCAAGTCCAGGCTGTTCGGCGAGTGGTTCCTCGGCAAGCAGAGCGCCGCGCTGGATGCGCCGCGTTTCCTCGGCTTGTGCACGTTCATGCCCACGGTGCGTCGTCGCGTGGGGGCCTGGCTGGGCAGCAACGACTTCGCCGACTTGCATCGCCAGTTGCTGCTGCTGATGCAGCCTGGCACCACGGTGCAGGCCCGTCTTGATGCCTTCGTCGCCGCGTTCCCGGCGGATCGAACCTGCCGCTGGGCGCGCGATCTGGCCGCCGAAGTACTGCATTTCTGCGCCCCGGACGAAACGCCACTGATGACACGCTGGATGTGGGATGCGCAAAGCGGCAGCGGTGTCCTGCGCGAGATCTGGTTCAACGACAGTCACGAGCTCGACCCGCGCGCGGTCTCCGACCGGCTGGCCACGTTTCTCGCGCTCAAGGCCGAACTCGAAACCTTCCTGCGCGACAACGGGACTTATCGCGACTTCGGCCTGATGCAGGACCTGCTGTGCGCGCACATCTATTCGCGTTACATCAATGATCGCGGCAGCACCTACCTGAAGGGTGACTTTGCCGGCACCGAAGACGCCATGGCGCATACGCGGCGCCTGCTCGGGCTTGATTGTTACGAGCGCGATGGCATCCGCATGAAAGTGAAACTCCCGGAAACGATGTCCGTGGCGCTCGCCACGCCGCTGCAACTCGACGCGTGAGGACGATGCATGCCGATCCATGAAAAGCACCTGATCAGGCCCGAAAACCTCGTTCGCAACGACAAGCTTGCGATCGAGGGCGTCGATGTGTCTGGCGACTGGAGCACCTTCATCCAGACCCGCGTGATCACCGATTACAACGAATCCCTGCAGGAAGAGATCGCCGCCCTGCCCGGTGGCGAATTCATCCACCGCTGCTGGCAATGCGGCTCGTGCACCAACTCCTGCACGGTCAATGCACTCAATCCGGATTTCAATCCGCGTTACTGGATCTATCTGATCCGGCTTGGAATGGAACAGGAATTGCTGCGTGACAAGGACATCATCTGGCAGTGCGTGTCGTGCAACAAATGCACCTACGCCTGCCCGCGCGATGTGGTCCCGGAGGCGGTCATGCACGCCACCGCGCACTGGCTGGAACTCAAGGGTTATGTCCCCGAAAAGCCCTCGGTCGTCTTCGACGATGTGTTCTCGGGACAGGTCTTCGCCAAGGGCAAGATCGAAGAAGGCCGCCTGATGCGCAAATTCTTCGTGCGCACCCAGCAGAAGCTGGCGCAACCCTGGCTGATCGCCATGGTCAGGGGCATAGTCTCGCGTCTGCCCATTACCCTGCTGATGCGACTGGGCCTCGCCGGCGTGGTCCATCCGCGCACGCGCAACTGGGGTCGCACGCGCGACGCCATCAACGAGTATGTGGGTGAGCAGAACGCCAAGCATCGCAGCGCGCTGGGCTTGCCCGCACAATCCACGGAGTCGCACTCATGACTGAGAAGTACCGCAAGGTTGCCTACTATCCAGGCTGTGCACTGGAAGGTACCGGCCACGCCTACAACCGCTCGACCAAGGAAGTCGGCAAGGCGTTGGGCCTGGAACTGGTCGAGCTCGAGAACTGGAACTGCTGCGGTGCGATGGAGGTCAAGAATGTCGACCCCAAGCTGCAGACTTTCCTGTCCGCGCGCAATCTGAAGATCGCCGAAGACATGGGTTTCGATACCGTGATGGCGCCCTGCAATGGCTGCTACCACAACCTCAAAAAGGCCGAGTATGACCTCAGCCATGACGCCGGCTCGCGCGAAACCGTCGCCAAGCTCGCCGCCAAGTCCGGCGACCAGCCTTATGAAGCCGGCAAGGTCGAGACCATTCACGCATTGGAATGGATCCGCGACGCGATCGGCACCGATGAACTGCACAAGCGCATCAAGAATTCGCTCAACGGGCTGAAGATCGCCAACTACTACGGCTGCATGTACACCCGTCCACGTCATATTTTCCCGGAAAAGGACAAGGGGCCGGGCTCGGAGTCGACCAGCAAGCCGCATTTCATGGACGACCTGCTCGCAGCCGCGGGCGCGGTGAATGTCGAATTTCCGCTGAAAACAGCCTGTTGTGGTGGCGCGCACACGCTGTCGGACAGCGACACCTCGACGCGTCTGGTGCTGAACATCCTGACCACGGCTGAGGCCTGTGGCGCCGAGGTCATTGCCACCGAGTGCCCGACCTGCCATTCCGGGCTGGAGATGCATCAGATCCGCGCCGAGAAAGTGCTGGGCAAAAAGACCAACGTCAAGATCCTGTACTTCACGCAATTGCTGGGCATGGCGCTGGGCCTGTCCGCGCGCAAGGTGGGCGTGAACGAAAACTTCTCCGAATCGCGCGACCTGCTCAAGGCCAAGGGGTTGGGCTGATGGGCACCCTGCTGGAAACCGCCGAGGCCATCGAAGCCATGCCCGATGCAGCCTTCGCCGCGGACAGCGCCGCGGTGCGCAGCACCTTGCTGCATGCCGGCGAGTTCATCATGGAGCGTTGGCTGCAGGCACAGGGCATGCAGCCCACCGATGAACGGCATGAAGGCTTTCGCCTGCTTGCATTGCAGCGCCAGGCAGCCTGCGCGGACGCTACGTTCAATGCCTGCCGCGAGAGTTGCCGCGAGCTCGTTTACCAGTGCAACGTTGCCGATGCCGCCAACGACAAGCACGAACGTGCGCAACATTTGCGCCTGGCGGCCAGCGTCACCAAGCACCTCGCCTTGTTCATCGATGGCAAGCTGGAAAACAAGGCACTCGGCGAATTCTGCTGCTCGTCGCGTCCGCTGCGCGCGCAAGATGCCAGCGCCGACCCTGTCGCCAGTCAAGACCAGAATTGACACGCGCCATGGCCAGCGTATGCACGCACAGTCATTCCCACCGGTTTGCCGTGCAACTCCGTAGTTCGTGGTTGCGCAAGAACAGGCCCATGACCTGATTTTGCAATTCATCGTCCTGACACACCGCATCATCCATCGAGGAAGCGTCCCATGAGCAGCACCGAACCCGCCAAGAACATGTCGATCATCGTGACCAAAGGCACGCTGGACTGGGCCTATCCGCCGTTCATTCTGGCCACCACGGCCGCCGCGATGGGACTCGAGGTGACCATGTTTTTCACGTTTTACGGACTGGTGCTGCTGAAGAAGGACCTCAATCTGTCCATCTCGACCCTGGGCAATTCCGCCATGGCCATGCCGATGATGGGTGCGCACATGGTCATGCCTAATCTGGTCTCGGCGATCCCCGGTGTCGATGCAATGGTCACCTCCATGATGAAGAATCTGATCAAGAAAAAAGGCGTGGCATCCATCGAGGATCTGCGCGCGGCTGCGGTCGAATCGGAAGTTCACATGATCGCCTGCCAGATGACCATGGACTTGTTCGAGTACAAGCAGTCCGACCTGATCGACGGCCTCACCATCGGTGGTGCCGCCACGTACATCGAAACTGCCACCAAGTGCGACATCAACCTGTACATCTGACTTTCACGAACCACGAGGAGAACACCATGGCTGACCAACTGCTCGATGCGAAAGGCCTGAACTGCCCGCTGCCGATCCTGCGCACCAAAAAGGCACTCAAGGACATGTCCATCGGTGACGTGCTGACCGTGCAGGCCACCGATCCGGGCGCGGTCAAGGATTTCGAGGCGTTCTGCCGCACCACCGGCAACGAGCTGGTCGATTCCAGCAATGCCAACGGCGAATACCACTTCCGCATACGCCGCAAGCAGTGAATGAAACAGCCTGGCCATATGCCTGATGCCTTGGCACACGCGACCATGAATCACCGGCATGCGTGCGATGCTGCAAGGATTCCGGCCTGGCCCTTGCGCACCGACCGGCACTGCTCGGGCCTGCGGGTGTTCGTTCGTGTCTGAATCACTGCGCGTGCTCGATCTTGGCATGGTCCCCGCGCCCCGCTCGCAGGCCTTGTTCCACGGCATTGCCAGCGTGATGCATGACGGTGATGACCCGGTACTGACCCTGGTCAGCCCGCAACAGCCTTATGTGTGCATCGGCATGCATCAGGATGTCGTGGCCGAGGTCGACGAGGCTTACTGCCGTGATGCCGGGCTACCGGTGCTGCGCCGCCAAGTCGGCGGTGGCGCGGTGTACCTGGATCGCAATCAGCTGTTCTTCCACTTCATCTATCCGGTGAACAAGGCGCCGCGTCGTGTCACCGATCTGTACGCGCATTTCGTCGCGCCGGTGCTGGCCACCTACCAGGCGCTGGGCATCGACGCCCGCCTGCGCCCCATCAACGACATCCACGTCAACGATCGCAAGATCGGTGGCACCGGTGCGGCACAAATCGGCGACGCCACGATTTTTGTCGGCAGTTTCATGCTCGACTTCGATGTCGAAACCATGGCGCGCTGCCTCAAGGTGCCTTCCGAGAAATTCCGCGACAAGTTGCGCGGCACGCTGCAGGACTACATCACCACCATGCGCCGCGAGCTGGGCTCGATTCCGCCGCGCGAGACGCTGGTCGCGCGGTTTCTGCGCGATGTCGGCGAGCACCTCCGAGTCGAGCCACGGCACGACGAGCTGCGTGACGATGAAATCCGCGCCGTCGACGAATGGGAGCGGCGATTGCAGGAACCCGACTGGCTCTACCAACCCAACCGCCGACGCTTCGCCGAGGGCGTGAAGATCACCGGCGGCGTGCACCTGAGCGAAGGCATGCACAAGGCTCGCGGCGGATTGGTGCGCGTGCGTCTGCTGAGTCAGAACCAGCGCATCGCCGATCTGGACATCAGCGGCGATTTCACTTGCATTCCTACCTCGGGTGTCGAGGCCCTGGCGCATGCGCTGCGCGGTCTCGATCTGGCAAGCGCCGACATGACTCCGCGCATCGCACAGCACATGACCATGCTCGGACTGGACCTGCCCGGTGTGGATGCCGCAGACATCGCAAGCGCGATCCGCGGCGCCTGCGCGCAGGAGGATTGAACATGCTGTCGCGCAAGCGCAAGACCATTTCACCCATCCGCATCGGCGCAAGCCGATGCGGTCCTGCGCGGGATTGCGCAGGGCTCCGTACGGGATCCGCGGCATGCCTGCGGTATCCCAGCTCGTGCACGCACCCGACCGGTCCTGGACAAGAACAACATCCGGCATGGGTCGTGCGTTCTGGTACTACCCGTGTTGGTTACGACAACAGGCCGTCCGACGCTCGGCATCGCGATCGTTGCCGTCTGCGACCCATTGCAGACGCAGACATTCGCTGGCGCGCGCGCGACCACCATGCCCCGCGAGGGCCCTTGAGGGAGGGTTCGAAATGATTCGCACAGGTTTCAAACGCACAATGTTGTTTTCGATGCTGCTGGCTTCGGGTGTCGCCTCGGCGACCGACGGCTATTTCCAGCCTGGCTACAGTGTTCAATCCGTGGGCATGGGTGGTGTCGGCATCGCCTTCCCGCAAGATGCTCTGGCAACCGCCACCAATCCGGCCGGCATGGCCTGGGTCGGCGACCAGGTCAACTTCGGCCTCAGCGTGTTCCGCCCGGATCGCAATGCGACCTTCACCACGCAGGCCGGCGCCGCCTCGTTCAGCGGCAATCAGACCCAGCAGTTCTATATCCCCGAGTTCGGCTACAACCACATGCTCAACTCGCGACTGGCCGTCGGCATCGCCGTGTTTGGCAACGGTGGCATGAACACCGGCTACAGCTCATTGAATACCGCCACGCGCGGCGCGCAATGCGCCAATCCGCAGGTGCTGCAGATGTTCGGGGGCAATGTGCAGCAGTGCCTGGCATCGCCTGCCGGTCAACTGGGTGCCTTCGGCGTGGGCTCGGTCGGCGTCGACCTGCAGCAACTGTTCATCGCCCCGACCGTGGCATGGCGCATCGACGACAACAATTCGATCGGCATCGCGCTCGACTATGTGCACCAGAACTTCGGGGTCACCGGCATCCAGGCTTTCCAGGGCTTGTCCAGCAACCCGGCCAATCTGACCAACAACAAGCATGCGCAGTCTGATGGATTCGGCTTTCGCATCGGCTGGACCGGGCACATCACGCCGGATCTGACCTTGGGCGCGACCTACCAGCCTAAGATCAGCATGAGTCCGTTCAAGCGTTACAACGGCCTGTTCGCCGAGGGTGGCAAGTTCGACATCCCGGCCAACTACGGTGTGGGCATCGCCTGGAACGCCAGCCCCGGTCTGACCCTCGCCGGCGACGTTGAACGCATCGATTACGGCAGTATTCCCGCCATCGCCAACCCGATGATCAACTCGCTGGTTTGCGGCACTCCGTCGAGCTGCGGACTGGGCACGGCCAACGGCAGCGGCTTCGGCTGGAGGAATGTCACCGTGGTCAAACTGGGCGCGGCATGGGCGATGGATTCGCAGTGGACACTGCGTGCCGGCTGGAATCACAGCAGTCAACCGATCACCAGCGAAAACGTGCTGTTCAACGTACTGGCGCCTGGCGTGATCGAGGATCACGTGACCCTGGGTGCAACGTATGCCATGAGTCGTGACCTTGCACTGTCATTCGACTACGTGCACGCCTTCAACCAGACCATCACCGGCACGGGCGCCAGCCAGGGCACGCAGATCGGCATGTCGCAAAACACGGTCGGCTTGTCGCTGGGCTGGAAGTATTGATGCATGAACCGCGGACCGCGACAGGCACTCGTGTCTGTCGCGGTCATCGCAAGTCGCCGCTCACACCCCGGGCGTGTTTTCGGTGTCGATGATGTCCGTGTCACCGTCTGCAGCCGCCGCGTCGGATTGACCGTCCGCGCGCTCGTCATCATCCAGCGCCAACCGCACCACGCCGACCAGACTCTCGTCCGCAGGCAGACGGATCAGCGTCACGCCCTGCGTATTGCGGCCCAACTGCGAAACCTCCGCCACGCGCGTGCGCACCAGCGTGCCGCGATCCGAAATCAGCACCAGACCCTGCTCGGGTTGAACCTGCACTGCGGCGACCAGCGCGCCATTGCGCTCCGAGCACTGAATGGCGATCACACCCTGCGTGCCGCGACCCTTGCGCGGGAACTCATCCAGCGCGGTGCGTTTGCCGTAGCCGCGCGCGGTCGCGGCGAGAATGTCGCCGTCCGCCGCTACGATCAGACTGACCACCTGCTCGCCTTCGGCCAGTCGCATGCCGCGCACACCCGTTGCCGTGCGCCCCATCGAGCGGACCGTCTCTTCGTCGAAGCGCACCGCCTTGCCATTGCTGGCGAACAACATGATGTCGCGACGACCATCGGTCAGGCACACGTCGACCAGCGCATCGCCTGCATCCAGATTGATCGCGATCTTGCCGCGCTGCAGCCGGTAGGCAAATTCACTCAATGGGGTCTTTTTCACCGTGCCATGGCGCGTGGCGAAGAACACGTATTGGCCGCTATCGAAAGCATGCACCGGCAACACGGCCTGTACCTTCTCGCCAGCTTCCAAGGGCAGCAGGTTGACAATGGGCTTGCCGCGCGCGCCCGGGCCGGCGTCGGGGATCATGTAAACCGTCAGCCAGAACACACGCCCGGCGCCCGTGAACACCAGCAAGGTGTCGTGCGTGTTGACCACCCACAGCTGCTCGATGAAATCCTCTTCCTTCATCGCCGTGGCCGAGCGACCCTTGCCGCCGCGACGCTGTTCGCGATAAATCGTCAGCGGCTGCCGCTTGACGTAGCCCGCGTGCGAGAGCGTGACCACGACGTCCTCGGGCGCGATCAAATCAAGCATGTCGAGATCATCCTGCGAAGCCTGGATGACGGTGCGGCGCTCATCGCCATATTCTTCGCGGATCGATTGCAGTTCCTCGCGAATCACCGCGAGCAGGCGTTCGGGATCTTCAAGGATGTGGATCAGGCCGGCGATGGTGTCGAGCAGGCTGCGGTACTCGTCGGTGAGCTTGTCCTGCTCCAATCCGGTCAGGCGGTTGAGGCGCATTTCCAGGATTTCCTTGGCCTGCACCTCGGAAAGCTGGTATCCGGTCGGGCCCAGGCCCAAGCCTGGCAGCAGATCCTCGGGGCGCGATTGTGCCGCGCCGGCCGCACCCAGCAGCGTGCGCACCAGGCCCGGCTCCCATGCGCGCGCGAGCATGCGTTCGCGCGCTTCCTGCGGCGAAGCCGATGTCTTGATCAGCTCGATCATCACGTCGATGTTGGCCAGTGCGACGGTAAGCCCTTCGAGGATGTGCGCACGCGCACGCGCCTTGCGCAGATCGAAAATCGTGCGCCGGACCACCACTTCGCGGCGATGGCGGATGAATGCTTCGAGCACCTGCTTGAGATTCAACAGGCGTGGCTGGCCATCGATCAGCGCGACCATGTTGATGCCGAACACCGTCTGCATTTGCGTCTGCTGATACAGGTTGTTGAGCACCACATCGCCCATCGCGTCGCGACGGATTTCGATGACGATGCGCATGCCATCCTTGTCGGATTCGTCGCGCAGCTCCGAGATGCCTTCGAGCTTTTTTTCCTTGACCAGTTCGGCGATCTTCTCGATCAGCCGCGCCTTGTTCACCTGGTAAGGCAACTCGGTGACGATGATGGTTTCGCGGCCGTTGGGCTCGGATTCGATTTCGGCCCGCGCGCGCACCAGCACGCGGCCGCGGCCGGTGCGGTAAGCCTCGTGGATGCCGGCCGAGCCATTGATGATCCCGGCAGTGGGAAAGTCCGGCCCGGGGACGTAGCTCAGCAGCGCGTCGACTTCCAGCGCCGGGTCGTTGATCAATGCGACGGTGGCATCGATCACCTCGACCAGATTATGCGGTGGAATGTTGGTCGCCATGCCCACGGCAATTCCTGCCGATCCATTGATGAGCAGGTTCGGTACACGCGTGGGCAGCACCAGCGGTTCGTGTTCGCTTTCGTCGTAGTTGGGTCCGAAATCGACGGTTTCCTTGTCGATGTCAGCCATCAGTTCATGAGCCAGGCGCGACAGGCGCACCTCGGTGTAGCGCATGGCCGCGGCATTGTCGCCATCGACCGAGCCGAAGTTGCCCTGCCCATCCACCAGCAAATAGCGCAACGAGAACGGCTGCGCCATGCGCACGATGGTGTCGTAGACCGACTGATCACCATGCGGGTGATATTTGCCGATCACGTCACCGACCACGCGCGCCGATTTCTTGTAGGGCTTGTTCCAGGCGTTGCCGAGCTCATTCATGGCGAACAACACGCGCCGATGCACCGGCTTGAGGCCGTCGCGCACATCGGGCAGCGCGCGGCCGACGATCACGCTCATGGCATAGTCGAGATAGCTCTGGCGCATCTCGTCTTCGATGTTGACGCGGATGATTTCTTTGGCGAGTTCGGCCATGCCCGGGGTCCGTGATGTCAGGCCCGGGCGTTGCGCCCGGACGGTGAAAAATCAAAACACAATACTAGCACATCCGAGCCTGAATTGACCCGATAAAAATCTTTCCAATCAATGCATTACGGTTATTTTTTCGGCGTGTTTCCAATACCGCCGAATACCCAGCGCCGTGCGCTGGTGTAGTTGAACGCGGCGGCGGCCAGCGAACCCAACGCCACGCCCAGCGCCGGCCATGCGCGCACCAGGGACGACTCGTACACCGCCAGCGCATACACGCCGTAATTGACCAGCGCGCCGCCGCTCATCGCCGCCATCCAGCGCGCCCATTCGATATGCCAACGATGCTGACCGCGCGCATCGGCGAAGGTGGTGTGGCGATTCCACAGCCATGTCACCGTGGCCGCGCAACTGAAGGAAATCAAACGACCGAAATATGGGTCCATGCCAAAGAACGAAACCAGCCCCTGCACCACGCCGGCATCGACGACAAAACCGATCATGCCGCCAATGAAGAACAAGCCGAATCTACGCATACATGGCTCCGAACTGGCGCCGCATGCCCGCGGCATCGGGTTTGTGCAGCACGCCGCGCTCGGTCACCAGCACATCGATCAATGCCGCCGGAGTGATATCAAACACCGGATTCCAGGCCGCAACACCCATGGGCGCAATGCGCCTGCCACCGCATGTGAGCACTTCATCGGCATCGCGCAGTTCGATTTCGATGGCGTCGCCGCTGCGTGCGGCCATGTCCACGCTGGAAACAGGCGCGACTACCATGAAGCGCACGCCATGATGGCGTGCGGCAAGCGCCAGTGCATAAGTGCCAATCTTGTTGGCGACATCGCCATTGGCCGCGACCCGATCGGCACCGACGATCACCCACTGCACCGCACCCGTGCGCATGAGCGCGGCTGCAGCGGAATCAGCGATGAGCGTGGCGGCGATCCCATCCTGCTGGAGCTCCCATGCCGTCAAGCGCGCGCCCTGCAACCACGGCCTGGTTTCGCCCGCGTAAACCCGCGCGATACGCCCGCCGGCAACGCCAGCGCGGATCACGCCCAGCGCCGTACCAAATCCGGCCGTGGCCAGCGCGCCGGTATTGCAATGGGTCAGCACGCCCGCGCCCTGCTCCAGCAGCGCGGCACCCAGATGGCCCATGGCGTGATTGGCGGCAAGGTCCTCGGCCTCGATGGCGCGCGCTTCTTCGAGCAGATGCTCGGCGTCCGCGCCGCAGGCCGCGCGTGCGCTCATGCGATCCAGCGCCCACATCAAATTCACCGCTGTCGGTCGCGCCGCACGCAGGCGTGCCACGGAGTCGGCAAAATCACCTGCGCGCGCGGCCAGCACCGCGCCATAAGCCGCTGCGATGCCAATTGCAGGCGCGCCACGCACCGCCAATGCACGGATCGCGGCGCAGACGGCATCGGCATCCGTGCAGCGCAGCCATGCCGTTTCATGTGGCAGCCGTCGCTGGTCGAGCACGTCCAGCGCATCGTCCTGCCAGCGCAGCGGGCGCACTGAATCGAGCGCGGAAAGATCACGGGGTTCGGCCAACATCAGTCTTCCCTGGCAACAGCGCGGCTGCTGCGCTCAAGCTTCAAGGATAAAGCCTGCACCGCGCGAGGGCGAGCCACGCGCGCCCGAATCAGCCGCGGCGCTGGTCCAGCCAGCCATGGATGGCGCCTGGCACTTCGCGCTGCGCGCGCCCCGACACGTAAATGCCGATGTGGCCACCCTTGAAGCTCAGCTCGGTGTAGTCCTTGGTGCCGACGGCGCCACGCAGCGGGCGCGCCGCGGACGGCGGCACCAGATGATCCTGCTCGGCGAAGATATTCAGCACCGGCAAGTGGATGCTGCCGAGATCGACACGCTCGCCACCAATCTCGACCTCGCCCTTGATCAGTTTGTTGGCCTGGTAGAAATCCTTGATGAACTGGCGAAAAGCCTCGCCCGCCTGGTCGGGTGAGTCGAAGATCCACTTCTCCATGCGCAGGAAATTGGTGATTTCCTTCGGGTCATCGAGCACATCGACCATGCCGACGTACTTTTGCTGGTTCAGACGCACCGGCTTGAGCGTGAGGTAGCACCAGTTCATCAGATCCGCCGGCACATTGCCGAGTGTGTCGACGAACAGATCGACATCCATCTGCCGTGTCCAGTTGGAGAGCATGTTGTCCGGCGTGTGGAAGTCCACAGGCGTGACCATGGTGATGAGGTTCTGCAGCTTGTACCCGCGCAGCGCGGCATAGCACAGCGAGAACGCGCCGCCCTCGCAGATGCCGAGCAGGTTGATGCGCTCCAGGCCGTGACGCTGACGCACCTGATCGATGCAACGATCGAGATAACCGAGGATGTAATCCTCCAGCGTGAGCCAGCGATCGGCCAGATCGGGGTAGCCCCACTCGATCAGATACACGTCTTCGCCCAGCTCAAGCAGACGTGCGACCAGCGAGCGGTCGGCTTGCAGGTCCACCATCCAGGGCGTGTTGACCAGCGCGTAGCTGATCAGGATGGGGCGACGCCCGGAGGGCTTGCCGGTGGGCTTGAAGTGCCACAAGGTGATCTTGTCCTCGCGGTACACCGCTTCTCTGGCCGATGCGCCAAAGTCGAAATCGCCGGCGTTGCGCAGGTTTTGCATGCCGGCGGCGAGTTTGCGCTTGAAGCCATCGACTTCTTCCAGCGCCTTGAGTGGATCGATACGCAGTGGGCTGAGCATGGTGTTCTCCGGAATTTATCGGCGGCGTGGCGCAGCGGGTTTGCGCGCGGACTTGCTGGCCGCTCGGGCAGGTTTGCCAGCGGGCTGGGCGGCTGGCTCCCGCACCGGCGGGTCGCCCGCATCCGCCTGCACGGATGGCGACTGCGCGGATTCCGCGCGTGGTAGCGGAGCGCTCAGGCGCGCTTCCAACTGCCGCACCTGCCGCCGCAGATCGTGCAGGCGCTGGCCCAGCGTATTGATCTCGCTGCGCGTCGGCATGCCCAGCTCGCGCGACACCTGCTCGACTTGCTGCTGCGTGCCGGCGCGCACACGCATTTGCGCATCGACCAGCGCGCCATAGACCTCACGCCATTCATCCGACAGCGCGACTTCCTGAAAGCCTTCCTCGGCGGCATCGACCCAGAGATCATAGAGCGCACGTAGTGACTCGACCTGTCGCCCCGGCTCGCTGCGCTCGGCCAGCTTGGCCTCGAACTTTTCCGTGCCCAGGCGCCCGGCACGTGCCAGCAACTGGTTGTAACGCTGCATTTGCTGCTGATAATCGAGTACGTCGCGCGCCTGCTTTTGCGCACGCTCCTGATGTTCGCGCGCCAGACCAATCCCCGGCACGCTCAGGGTTTCATGCAAACCGCTCAATGCCGGCGCGGCCATCTGCTGCCACGACTGCATCCAGGCTTGCGGCCCGCCACCGGCGATCTGGCTAGCATCGGTAAAAGCCGCGGTGAACGGCAGGCCAGCGCCGAAAACACCACCCAGCGCATCACGCCACGCCGTCGCCGGTTGTGCGCCGCCAAGCTGTGACTGCATCGATTCGAGCAGCATGAAGTAGTTCTTGAGTCCCACCAGAGTGCGCTCGATCTGCGCCTCGCCGGTCTCGTTCATCCCAGTCGTCTGGCTGCGCAGGCTGGACTGCCAACCCTCCCAGGCTTGCTGCATCAGGCGCGCGAACGGTTCGCCGCCGGGTGGCATGAAACCAGTTGTCATGTTGGTCTCCACTCAATGAATTGCCGCATTGTGCGACGCAGCACGGGGTGCCGTAAAGCGAAACGCCCGGGAATCCCGGGCGTCATTCACTGCAAACTCAGCCCATGGGCTCAGGCTTGCGCTTCTTCTTCGGTCACTGCCTTGATCGACAGGCGAATGCGACCCTGTTTGTCGACCTCGAGCACCTTCACCTTGACGATGTCGCCCTCCTTGAGCTTGTCGGAGACCTTCTCGACGCGCTCGTTGGAAATCTGCGAGACGTGCACCAGACCGTCCTTGCCGGGCAGGATGGTGACGAAAGCGCCGAAATCCATCAGCTTGGCCACCTTGCCCACATAGATGCGGCCCGGCTCGACGTCGGAGACGATCATCTCGATGCGCTTCTTGGCCTCTTCGGCCGCGTCGCGATTGACCGAGGCGATGATCACGGTGCCGTCGTCAGTGATGTCGATGGTCGTACCCGTCTCCTCGGTGATCGAACGGATCACCGCGCCACCCTTGCCGATGACCTCGCGGATCTTGTCCGGGTGGATCTTCATGGTCAGCAAACGCGGCGCGTAATCGGACAACTCGGCGCGCGGCGCGCTGATCGCCTTGGCCATCTCGCCGAGAATATGCAGGCGCCCGCGCCTGGCCTGGGCCAGTGCCACGCGCATGATTTCCTCGGTGATGCCATCGATCTTGATGTCCATCTGCAACGCGGAGATGCCATCAGCGGTACCGGCGACCTTGAAATCCATGTCGCCGAGGTGGTCTTCGTCACCGAGGATGTCGGACAACACCACGAACTGATCGCCTTCCTTGACCAGGCCCATGGCGATACCGGCCACCGGCGCCTTGATCGGCACGCCGGCATCCATCATCGCCAGCGAGGAACCGCACACCGAAGCCATCGAGGACGAACCATTCGATTCGGTAATTTCGGAGACCACGCGCAGCACGTAGGGGAATTGCTCCATCGATGGCTTGACCGCCATCACGCCACGCTTGGCCAAGCGGCCATGACCGATTTCACGACGCTTTGGTGCGCCAAAACGCCCGGCCTCGCCCACGCTGAACGGCGGAAAGTTGTAGTGGAACAGGAATGGATCCTTCGATTCGCCTTCAGGCGCGTCGATCATCTGCGAATCGCGCGCGGTGCCCAGCGTGGCGATCACCAGCGCCTGCGTTTCGCCACGCGTGAACAGGGCCGAGCCGTGGGTACGCGGCAGCACGCCAACGCGCACGCTGATGGCACGAATGTCATCCAGCTGGCGCCCGTCGATGCGCACCTTGGTTTTCAACACACTGTCGCGCAAGGTGCGGTATTCGAGCTCGGCGAATTCCTTGGCCAGATCGGCTGCCGCCCAGCCCTTGGCATCGGCCTCGGGTTTGAGCGCGGCGAGCACATCGGCCTTGATTGCACTGATCGCATCGCGGCGTTGCAGCTTGTCGCGCACCTTGAAGGCTTCTTCGAGTTTGCCACCCAGTGCGGCCTTGAGCGCAGCGGCCAGCGCGTCGTTGCGCGCCGGCGGCTGCCAGTTCCATGACGGGCGCGCGGCTTCGGCGGCCATCTCGGCGATGGTGCGGATCGCGACCTGCATCTGCTGGTGTCCGAACACGACCGCGCCCAGCATCACATCCTCGGGCAGCAACTTGGCTTCGGACTCGACCATCAGCACTGCGTTGGAAGTGCCGGCGACGACCAGATCCAACGCAGACTCCTTCAGCTCGGTCGCCGTGGGGTTCAACACGTACTTGCCATCGACATAACCGACGCGTGCCGCGCCGATCGGGCCCTTGAACGGAATGCCGGACAGACTGAGCGCCGCCGAGGCGCCGAGCAGCGCAGCAATATCACCATCGACCTCGGGGTTGAGCGACAGCACCTGGGCGATGACCTGAACTTCGTTCTTGAACTCATCGGGAAACAATGGACGCACCGGGCGATCGATCAGGCGCGAGGTCAGCGTTTCTTTTTCGGTCGGACGACCTTCGCGCTTGAAAAAGCCACCGGGTATGCGGCCTGCGGAGTAGAACTTCTCCTGATAATCGACGGTGAGCGGAAAGAAATCCTGACCTTCGCGCGCCTTGCTGGCGGCGACGGCGGTGACCAGCACCACGGTGCCGCCCATGCTCACCATGACCGCGCCGGATGCCTGGCGGGCGATTTCGCCCGTTTCCAGAATGACTTCGTGATTACCGTACTGGAATGACTTGGTTACTTTCGCCACGATTTCGGTCCTCGTTGAGATTAGCGACGCAGACCGAGACGCTGGATCAGGTCCTGATAGCGCTGCGCATCTTTGTTTTTGAGATAGCCCAGCAGGCGCCGGCGCTGGTTGACCATCTTCAACAGGCCGCGGCGCGAATGATGGTCCTGCTTGTGATCATGAAAATGGGTCGAGAGGTGCTCGATGCGTGCGGACAGCAGCGCCACCTGCACTTCCGGAGATCCGGTATCGGTGGGCGCGCGCCGATAATCGGCAATGACTTTTGCGGTTTGATCGTTGGACAGAGACATCGTGCGGATTCCTTGAGCAATGCGAGACTTGCGCCAAACCACGGCCCTTGTTGAGCCTTGGGCTGGCGCAAGCCCCGCCGGTGGATGAAAGCAATTGACTTAGCCAGCTATTTTAGTCGTGCCAGCGCTCCAACAACAAGTTATTTGCAGCATGCGACTTTTGCGCCACGCCACACCACACGGCGCCAACCCGTACGCTGCCGGCACTTCAGCCCTTGTCTTGACCCCAATGGAATCCGCGGCTGACCCTGAAGCGACCGTCCAGCACCTCGGCCATGGCCAGCGCGCGCCCGCCAGGATCCAGTAACAGGCACGGGCCGGGCGCGGCCGTGCGTGGCGCAATCAGCGCGCGGCCCTGGCTGATCATCAGGCTCTCGGCTGCGCTCAGCATCCAGCGCGGCCACTGCGGCATGACCTCTTCGATCGGCCGCAGCTGCGCGCGCAAGGCCTCGCGCCCGTCATGTCGAAGTATCTGTTCCAGCGTGCCCAGGTCGATCATCGGCTGCCCCTGGAAGGGGGCTACCCAGAGCCGACGCAGCGCGGCAAGATGCCCGCCGCATCCCAGACGTTCGCCCAGATCGCGTGCCAGGGCGCGCACATAGAAGCCAGCGCCACATTCCACTTCCAGCATCAGGCGATCCTCGTGGCGCTGCAGTAAACGCAGCGCGTGCACTTCGACCTGACGCTGGGGCGCCTGTACCGCCTCGCCACGGCGCGCGCGCCGGTAAAGGGGCTGGCCCTGCTGTTTCAGCGCTGAATAAATCGGCGGCACCTGGCTGATGCGGCCAACGAATTGCTGCAGCAGGGCGGCAAGCGAAGCATCATCGAGATCGGGCAGCGGGCGCTCGCAAATCACTTCACTTTCGACATCATCGGTGCGGGTGACCTGCCCGAGCCGACATACCGCGTGATAGACCTTGCGCTCTCCCAGCAATACGCCAGCCAGTTTGGTGGCCTCGCCAAAACATAACGGCAGCATGCCCGTAGCGAGCGGATCCAGCGCGCCCGTGTGACCGCCTTTGGCTGCGCCCAGCATGCGCCGCACGCGCTGCAATGCGTGGCTGGAACTCAAGCCCAATGGCTTGTCCAGCAGCAGCACGCCGTGCACGGGCTCAAAGTCGGAGGCAGGCATGATGGTGATCGAAATGATGCGGCAGGCACACGGCGCAGCGACTCACCGTAGCGATTGATCCGCACGCAGCAACGCATCGATGCGCTCGCCACGATCCACGGATTCGTCGTAGCGAAAACGCAACGCCGGCACGCGGCGCAGGCGCATGCTGCGCGATAGCTGCATGCGCAGCTCGCCAGCCATGGCATTGAGCGCCCTGACCGCCGTGGTTGACTGCTCGGGCAGCAACGAGATCACCCAGACCGTCGCCATGTCCAGATCGCGCGTGACCTCGACATCGGACACACTGACCGAAGGCAACGCATGATCGCGCACCGCGGCATGCACCAGCGTGCCCAATTCGCGGCGAAGCTCGGCGGAAACGCGATCGGTGCGGGTGAATGATGGCGGCATGATGGCTCGGTTCGGGATGCGGCATGAATCTGGGCGCATGCAGCACTGCGGGCGCAAGCCCGCGAGACACCGCACGTGGCGACGGCGCAAACCGCACCGTCGCCAGTCTACGCCCGCCTGCTAAAGGGTACGCTTGACCTCGATGCGTTCGAAGCACTCGATCTGGTCGCCTGCGCGCACATCGTTGTATTGCTTGACCGCGATGCCGCACTCCATGCCGCTGCGCACTTCCTCGACGGCCTCCTTGAAGCGACGCAGCGATTCCAGCTCGCCCTGGAACACCACGGTGTTGTCGCGCAGCACGCGGATCGGCTTGTTGCGACGCACGCTGCCCTCGATGACCATGCAGCCGGCCACGGCGCCGAACTTCGAGCTGCGAAACACATCACGCACCTGCGCCACGCCGATGATCTCCTCGCGCACCTCGTTGCCAAGCAGGCCGGACGCGGCCTGGGTGACCTGGTCGATGACGTCGTAGATGATCGAGAAATAGCGCAGGTCAAGGCCATTGGCTTCGACGACCTTGCGCGCACTCGCGTCGGCGCGCACATTGAAACCGATCAGCAGCGCCTTGGACGCAGCGGCCAGCGTGGCGTCGGACTCGGTGATCCCGCCCACGCCGGATGCAATCACGTTGACCTTGACCTGATCGTTGCCGATCTTGCCCAGCGCGTCGCGCAGCGCCTCGACCGAGCCCTGCACATCGGTCTTGACGACGATGTTCAGCGTCTGCTGCTGGCCCTCGTTCTGGCCCATCTGCGCCATCAAGTCCTCGAGGCGATTGCCGGAACGGACCAGGCGCGTCTCACGGCGCTTCTGCTCGCGTTGCTGGGCAACATCCTTGGCCAGGCGTTCATCGGCCACGACCGCCAGATCATCGCCCGCCTCGGGCACTCCCGAGAGACCCAGCATCTGTACCGGAATCGACGGACCGGCGCTGGCAACCTGCAGGCCGGCCTCATCGAACAGCGCGCGCACACGGCCATATTGCGTGCCGCACACCACGTAGTCACCGCGCGTCAACAGGCCCGACTGCACCAGCACCGTGGCCACGGGACCGCGGCCCTTGTCCAGGCTCGATTCGACCACCACGCCGCTGGCGCGGCCATCGGCCACGGCGCGCAATTCCATCACCTCGGCCTGTACCGAGATCGCATCCAGCAGCGCATCCACGCCTTCACCCGTCTTGGCCGACACCGGCACGAATTGCGTGTCACCGCCCCATTCCTCGGGCACGACTTCGTGCTGTACCAGACCCTGTTTGACGTTGTCGGGGTTGGCATCCGGCTTGTCCATCTTGTTCACGGCGATGATCAGCGGCACCTTGGCGGCGCGCGCATGCTGCACGGCCTCGACCGTCTGCGGCATCACCCCGTCATCCGCGGCCACCACCAGCACCACGATGTCGGTCAGCCTGGCGCCACGCGCGCGCATCGCGGTGAAGGCCGCGTGGCCGGGCGTGTCGAGAAAGGTGACCACGCCCTTGCCGGTCTCGACGTGATACGCGCCGATGTGCTGGGTGATGCCACCCGCCTCACCCGCCGCGACCTTGGTGCGGCGAATATAGTCCAGCAGCGACGTCTTGCCGTGATCGACATGGCCCATGATGGTGACCACGGGTGGACGCGGCACGCGCTCGCCGACGGCCTCGGCCTGTGCCACCAGTTTGGTCTCGGCGTCGTTCTCGGTGGCACGCACCGCCTGGTGTCCGAGTTCCTCGACCACCAGCACCGCGGTGTCGTGATCGATGCCCTGATTGATGGTCGCCATGACGCCCATCTTGAACAGCGCCTTGACCACATCGGCGCCTTTGACCGCCAGCTTCTGCGCCAGGTCGGCGACGACGATGCTGTCGCCGATGGCGACTTCGCGCACCACCGGCGCGGTGGGCTTGGAAAACGCATGCTGGCCCGCAACGGCGCGGCCCGCCTCGGGCTTGCTTTTGCCTGGCTTGCGGCGTCCAGCGCGACGTGCGCGCTCGGCTTCAGTCAAATGCAGTTCGCCGCCGCCAGTGAAGCGCCCGGCATCACCATCGCCACTCGCCGGCGCGCGATGCGAGCCACGATCGGGAATGCGATGGCGGTGCGGAGCTTCCGGAGCACGCGCGGGCTTGTCGGTTTTGGCACGCTCGCGGGGCGGATGCGCGCGCGCTTCGCCGGTCGCCGCAGTCGTTTCGGCAGGGGGCGATTCAGCCTTGCCTTCGCTGGCGCGCGCGGCATCCTGAGCTGCTTGCTGTGCCTGCATCTGCGCAACGATCTCGGCCTGCTTGCGGGCCTCCTCTTCGGCGTGCTGACGCTCCACTTCTTCGGCACGACGGCGATCGGACTCGACCAACTGCGCTTGCTGCTGGTCGCGCTCCTGCTGCGATTCACGCAGTTTGCGAATCGCGTCCTCGCGCTCACTATCGACCGCGGATTCGTCGGCAATGACGCTGCGCTTGACATAAGTGCGCTTGGCGCGCACCTCGACGGCGACCGTCTTGGAGGTTGCCGCACGTCCGGAGCCGCTGGAAACCTTGATCTCGCTGACCTTGCGCCGGCTCAGCGTGACGTGGGTGGGCGCAGTGATGGTCTCGCTGGCGTCTTCAGCCTTGCCGTGCGCGCGGCGCAGAAAGCCCAGCAACTTCATTTTTTCGGTGCTGCTGACGGCCTGGTCAGGGCCTTTGAAATGCATGCCCGCCTCGGCGAGCTGGGCCAACAGCTTGTCAGCCGGGATGTCCAGCATCGTGGCAAGGTGTTTGATGGTGACTTCAGCCATGTCGATCTACTCCGCAGGTTTCGAGCCGCGCGACGAGGCGCGGGAGCGTGCGCTGAACATGTCCGGGCCTCAGCCGCCCTGCTCCATTTTCTCGATCATCGGCGCACGGGCGGCCATGATCAGCGCCGCCGCGCGCGACTCGTCCATGCCTTCGATATCCATCAGATCGATCACGGCGAGATCGCCGAGATCTTCCAGCGTATTGATGCCGCGCTCGCCGAGCACCGCAAGCAGCTCGGAGTCCATGCCGTCCAGGGCATCCAGGCTTTCGGCGCCGGAGTCACCGCCGCTTTCCTCAGCGACCAGCGCCTCGGTCAGCAACGCATCGCGGGCACGCGCACGCAACTCCTCGACGATATCTTCATCGAAGCCTTCCACAGCCAGCAACTCGGCGGTCGGCACGTACGCAATTTCCTCGACCGTTGAAAAGCCCTCCTGCACCAGGATCTGCGCGATTTCAGTGTCCACCTCGAGCTTGTCCATGAACAGAGCGAGCGCGGCTTTTTGCTCATCCTCGCTCTTGGCCTGCACCTGCGCCTGGGTCATCACGTTGAGCTGCCAGCCGGTGAGCTTGCTGGCGAGCTTGACGTTCTGACCGCCGCGACCGATGGCCTTGGACAACTCGCCTTCGGGCACGGCGATATCCATCGAGTGCTTGTCTTCATCGACGATGATCGACTCGACCTGCGCCGGCGCCATGGCGTTGATCACGAATTGCGCGGGGTTGTCGTTCCACAGCACGATGTCGACACGCTCGCCGTTGAGCTCGTTGGCAACCGCCTGAACGCGCGAACCGCGCATGCCGATGCAGGCGCCAATGGGATCGGTTCGATGGTCGTGGGCCAACACCGCAATCTTGGCGCGATCACCAGGATCGCGCGCGCAGGCTTTGATTTCGACCAAGCCCTGGCCCACCTCGGGCACTTCCAGCTTGAACAGCGCGATCATGAATTCGGGTGCGGTGCGCGAGATGAACAATTGCGGCCCGCGCACCTCGGCGCGAATCTCCTGCAGATAGCCGCGCAAACGATCGCCGACGCGCACGGTTTCGCGCGGAATGGCGCGCTCGCGTGGGATGAAGGCCTCGACATTGCCGCCCAGGTCCAGATAAATGCTGCCGCGCTCGACGCGCTTGACCACGCCCGTCAGCAGCTCGCCGACGCGATCGCGGTAGGCATCCAGCACCAACTCGCGCTCGGCCTCGCGCACGCGCTGCACGATGACCTGCTTGGCCGCCTGCGCGGCGATGCGCCCGAACTCGGGATTGTCAATGGGTTCCTCGATGAACTCGCCAACCTGGATGTCGGCGCGTTCCTCGATCGCATCCATCAAGCGCGTCATGCGCTCGGGTGACTCCATGACCACATCGTCGGCCACGACTTCCCAGCGGCGGAAGGACGAGTACTCACCACTGTCGCGGTCGATGCTGACCCGGATGGCGACATCCTGATCGGGGTAGCGTTTCTTGGCCGCCGAGGCCAGCGCCGCTTCCAGTGCCTCGAAAATGATTTCGCGTGCGACACCTTTCTCGTTGGCGACCGCATCGACGACCAGCATCAGTTCTTTGCTCATTTTTCTACTCCCGCGGGCAGTTGCCCGTTCGGATCATTGGCTGACTGGAGGGGTTTCAAGCTTGCGTGTGGCGCGTTTGCCACGAGGTGCCGGTTTACTGTTGCCCTCGATCACGCCCTGTTTGGGCTGCGGCGCATAACCCAGCGCCACCCAATCGGGGATCAGACGCGCACTTTCAAATGCATCGATGGTGAAGGTGAATGGTACGGTGTCGACATTCACAGTGATCTGCTGGCCATCAACCGCCTGCACGCGCCCACGCAGGCGGCGGCGTCCATGCTGCGGCAGTTTGAGCGTGACGCGCACCTCGGCGCCGAGCAGACGCGCAAAATGCGCGGCCGTGAACAGCGGCCGGTCGAGGCCCGGCGAGGAAACCTCGAGCGTGTACTGGCCTGGAACCGGATCCTCGACATCAAGCCAAGTGGACAGCGTGCGGCTGGCCGCAGCGCAATCCTCGACATCAACCTCGCGATCTGCAGCCTCGATGTACACGCGCAGCGTGCCACCGTGACCATGCGTCACCCACTCGACCCCGAGACAGTCGAGACCGATGCCGGCCAACATGGGTCCGATGCGTTCCGCTAGCGCGCGCGCGTCCAAAATCTCCATCCTGCACAAACAAAAAAAGGGCGTGACCGCCCTGTTCAAACGCCGCCTCGACGGCGCCCCACTCCCGCGGCCAACAAAAAAGCCTCACGAGGAGGCTTTCTTGTTCAGAAAGTCTGGTAGCGGGGGCAGGATTTGAACCTGCGACCTTCGGGTTATGAGCCCGACGAGCTGCCAGACTGCTCCACCCCGCAACAGAGTCGATAAGTGTATAGGCCGGGCATCGATCATGCAACAGGCCATGCGATATCTGACGCAACATCAGAGGATTACGCGCGCGTTCCAAGTCTGTCTCGTTGGCGACACTCGACGATCCACGGTTTCGCATCAGCGATGAAGATGGAAATCCTGCTTCCGGGGCCCACCAGGGGCCCAACCATGGCCCATCTGGGGACTTCCGCAATCAACGCGTGACCGTTGGTCTTCTGGTGGTCCCCATTTTTCCGGCCGAACAATCGGGGGCTACGACTACGTTAGTCGCCCACGAGTTCGATCAGGTCACAAGGCGTGCAGTCCAAGTATCTGCACAGCGCCTCGATGTTGTCGGTCGTGGTGTTGTAGCCGGCTTTGTTGGCAATGCGATTGATCGTCGCGCGCGCGATGCCCGTCTTTGCGCTTACTTCATTGAGCGTGATCCGCCGGCCTTCCCTGAAGGCTTTGTCATCGAGCAACTGCTTCAGCTTGATTCTGATCATGACTGGAATTGTAACAAGGAAGCGCAGCCTTGATCGCTGTTGATCAAATTTGCTTGACTGTGACTATATGATCACATATAATCATATTTGAGCCTAGTTGATCCATAGGGAGGCACTTAGATGAGCGCAACGCTGTGTACATACCTCACCACCGAGGAGTTGGCCGCACGGATCAAGTACGACCCGCGCACGATCCGCGAGCGCCTGAAGGATTCCGTCCTTCTGGAGAACCGTCACTACTTCCGCCCGTTCGGCGGCCGCAAGATCCTCTATATCTGGGAAGCGATCGAGCGCGACATGTTCAGCGAGAACGTGGTGCCGATGGCGCGCGAGATTCCCATGGCCAACGGAGGCGTCTGCCATGGGTAACGTGCGAGAGAAGAGAGGCAAGTTGTTCTTCGACTTCCGCTACCAGGGCGTGCGTTGCCGCGAGTACACCAAGCTCCGGGACACGCCCTCCAACCGGAAGCGCATGCAGAAGATCCTCGACCAGATCGAGCAGGCCATCGTCACCGGCACCTTCCAGTACGCCGACTTCTTCCCCGGCAGCAAGCTGGTCCATAGGTTCGCCGATGGTGGCGCATCGCAGGCTGTCTCGCAGGCGCAACCAGCCATGGCCACGATGGCTTCGGGCACCCCGCTCTTCCGCACCTTCATCGAGGACTGGTTCACCCTGTCGCTGCCCAGCTGGCGCAAGTCGCATGCTGGCACCGTCCGCTCGACCCTCGACTGCCATCTGATCCCTCACCTGGGGGACATCCCGGTCGGTGAGATCACCAAAACCCACATCCTCCAGATGCGTGTGGAGATCGCCAAGCGCAAGGGCCGCGGCAGCAACGCGACGCTCAGCGCCAAGACCATCAACCGCATCATCCAGCTGCTCCATCAGGCCCTGGCCGACGCCGGCGAACAGTACGGCTTCACCAACCCCACCGAGCGCATCAAGCGGCTCAAGCAGCGCCGCATCGACATCCTGCCCTTCTCGTTTGCCGAAACCCGCCAGATCATCAGCACCGTGCGCGAAGACTACCGGCTCTACATGATCGTGCGCTTCCTCACCGGCATGCGCACCGGCGAGATCCACGGTCTGCAGTGGCGGTATGTCGACTTCGAGCGCCGCCAGATCCTCGTGCGCAAGACCATCGTGCGCGGCAACATCGAAGACACCAAGACCGACGGCTCGCTGCGCGAGATCGCCATGAGCGAGCCGGTCTACGAGGCCCTGCTCGCCCAGCGCCAGCGCACTGGAGACCAGGCCTTCGTCTTCTGCACCGCCAACGGCTCGCCGCTAGACAACGACAACTTCACCCACCGCGTCTGGTATCCCCTGCTGCGCCATCTCGGCCTCGACGCCCGCCGTCCGTATCAGACGCGCCACACCTGCGTGATCTTGCCCCCGTTTAGCGGACACCCGCCTAAGCGGCCTGGGATTGCTCGAACTGCTCCGGGCTGAGATAGCCCAGGGTCGAGTGGAGCCGGGTTCGATTGTAGTCAACCTCAATGTACTCGAAG